>Ga0116225_1003562_pt1 | contig 9958 bp, 9 predicted proteins | sample Sb_taG_8_FD_88968 | JGI IMG/M metagenome (GOLD analysis project Ga0116225, IMG submission 88968) | Peat soil microbial communities from Weissenstadt, Germany - Sb_50d_c_BC metaG | ecosystem: Environmental > Terrestrial > Soil > Wetlands > Peat | place: Germany: Weissenstadt | collected 2010-09-21 | reverse complement strand
CGGCGCGGAGCGTGGGCCAGATGTAGCCGGTGATGAATTCCTCGCGCAGATCCTCGACGTACGCCGCGCTCGCTCCGGTGGCGAGGGCTTTCTTGCGCGCGGCCTCGAGATCCTCGCGCTGGCCGAGATCGCCGATCATGGCGATGACTTCGCAGCCGCCGTAGGTCTCCTTGAGCCACGGAATGATGATGGAGGTATCGAGTCCTCCGGAATACGCCAAAACAACCTTCTTAGGCAACGGATTCTCCTTAGGTGAGCAGCGTGTGCAGGATCGCCTTCTGGACGTGCAGGCGATTTTCCGCCTGATCGTAAATAATGGAGCGCGGGGAATCGATGACGCCTTCGGTGACCTCAAGACCGCGGTGGGCGGGCAGGCAGTGCAGGAAGACAGCGTCCGGCGCGGCTTGCGCGAAGAGCGCTTCGTTCACTTGATATGCCGCGAATGTTTTTTCGCGCGCAGCCGCTTCAGCTTCCTGGCCCATGCTCGCCCAGACATCGGTGTAGACGGCCTGGGCTCCGGCGACGGCGTCCTCGGGCGCGCGCAGGATTTCGATCTTGCCGCGAGTTTCGCGGGCGACGCGTTTGGATTCAGCGACGATGGTGGCGTCGGGCTCGTATCCGGCAGGCGTCGCGACGCGGATGTGCGCTCCGGCGCGGGCGCCGATGGTGAGGAGCGAGTGGCACATGTTGTTGCCGTCGCCGACGTACGCGAGTTTCAGGCCGCGCAATCCGCCGAAGCGCTCCTCAAGCGTGAAGAAATCGGCCAGCGCCTGGCACGGATGATATTTATCCGAGAGCGCGTTGATCACGGGAACATTCGCGTTGGCAGCGAGTTCTTCAAGAGTTTCCTGCGCGAAGACGCGCGCGACGATTCCCTGCACCCAACGCTCGAGATTCTTGGCAATGTCGCGGACGGGCTCGCGCTCGCTGAGGCGGGCGGCAGTGTGATCGAGAAACGTGGATGTTCCGCCGAGATTGGCGATGCCGACCTCGAAAGTGACGCGCGTGCGCAGCGAGGGCTTCTCGAAGATCAGCACGAAGACGCTGCCGGCCAGCACGGTCCGGTAGCGATCCGGGTGTGCCTTCATTTCCGTGGCGAGGCGGAAGAAATCGCGCAATTGCGCCGGACTCCACTCGGTTCCCGTGAGGAGATCCCTTTTCAGTGCAAGCGGTGAAGCGACGGCGTTCATATTCACCTCGTCGCAGCCAGAACCAGCGGCTGCGTCTGAGATTCCGATTTCGAGGCCGCGGCGGCGGGCTTGTTCGAGGACTTATTCACGAACTTCGCCGCGCGGGCCAGGACGGTTTCGAACTTCTTGAGGAACTCGGCGACGTCGCGCTTACTGATCACGAACGGCGGAAGCAGGCGAAGGATGTGATCGTGAGTGCAATTGATCAGCAGCCCCATCCGCAGCGCCTCGGCGACGAAAGGAGCGCCCTCGACCGAGAGGTCCAAGCCGAGAATCAGCCCTTCGCCACGCACCTCGCGGATGAAATCAAAACGCGCCGCGAGCTTTTCCAAACCGGCGCGGAGTTCCGCGCCGCGCTCGCGGACATTGGCAAGGAGATCTTCCTCCTCGACGATGGTGAGAAATTCAAGCGCCGCCGCGCAAACCAGCGGGCCGCCGCCAAAAGTCGATCCGTGCATTCCGGGGCTCAGCGCGGATGCGAATTCCTCGCTGGCGATAAAGGCGCCGAGCGGCAGGCCGCCCGCCAACGGCTTCGCGACTGTGACGATATCCGGAAGCGAGCTGAACTTCTGGTAAGCGAAGCGCCGGCCGGTGCGGCCCAGGCCGGATTGGATTTCATCGGCGATCAGCGCGGCGCCGTGCTGCGCGGTCAGCTGGCGCGCGCGATTCCAGAATTCTTCGCTGACGACGTGAACGCCGCCCTCGCCCTGAATTGGCTCGATGACCACGGCACAAACCGTGTCATCGAACTTTGCGTCGAGATCCGCCACGTCGTTGAACCGGACGAATTCAGCGCCGGGGACGAGCGGGGCGAACGGCTCGCGATATTTCGCCGTGTGCGTGATCGAAAGCGCTCCGAAAGTGCGGCCATGAAACGAGTTTTCGAGCGCCAGGAAGCGCGTCTTCAATCGAGCGCCGCTATCGGATTTCGCGTGCGCGTAAGCCCGGGCGAGCTTCATCGCGCCTTCGACCGCCTCGCTGCCGCTGTTGGAGAAAAACACGCGGTCGAGGCCGGACCACTGCGCCAACTTACGCGCGAGCGGCGCCTGATAGGCATTGTGGAACAGATTTGAAACGTGCGTGGCGCGGCCCGCTTCGCGGCGGATGACACGGACCATCCGCGGATGGGCGTAACCCGTCGCGTTGACCGCGATTCCCGCCAGGAAATCGAGGTACCCACGCCCGTGCGAATCGTAGAGGCGGCAGCCGCGCCCGTGCGTGAAGACTTCCGGCGGGCGCCGATAGGTCTTCATCATGTAGCGCGCCTCGTCGGCCCGGATTTTCGGCGCGGAGAGGCGTTTCGCGGCCATCGGTTTCTTCTTGGCCATGGCTAATGCGCGGCTCCATGCGCAGCTCGTGCGTTCGTGCGGATTACGGGCAGAACCCGGGTTCCCGGGCCGCGGCCTGCGCTGGCAGCGGCAAGCAGGGCGCGCGGTTTCGATCCGCCGACGATGCGGACTTCGGCAACGCCGCCGGCCAGGGCGCGCTTCGCGGCTTCGAGCTTCAGAATCATGCCGCCGGAAACTTTGTTCTTGCGGATGAGGTCTTCAATGTCGGTGCCGCGGAGCGCGCTCAACACTTTTTCGCCGTCGAGGACGCCTGCGACATCCGTGAGGAAGATCAAGCGATCGGCGCGTATGAATTCCGCGGCGGCCGCGGCCATGTGGTCGGCATTAATGTTGTAGAGTTCGCCATCGGCGCCCAGCCCCAGGCAGGAAGCCACGGGCACGATTCCCTCGCGCCAGAGCGAGCGCAGAAAATCCACATTCACTTCCGTGAGATAACCGACAAACCCCAGGCTGCCTTCGCGATCCTCCACTTGCATGGGCTCCGCGAGGAAGCAGGCAGCGTCGGCGGCGCTGATACCCACCGCCGGATATCCCGCGAGCGAAATGGCGCCGGCGAGTTTTTTGTTGAGCAGGCCGGCGAAAACCATGACGGCCGCATCGCGCGTATCGCGATCGGTGACGCGCAGACCGTTGATGAAGCGGCTGGTGATTCCCATGCGCGCCAGAGTGGCCGTGAAGATCCGGCCGCCGCCGTGAATTACCAGAAGTTCGTGGCCGGCGCGTGCGAGCTCCGTGATCTGACGCGCCAGTGTCTGCACGTCCTCATCGCGCTCGAGCAGCGCGCCTGCGACCTTGATGACCATCCTCATATCAATCCCGCCGTTTCGGGATACCCGCGCATCCCATTGAGATTTTGTACGGCCTGCCCCGCCGCACCCTTGCCGAGATTGTCGAGGCACGAAACGATCACCAGCCGCTCGCCGGAAGGATCGAGCGCGAAGCCGATGTCGCAAAAATTCGTGTGCGTCACATACAGCAGCTCCGGCAGAGATCCTGCCGGCATGATTCGAACCATTGGGCGCCCCGCGTAGAACTTGCGGTAGAGCGCTTCGACATCTTCGATCTTGCGCGAAGGGCCGAGCCACACATAGAGGGTCGAAAGAATACCGCGATCCACCGGGAGAAGGTGCGTGGTAAATACAAAATTCTCCGAGGCGAGATCGAGATGGTCGGAAATCTCCGGCGTATGCCGATGCGTGAAGAGGTTGTAGGCGCGAAAATTCTCATTCACTTCGACGAAGTGCGTGTCGCGCTTCGGATCCTTGCCCGCGCCGGTGACGCCGGACTTGCAGTCGCAGACGATTCCGCGCGCAGTGTTGATCCAGGCTGCTTCGACGAGCGGCCGCAAGCCCAGGATCACTGAAGTTGGGTAGCACCCCGGATTTCCGACCACGCGCGCCTTGGGAAGCGCATCCGCGTAGAGTTCCGGAAGCCCGTACACCGTCTCCGACAACGCTTTGGCGTCCGGCGCGGGAAGCTTGTACCACTTCGTGAAGGTCTCCGCCTTGCGGAAACGGAATGCGCCGCTCAGGTCCACGATGCGCAGCGCAGGATTCGCCGCGAGAAGCGCGGGAACAAGTTCCAGAGAAACTTCGTGCGGAGTGGAAAGAAACGCGACCTCCGCGCCGCTGGTGGCGATGGCCTCGACCGAAAGCGGCCGGCAGGGCGCGTCGCCCCAGCCACGAAGCTGGGGGAAAAGATCGGTGAGGCAATGAACGTTCGCGTGGGGCCCGCGGAGAAAGAACGTCGGTTTTTCGATGTGTGGGTGCCGCAGCAGGAGCCGGGCCAGCTCGTAACCCGCGTAGCCCGTTACCCCGACGACGGCGACCCGTGACGGGTCACTCATCGGAGCATTTCCTCCACGCGTTTCTGAACGGCGCTGCACGCGGTGCGCGAAGAACAGATGAGGAGTACGGTATCGTCGCCCGCGAGCGTGCCGGCGACTTCCTTCCAATGTTCGGCGTCGACTGCCGCGGCAAGCGGCTGCGCGCCGCTGGGAGGCGTTTTGAGAATGAGCATGTTCTGCGCCGGGCGCAGATCGAGCAGAAAATCTTTCAGAGCGCGCGCGAGAGTAGGTAGCGGCGAGGCCTCATCCGCCGTCGCGGAGGCGAGCGGGCGATAGCCCGAGGAGGTCTTGACCAGGCGAAGCTCGCGCAGGTCGCGCGACAGGGTCGCCTGCGTGACGCGCACGCCGAGGTGCCCGAGCTGGCGGCGCAGCTCATCCTGGCTCGCCACGGGCTGGCCCGTGAGAACCTTCAAGATCTGTCCCTGCCGGAATCGTTTTTGTACGCCCATGTTCCTAGCATGCGTGAATATGCACGCGACTGCATAATCATACACGAGTGTGCCGGGCGGCTGTCAACAAATAATCTTGGACGCGGACGAATGCGTGAACGAGCGCGGGAAGTTGGGAAGCGCGATCGTCCGACGAATCGAAGCGGCGGGGGAAAGTGTAAGAAATCAGAGAATCGCGCAGATTCGATCGAGCTAGAACCAATCGCTGCGGTAGGCAATCCACCAACTCACAAAGCCAATAGGAATTGTCGCGACCAGCGCCCACGAGAGGGGCAAGAACAGATCGGCCACCACGCCTAAGACGACGAAAGCGGCCCAAAAGATCTTTTTCTCCATGGCTTCATTCTAGACCACGTCTGCTTTGTATTTTGACCAACGTGGAAACGATTCGCGAAACAGCTATCGGTGCGCCGCTCCAACATTGTGAGCGGGAGGGCGAATTGATCATGGAGCGAACGATCGGAGAAGCCAGGCGGCCGCAACGGCGGCGACGCCGAACTTGGCGAGCCATCCGAGCGAATGGGCGAGAACAATCAGCGGATGCAGTTTCACGAAGAGAGCGTTTGTGCCCAGCAGCGGAATGGGCGCCATGAGCCAGCAAATGGCGACGAGCTCAAGCGACGAGCGATAGCCATGCAGTCCGAATACGACGTAGGCGCTCATGAACGCGGCACTCGTTAGGAATCCGAGCGCGATGGGATGCCCGTCACAAGAACGGGGAAATACTGCGATTGCCTCTGAAATCCACCTGTCCGGTCTTCCGGCTTAACAGGTACTGACGCGACGATGATTCAAAGCCTCTGCGGCTGAGTCCAACGAATGCTCGGAGTTTTCGAAGTTAGACGGAAGTCCGTGCTGGTATGATGCCACCGGCTACGCGGTCGCTAAGTGGAAGCCACGCTGAGGGAATTCGCATGTCCGAGACTCCTGAGGAACTGCTTCTCGCCAGACGCAAGCGCTTGATGGATGCCTACGAGCTGAGAAAGCCGGATCGCATCCCCATCCGGCTGAACTTTGGATACATGCTCGCCAAGTTAGGCGGAATTAGCCACCGGGAGCTGGACAATAACCCCGAATTGGCGCAAGAGCTGCTGGAAAAGTGGGCTCTCTATTTCGCGCCTGACATGGCGACGGGCTTGGGTTCTTTCGTCTCCGCCATCAGCGTGATGTTGGGCGACCGGCAAACCCGATGGCCGGGCTATGGGTTGCCGGACAACATGCCCATGCAGTACGTCGAGGGCGAGTATATGAAGGCCGAGGACTACGACATCTTCCTCGACGACCCGACAAACTTTACTTTGCGGACTCTCCTGCCGCGAACGTACGAGAAGCTCGAGGGGCTTGCCAACCTGCCCCGGCTTTCCGTGCTGGTGACGGGCTATCCGGCATTCGGGGCACTGGCGATGGCACTCAACCATCCCGACCTGGCCGCATCCCTGCAAGCTCTTGCACGCGTGGCGAAATTCCAATCCGAAAGAATTGTGCAGATGCGAAAAGACACCGAGCGGATGGCCGCGCTCGGTTTTCCGGCGGGAATCGGATATGGGGTGGGAGCCTTCGGCTTGGCGCCGTTTGATTTCATGAGTGACACCCTGCGCGGCATGCGCGGCATCTTTTTGGACATGCACCGGCGTCCAGAGCAACTGCTGGCTGCGGAAGAGAAAGCGCGCCGTATCTGCGCCGAGGCAGCCATCGAGTCCTGCCGGCGAACGGGCGGGAAATTCGTGTTCATGCCTCTGCACCGGGGATCGGATGGATTCATGTCCCTGAAGCAGTTCGAGCGGTTTTACTGGCCGCAACTGAAAGGGCTGGTGAACGACCTGGTGGATGCAGGACTCATACCGGCGCTCTTCTATGAGGGTGTATGGAATGAGCGGCTTCACTATCTCCGCGAGTTGCCAAAGGGGAAGACCGCCGGCCATTTCCAGAGCACTGACATTTCCAAGCTGAAGGAAATCGCCGGCGATGTGTTGTCAATCTCCGGCTGTTTTCCGGTCTCCCTTTTGCAAGTGGGGCCGGCGGAAACGGTTCGGGAGCAGACCAAGAAGTATTGCGAAATCCTTGGCCAGGGCGGCGGTTTCATCATGGCCGCCAATTCCTCGATGGACGAATGCGATCCTGGTCTCGTGAAAGTATGGGTGGACGCGACCCGGGAGTACGGGGTCTACTAGTCATCCCGGTTGCAACGCAGGCGTATGCCGGCGATCTCCGGAGTTTTTCATTACAATTTGAACAGGCATGGATTTAGTCTAGAGACCGCATTGATAATCGCTGTGACGAAAGTCACAGAGATCAAACGTACGGTTTGCGACGATCGGCTCGCTTGCAGTTTGCCTTTTCTTTTGGCGAACCGCCGAGTCACGTATTCACGGCGAGTCGGTATAGAATGCACGCCGTTTCCGAATCCAAGAAGGGTGGCTTGAATTCGTCACGCCAAAACGGAGGGAATGGTATGAGCACATTCGACCAGCAGGTGACGGCTGCCAACCAGTGGTTTGCGAGCCCCCGGTTCGCTGGCATCGTCCGCCTCTACTCTCCGCGTGAGGTGGCTGAACAACAGGGTACGATTTCCAGCGACTACCCCGCTGCGCGACGGACAGCCGAAGAGTTCTACGCGCTTCTGCGCGAGCTGTTCGAGCAGCGCAAGCAGATCACGACCTTCGGTCCCTATTCTCCGGGCCAGGCGGTTACGCTGAAACGGGTGGGGATACAGGGCGTCTACCTCGGTGGATGGGCGACCTCCGCCAGGGGTTCGCTCTCAGAGGATCCAGGACCGGACCTGGCAAGCTATCCACTCAGCCAGGTGCCAGACGAGGCAGCCGGGCTGGTCCGAGCACTTCTCACAGCCGACAAGAACCAACACTTCGCTCGGATACGGATGAGCGAAGAAGAGCGCAAGGCGACTCCGGCAGTCGATTATCGACCTTTTATCATCGCCGACGCCGACACGGGCCACGGGGGGGATGCGCACGTGCGCAACCTGATCCGCCGCTTCGTGGAGGTTGGGGTTCCGGGCTACCATATCGAGGACCAGAAGCCCGGAGCGAAGAAGTGCGGACACCAGGCTGGTAAGGTGCTCGTCGCCCAGGACGAGCAGATCAGGCGGCTAAACACGGCGCGCCTGCAGCTTGACATCATGCGGGTCCCGGGCATCGTTGTGGCCCGAACCGATGCCGAAGCGGCGACGTTTCTCGAAAATCGTAGCGACGAGCGTGACCAGCCCGTCATCCTCGGCGCAACCAACATCGAGCTGCCAAGTTACCGCGTTGGCTATCTAGCCATTCTGAAGAAGCTGTTCGAATTGGGGGTCGAGGTCCGTGGACATCTTCTGTTCGCCGTGTCGGAGACCGAGTACCGGGCGACCTTTGCTTGGCTTGAGCGGGTCGGACTCATGTCGATGATCAGCGAGACCGCCCAGGGTCTTAAGCATTCGTCGGCAACGGAACTCGACGCCGCGCTCGAGAAGATCGACACGCGCTACGTGGAAATCTGGCAGACAGAAGCTGGGCTGAAGTCCTATGGGCAGGCGGTCGCCGACGTGATGAAGTCCCGCACGGACGAAGGCGAACGTTTCGACATGAGCGTCGAGGAATGGCTGGCGTTCTCGAAACGCGCTTCCTTCTACGAAGTGCGCGAGCGGGCGAAGTCCATGGGTATTCAGATCGTCTGGGATTGTGAGCTGCCCAAGACCCCGGAAGGTTTCTATCAAATCCAAAGCGGGATCGATTATGCCATCACCAGATCGCTGGCTGTGGCGCCTTTTGCGGACCTGTTGTGGATGGAGACCAAGACCGCGGACCTGGATGACGCCAGGAAGTTCGCGCATGCAATCCACGCAGAATATCCCGACAAGATGCTGGCGTACAATTTGTCGCCGTCGTTCAACTGGGACACCACGGGCATGAGCAACGAGGAAATGAAGCGGTTCCCGGAAGAACTCGGAAAGCTCGGGTTCGTCTTCAACTTCGTCACTTACGGTGGACACCAGATCGATGGCTTGGCCGCCGAGGAGTTCGCGACCGCCTTGAAGGAGGACGGGATGTTGGCGCTGGCGCGCCTGCAACGCAAGTTCAGGCTGCTGGAATCTCCGTATCGGACGCCGCAGACGCTGGTGGGAGGACCACGTCTGGATGGGGCATTGATGGCCTCGTCGGGACGCACTGCGGCTACCAAGGCGATGGGCAAGGGATCGACGCAGTTCCAGCACCTGGTTCAGACCGAGGTCCCCACCAAGCTGCTGGAGGAATGGCTGGCGACGTGGAGGGAGCACTGGGGCTATCCGGGGAAGATGCGGGTCGAGCTGCGTCCCCACACGTCCGGTTCGGAACTGTTGGAACTGTGCGTGCTCGCCGAGGCAAGTGGAGAAAAGTTGGCCAACGTCATTTTCGCCAACATTCAGGATCGTCGCGGCCGGATCATCCTCTCGTTTCGCGACCAGAACACGGTCGCGCGGCTACGCAAGAAGCGACTGATGACGCTCGTCCATCTGTTTCTGATCCATCGCTACAAGGCCAGCAGCGTGCACTACGTGACTCCGAACGAGGATAACCAAATTCAGGCGGCTAGGATGAAGAGTCTGGGGATCTTCACGGACGTGCACACCGAAATTGGGCAAATCATCGTCGCGCACATCGGCACGCAGGTTGTTGCCGAACTGCTGAAGCCTGACCGGTCTGCCCTCGCGGAGATGATTCGGAAAACGTCGCCGCAGATGGTGGGATCCCTGGGATAGCCTACCATATTCACCGAAACCAAACCTGCTCCGTGCCGGAATCGGGCCGGATGCGGCGTGCCAGCCAATCTTGGGCGACTGCCCGAGCCTGGTGATGCCGACTCCGGCGTCGGATGCCGGCGCCGGGATGTAGCCTGGAAGAAGGGCGGAGGGGAGGCGGCCATGCCGGCCGGTGGGTGTGCAAGCAGCGGCTCCCCTCCTGGTTCAACGGGTGGGCCAGGGGTGGTCGACTGAGTTGGGGTAGCCCGGTAAATCAGTTCTTCAGATTTGTCCGGGGGTAGGCAAGCCCAGGGTGGTTTGGTTGGGTACTACCTAACAGAGTGGTAGTATTATTATCGCTTACCCCTCAGCAGGAGTAGCGCAGAGCTGCTTTTCAAGCTCTGCGGTACTTT
>Ga0116225_1003561_pt1 | contig 9960 bp, 9 predicted proteins | sample Sb_taG_8_FD_88968 | JGI IMG/M metagenome (GOLD analysis project Ga0116225, IMG submission 88968) | Peat soil microbial communities from Weissenstadt, Germany - Sb_50d_c_BC metaG | ecosystem: Environmental > Terrestrial > Soil > Wetlands > Peat | place: Germany: Weissenstadt | collected 2010-09-21 | reverse complement strand
TCCCCAAGCGCGGCGCCGAGGCCGGCGGAGTCCTGTTGGGCTCGGTCGAACGCGGTGCGGCCACGAATGGCCGAACGGTCATCCGGATCCGCGATTTTGAACCGGTGGGCTGTTCCCATAAACGCGGGCCCTCGTATTGGCTGGATGAACAGGAAGCCCGGACCTTTCAAGAGACCTGTGAGCATTGGAAACCCGATCCATCCCGTCCTGTCGGCGCCGTGGGATTCTATCGCGGTAACACTCGGGACGAATCGGGTTTGGACTCGGAAGACTTGGCGCGAATCGACCGGCAGTTCCCGCAACCGGAAGCGATCGCGCTGCTGGTGCGGCCGTTCGCTACCAGGGCCAGCGTGGCGGGATTCTTTCTGCGCCAAGGCGGTACCTTTCCGGCAGCGTCGCCTTTGGAATTTCCGTTTCGCCGGAAGGATCTGACGGGCCCCGAACCCGCGCCGAGGCAGCCCTCTTTTGAACGGCCCCCGGTAGAGTCCTCGCACGAGCCGTCCCTTCCGGAGAGCCCGCGAACAGAGCGGGTCCGCCATTACCAGACTCTGGGATTGAACGCGCCGGAGGTCGAGGCGCCTGCCGAATCCGCGTCCAGATTTCGCTCCGGCTGGGTGTGGCTGCCGCTTTCGTTCGTGTTTCTTCTGCTGGGAGTCTTTCTAGGGTTCCAACTGGGTCTGGGCATGGGCCCCCGCGGAACCGCGTCTGCGGCCAGCGCCGATTTGACGCTGGGATTGACGGTGACGCGCGCCGAAGACAACCTGAGTGTCCGCTGGAACCGGGACGCCCTGGCCGTCCAGTCGGCGCAGAAAGGGCTCCTCGAAATCGAGGATGGCAGCTACAGCAAGCCCGTCGACTTGGACCAGGCCCACTTGCGCAACGGCAGCATCATTTACCGTCACAGTTCCGACACCGTCCGGTTCCGTTTGATCGTGTACGTCAACTCGCGGTTGACCGTGACAGAAACTCTGGAGTGGCGGCAGTAGCTCGCGCGTGGCGCGCGCACTCCTGCGTGCCGTGTCGAGACTCGTCTCGACACGCGTTCACCGCTACAGATGTAACGCGCTAGTTCCGCCCCCTCGCGCGCCCGAGTCTAACATGGGAGACGGAGTTGCATGCAAACCATCCTAGTGATCGACGACGACGAGAGCCTTCGGGATACCATCGGATTGATGCTCGAAAAGGAGGGATTCCGGCCCATCCTGGCGGCGGATGGCGCCAGTGGCCTGGATCAAGCCGCGGCGGCCAGACCGAATCTGATCCTGGTGGACCTGCGCATGCCCGGCTTGAGCGGCGTGGACGTCTGCAAGCGCCTGCGCGCTTCGGGGTCGGCCATTCCGGTGATCGTGTTGAGCGCAGTGGGCGATGAGATCGACAAAGTGCTGTTGCTCGAAATCGGCGCCGACGACTACGTAGTCAAACCCTTCGGCACGCGCGAGCTGCTGGCGCGCATCCGCGCCCGGCTGCGGCGGGCCTCGCAGGGGGCCGAAACGGTGCTCGCGTTTTCCGACGTGGAGGTGGATCTGGACCAGCGCCAAGTCCGGCGAAGCGGCTCCGAAACGCGGCTCACCCGGGCCGAGTTTAACCTGCTGGCGTTCTTCCTGCAGAATCCTGGACGGGCGCTCTCGCGTGACGTGATTCTCAATTCCGTGTGGGGTTACGAATCGTTCCCCAACACCCGCACCGTGGACGCGCACGTGGTCCGTCTGCGTCAAAAGCTGGAGCCCGAGCCCGAGACGCCGCGGCACTTTCTCACCATGCACGGCGTGGGTTACCGGTTCTTGCCGTAGCGTCTGCCATGGACCCGTCCAACGTCGCAGCGCAACATCTGATTCTGCTGGTTGACGACGCCGAGGATTGTCTATCCACGCTCGATCTGGCTCTCGGATCGCTGCCCTCGGTGGTCGTACGCGCGGCCCGCACCGCCGAGGACGCCGTGAGCTTCCTGGCCACTGCCGCGGGATACGCTACGAACATCTCAGCCGTGGTCACCGATATTCATCTCCCGCGCATGAGCGGCCTGGAGCTCATCGCGCACATCCGTTCGCAGCCGCGCTGGCAGGGCCTTCCCATCGTGGCGTTGAGCGCCGACACCGATCCGGACACGCCCCAACGCGCGCTTCGTTTGGGCGCCGACGCATACTTTCCCAAACCCTTTTCGCCGGGCGCAGTCCGCAAAAAACTGGAGGAGTTGATCCATGCGTAGCCGATTCTCTTGGAGCGCCCCACGGGCCCGAGCTTTGCTCGTTCCGGCTTGGTGCACTTGCGCGCTGCTGTCGCCGGCGGCCGCGCACGCGCAATCACCCGAGTTGAAGGAAGTCCTGTCACGCCTGGACCGTCTCGAAAACCAAAACCGAGAATTGATCGACGAACTTCGCGCGCTACGTCAACAACTCGGCGCTGCGCAGCCGGGAACTCCTCCGGGGAACGGAGACACCGCCGCGGCCCCGCCCGGCGCTCCTCCATTAACTCAGGGGGCAACTCAAGCGGCAACGCAAGGAGCACCGCAAGTCGCGCCGCTCGAAGAACGCGCCGAGATCCAGGAACAGCGCATCGCGCAAATGGAGCAATCCAAGGTGTCGAGCGAACACCGGCTCCCGGTGACCCTTACCGGCATGGCGCTGTTCAACGCGTTTCTGAACGGCCGCGGCTCCGGCGGGGCGGACAACCCTACCACTGCCTCGGCCACTGTGCGTCAGGCCGACGGAGGCGCGACGCTTCGGCAAACCGTCCTGGGGCTGAAGTTTGACGGGCCCGATCTGCAAGGCGGCGGCAAACTGACTGGCTCGATTTACATGGACTTTTTTGGAGGCGGCACGGGGCTAACTCAGACCATGCGCTTGCGGGTGGCTTCCCTCGACGCAGCCTGGAAAGATACCACGCTGACGTTTGCCTTCGACAAGCCCGTGATCGCCCCGCGCGAGCCCGATTCCTTGTCGCAGGTGGGCGTCTCGCCGCTGACCGCCGCGGGTAATCTATGGTTATGGCAACCGCAGGCCCGTGTCGAGCAGCGCTTCGCGCTCGGAGACCAAGCCGGTCTGCGGGCCCAGTTCGGTGTGTATCAGACCAGTGAAACCGGCACCGGGCTTGGGGCGACCGAGTACAGCGCTACGCTGGCGCGTTCGCGCCCCGGATACGAAGGCCGCTTCGAGCTGTGGGCCAACAACGGAGAGCATCGCCGCATTGAGATCGCTCCCGGGTTTCACGTGAGTGACACCCACGTGCTGGGCCAGACCGTGCCCTCGCGGATTTTCTCCATCGACTGGCTGATCCGGCCCGCCTCGCGCATCGATTTGATCGGCACGTTCTTTCAAGGGGAAAACGTGGGAGTCATCGGAGGACTGCGCCAGGGCGTGGATATAGCCAACGGACTGGCGCGCGCCGTCCATGCCACCGGAGGCTGGGCCCAACTGAAGGTTCGCATCGCGCCCCGGCTCTCCATGAATGTGTACGGCGGACAGGAGAGCGACCGCGTGTTCGACGCCGACGACGGAGGGATTTCCAGAAATCTGGGTTATGCTGCAAATATCATGTACCGGCTCGGGACCAACGTAGTGACCGGTTTTGAAGCCTCGCAAGTGCGCACCACTTACCTGGGCATAGGGACGCGTCTCAATCAGCACTATGATCTGGCGATCGCTTATCTGTTCTAGTCCGATCTGGAGCCTATCTGGAGCCTATCTGGAGCCTATCTGGAGTATGGAGAGCAGGCTTCATGCAGGCTAGAGCCCGTTCCACCCGTAACGCCATCGCCCTCTTTAGTCTGCTCGCCTGCGGGTTGGCCGGTAGCACGCAGGCCGCCACGGTCTCCGGACGCGTGGAGCTGCGCGACTCCAAGGAAGCCCAAGTGCGCAAGAAGATGGATTACTCCGGCGTAGTGGTTTGGCTAGAACCGCTAAGCGGCACAGCCCCGCAAGCGGCGGCTCCGTCCGCGCGAATGATCCAGAAAGACAAGACCTTCACTCCGCACGTGCTGGCGGTCCGCACGGGCACCACCGTGGACTTCCCCAATTTCGATCCGATCTTTCACAACGCCTTTTCCAACTACGACGGAAAAATGTTCGACATCGGTCTGTATCCGCCGGGCTCCTCGCGCGGCGTGCGCTTCGACCGCCCCGGTGTGGTGCGCGTGTTTTGTAACATCCATGCCTCCATGAGCGCCATCATCGTGGTGCTCAACACCCCCTACTTCGGCACTACGCGGAAAGACGGAAGCTTTGAGATCGCGGACGTTCCCGCGGGCGAATACCGCGCGCGCGTGTTTCACGAACGCGCCACTCAGGCTACCCTGGACGAACTCGGCCGCCGCGTAACCATCACCGAAGGAGCGGTGACGTTGGCACGCCTCATCGTTTCCGAAACCGGCTACCTGCCGATTCCGCACACCGACAAATTCGGCCACCCCTATCACAGCGCGCCGGACGACGGCGGCGCGTATCCGGCCGTTCGCCAATGAGGGTCCGTCAGTGAAGATTCGCCCATGAAGCCCTGGAAACTATCCTCGATCTCGCTGCTGTGGAGGATTCTGTTCTCCACCTCCCTGGCCATTACCGTCCTCTTCGCCGCCATGGGCTGGGTGCTGCAGGAACAATTCGTGCGGATCGCGTCGTTGAGCCTGGAGCAGGAAGCCCGGGCCAGTTTCCAAGCCTACAATTCTCTGTGGCAGGCCCGCGCCGACGAGCTGGCGACCGTCAGCCAGTTGCTCAGCCGCATGCCCGACGTGCGTGCGGTGCTGATCACGCGCGACCGCGCCACCATCCGCGACACGGCTCAAGAAGTGTGGGACAAACTCGCGCGCCCGGGCGCGCTGTACCTGATCTGCGACCCCGGCGGCCAGGTGATTGCATCCATGGGCGCCACCGCTCCGGCGATTTCCGAGGTTCCCTTCGTCCGCGGCGCGGCGAAGTCTTTCCCGCATCAGGCGCGCGGCTTCCAGGCGTTAGGCGGAGGTTTGTACCAAGTGGTGGTCACGCCGGTGTATGTGGCGACCAGCCAGGACGCAGGTCTGCTCAACGTGCTGGTTGCCGCCGTCGCGGTGGATCGCGATCTGGGTAACGAGCTCAAGAGTTCCACCGGAGGCACGGATTTCCTCTTTCTAGAGGCAGGCCGCGTGGCCGCGTCGACTCTGGCTCCGGACGCCGAACGCGATCTCACCGCGGCGCCAGCCAGCGCGCAGCAGGTGCGTCTGGCCGGCTCCGATTACTATCAGTTTGCTTCGGTGCTGACCGATGTCGAAGGCCACCCCGCCGGTGAACTGCGCATCTTGCGCCCCTTCGAAGCCGCGCAAGCTCGCATACGCGCGGTGCGCATGCGCCTGACCGCCCTATGGTTGGTGGCCATCGTCGCGGGTTTTGCCTTGACCTACCTGCTGGCGCGCCGGCTGCTGCAGCCCGTGCATGCCCTCGACCGGGCGGCTTCCGAAATCGCGCAGGGCAATTACGCCGTACGCGTGCCCATGGAACGCGGAGACGAGATCGGCCGGCTGGCGGAGACCTTCAACGGCATGTGCGAATCGCTGATCAAAGCGCGGGAAGAGTTGATCCGCCAGGAGCGCCTCACCACCATCGGACGCCTGTCCGCGTCCATCGTTCACGATTTGCGCAATCCTCTGGCGGCGATTTACGGAGGAGCGGAAATGTTAGTGGATTCCGATCTCTCCGAGGCCCAGATCCGGCGGCTTTCGTCCAATATCTATCGCGCCTCGCGCCAGATTCAGGATCTGCTGCACGAGCTTGCCGACGTGACCCAAGGGCGCGCGCACGCCCGGGAAACCTGCCGTCTGCGCGACGTGGTGGTGGCCGCCTGCGAACCCCTGGCCGCTAGCGCCGACTCCAGCCGCGTCCAGGTTCGTGTGGACGTGCCCGCCGACATCGAGCTTCCGCTGGATCGCTCTCCCATGGAGCGCGTGTTCCAGAACCTGATCGGGAACGCCATCGAAGCCATGCCCGAAGGCGGTTCCGTGGTAGTGCGCGCCCAACGCAACGGGCAGCACATAGATGTGAGTGTCGAGGACGACGGCCCCGGCATTCCCGCCGCCATCGCCCGTCAACTATTCCAGCCCTTCGTGACGGCCGGAAAGCCCAACGGTCTGGGGCTGGGCTTGGCGCTGTCGCGGAAAACCGTGCTCTCGCACGGGGGCGATCTGTGGGCCGAGGACCCCGCGGAGCCTTCCGGGCCAGGCGCGTGCTTCCGCCTCCGCCTGCCGCTCTAGTCAGTGCGTCTTGACAACGTGGGGCAGGCTGGCAGCCTGCGGCGGATTGACAATCCGCCTGGTGTGGTTGCATGCGGGGCAGCCATTTCTGGCTGCAGCCGAGACCAGAGCGAGTCCTCACACACCGGCCACCGCCGAAGTGAAAACCGGAGACAGCCAAGATTGGCTGCCCACCTACTTCTTCTCGATAGTAGTGACGCTGCCCTCAGTACCCTCCGCCGAGGTCCCAGCAGTAATCATCACTGACCGCTTCTGTCCCTCATCCGCGGCTTGCAGCATCCCGCCCTCGTCACTGGCGGCGATGACAGTGACCTTGAATCCCGCCCCAGTCAACTGTTGCTTGAAGTAATCGAGCACCTTGGAGGCCTGGTCGTGCGTCTTGAAGGTGTAAGTATTCTGCGAGCCTTCCCCGGTTTGCGTTGAAAACGTTCCTTGCGGCGTGGTGCCGGGATATACGGGCGCCCACGCGGGCGTGTTGTTGCCGGCGCCCGCGCCGAACTTCACCGTTCCGTCGCCGCTCTCCACCGTGACCGAGCCGGTCTTGTCGTCGCCCGAAGCCGAGAACTTCACTTCTTTGCCGTCATCGCCCACGATGACCAGCGACTTCTTCTCCGGATCCCAGCGGAAGGTGAGCATCTTCCCCGTACTCTTGTCGCGCACCGTAACCGTGCCGTGCGCATCGTCGGTCGAGACCACCTGCATGTCGGGATGCAGCGTCGCCATCATCTTGGTCATCGCCAATCCCGGGTTCTTGCGCATCAGGTCGGGATCGAAGCCTGAATTCTTCACCGTGCGGTACAGCATGTAGCCGCCGACCGACACCCCCGCCACCACCACAAAAATCACCACCGCGACGCCGATCAATACCCACATCAGCGTGTTGGATTTTTTCGGAGGCTGTCCCTGCGGTGAATACTGTTGCGGATATTGCGGCGCACCCTGCGGCGCATACGGTTGCTGATATTGTGGCGGATACTGCGGCTGCCCGCCCTGAGGCGGCATGCTGGGCGGCCCTTGTGGAGGGCCCTGCGGCGGACCTTGTGGCGGTCCCGGAGGCATGGAAGACATGTCAGTTCACCCCGTGGTCATAATACATCATTCGCCCCCGGCTTGACCCAGCCATTCCGCGGCCGTTCCGGGGCCATTCCGGGAATGGACGCGGTTCAGATGCCGTCCACGCCGGCGGGAGAAGCTGAGTGCGAGGAATCACGCGGTGCCAGGTTCGCGGTAGGCCACCTTGCCGCCGAGCGCCTTGTCCGTCTCGGCAACCGTCAGCAAAGGTGTCGTTTTTACTTTGACCAGCCCAGAAGCCGCAACGTTGACGGCGACGGAAGCCGCGATAACGTTATCCGGCAGATCGACGATCAACACCGCGTCGTGGTCTCCGAAGCAGTAGTATAGCGACTCCAGCGTTCCACCCACCGCCTTCACCGCCGCTTCCACCGCAGCCTTACGGCCCGACGCGCTGTCCTTGAGCAAACCCCTCAGGCCCTCCGCGGTGTAACTGGCTTGATACATGAATTTCGGCATTGAGAAATCTCCTGTGGGCCGAAGTCTAACAGCACCAGTGGCCAGTGGGCAAGCGCTCATTGCCCGGCGGGAAGGCCCAGCGTCGATGCGCCCGCGCCTCACTGGCCCGGGCGCCCGAAAGACTACCCGATAACCCATAATTGCCTTCGTGGCAGGCGTGCTCGAAGAGCGCGCCATCGGCTGCGTGCATGGGGAGCTGGGCCGTCCCATCCGGGAGCTTGCACAATCTGATAGTTCGCGTTGTAGTTGGCCGGCAGCATGGGCGGACCGGCGTTGGGCACTGGCGATGCAGCGCTCTGCCAGGGACCCGTTCTCCGGATCGTCGAACTCATGTCCACGATTGCGCACCGCGCGTTCGTCGGCGCGCTTTTTGGCTTCCGGAGTCAGCGGCGGAACGCGGCCATCCTGCGGATCGACGATGAGCGAACTACGGCGGTCCGGTGTCACGCGGCCGCGGTCGCGCCAGAATTCGTTGTAGCGCGATTCAGATCGGTATCGCCGCCTCCATCGCGGCGATCGGCGTCCACGTTGTTTAACTCCTGCTTTTCAAACGCCGCCACCTCCTGCTCCGTCATGGTCGCTTGCCCGCGAATTATGCAGGCCGCTCCAGCGGCGTCAGCGTGGCGTTGGTCCAGATGCCCTGCAGGTCGGGATGCCCGTCGGCGGTGCGGGGCGCGGTCCACTTCGCCGCTTGCCCGAAACCAGGATTCGCCGCGGGCAGCCCGCCCGCCGCCAGGGCAGCCCAAGAAACAGCGCGTCTAACAGCGCAGAATCGGGGGACTCCCGTGTGGGCTAACATCGGTCCATCGCCGTTGTGGTGTCTTAATACGTTGTCTATCTTATACCCGGAAATGAGCGGCCGGGAGGGCGCTACTGCCTCCGGCAGAGGCGACGTTACGCCAGGTGATCTGAGCCAGATAGAAGGACCTCCACCGACCAAAGATTCCTATGAGTCCAGACTGGTCTCCGAAACGGCCGCGAGATCGCTCCTCCCGGTCACGCCTCCGTCAACAGTTCCTGCACCTGCACCGCCCGCTTGCGTCCCGCCGCGACGACTTCCCCGCGATATCGCGGCGCTCCGTTGACGGTTACGGACAGCGGCCGGCTCACGGGATAATCGAAGGCCACCACATCGCCTTCCTGCAACTCCAGCAACGTATCGACGCGCATCCGCGCACCTTCCAGCCGCGCGTCTATGCGGAGTTCCGCCGGGCGCAGCAGGCGCAACGCCCGTTCGTGCTCGCCCTCGGTCGAAACGGCTCGCCTTGAAGTCCATTGCTGATCGAATTTTTGCCGCAGCATCTTGACCAGGATGGACGGAATCCCCAGGTTCATCGTCCCGGTGGTCTCGCCGATGCGCACCTCCATGGTGATGCAGACCACGGCTTCATTGGGGGCCAGAATTTGCAGCAGTTGGGGTTCGGTTTTATGACCGTCTATGGAAAACTCGATGGCGGTCACCGTGTGCCAGGCGGTCCGCAGGTCCTGGAGGATGATGCGCAGCAACCCGTCCAGAATATGGTGCTCGATTTCCGTGATCTCGCGATCGATGTGCTTAGATCCCAACCCGTCTCCTCCCAGAAGCATCTCCAAAATCGGAAACACCAGCGACGGGCTGATCTCCAGCAGCGCGTTGCCGTCGTACGGTTTCATCCCTAGCGCCACCAGGCTGGTGGGAGAAGGCAGGCTTCGCACGAACTCGGCGAAAGCCAGCTGTTCGACGCTTAACAAGTTAACGGCCACATAGGCGCGCAGATAGGCCGACAAACTGGAGGATAATCCGCGGACGAAGTTCTCGTGCAACAAATGGATCGAGCGAAGCTGATCCTTGGCGATGCGGTCGGGCCGGCGGAAGTCGTAGACCTGGACTTTCTGGGTCGCATCCGGCTTGCCGGCCTGGCGCTGCAGCTTTCGGAATACGGAGTCGATTTCTTCCTGCGTGAGGACGCGTTCGGCCATGTCCTTCTATCGGCGCCGACGCGGCCGCGAAGTATCCAGAATATTCCTAGCGGTGGCCGCCGGCGTGTTCCCGGATCAGGCCCGCCTGACGCTTGCTCACCACGGCTTCGAATCCGTTGGACATCCGCAGCAGCCAGCGCTTGCTCGAAAGCCGCGAGATCTTGCGGATCAGGTCGGTGTTGATCAGCGTGCGGCGGTGAATGCGGCGGAAGCGCGAGCCCGCCAGTTTCTCCTCCATGGCCTTGAGCGAATGCTCGCAC
>Ga0116225_1003555_pt1 | contig 9967 bp, 10 predicted proteins | sample Sb_taG_8_FD_88968 | JGI IMG/M metagenome (GOLD analysis project Ga0116225, IMG submission 88968) | Peat soil microbial communities from Weissenstadt, Germany - Sb_50d_c_BC metaG | ecosystem: Environmental > Terrestrial > Soil > Wetlands > Peat | place: Germany: Weissenstadt | collected 2010-09-21 | reverse complement strand
GACAAGCAATACAGCCTGACCGACTGCATCTCCATGGAGACGATGCGGCAGCAGGGGATCACCGATATCCTGACGCATGACAATCATTTCACGCAGGAAGGATTTACCATCCTGCTCTAGCCGACCGCCTCGCTGACCGCTTCCGCCACTGGGTCCGATAAGGTCGGTTTTATGTTCGCTTGAGCGAATTTTGGGCCGATTATGCCGATTGGCCGGTGGGAGGGGCGCTGGTTGGGACCGCTCGAAGCCCGTGGCGGAGGGCGTTGAACTGAGCCACGGCCTGGCCCCTCCTCCGCCTTCGGTCCGGTTGATTGGAGGGCGTTTGGGCGGTTCGCACAGCGTTGACCCAGGACAACCATTCCTCTGCCGGTCCTGATTCCACGTCGACAAATTCCATCAACGCTTCAACTCCGATTACCCCCTGGACGCGGGCATTCGGCCCGGGTCCAATACGTGTTTAGGAGACCCAGGCGAGGCCGCGGAAGGTGAAGTCAACGCTCATCTGGGAAATCCCGGATCAGGATGCTCAGCTTTTCCCCAGGAGGTGACGATGCCCTCAATTCACGCAGGCGATCTGGATGTCCATTACATCGAGAATGGCACGCAGGGTGCGCTCGGCTCGATCATCTTTGTCCACGGCAACTGGGCCACCTGCTCGTGGTGGGAGCCTGTGCTGGCGCGCCTCCCGGACAACTCCTGGCGCGGCATCGCCTACGATGTGCGCGGGCGTGGCCGGACCACCGGCCCCGATTCCGACTACAGCATCCCGTCGCTCGCCGCCGATCTGGGGTCCTTCATCGCGGCGTTGGGGCTCAACTCGCCCCACCTGGTCGGGCACTCGTTCGGTAGCGCCATCGTGATGCAGTACGCGCTCGAGCACCCGGCGAAGGTCCGCTCGCTAACGGTCGTCGCCCCGGCCTGGGTCGACGGCATGCCGAACCCGACCGGCACTCTGGAAAGGCAGTGGAAGCTGCAAGACAATGGGGCGGCGTTCTTTGACGCCATGTCCTCGCTGTGCCCGTCCATGCCCGTCGGAAGTTTTTGGAACCGTCTCCTCATCGAGGGCCACGAACAGCGGTGGGAAGCTACGAAAGCCAACGTCGAAGCGCTGGCCAACTGGAAGCCGGGCGAGCGACTGAGGGGCATCCCCTGTCCCAAGCTCGTGATCGGCGGCGAGAACGATCCCCTGGTCAACGCGGTGATCGTGGAGAAGGCAGCTATGGCCCTCGCTGCCCTTCGCGTGATTATGCCCGGTGTTGACCATGGCATGATCATCGAGGCTCCTGATCGTTTCTTGTCGTATTTCACCGAGTTCATCAGGACAATCCCGCCTCTATAGAGTTATATAGGGGTAGACCCAACAGTGACACTGGTGGCGAATTCTATCCCCTACTCACGCGGCCGCCATCGGCTTCGCACGCCGCAGCTTTCTGGTGCCAGTCCCCGTCGTCCACGGCGGGCTCGAAGCGCTCAACGGCGACCTTCAGCGGCGGTGCCGCGAGGACCTGGCACGCCGGCTCTGGGGCAAGCCCGCCTCCAAGGCCGAGCTTCTGAGCGAGGAGCGGCCGGTGCTGCTGCCCTTGCCGGATGAATCCTTCGTCGCTGCCCGGGTCGAGCATAGGTGTGTCGACTCGCTGTCTTTGGTCAGCTTCGACGCCAACCAGTACTCGGTTCCCACCGAGCTGGCCCACCACCCGGTAATGGTTGTCGCCTCGGTGGACACGGTGCGGATCGTCGCCGGCGATCACGTGGCCGCGGTCTACTCGCGGTGCTGGGGCCGCGAGCAGGTCTTCTACGACCCGGTGCACTACCTGGCGGTGCTGGAGCGCAAGCCCGGGGCGTTGGACTTCGCGGCGCCCCTGGAGGGCTGGCAGCTGCCCGTCTGCTTCGGCGTGTTGCGCCGCCGGCTGGAGGCCGAGTTCGGCGGGCCGGGGACGCGACAGTTCATCAAGGTGCTGCGGCTGCTGGAGTGGGCCGATCCCATCTGGCTGTCGGCGCAGGATCGGGCGAAGTGTAACCTGAAGGTCCCGGGCGCTACGCTTTTCGGCCGGCCCGCGCTACGTTTTCTCACCGACCGTCACATGGATTCGGCCTTCAGGCTGGGATACCATCGCTCGAACGTGGCCCGGAGGTCGTCGTTCAGGACCTGTGTTCGGACCTGGAGCAACAGGTGCGCTCCCCGCTCAGTCCCGCGTTCGCCCCCGGCGCTCCTGGAGAACCAATACTCGGGCTTGCCAGCCTTGGTCGTGCCGGCGTGCACGTTGCAGTTATCTCTATACATTAATGATAAAAACTTTGTTACTCATGTAACGCCAGGAGAGCCCTTGCTTTTCGGGCTTCACCCAATATGCGAGTACATTCGCTTGTCAAACCAGAAGGCGCTAATACACCATCTTTTAGAAATCGAACGCGACTAAGCTCCTTTGAGCAGCGGTCGGTTCCTGGATTGGGGACCCTAAGAGCTCACGGAAACAATGAGACCCACAGCAGGTCCGTGACCACCGGCGTGAGCCGGCGGTTCAGAGCGGCGCAGCCGCCACCTCGGCTTCGCCTGCCAGATCGGCAGCCGACGCGATATGGCAGAAAGTGTGACATTTTGTGACATCGGCTGATCGTCATGGTGTTCCAGGGGGAGGTCTTGGACTCTCGGCGCGCAGATCGAAACCCGCGACCGACTCTTCTGGTCACACGGGGCAGACACAGTCCATAATAATATTCTACTCTATGGCAATCGGTTTCATCCGAGGAATGGCGGCGCAAGAGTGCAGGGAGATCGGTGTCGGTCGCTATACCGCCCTGCGGCACCCGGCGTGTGGTCACGGGGGCGTTCGCCCGATCAGGAAGGCGTCCCCGGGTGTTCCCGGCTCATTGTTTCCGTTAGCCCTAACGCGGCAAAGCCGTAATCAAGAAGGGACACTACCCGCGCACAACGAACGCTCTAAGATTCAAGAGTACTCATGTCATTTGTCGTTGCGTTCACCAGGCGTTCAAGGCTCATTTGAGCAGGCCGCTGGTTCACTTCAGCGGTAGTTAGGGCGCAGGCCTCGGCCTGACCAGAGCGTGAAAGCCATTCGGAAATCAGGACTTATCTCGCCGTCAGTCCCGTGAAGATCGTTCAGTCGCAGGTTACAGGCGCGATCGGAAACAGGGCTCTGGCAACATCCACGCCTCTACTCGAATGGCCCGAAAATTTCTAGAAGACGCGCACGGCGCAGAGAAATTGTAGGGGCAGAGGCTAGAGGAGTGTATTTTCAGCAGCCAGGGAACCGGTCATCACGGCCGGACCCCTATCGGGCGGCGGCCAGGCCGCGCACGTCGTTGGACGGCTCGTACCGCCGCCAGGTGAAATCCACATCAGCCTCGGCCTGGGTCGGGTCGAAGGCAGCGGCGCGGAGGTCGGCCAGCCCGACGTCGGCGAGGTCCTCCGCGCCCGGCGGTAAGCTGGCCCTCCTGACGACCTTGAGGGCGTCCGCCCAGAGCCAGGCCCGGTAGTCCGACGCGGCGGTTGCGAAAGGTTGACAATCGAACGGGTCACCTCTTCGACGTCACGGGACGGACCGAGGGTGAACGGCGTCGCGGGCGCGTCGTCCGTCGCCAGCCGCGGGGCGGCGGCAGACGCGGCCGCTGTGGCGATCGCGAAGTGGCGGGTCCATTGCGCCGGCGCGGGCGTCCTCGGGCCGGTGGGCGTCGTGCTCCGAACGGATGGGCTGGAGGTCCATGGTCTCCAGCGGTCGTCAGGTCCCCGGCATACGTCGGGCTCACTTGAGCTTGAGGACGCCTTTCAGGATCGTCCGAATCCCCTCCCTCGACCTGTGGCCGCGCAGGGCCCGGTCGATGCTCTCCGCGAGGAGCCGACGCCAGATGTCGTTGGTCAGAGCCGACACCAATTTCCCCCCAAAAAATGAACCGACACCGAATGCCATTAAGTTAAGCGTAAAGTGAGTTCTGCTTTGCCCTTGCGCCGGGATTCCCGTGAATTATCGTGGTTATTATAGATGTTCTCAACTGATTTTCATTGCGGAAACCGCCGCAATTTAGGCCATATAAACCAAACTAAATATCCACACTGCTTCCAGGTTGCTAGGTCTCTCGATTGACGTAAGTTCTTTGCCAGAAATAGGCTACATCCTAAACTTAATGGCATTCGAACCGACACCAATTTCCCCCGCACCCTACAAGCTTTGGCTCAACGAACGGGAAGGAGAGGGGCGGTTACGGCGAAGGACACCGGCGATAGCAGCGGGACTGACTGACTATATCTGGACGATACAAGAGTGGATCACGATGCCAGGTGTTTAGCGCCATTAAAACGCCACCGAGATTTCGGTCTTCAAAAGACAAAAATCCTTAATCATTATTAGTATATTGTGAGCGATTGTGCACCTTTACCTGTTCGGGGTCATCTGGGTACCATGCCTGCTCGTTTACCACCCCCGATTCCTCGTACTTATAGCGAACCAGTAGAGATATCTCGGCAGGGTCTTCGAAAGAGACAGCCCTTTTTTCGATAACTTGCCCATGGTCATTGCAAAAATAATCATAAATATATTTTGCTTCACCCTCGACCTCCACTACCCGGTAAAGTCTCCCCCAGAAATCCAACAATGCGATTGCGTAGTTTGCGGGAAGCCCCGCCTCGGGAGTAATAGAATCAATGCCTCGGTCATACTCCCAATCCCACCGGAGAAAGTATTTGACATTCATCTCTTACCTCCTATTTGGGTTTTATCTGGATTCGCACGATTGAGCCATCCTCTCGCCAGATCTGAAAGTGAGGATAATCGTGCGGGTTATCAGGACCGTGTGCTTGGTGCAGGTCATAAGTACCCCTCAATTTGCTTTTGTCTAATTGCCCCAAGGGTCCCTCGAATCGAGCTCTCTTATATGTCGGGAATGCATCCCGAATAACTTCCTCACCGACGTTTTCCGACGGGACGTCTATGTCCCGTGGCCGTTGGCTTCGAAGATTCTTAATCCATTGGCGCCATCTTGGATTCGTCCAACCATAGCCAGGAATCCACCTTGGCGTGGCCGCAAGCCCACCCTCGGGCGGTTTCGGGGCAGCTTCTGCCTCGGTTACCGCCTTCTTTTCTGCTTCACCCAAGGCCTTCTTTTCCGCCTCGGTCCCCGCCTTCTTTTCTGCCTCAGCCAAGGCCTTCTTTTCTGCCTCGGTTACCGCCTCCTTTTCTGCCTCACCCAAGGCCTTCCTTCCTGATTCCCTTACCGCGAGTTTTCCCATTCCTGTCCGGCCGGCAGCAGCCCCGCTAGCAGGCGTGATACCACTACCAGCAAGAAGTGCTACCACCGACGCGCTGACAGCGATGAACTGAAAGTTGGCGATATCCAGAGAAGTGAGTTCCGACAGGATGTCCTTTAGCTTCTTGCCCTCAGTTAGCCGCTTTATGATAAATAGACGATCTGCCAGTTCACTCTCAGCCAGCGCCGATACTTTTCCTTTAGTAGCTAACGACGGGCCAAGGATCCTAATGTACCATTTCAAGCTCGCTTCCACCTTCTCGAGCTTCTGCCTGATAAGAGTAGTATCCAATGGTGTTATTGGCCGGTCGATGTAAAGCTTACCTCCGTCCTGGAATTCAACGTCTATTCCATTAACTCGAATGGTCGCAGTTATCGATGGGTTGCCCCCGAAGAATGTGGGCTTGTCAAGATATCTTAATACTGGCTCAGGCAACCCTTGTCGGATAGGTTCCGTGGATTCACCTGATTTCGCCTGTCGCATCACGCAGGGCCCCACGCTTTCCTGCTGCAACACGTGTGTTAGCTCATGCGCAAGCAGCTTGTTTCCAGCGTAGGTGCCGGGTGAATAGTGTGCAGTATCGAATACCACATGATGCGCTGCCGTATATGCGCGAGCGTCCAGCGCACGCGCCGACTCCGTAGCCTTTGCATCCGCATGAATGCGAACCCCGCTGAAGTCGCGGCCAAAGCGAGGCTCCATGAAGGCACGGGTGCCGGGGTCGAGAGGCTGGCCGGGGGATTGAAGGGATTCGTGGACGACGGGTGGTATAGCAACTTGTCCCACATCACTGGATCTGACGCGCTGAGTCTGCAGGCGCTCGTGTGCCGTGTGCGCTCGCTCTATCTGACACTTAGGGCACGATCCGCCGCAAGAACAAGCGGGCTGAAGTCGCAGCTCAGGCTCAGGCATGCTCGTCACCCGTTCAGCGAGGTGGTCTGCTTCCTGCTCGTATTTGTCTCCCGGTGTGTTGACTGTCAGCTTCGTCTGAAGCCTTGGCAACGCTTTAGCGTCCACCGGTATTCGGCTGAAGTCATAGCCGAAGCGAGCGGTACCGGAGCTAATCTCGCGACCTCCACGATCAGCATGTAGCAGCGGCAGCACTTCTTCATTTCCAAGTGTGTGCTGCAAGTGCAGGTCGGCCATGCGGTCGGCCTCGCGCTCGTACTCGTCGTCGGGCTGGTTGATGGTGAGCTTGGCTTGCAGACGGGGAGGGGCCAGGGGTTGGACAACGGGTGGCTGGGGTTCGCGAGGGGGATCGTTCTCCCTCACCATTCGAAACAACTGGATCATGGCCTGGTTGCTGGGGCCAAGCCTGGGCGTGGGAGCCGTAAGGGGTGCTTTAGCCGGGGACCGAACGACGGTTCCCTCGACTTTCTGAGGTTTCGGCAGTTCCTTGGAAGCCATGGCCGGCCTCGGTATGGTTCGAGTTGAGGACCTGGGACAGATCACCCTGAGATGGACGGGTGCTGTTCTTCGTCACCCACCGCGGGCAGAGTCGCTGATTCACTTGCGGTGGAAGACTGCCCGCCCCCAGAGTTCGGGGTGTTTCCACGAGAAAAAAGTCCCCGGATCGGCAATCCGGGCCTGCTCAGGATTTAGGACATCCGAAAGCTTGGCCATGAGAATTCTGCCGGTTCGGTCCGACCAATTGAGCATCCCAACAAATGGCTCGAGTGGCTCCATCGTCGGGAGGACCGGCGCCTTGCCACAGGCCACTCCACTTGACCCGATACTCCAGCTCCACTTGACCCGATACTCCAGCCCATACCCCAGATTGTCCTCGTCCAGCTTGAAAGCACCCCGGTTAGCTTGTTCATTCTGGTTGACGTCCTTCAGTATCTCGGGATTGTTCCCGCTCGTTCCTTTATAGATCACTAGTTGTGGATCTGTTATATTCTTTGAAGCATCGTGGAACTCCCACATGGTCATGCTTCGTGTATCGTCGGAATTTGGCTGAGGGCTTTTCACTGGCGAGAGATGGACGGACACGACGCCTCCTTGGTTGACTTGGTTCGCGATACTGTCCTTGGGGGCATTGGCATCGGCGATGGAACTTGGACCAACGGGGTTCATCAAGGGAATGGGATCACGAACGTGGGCACCAAAGAAATGTATCATCCATCTGCATATAGCCGTCTATGTAATACCGATCACTATACGGTGCCGGCAGGGAGCCATGAAACTTTGTGGCTTGGTCCCATTTCTTGACATCCAGCACCCCGTTCAGAGTCGGGGGATTAACCGCGTGAACGACGTGAACTTTCTGGGTATTTCCGAATGCAATTAACGACGATCCGGCAACTCGTAGCAGCGGTTGAGAGTCTGCCAACGGTGTCTTGATGCGCGTTGGTGCGAAGGGAGACTTTACGGCCCCTTGGTCAGAGGTGGACTGGGCCTCAGGCTCGCGGATAGGATGAGGTGCACTCGATGACAAGTCCGCAAGTGCAAACCAAAGCGCGGCGAAGGCTGTCAGGAGCGCAGCGGACCCTAAACACTGGTTCGCTTTACCGTTTGAAGCGTCGGGCGTTTCAGTCACCGGGGGACTCGACGCAGTTGTCGCATCTCCACCGGTCGGCGGCTGTACTGCAGCCGAAGGAACGGTCTGACCTGCGAGGAGGCCGAGTATCAAGAGTTTGGCTTTCTCCAGACTACCCGAATTCCAAAAGCCTCGTGCACTGACGAGGATACTTTCATCTGTCGGAATTGTCTGGTCAGGCATGGAATGGTCCTTTACGGCTTGGCGCCGATTTTTCTCAGAATTGGAGTCGCGATTCCCAGACGCGGCGAAGCTCCCCGGCGTCGATGACCGGTGTGTTTGCTATCCGGCAGAGATCGTTGATGGCTTCCACGTAAGCCTCTCTCGAACGGAAAGACGATGAAAGCTCCCACGCAGGTGCAAGGCTCAAGACTTTTCCGCTGTTCCGGGGTCAAGGGGACAAGCATCGGGGGGTCGTGAACGGCGGAAATTCCCGAGCGGGGCTGCGGGCCTTCAGGAACCGATGTTGAAATCTACGTGGGTGTGAGCTGCGGGTCGCGGCCGCCCGACAACACTTGGTCAATCTTGTTGTCCTGAAACACGATCGAACCGAGGAAGAGATAGTTCCGAACATCCTTGCCTGTCAGTCGCTTCTCCTCCGCTTCGTCGTCCGAAGGCTTGCCGTAAGGTGCCGGCTCGGTCTTGTCGACGAGGCGAAAACGCAAGATATCCCTGATAGCCGAGTATTCGAACTGATCGGGGTGATCGCCGTAGCGGTTGGACGCGGCCCGGACAGGGTGTACCTCAGATTCCCAGGCTTCGACGACCAAGAAGAGCGTATTCTCTCCGGTGGGCGTGGTCCTGGGATTGATCGAGGCCGAGCTCGAGCCGGGCTGAACGACCAGGGCACCGTCCAGCTCCTGGTGAGTGTCAAGGAACAACCGTTGGGGCAAAAAGAGTTCGTCGCCAAGCGGAGTGAGGGCATAGCCCGGGGTGACCATCAGCCAGTAGTTCACGTAGTCCTCTGCCCAGATGCCCTTGGCGAGAACTCCGAACTTGATCCAGTCTTCGGCTTCCGATTTTAGGATCGGTTTGGCCACGAAGCCGAGTCGAATTCCCCAGGTATGCAGGAGGCGGTTGTGGCGACGAGTTTTCTGAAGCAGGTACTTCTGATCCCGGGACAGGTCAGCAGGGCTCACGATCTGCCGCGGGAAAAAGCGGGATCGCTCGAGAGGATCGAGTTCGGCCAGAGGACGTTTCTGGGACATGTCTGAGCTCCTTTCGGGTTCGGGTCAGCAACCACACGGCAGGCGGAACTCGAAGGTCTTGTGAAATTCGTGGGGGAAGTCGCCTCCTTCCACGCCGTTACCCGAGGGCCAGCAAACCTCGCGGGGCTGGAATCTCTCCCAGATGAGCTTCGGCTCGGGTTCGTGAGCAGCGCCGTGGTGGGCGAGTGTGTTGTCATTCCAGAGCGATTGCCGGTCGGCCGGGTTGAGAAAGGAGCCGGCGAGACTCAGCGAGAGTTGCTGGGGATCAGGGTAGCGCACCCAGTTCGGGTCGAGGGGGTCGGGCTCGGGAATCGAAACAGAGGTCAGCTTGTCCAAGGGCCGTATGGCCACGAGCAGGCGGAGGAGCGAATGATCGTGGAGGTGGTCGAGGAGGTTGGGGAGCCTATACTCGACATACCAGGCGCCGCGCTCGTCGTGCGTACCCCCGACGGAGCTGTACATGCTGTAGTCGGCCCCGATGCGCTCGGGTACGACGCGGTAGTCGACCTTGCTCGGGTCGCAGGTGTGGATGTGAATACGCCAGACCCTGAGCCAGTGCTCCGGAGTCTTGAGTTCCTCCGGCTCCATCTTTCGGGAGAAGATGATTTGAAGCTTGGCGCACCCCTTCTTCCATTCAATGCACTCGTCCTTGATGGGTGTGTGCCAGTCGTGAAGCTCCATGCCGACGATCGCCGGCGCGGTCGGCCTGGCGGTCGCGTGGAAGAGGAGCTGAGAGCCGGGGTGGAATGGGGGGTCGTCTTCCCTGGCCGGGATGATCCGGGCCGACACGATGTGTGGGCCCGGCGTCTTGTGCAAGCGCCAGAAGACATCTCGAGACAGACCGGTGTTGTCCAGCTCCACGTCGATCGAGGTCCTGGCCGGCTGATCCTGATCATAGGGGTTCCTGGATACAAACGCTACGTCGGAGAGCTTGCCCCCGTCGGTCGATTGGATCTCGAAACG
>Ga0116225_1003554_pt1 | contig 9970 bp, 12 predicted proteins | sample Sb_taG_8_FD_88968 | JGI IMG/M metagenome (GOLD analysis project Ga0116225, IMG submission 88968) | Peat soil microbial communities from Weissenstadt, Germany - Sb_50d_c_BC metaG | ecosystem: Environmental > Terrestrial > Soil > Wetlands > Peat | place: Germany: Weissenstadt | collected 2010-09-21 | reverse complement strand
CGACGGCGCCTTGCCGGCGCAATACGGCTACCGGACCGCCGGCATCGTCGATATCCAGACCAAGAGCGGCGCCTTCGATCCGGGCGGACGCGTCGGCTTGACCAGCGGCACCAACGGCACTTGGCAACCCTCGGCGCAATATGGCGGCAATGCCGGGGCGCTGAACTACTTCGTCACCGGCGACTTCCTCAGTTCGGAACAGGGAATCGAGGGGCCGACCTCGTCGATGCGACCGTTGCATGACGACACCCAGCAAGGCAAGGGCTTCGGCTATTTCTCCTATCTGCTCAACCCGACCAACCGGCTCAATGTCGTGCTTGGCTCGTCGGTGTCGGAGTATCAGGTTCCCAACAATCCCGGCCAACAGCCCAGCTATGACCTGACTGGAGCCTCCGTGGTTCCGTCCGCTCAGCTCAACGAAAACCAGCGCGAGGAGAACCATTACGCCACCGTCGCCTTGCAGGGGACAAACGGCGATTTCGACTACCAGTTGGCTCCCTATGCCCGCTATTCCCTGCTGCACTTCACCCCGGATGCGGTGGGCGATCTGCAATACAATGGCGTCGCCTCCAATGTCGAGCGCACCGACGTCGCTCTCGGCCTGCAAGGCGACGGCAGCTATCGTGTGAACGAGAGTCACACGCTGCGCAGCGGTTTCGTCACCCAGCACGAGAAGGCCAACGCCGACAACAGCTCGTCGGTCTTCCCGGCCACGCTGAACGCCGACGGCAGCTACACCCAGACTTCGAACGCGCCGCAAACCATCGTCGACGACAACAGCAAGACCGGAATGCTCTATGGCGTCTATCTGCAGGACGAATGGAAGCTGACGCCCAAGCTGACGATGAATTACGGCGCCCGCTTCGACGCGGTGAACGCCTATGTCGATGAGACGCAACTGAGCCCGCGTCTCGGCTTCGTTTACGAGGCCACCAGCGCCACCACCCTGCATGCCGGCTATGCCCGCTATTTCACCCCGCCGCCGATGGAACTGGTCGCCCCGGGTTCGGTGGCCAAGTTCGCCAACACCACCAACCAGCCGGCGGTCGGCACCGACGATCCGGTCCGCTCGGAACGCTCGAACAGTTTCGACGTCGGGGTGAGCCACAAGCTAACCGACAAAGTCACCCTCGGCTGGGACAATTACTATAAGCAGGTGCACGACCTCCTCGACGAGGGGCAATTCGGCCAAGCGCTGGTCCTGACGCCCTTCAATTACGCCCAGGGCCGTATCTACGGCTCCGAAGTGACGGCGTCCTATACCGGCAAGACGGTCAGCGCCTATGCCAATTTCGCGGTCTCCAGCGCCATGGGCAAAGACATCATCTCCAGCCAGGAAAGCTTCACCGATCCATCCGAGCTGGCCTATATTTCCAACCATTGGGTCCATCTCGACCACGACCAGACCTACACCGCCTCGGCGGGAGCCTCTTACCAGATCCTGCGCGACACCCGAGTCGGTCTGGATGGCGTCCTCGGCAGCGGCTTGCGCGACGGCTTCGCCAACACCGGCCATTTGCCGCTGTATGCCGCCGTCAACGCGGTGGCCACCCAGCATCTCGACGTCGGCGGCGACAAGGGCGTCGATCTGCGCTTTACCGTCATCAACCTGTTCAACAGCGACTATGAACTGCGCAACGGCACCGGCATCGGCGTCGGCGCCCCGCAATGGGGGCCGCGCATCGGCTTCCTTGCCGGTCTGAGCAAGGCCTTCTGAGCATGGAACAGCATTTTCTTGCGGTCGTGGCGGGCCTGCGGGCCGGCGGGTTCTTTATCTACCCGCTGTTGGCGGTCGGCCTCATCGGGGTCGCCTGCATCATCGACCGCGCCTATGTGTTCCTGCGCTGCACCCGCCTGCCATCGCCCTTGGCCGGACATTTGGCCGATCCGCATTTCGCCTGGGACGGCTTTCACCAGATGCTGACCCAGGCGGCCCCGCACAGCGGCTATGTGCGCTTCTTCCGGGCCATCGCCGCCAATGCCGACCGGCCGGTGTGGTGGATCGAGACTCGCGCCGCCGACGCGGCGGCGCAGCTCGAACGCCGCCTCGACCAGGGGCTGTGGGTTCTGGAAACAGTGGTGACGGCAGCCCCGTTGCTGGGCTTGCTGGGCACCATCTCGGGCATGATCGCCGCCTTCCGCCTGTTCGGCGGCAGCGGCGCCGTCGATCCCGGCGCGGTCACCGGTGGAGTCGCCGAGGCGTTGATCGCCACCGCCATCGGCATCGTCATCGCCCTGCTGGCCCTGGCCGCCTACAACTTCTTCAGCCACCGCCGTGCCGTGGTGCTGGATGAGATGGAACGGCTGGGCACCCGCCTGATCGACCGCATCCGCCTGGACCGGGAGGGCACCGCATGAAGCTGCGTCCATCCCGCACCCGCCGTCGCGGGCGCATCGAAATCATCCCGATGATCGACGTCATGTTCTTCCTGCTGGCGACCTTCATGCTGGCGTCGCTGGCCATGCAGAACCTGCACGCTCTGCCGGTCAACCTGCCGCAGGGCAGCGCCCAGCCGCTGCAGGAGGCGCATCCGCTGACGCTGACGGTGACCCGCGACGGCAAGCTGCTGATCAACGAGGACGAAGTGACGCTGGACGGCTTGGCGAGCATGGTCGCCCCCCGCTTGGCGACCGACAGAACCGTCATCGTCAATGCCGACACCGACGCCCCCAACGGCGTCGTGGTCCAGGCCATGCTGGCGGCGCGCACCGCCGGGGCGGAAAAATTCCTGTTCGCCGTCCGCCGGAAATGACTCCCAAGGGTGAGATGTGGCGACGGGCCGCCGTGGTGACGGTTGGCACGACGACGGTGGTGATTCTGGCCGTGGCGACCGTGATGCTGCTTCCCGTCCGCCCGCCGGAGCCCCCCGCGCCGCCGCCGCTGACCATCGAGGCCGGCGTGCTGGAGTTGCCGCTTCCATCGACGGCATCGCCAGCGCCACCCCAGGCCGAATCGCCGTCCCCGCCATCCCCGGTCGAGCCGCCGCGCCCGCGCGCACCGGAGCCTGCCGCCAAGCCGAAGCCGCCCAAGCCGCACGCACCAGCGAAGGCCGTCAGTCCGCCGCGTCAGGAGTCTCCGGCGCCGACAGAGGCGGCTCCTGCGCCAGCACCGCCGGCCGAGGCGGCCCAGAAAGAGGGATTGCCGGGCGGCACCGGCGCCGCCCGCGCGATCTTCCAGCCATCGCCGATCATCCCGCCAGAGCTGCGGCGGCATGCCCTGTCGGTGGTCGCGGTGGTCCGCTTCACCATCGCCCCCGATGGCTGCGCCAGCGCCGAACTGGAGGACTCCACCCCGGACCCCCAGTTCAATCAAGTGCTGCTGGACACCTTTCGCCGCTGGCGGTTATTCCCCGCGATGCAGGAGGGCAAGCCGATCGCCTCCACCCTGGTCCTGCGCGTGCCGATCCGGGTGGAATGAACGCCATACTGCGGGCCAGGCCTCCCTGGCCGCCAACACAGGTGTCGGAGCGATCGCCCAGTTCCACCTGTTCTTCGACGACATCTATCCCCACAGTCTGGGAAAACCGATGTTCTAGGAGGTCGCATGATCCGCAAACTTTGCCTGGCCAGTCTCCTGTCCCTGCTGGCGACGGGGCCGGCCTGGGCGCATGCCCACCTGCAAGCGGCGGTCCCGCCGGTGGGCAGCGTCGCCACCGCCGTGCATGACATCCGTCTCAGCTTCAGCGAGGGAGTGGAGCCGAAATTCTCCACCATCACCCTGAGCACGGCGGCGGGGCAGCCGGTCACCGCCCCGGCCGCCACGGTCGATCCAAAGGATGCCAGCATCCTGGTGCTGCATCTGGCCGCCGATCTGCCGCCCGGGGCCTATAAGGTCAAGTGGGCGGTGGTGTCGGTGGACACGCACCATACCAGCGGCGATTTCACCTTCACCGTGCAACAGTGAAGGCCATCGCGTGACCGCAGCCTTGGTGCTATGTGGCTTGGTGCATACGGCAGCCGCCATGGCGCTGTTCGGCGGCTTGGCCGTGCGTCCGGTACTGGGGGTGGGCAGCGGAGAGGCCGAACGTCGATTGACGCTGAGCGCCGCCGTCATCGCCCTGCTCACCGCCGTCGTCTGGCTCCTGGTTGAAGTGGCGGACATGGCGAGCAGCCCGGCGGCCATGCTCGATCCGGGGATGATTCGCACCGTCCTTGGCGACACGGCCTTTGGCCGGGTGTGGCTGGGGCGGCTTATCCTGTCCGTGGCGGTGGTTGGGGTGGCGCTGCGGGGCAACCCAAACCGCCCTCGGCTGTTGCTGGAACTGGCCGCCGTGCAATTGGCCAGCCTGGCTCTGGTCGGCCATTCATCCATGGCCGAAGGGCTGGCGGGCGCGCTGCAACGAGCCAATCAGTCCCTGCATCTGCTGGCCGGCGGCGCTTGGCTCGGCGCCCTGCCGCCGCTGCTCATCGTCCTGGCGCGGGCGCGGCGAAGCGGGCTGCCAGGGGAACTGGAAACCGCCTTGCGGCGGTTCTCCGGCTTCGGCGCCATCGCCGTCGCCATTCTGCTGGCCACCGGCTCAGTCAATGTCTGGGTCCGCACCGGCGGCGGACACGGCCTGTTCACCACACCCTATGGCGCGACGCTGCAGGTGAAGCTGGCTTTGGTGGCGACCATGATCGCCCTGGCCCTGCTCAACCGCATGGTCCTGACGCCGAGACTGAAGCGACCGGCAGCCCACCCATTGCGCTGGCTGACCCTCAGCCTGACGGTGGAAACCTTGGTCGGCGTTCTGGTGTTGGGCGCCGCTTTCGCGTTGGGGAATTCCGAACCACCACCGTGACGTCTGGAGTCATGGTAACACGGGGAGAGGCAGGCGAACGGGCCGCCCCTCCCCGCCGTGGCCCAACGTCGCCGCCGTCAGTGAGTGGCAGATCCCTCATGCGCAGGTTCCATCGCGCCAGCCGACTCGACTTGAACCTCGACGGTCACATCACCCGCCTTCTGGAAGGTCAGGGTCAACGGAATCTTCCCGCCATCCTTCAGCGGTTCCTTCAAGCCGAGAAGCATGACGTGGAGACCGCCCGGCTTCAGTTCGAGGGGAGCCCCCGGTTCGATGTCGATGCCTTCGACTGGGCGCATCTTCATCACCCCATCCTCGACCAGATGCGTGTGAAGCTCGGCCTTCTGCGCCGCTGGCGTCGAGGCCTTGATCAACCGGTCGGCCTCCTTCCCATTGTTAACCAGCGTCAGGTAAGCCGCGCCGTTCTGACCGGAGCCCGTGGTGGCCCGCGTCCAGGGATGCCCGATCACCACATCGCCGGCCTTATAATCATGGGCAATGGCGAGTGCAGGAATCAGACAAAGACACAGGGTTGCCGCTTTGATCAGGCCATGAATTTTTCTCATTGCTTCTCTCCTTGCGAGGAACCGCTCGGCTCAACCTTGGCCGGCGGCATTGATAAAGCCGAACTTGAAATCCTTTGACTGAGCACTGCCGCCAGCCGTTCCGGGGTGAAACCATGCGCCAAGGTTTCCAGCCGCACCCCATCCGGTCCGACCACATAAGTGTCGGCTGAGTGATCAACACTGTAGAACTCGCCATCACCTTCCACGCGGGAATAGACTGCCCCAAATTGCGTGGCCGCCGCCTTCACCTGCTCAGGGGTGCCGGACAGGCCAAGCATGTGAGGACTGAATTGGGCGACATAGGCGCTCAGCTTCTCCGGCGTGTCCCTGGCGGGATCGACCGAAACGAAGACCGGCACGACGAGGTCCGCCTTTCCGCCCAACTTGTCCAGACCGGCGGCGATTGCGTTGAGGTTGGTCGGACAGACATCCGGGCAGAAGGTGTAGCCGAAATAAACGACTAGGAATTTCCCCCGGAAGTCCTGTTCGGTGACCGTCCGACCATCGGCCGCCGTCAAGGTGAAATGCGGTTCGGCCACGCCGCCCGACGGCTTCGCTCGCATCTGGGCGACGTGAAAAATCTGCGTTCCCGCCAAGACGGCGAAAATAACTGCGGCCACAATGCCGATGGCCAATGAACGGACGCGTTTCATGCGGCACGCTCCATCGGCGTGGCGACCGCGTTGCCCAGCGTCAAACCTCCGATATAAGTGAGGAACAGCCCGTTTCGCAGACAGGCCAGAAATCGCCCGGCAATCCCAAGGGCGTCGGCCCGCCGGTGCAGAAGGGTGGCCTGTTCGGGCAGGCAAAGCCGCAGCACGGTATCGACGCGACGTGGCGGCAAGTCGTCGTGGTCGGCCAAGGCCGCGACGATTTTCCAGGCGTCACCTTTGCGCGAGGCCGCAACCACCGCGACCGGCACATTGTCGGCAAGCACAGTCCAGAGTCTTTGTGACATGACATCCGCTCCCTTGAAAAAGGGGAAGAAAAGGCGGCCACGGCCGAAGCTCCGCCGGGCCAATGTCTTCAGTCCGTCATCCTTGACGTGATAACGGCAGCTTTCGGTCAGGTCAGAGTGGGCGGCGCCCTGGCGGGATGGGGGTTGTGCGCGGCCCGCAGAACGGGCCGGCGATAGCTGTCGGCCAGCGCCACCACGGTGGCGGAGAGCGACGGCAGGGCAATGCCGATGTCGGCGGCGGGCGCGCTGGCGCCCGAATGCATCAACGGCAGGCAGAAGACGCAGATGCCATCGTGCGATGACGGCTGGCCGCCCTCATCGACCGGCTTGCCGTCGCGATCCACCACCAGCATGCCGGAGGCGGTACAGATGACGATGCGGTCGGAGAGAATGTCTTGGGCGAATGGTGCCGGACCAGCTTCGGCGGAGCGGGCCGGAAGAATTCCACCGACCACCAGATTGACGGTCAGCAGCCAAAGCCCGAGCCAGGAGACAACCCTCCGCCGGAACAGCCCCGATGAGGCATCCGCGGAGGTATCGTAGGCCTTGGCTCGCATTCCCCTCTTCATCGTGGCGGAACTGTGACGAAGGGCCGGACGAAAGTCAAGACGCCGCCCTTTCGCCCCCCGGTGCCGTCGGCAGCCGGGGGGCGAAGGTCATTTCCTCAGGCGGCGATCTTCTTGCACTCGTCGGCACAGGCCCCGCAAGCGTCAGCGCAAGCCTTGCAGACGGCATGGTGGTCGGCGTGCTTGCGACACTCCTTTTCACAGTCCTGGCACATCGCCAGAGCCACCTTGGCCATTCCGGGAAGGTGGGACGAGTTGGTGCTGGCCAGTTTGGCCAAAGCCGCACACACGCTCATCATCTGATCGACGCTGCGCGCGCAGCCGGCCATCGAGGTGTCGCCGGCGGCGAAGGTTTCCAGGCAATGATTGATGCAGGCCAGCCCCGCCCGGTTGCACGCCACCGCCGTGTCGACCAGCGGCTGATTGGGCGGCGCCATGTCCATATGCATGTGGTTCATGTTCATATGGTCCATGTCCATGTGATCATGACTGTCCTCGGCGAGAGCCGAGGTCGCGACAACCGCCAGGCCGGCGGCTCCGGCGGCGGTGAAGAATTCTCTGCGATTCATGCGGCCTCCTCCAAATCGTCATGGGCGGTCGGCACCGGCCTCCGCCGTCGTCATCCCCCTGGCCGAAGAGGTGCAGGGGAGGCCTTATGTTCTACCATTATTGACGGTGCAATGCACGGCCGGGGGAAAGCCAGGGCAATCGGGTGAATGAGAGCGTGACAGGACGAAAGAGCCGTGAGGCCTCCGATTCGGCGCAGGGGGTCATGATGGATATGGATGCGGCAGTCAGCGACATTACATCTCAACCTCCTCGCCGTCATGGCGCACTGATGTCCCACGACCACACCTGATTGGGGCCGGTGGCCAGCAATTCCGGTTTGGCATAAATGGGGTGGGTCAACTGGTCGCGGCGCTCGCGGACCTCATGGGCGGCGGCCAGAATCCGGTACATGCTGCGGATTGAGCAGAGATAGACGCCCTCGTCGAGTAAGGTGGCATAAACCTCCGCAGGGGCACGGTCGACGAAGCGGTCCTCGTGCAGGACAGCCAGAACGTCGGCGCGCTCGTCGGTCGTCAGGGCGCGCGATTGCCGGCGCGGCATGGGTGGCCCCTGGATCGGGCCAGGACGGAGACGATAGAAACTGGCGCGCGCCAAGCCCAAGACGGCACAAACCGCCTGGCGCAGCCTGACCGGGGCCTCGGCGACCAGGGCCGTCAGCTCTCGTCGTCGTTCTCGATCATCTCGATTTCCAGGATTTTCGCCGCTTTTTTTTGGATGGAAATAATCAACTGGGCTTTGGTCAGTTGCCGCTCAAGCCGGGCATTCTCGCGGCGCAGCCGGTGCAGTTCATCCGCCTCATTGCTCTTGATCGCGGCAGGAGGCCCCCGCCGCACCGGGGCCTGAACCCGCAATACCCCTTGCTTGCGCTGACGACGCCACTCAACCAATGACGATGAATACAGTCCCTCTCGACGGAGAATGGCCCCGCCATCTCCCGGCTTGGCGCGATCAAGTTCGTCGAGAATCGCCAGCTTGTAGGCCGTCGTGAACGTCCGCCGTCGTGCTTTCGCCGACACTTCCGGGTCCGGCGAAAGCGCGCCATCAACTGCAATCGTCGTTGCCGCCCTCATCATCTCTCACATCCTCTGCGTCATGCTCACTAAACGACACGCATCTTTGTGTCGCAAGCACGTTGGCACAGAGGGGTCTGTTGGCGGTGGTGGCCGGCGCGGAAGTGCTACGCCGGAGCTTTCTCCCTGGCGCTTCCACGGGTCGTGGCGGCAGGTGATGTCGCAGAATCGAAAACCCCTCTAGATCGTTGATCTAACGGGGTTATTTTTGGTTGCGGGGGCAGGCGACCAACGATTCTTGCGGCTCGTCGAGCGGCTGATTCCGCGATTGGTAGCGTAGGAGGCACCCTTCCCTGATGGGATGAAGTCCCCCCTTACCGGACGGCTGCAGGAACATGTCAACGATTCCGAGAAAGTCTCGGCGTCAATTTGGTCCCCATTTTTCGGAGTTTTCCGGCGGATAGGCAGCCTGCCGCCGACAGTGCGGGAGCTTGCGGCGCGATGCAGACAAACCGCTTGGAGTGACGGGCCTGGAGCGAGGCGGTGCCCCTCCATGCCTTCCCCGGCCCTGATCGGAGGCCGGCTGTCTATCCGCGCTCGATGCAGTCGAGAGCCACTGTGTAGTCATCGGTGACGGTCGGCTCTCCCACTGCGGCCAACATTTCCTTGGGAAGGTCGTCGCGGACCGCCGGATTGGTAATCACGCATCCGGTCCCCGGCCAATGCAGAACACTGTCGGTGGCTTTCAGGATCTCGATAATTGCCTTCCAGAACTCTGGACTCGCCGGAGGACGGTTGACCGAGAATCCATCGACGTCCTAAGTATCATCAAGAATAACCCGAGCCTTGCCGCCATCTTCAAAGGAGAGAAGCAGAGCTACCCGCTCCCTTGTTTTCTCCATCCCACAAATAAACGGCTTGAAAGCATCTTCTACAATCCGTCGTGGATAGGATTTCCCCAACCCTTCGAATAGCATTCCACATATACGGAAAAGCTCATTTTCTCACCTGTGGCGTATAAATTACAGTGACGTTCGTATAGCCGCGTTGCAAAACGTATTTTTGCATAGCCACGACGAGCCACGGATGCGCACAGTGCCATTCGATAGCACGGCCTTCCGCGGCTACGACTTGGCGGTCCATCTCATCCTGCATGTCTGGGGCGCCTTTGTAGATGGACCGCCAGTCTCCATTTGCATTCAGAGCCCACTCATACCCCAAACCCTTGGCCTCCAGCATCGTGCCATCGGATTCCCGGCAGCCGTCGCCTGCGCGGCAAGATCACCCGCGACTGATGCAGTCCAGCACCCCCTCGACGGTGTTGGTGACCGTCGGTTTGCCCAGGGCAGCCAGCATGTCGTCGGGAAGGTGATCACCAACGGCGGGATTGGTTATCACGCAGCCGGTTCCCGGCCAGTGCAAGACACTGTCGGTGGCGGCTAGCACGTCGATGATCGCCTGCCAAAATGCCGGACTGGCGGGGGGGCGGTTGACAGCTAGGCTCCCATAGCCGCCCCGT
>Ga0116225_1003552_pt1 | contig 9973 bp, 10 predicted proteins | sample Sb_taG_8_FD_88968 | JGI IMG/M metagenome (GOLD analysis project Ga0116225, IMG submission 88968) | Peat soil microbial communities from Weissenstadt, Germany - Sb_50d_c_BC metaG | ecosystem: Environmental > Terrestrial > Soil > Wetlands > Peat | place: Germany: Weissenstadt | collected 2010-09-21 | reverse complement strand
TGCCATCCAGCACGGCTCGCAGAAAATTTGACCGGCTGGCCCGGTTCGCACGCACGCCGTGCACAGCGCCTTGCCGCAATTCTGGCAATACGCGGTCGCAGTTACGCCGCTGTGGTTTACGCAATCCATAGTCTGCTCCTTTCACGCGCTCTCATTGCGGAGCCGCCGGACTGCACGGACCCGTTTCCCCACAGGTCAGGATTCGTCGGTGGGGTGAGGGTTTTGTTCTGAAATGTAAGTGACGTCTCTACGAAGTCATTCGCTGGGCCGCTCGCCGGCTCCATGGCCGGGTTATCGGGCTCCTGCTGAGGGTCCACTCGCAACCCTCCGTCGTTTCGGCCGGGTTTCTGCCCTGGATGCTGTTGTGTCTCGCCGGGGTTTGCCGGTTGCGTCTCCCTTTGCTGCTCGCCGCTGCTTTGGCCTTCAGTCGCGCCGCGCAGTTCCTTGACCCGGGATTCCACTTCGTACACAAGCCGTAGGTGATCGTAATACCGAACAATGGGAACGGAGGCCATTGTCAACTGCCGTTCCATGTAGGACCGCACTGCCCTTGGCCTCAGATCAGCCATCCGCACGCTCGACAACCGCACTCCTGCCAGATTCAACGTCAGCGCGATAGAGAAAAACGCCATGGCAGCCGTCATCAGCAAACGAGGCTGCATGCTGTAACGGACCCGGGTAAAAAAGCCCGGTTGCTGCCAAACGGGCGGGATGAACGCGGGGATGGCAGCAGATCCAGCCGGCCCCGGCAACGCATCGCCAGCACCCCAGCCTGCGACCTGTTTGTGACCCGGACCCGTCTTTGCAAGGATCTGTTCCAGCAACCCAGCAGGCGCCTCCGGCTCAGGAGAGAGAAATTCGAGCCATTCGCGCCCTTTCCGCGCCTCTTCATACAGTGCAGAGCAGGCCGGGCAGACGGCCTTATGCTCCGTGAACTTTGCTTCGTTCTCTGGCTTCAATAGCCCATCCAGCGCATCGGCCAGCAAAGTCTCCCACTCGCCGCATGCTGGGGAGTTCGGAATGTGTGTGCGCTCTTCCATGGCTACATCACCTCCCGTTGATTACGTTCCAGCAGCCGTGCTAGTTCCGCCCGGCCCCGGCTGATTCGAGACTTGACCGTCCCTTCGGGGATGCCAAGGACTTGTGCAATCTCTTTGTAATCAAGGTCTTGAAGATCTCTTAGAATGACCGCTTCGCGTAATTCGACCGACACGCGGGCCAATGCTCGTTGCACGATCTTGGCCAGCTCGTTGCGCGCCGCAGACTCGTGGGGCGTCGGGTCCTTCGCCACCAGCCGGTCCGTCGGTTTCAACTCCTCCGCATGGTCCCAGCCATCGTCGAGCGAGTCAGTCACGCGCTGGTTGCGCGTCCGCCTGAAGTTGTCGACCAGCAGGTTCCGCGTCATGGTAGTGATCCACACTGGAAGGCTGCCGCGAGCCGCGTCAAAGCTGTCTAGATTCGAGTAGATTTTCAGGAACACGTCCTGGGTCAGGTCCTCGGCATCTGCTGCGTTTCCCGTAAAGCGATAGCAGAGGCCGTACACACGCTTCTGGTGTGTGCGGACCATTTCGGCCCATGCGCCGGAGTCTCCGTCCATGCAGCGGCGGACGATCAGGGACCAGTCTTGCTCCAGAGGTCTCACCTCCACGCGCGCTGCGCCGGTGGCTGACGCCACTGCAGCGGCCTCAGCAGAGTGTTCCCGGACCGTGGGTTGTCCGGAACCTGCATCCATAGAATTCGAGCTTTCTCGTGCCGATGACCATGACTGGCGCATCTTTACGGCTTCGAACCCCGGATCCCTCGGGAAGCGGCCTTTCTTTCCCGTGGTGGTGGCGACAAAGCTCTCTCGCTGGGGTAGAAGCCCCGCCATGCTCCAGCTTAATGTACCCACGCACTGCATAGCGGGTTCATACGTAAAATCCCGCCGCCGGGTTCCGTAAGAAGCGATTCACCGGGAAGGAGGTGGGATAATCGCCGCCGGGAAGCTGCGCGCCGACCCCACCGAAGGGTTCTCCGGAACCATTGCGCCTGCCGATGCGTAATCGTCATTGTGACACGGCTCCACAGTTGGCCCTGGGTTGAGTCCCAGGTCGCGCGTTCCATCGCGGACTGGCATGCGTGCGCGTCTCGCCCGCTTCCACTTGGGACCCGATACTCTCCGCGCGAGCAGCGCAAACGCGAGCGGGCTTACGACGCCTGCTTTCGCAGCGTGGAATACGAACTTCACCAGATCCCACGAAACAATTCAGATCGTTTCGCCTTCAACCACCGGTTTGCAGCCACGTTTGCTCGTTTCGCGAGGATCGCACTTGACTTGAATGAAGCGGCGGTCGAGCTCATCACCCGGGGATTCCTGCCGGCGGGCACTGAATTCGCTCGTTGCTCGCGCCGCTTCGACACTGCACTGGGCATGGAGGAGATCGTTCAGGCCTGCCGCAATGCCTGGACCGTTTGCGGATTGCAGCCCCTGCTCGGCCGGCGCCTCAGCATCACGCCTTCGATTGTCGGATACAGTCTTCTTTACCCTTACACCGACAACTATCTCGATCGAAAAGATGAGGCTGGTCCATCCAAGCGCGAGTTCTGCCGGCGTTTTCGTGGGCGGCTGCGTGGCGAGAGCATTGCCCCGCAGAACGATCGCGAGGCGGCCATCTGGGCGCTCGTCGACATGATTGAGGGAGAGTATCCTCGCGCGCGCTATCCGCAGGTCTTCGATTGTTTGCTGGCGATTCATCAGGCGCAGGAGGAGAGCATGGCGCAGATGGGCGCCGGCAGCACCCAAAACGATCTGGATGTTCTCCGCATCAGTTGCGCCAAGGGTGGAAGCTCCGTTCTGGCCGATGCCTGCCTGGCCCGCGGCTGGCTCATCGAGGGCGAGAGTCGAGTTGCTTTTGATTGGGGAACGCTTTTGCAACTGGGCGACGATCTTCAGGATATTCGCGAAGATCTTCGCTGCGGCTCTTCGACGCTATTCACGCTCGCAATCTCTCAAGCCAGGCCTCTTGATGCACTCGTTGACCAGCTTCTCAACTTCAGCGAGCATGTCGGCAGCGAACTGGATGGCTTCCCCGCCGGCACGGCAACGCTCAAAGACCTGCTGCGCATGAGCTGGCGCTCTATCATTCTTGCCGCAGTCGCCAACGTGCCCGAGTACTTCACCCGCGCGTTTCTCCGCGAACTCGAAGGCTCTTCACCGTTCCGCTTCGGTTTCCTTCAGGAGCGGCACGAGCACCTTGCGGGTCATCGCGGCCTGTATGCAAGAACCTTCAGTGCCTTTGTCGATGACTTGCAGAACGGCGATTCGCTTGCTGATCGTGCACAGGCAACCCCATGCCTGGCGCACTGAACGCGCAGCTCGCAATGCCTCATCCTTGGCCCCCGGTCTGGGTCATTCGTGCTTACAGCGTGCGCCATGCTATCTTTCCCAAATCCTGACATTCATCGATCCACACGATTGTGGGCGCCCGTCCTGACTCTGTTAGGGAGGGGTATGCATTTTCGATTCGGCCGAGTCCCTCACCAAGAAAAATCTCAGCATCCTCGCCGATCCGCCGTAAACTTGGCAGCAATGGAGGTCACAACGTGGAGGATTGGAAATTCACCCAGAAAGATCCCTCTGAGGCTCTCGCCAAACTGCACTTCTTTTCTGTCAAGAAGAAACATGCGTCCGGCGAGATTGAAGCGCGGATTACAGTCAAGGAGTTCGCCACCGCCAAAACCACCGACATGAAGTTCTTTGCGGTGGCGGATCTTCACTTGAATCAGAAGACCATGAAGTTCCAGCCTTGCGGGTGGGCTGAGACCATGATGGGCGCGCTCACAGAATGTTTGAGGAATCTCCGCAAGTTCGACTACGAGGGCCACGAGCTGTCTCCCGCAACTCCCGAATGCGGAGCGGAGCCTTAAGACTCACCGATCACAGCTGGTGTATCACCTCAAACCGATAACTCGGGATGGACCCACCACGACTCACCGCGGCGGAAGACCCGAGATCGCGTCTCCTTGTTCCCTCGGTCCCCTTTTTCCCTTGGCCTTGGGTTCCCTGCGCCCCGCCCTCAATATCGCTCTGCAAACTCCGGATCAACAGGATTCTCAAACAGCGACGCATCGCGCGTGACAATCGTCAACCCCGAGGGAGTAACAAAATACCTTCGCTTGTCCTCGACCGGATCGTAGCCGATGACCGTTCCCTCCGGAATGTGCACGTCGCGGTCGATAATCGCACGACGGATCCGGCAGTGCCGCGCAATGTTCACGTGCGAAAAGATGATGCTCGCGTCCACGTCGGAGTAGGAGTTCACGCGCACGTCCTGCGACAGCACCGAGTTGTAGACCGACGCTCCAGAAATAATCACGCCGGCCGTGATGATCGAGTTCACTGCCATGCCTGAGCGACCCGGCTCGCCGAAGACAAACTTCGCCGGCGGATATTGGCGCACGCGTGTGCGAATCGGCCAACTCTTGTCGTACAGGTTAAACACCGGCGACACCGAACACAGATCCATATTGGCTTCGTAGTACGCGTCGAGCGTCCCAACGTCCCGCCAGTAGAGCGCCTCTTTCTTGTTTTCATCCACGAAGCTGTAAGCCATCATCTTCTTCTGGCCCAGCAGATTGGGCAAAATGTTATGCCCGAAGTCATGCTTCGAATCCGGATCGTCGGCGTCTGCGATCAGCGCCTTCAGCAGGGTCTCGGTGTTGAAGATGTAAACCCCCATCGACGCATCCACGGCGTTTGGATTAAAAGGCGATCGGACGCTGGTCGAAGCCGGTTTCTCCTGGAAGCCAGTCACTTCCCCAGTCCTGCTCACTTCCACCACTCCGAACCGCGACACCTCTTCCGGCGCAACGGGCAGTGTGGCCATTGTCACTTCGGCGTCGGTTTCCTTGTGGTGGGTGAGCATCCGGCTGTAGTCCATCTTGTAGATGTGGTCGCCCGCCAGGATCAGCACGTGCGTCGGCTGCTCGCTGCCGATCGAGTAGATATTCTGGTACACCGCATCCGCCGTTCCCATGTACCAGTTCCCGCCCGTGCGCTGCATCGGCGGCATGAGCTCGAAAAACTCACCCATCTCCTGCGACACCAGGCCCGACCACCCTTCGCGGATATGACGGTTCAGGCTCAACGCCTTGTACTGCGTTAGGACGTATACCCGGCGCAGCCCTGAGTTGATACAGTTCGAAAGCGTGATATCGATGATGCGGTAATGCCCGCCAAACGGTACGGCCGGCTTGGCCCGATCCCGGGTCAGCGGAAACAGCCGCTCTCCTGCTCCGCCTGCAAGCAAGACTCCGAGTGTGTCTTTCATATCCATATGGATCTCGCCTCTGATTCACTTCTGGGCCGGCTGTCCCGGTGCAATGGGGGAGTGTCGCGATCCGGAACGGCATATTTTCAGGCGGCACGTTCCAGCGCCCGCCGCTGAACGCAGGAGAATACCACACGCCGCAATGAACTTGGCAATTTTACCGGCGGAGGGCTGTAACGGCTTGAGTAGAAGATGCTCGCGCGAGGCTTTTCGATGGCTGCAAACGAGAGCGCAATGAGCGCAAGAATACTGCGCCGGCCGGTCGCCCGATGCTTCGCGTGCTCGTGCGCTCGGGACCGGCTCGCACGAACACCGCAGGCTCCGCTAACTCCGCTGCTTTTCGGCTACCAGCCTGAAACCGAGTTCTTCTTCTTGTCGGTCGACCGCTTGAATTTGGTGAACTTGTACTCCATCCCGACCGAGATGGCAAAGTTCACGTCGAACTGCCCATAGGAAGAGTTCGCATACGGTGCGTCGTTGAACGTGTAGTGCGTCATCACCGCGTCAGGCGTGATGCGGAAGACCCAGTGCTCTGACCGGTTCAGGTCCATTTCTCCGCCCACAATCGCTGCCGGCGCAATCTGGTTATAGTAAAAATCGAACTTCGCGGGCGGCTGCCCCAGCAGGTCCTTCTGGAAATTACCGTAGACCCCGCCAAACATGGCGTGCGCAATCATCGCCCCGTGCTTGTTGTGCGGCCCCAGCCATTCCGCCCCGCCCACAAAGAAGTACTGCTTCACCATGGGGCCCCTGATGTTGTTGGGCGCATTGGGAGCTGTGCCGCTGGTGCCCACATACCCGCGGCCTGAAGCCTGGATCCCCCAGTTCCGGGTGAGCCAGTACGAACCCTCCATATTCAGCCCGCCAAGGTTCGACCCCTGCAGCAAACTCGGCCCCGCCTTCATGTGGTCGTAGGCAAACCCCAGTGACATGTCATATCGGTTGTCGTAGCGCACCTTTTCCAATGGATTGATTGAAACGTACACGGGACTGGGGAGCTCCTGGGTCGTTTGGGTTTGGGAGCTCGACTCCTGGGCCTGCAAGTGAACCGCCGCGCACGCACAAAGGGCGAAAACCGCGGCAAAAAGGGCTGTTATCTTTCCTGGGAGATGCATCACCAACCAGCTTACAAGACCCCCCCGATAACGGACAACGCGACGAACCTGCATTTCCTCTTAGACTCGATTTCCTGTGAGTTGTGTGAGCAGAAGCTATAGGTTACACGGCTCCATTTGCCGTGACCACACTAGGTAATGGACCGTTTTCAGAAGCTCCACAATCGTGCCGGTCTCTGATCCTCCGGCCGGCTCAGGCTCAACGGGAGGGGCCGCGTGCACGCGCCACTGGAGCGGAAGCCGGCTCAGGATCATCGCCGCCCTGGCCAGATGGCTCGGCGACGAAATCACTTCCGCCGATTGCCAGCCATGGCTTCGCATGATCCGCAACGAGTCACATGCATTCTCAATGGTGTTTCGAGCGTCGGGTTCCTCGAAAATCAGCTGGGCCGGAATCCCCTGCGCCTCGGCAGTTCGCGCCATCACCTGCGCTTCCACATAGCGGTTATGCGCTGCGCCGCCGGTCATGATGATCCGCGGCGCCACACCCCGCCCGTATTCGCGCACTGCCTCGGTCACGCGCGCCAGCTCCGTGGGGCTCGGGTTCCCATCAGCGTCCGCCGGGTAACCGAGCACGATCAGCACATCAAACTGATCCTGCGCCGTATTCCCCAGCGGCGCCAGCCTTCGCGCAAGCGCCGCCCAGGCAATCAGCCCCAGAACAAGTGCCGCGCACATCGCAACCGCTCGTCCCAGCCAGTTCAGCCGGCCGCGTTTCCTGCGCCGCGCCAGACGCGTCGCTTCGACCCTCGGCGTCGCAGGCTTTCGGCGTGTGCTCGTGGAGTTCAATGGGGGATTGCCTTCACACTCCACTCTAATCTCTCACGATAACCGCTTCGTCATCGCACCGAATCTGGCCGCAAAATTCCTGATTCAACTATCACATCTTTTGCATTTTCTACATCCAAGTCTCAGGAGGTGGAACCGATGCGACTGTTTTTTGCCGTTGTAAGCATTACACTTCTGGCCTCGGCTCTCGCTGTGGGCCAGCAGAATCAGCAGCCTGGCCAAGTCTTCGCTCAGGGGCCGACAAATGAACCGCAGTTGGCGCAACAGGTCCGTCATGCGCTGTTGATGTTGCCCTACTACTCGATCTTCGACGACCTGTCCTTCAGCTTGAATGGCAGTGTCGTCACGTTGCAGGGCGCATGCCCGCCCGACCCCCCGTGGAACATTCAGTCTGACGCGGCGGCCGCCGCAAAGCGAGTAAAGGGCGTCACGCAAGTGGTCAACAACATCAAGCTCCTGCCGCTTTCGCAGATGGACTGGCAGGTTCGCCGGGCAGAACAGAGAGCCATTTACGGTGATCCCGAAATAGGAACGCGCTACGGACATCAGGCCTTGCCGTCGATTCACATCATTGTCGACAACGGGCACGTGACGCTGACGGGTGTGGTCGATAACCAGATGGATGACACGCTTATCCGCACGCGCGCTAACGCGGTCCCCAATGTGTTTTCTGTGACGGACAAACTGGTGGTGCTCAATGAGGGAAAGAAGAAGGAAAATGTCTCGTCGAAATAGCAGCGGCAGACACCAGCTCCCTGACTAGAGTGCCCATCGATCCATATTCGATGGGCACTACCCTCGACTTCAGATTCCCGACCGCGACCCCTGATCCGTGACCCCTGACCCCTGTTTTACGGATACATGCGGTTCAGCATGCGCGGGAAGGGGATCGTTTCGCGCACGTGATCGAGCGCGCATACCCACGAAACTACGCGCTCAATGCCCATGCCGAAGCCTGAATGCGGCACGCTGCCGTAGCGGCGCAGGTCGAGATACCATTCGAACGCCTCGCGCGGCAGCTTGTGCTGATCAATGCGCGAGCTGAGCAGCTCGTAGCTCGACACGCGCTGCGATCCTCCGATGATTTCGCCGTAGCCCTCGGGCGCCAGCACATCCACGCAGAGCGCGTAGCGCGGATCCTTCGGGTCGGGCTCCATGTAGAAGGCCTTCACATCGGCCGGATACCGATGCACCATCACCGGCCGGTCGTACTGCGAGCTCAGCCATGTTTCGTCGGGTGAGCCGAAGTCGTTGCCGTACTCGAATGGCTGTTCAAGCTGCCCGTTTTTGTGCGCCTCGTTCAGCAGCTCCACTGCCTCGTCGTAGCGTAGCCGCGGAAACGGCGGCAATACGTTCTTGAGCTTCTCCGTGTCACGGCCGATCACCTGCAGCTCGGGCGCGCGATTCTTCAGCACGCTCTGCACGATGTGCGAAATGTATTTTTCCGCCAGCTCCATCAGCCCGTCGAGGTCCATATATGCAACCTCGGGTTCCACCATCCAGAACTCCGTCAGATGGCGTCGCGTCTTCGATTTTTCCGCGCGGAACGTCGGCCCAAAGCTGTACACCTTGCCCAGAGCCAGCGCCGTCGACTCCACGTAGAGCTGCCCGCTTTGTGTCAGGTAGGCGGGATCGCCGAAGTAGTCGACAGGAAACAGCGTTGACGTGCCTTCGCACGCGGCAGGCGTCAAAATCGGAGGATCAGTGCGGATGAACCCATTGGTGTCGAAATACTCTGCCGCGGCGCGCATGATCTCCGCGCGAATGCGCAGGATGGCCGACTGCCGCGGGCTGCGCACCCACAAGTGGCGCCGTTCTTGCAGGAAATCAACGCCGTGCTCCTTCAGCGTGATCGGATACGGGTCCGCCTCAGGCACTCGCTGCACCACCTGCACGTCTTCGACATCCAGTTCGTAGCCGCCCGGCGCGCGTTTGTCCGCCCTCACCTTTCCCGTCACAATCACCGACGACTCCTGGGTGAGATTCTTCAGCGCGTCGAACACCTGCGGCGACACGCTCTTCACGTGTGCCACTCCCTGAATGGAGCCGGTCCCGTCGCGAAAGATCGGAAAAAGCAGCTTCCCGCTTTCGCGCGAGTTGTAGAGCCAGCCGCGCAAAGTGACGGAATCCCCTTCATGACGCCCGATTTCGGCAATGGTGGCAACGGGAGGCGTTGGCTTGGCAGTTTCTTGTGGGGCGGGAGCTGTTTCTTCTGGCATCGTGCTTCCTTCTTGGCTTGCGCCGACTGTCCAGAATAACGCGCATTGGGCCAGCCGGTTGCATCGAGGGTCGGCTCCTGTCGATCTAGCGCTTAGTTTCGTGGTACCGGAAAGTCTTTTGATCTAGACAACAAATACGCTCGAAGCGCATTCTAATCACTTAAGGAGCAGCGATGACCGAACGGCCCGAGGAAAACGGCGAACAGATGCACAAGACCTTGGCGGACGCCGACACCGCCGAACGCTTCATTACCGAAAAGCACATCGGCGAGCGCATCCGCAGGCTGCGCCTCAAAAAATCGATGGGCCTCGTGGACTTAGGCAGGCACACCGGGCTTTCGGCCAGCTTTCTATCGCAGCTCGAAACGGGCCGTGTCGTCCCCACGCTGCGCAACTTGGCGCGCATTGCCATGGTCTTTTCCAAAGATCTGGCCTATTTCTTTGAGACCGAGCCGGCGGCCATCTTCCGCGTTCACCGCAAGAAAGACCGTGTGCGCATGCCGCAGACCGGCGTCGAGCCGCCAAGCTACACCTTCGAAAG
>Ga0116225_1003548_pt1 | contig 9982 bp, 10 predicted proteins | sample Sb_taG_8_FD_88968 | JGI IMG/M metagenome (GOLD analysis project Ga0116225, IMG submission 88968) | Peat soil microbial communities from Weissenstadt, Germany - Sb_50d_c_BC metaG | ecosystem: Environmental > Terrestrial > Soil > Wetlands > Peat | place: Germany: Weissenstadt | collected 2010-09-21 | reverse complement strand
GCACTGCAGGTACGGGTCGTCCTTGCCATAGGTCTCGGCGTGCTGTTTGTAGAGCGCCTCCGCCCAAGGCTGGAAGACTCCGGGCGGCTGATCCGAGGCAATGTTGCCCATGTACTTGCCGGAGTTCAGGGCCCAAAATCCGGACAGATCCGGTTTGCCGTCGGGCGTGCGGGGCGCCGGAGCGGTAAGAATCGGCTTGCCGTCGGCGGTTCGCGGGATGCCCGCAGTGGGGCTCAGCCATTGCGCCGCCACAGGCCAGCCCACGAACCAGCACATCACGATTGCTGCGCGTACCGGGAATGTGTTCATCACGATCCTCCCTGACATGAGAGCGTATCAAAAACTCGGGTGGTGGTCAGTTTGAAAATCTGAACGGTCCCGGACGGCTCCAACTTGAAACGTGACCCCGCGGCTTTCACAGCCCAATCTCACTATGCGAGCCAAGGCGCACAAGTTCGAGGCTGTCGTCATCCGGCTTGCGGTAGATGAGAACCAGATCCGGCCTGATGTGGCAGTCGCGGTGATCGTCCCATTCGCCAGACAGTGGGTGATCGAAATTCCGGCGTGGCAGCAGCGTGTCGGCGGCGAGCAGGTTGACGACCTCCATCAGCAGGGCGTCCAGCTTCTTGCTGTGCCTCGCGGATTTTTCTCGCCTGTAGTCACGCTGAAAGCGGGTGGTGTATTTAACCTCGCGCATTCAGACTGGGCAGCAGCTTGTCCGGCTTGCCGACCTTGACTAGCTCGCCCCGGCGCGCGGCTTTCATCGCCGCGACGGTTTCGGCGTTGGGATTGAGCGGCTCGAACGGCAGGGCCTTTTCCGCCGCGACGCGCACCAGCAGCAGGCGAAAGGCATCGGACACAGTGAGCCCGATTTTCTTCAGCGCCGCAGAGGCTTCCCGTTTGGTGCGTGCATCGATGCGAGCGCGAACGACGGAATTGTCAGGCATGGGGTTTCTCTCCTCTTGAGCCACATTGTAGCCCAAATGCCGGGAAAATACTGCCTCCCGTCCGTTCCACAAGGGGTCCGTTTCGCCCTTCCTTGCCCTGCCTGGATTTCTGGCGTTTTCGTCTTCCGTGTTGCCTCACTGCCGGTGTTCGCGTACCTTGAAGGGCATGGAAGTACATTTCTCGCCCGACGTCGAAACGCGGCTCCAGCAAGTGGCCTCCGCCAATGGCAAGGACGCCGAGCAACTGGTGAAAGACACGGTTGCCCGCATGCTCGAAAATCAGGCCCGCTTCGTCGCAGGCGTGCAAAGAGGCATCGAGCAAGCCGACCGGGGCGAGTTTGTAGAGCACAAAGACGAGAACCACGAGCTCAGGCAGACCAATGCACGCCTCAAAGCAGAGCTTGAGTTTCTCAAGCTGCATCCCGTCTTTGTGGCTGGACTTAAGGGCGAAACGCTTGTCCGCGACTTAGTTGGAGGGAAGCTAACCTCTTTCGCCAAAAGCTATGACATCGTGGCTGGAAAACGCAAGATCGAGGTCAAGTACAGCAATTTGGGCAGCCCCGTCCGGGGTGGTCCGACACGTCGCTGGAGTTGGAGTAAGCCATTAGGTTACAAAGATAAGGGCAAGGACTACGATTACCTCGTTCTCATCGGAGAAAAAGATGACCGGTTTCCGGATCAATACTTGGATACCACTCCATATGTGTGCTTCTTTATTGCCCGGAACGACGTTGAGGAGCTAATGTACAAAGGCAAATCCATCGGGGGCGTCATTCAGCTCACTACTAACTTTAATAAAGTCGGCAATCGGCAGTCCAAGATGTTGTTGTCGCATAGGGTCAAGTTAGAAGCGATTTTGGCTCTCATCGAGCCTGCCTTAGCCTGAGCACCGCCGTGAGCGTAACCGACTACCAGGCGCTTGCTGAGTTAGCGTTGTTATGGTTTCTTCGTTAGCCGGATTCCCGATTCTAAGATGCGTAGCGCCAAGGTTGGAAGCAAGCGTGAGCTAATCGCCCACGCAGTAGATCGCACTCCGGACCAGGATCTCGATAGGCTGCTGGCGTTCCTGTGTTCGCTCAAGGAATCCCACGCCGAGACCGCGATGCCACGGCCGACTGCCGAGTCGTCACTGGCCAAGGATCGGTCGACCCCCGAGGAGGATGCGGCCTGGTCCAATTTGTAAGAGGCGACGTTGTCGCGCGAACCTTCAGGCACTGCCAAGGCCGTTGCCGCCCCCCGCGTGGTTGCGTATTCTTAAACTATGGAGTTGCTTACCGCTGACGAGATTGTTCGTTTGTCACCGTCCGAGCGAATTGCGCTGATTGCGCAGCTCTGGGACAGTCTGGAAGACGGTCAACTTCCCCTGACTAGTGCGCAAGAAGCGGAACTGGAACGGCGCCTGACCTCACTCGATCAAGATCGGCCGAACTGTGTGTCGTGGGCAGCCTTGAAGGCCGAACTAGCGCAACGTTGCCCGTAGTGTTTACAGTTGTTTTTACCCAGGCCGCACGCGCGGAGTTGATCGAAGCGCAGGATTGGTATGAACGCGAGGCTACCGGGCTAGGCCGCCGTTTCCGGCAGGCGATTGACACCTTGGCCGAGAGCATGAGCGCAAATCCGCGGCGGTTTCCTATCCTGTTGAAGAACGTGCGCCGCGCCCTTTTGCGCCGTTTTCCATACTCCTTATTCTTCATCGTCGAAGACGAAACCCTGCTCGTCATTGCCTGTTTTCATGCCAGCCGCGATCCGTTGCAATGGCAAAAGCGGACCTGAGTGAAGCACACCACAGAGTTTGAACGCGCCGCAGCGTGGGTCGCGGTACCGCTACAGCGCCGTGATGCGGCGCTGGACCAGAAGGAAATACAGCGCCATCGCCACCAGCAACGACCCGGCGCCGGTCATGGTCGTCGATACGCCGTAGTGCGGCATCAAGCGCCCCAGGATCAAGCTGCCCATGGGCATGCCGCCTCGAAAAGCCAGGTTGTAGACGCTCATCACCCGGCCGCGCATATCGTCGGTGACGATCAATTGCACCAGCGATAACATAATCGACGCCGACGCCATGATGGCCGCGCCGCCGCAGAACAGCAACACGCAGGACAACACCAGCCAATGCGAGAGCGCGAATGCCGCAATGAACGTCCCCAGCACCAGCAGAATCAGCAAAGCCGAGCGACCCTGGTGTCTCAGGCGGCCAAGCCAGGCCACGATCAGCCCGCCGACGACCGCGCCCGAGCCGGAACACACCAGCAGCAGCGTGTAGGTCTCCGGCCCGCGCTTGAACACTTCCTTCACAAACACCGGCAGAAACCCGTTGAGCGAGAAGCCCAGCAAGGTGGTGCAGAACGCCAGCGCGACCAGCGGTTCCATGCCCTCGCGGCGGCGTATGAAGCGTATCCCCGCCTTCATGCTTTCCATGACCGGCTCGCGCGATTTGGCCGGGACGAACGTTACGTGGATCATGTATAGCGAAATGATCACGGCGATGAAAGAGACTCCGTTAAGTAAGAAACACCAGGTCGCGCCGAGCGTGGTGTACGCCAGCCCGCCCAGGGTCGGGCCAATGATGCGCGCCAGGTTGAACTGAATGGAATTCATGGCGATGGCGTTCTGGAGATCCTCGGGTCCCACCAGCGTCGGGAGCAAGGCAGAATAAGCCGGGCCGCCCATGGACTGGCCCATGCCCACCACGAAGGACAACGTCAGGATGTGCCAGACCTTGACGACGTGAGTGAAAAACAACACGGTCAGGATAAACGCGCAGGTCATCTGAATGTACTGCGACATCAGCAACAGCTTGCGGCGGTCGTAGCGGTCGGCGAACACTCCGCCGAACAGCGAAAACATCATGATCGGCAACTGGCCCAGGAACAGGTCCAACCCCAGGAAAAATGGATCGTTGGTGAGCTCGAAAACCAGCCAGCTTTGCGCGAACTGCTGCACGAACGTCCCGATGGTGGACGTGCAGGCGCCAATCCACATATTGCGGAAGTCGCGGTGCCGGAAGGCGCTGAAGACGCGGGCGAGCAAGGGATTCCGGCGCGTCCTCTCTTAAGGAAGCGGCTCCTTCCGCTGGATCAGATGGCGCAGATTGCCTTCGCCGTCCTTGATGAACGCCAGACGGTTGCCGTTGTTTAGATACGGGTCGCCCACGGGGCTCACACCGCAGCCGGCTAGCGAGGCGTACGCGGCGCTGAAATCGGAAACCTGAATCGCCAGATGCCGCAGGCCGCAATCGGTGGGCTGCGCGTCCGCTAGCGGACCCTGGCCGACGATGATTTCGATCACCGAGCCGTTGGAGGCGCGGACGAAGCAGTTGCCGTCGCGCTCCGGAATGAACTTGAAGCCCAGATGATCCACGTACCAGCGGGCCAGCGCGGGCGGATTCGGACTGGCGATGGCCACCTGTTCCAAGCCGACAAACATTCAGGGACAATTTTAGCAGGTGGCCGCCGTGGAGCGGGCTTCAGCCTGCAACGGGGACTTCAGTCCCAGCGTTGGACGTGCCGCTCGATCGACTCGGAGGCTGAAGCCTCCGTTGCAGGCTGAAGCCCGCTCCACCTCAGTACACTTCGAAGCAGAACACCTTATTCGAACCGGGCGGAGTCAACGCGTACTGGCCGTTTTCTAGCGTCTCGGACGCTTCCAGCCGGTACAGTCCGCGGTCCAGGCGGGTTACCGAAACGCGGAACGGCCGGGGACCGCCGCGGGTGCGCCGCGACGAGGTGGACACCTCGCGTTGGCCGTTCTTCACCTCCATGCGGTACAGTTCCAGGGATTCCGCCGAGATGTGGTCGGCCATGATGAGAAAGATCGGCTCGGCCAGTGGCGTGCGCGCGGAAGAACTTGCGCCGGGAACCGAGTACATCGTCGAATTCTTCTTGCTGTCCTCCTTCGCTTCGGTCACTTCGGTCGGAACCAGGTTGGAGGCGTGCACCAGGTACACCACGTCGGACTTGGGCGGGCGCGGTCCCTTATAGGATTGGTTGGATTGCGCGCTGGCCGGGAAGAGGAACAGGCCCGAGGCAATTGAAAGCAGCGCCGGGGTCAGGCGGAAACATGTGGCCATGGCTTTATTTTAGATCCACTTTCACTTGCCGGGGGCTCACTCAAAAACGACGAAGCCGTCGAAATCTACAAAGCGTCCCGAACTGCGCGGGTCCTTCTGCCCGGTGACGCGAAGTTCGAAGGTATGGACGCCGGCGCTGAGACCGCGAATTTCGCTGGAGGTCTGCCACAGCGTGCGAGGCGCGTACAGGTTGACGCGGGCGCGCTCGGCTCCGTCGATCGACACCTGGGCGATACCTCGGTTGAAGGTCTTGGTGTAGATGTACCTAATGCCGCTGCCCGAGAATTGGAAGCGCAGGAAATCGCCGGGCGCGTCGGAATAGCTCAGCGTGCTATGCGCCGCTTGCGCGAATTGACGGTCGAAGATCCAGCCCCCGGAGTGTTCGATGCCGTCGACTGCGTCGTCGTAAGTCCCGGGGCCGAAGGGCTTGGTATCGGCAGGGATGGCCAGCGGCGTCGTGCGCAGGCGGAAAGCTCCGAAGGCTCCGGCTTGGGAAGCGATGGGCGGGCCATCGGGGTCGAGCCAGCGCTCCAGAAAATCGTGGATGGGCGCAGACCCGGCCTCGCGCGACGCGGGCGCGATCACATGGCGGACGCCGAGTTCGTTCATCACCGCCGCGATTTCCTGGGGTGTGTTGGCGAAGCGGACGCGGTTCCAATACAGCTCGCTGTGCCAGGTGTCGGTGTAGGCCAGCGCCTTGAGGTCCGCGGTGGCGTCGGTGGAAAACAGGGCCGCTGGCTCGCCGGGCGCGGTGCGGTTCAGGCGATCGATCAACACCCGCGCGGGGGCCATCTTTTCCAGGTAGGGGCGGATGGCGTCGTGACGGAACAGTGCGAATTCGTTGTCGTACCAGCCGGAGGCGGGCAGAAAATAGAAGTTCACAGCGATCAGCGCGCCGAATACGGCTCCCGAGAGCAGTGGCGTCTCCGCCGCCAGAGCCGCGATGAGGAGCGAGAACAGCGGCAGAGCCGGGTACAGATACCGCAGGTTGGGCAGGACCAACAGAATCGTCAAAGCGCCGCCCACCGCGATGACCGCGAGCGCGGCGTGGTCCCGCTTGCGTAGCAGCAACAACGCCGGCGCGAGCAGCAGGAAATACTGAAAGCCCGCCGCGCCGCCTTGCCCTTCGATGAACTGCGTGGAGCGGAACGTCAGGGCGTAGGGCGTCGACCAAGAAAGCGGGAGGTGAAAGCGGGGATCGTCGAAAGACTGGGCCGTGTCGAACAGCGGCGAGCGGAAGATGGCATTCTCGAACGGGAATACGGGATTGCCGGTGGCGGCGTAGGCAAACACGTATGGCGGCGACGCGGCCACGGTCGCCAGCGCCGCCGCGATCGCCAAGGGCTTCCACTGGCCGCGCCGGGCCGCGCCCACCACGGCCACGAGGGCCAGCGGAACCAGGAACGCTCCGGCGATCAGCTTCACCGCCGCCGCCGACCCGATCAGAAAACCCGCGACGGCGAGTTCGCGCGAGTCGCCCGTGGCCAAATAGCGGACGAGCGCGAGCGACGCTGCCAGCACGAACGCCGCCCAGACGTTCTCGATGAACAGGGAGCCGGTGACCAATTGCACCAGCGGCGTCGAGGCAAACAGCGCCGCCGCCAGCCACGCGCCCGCGGGTACGGCGGGAGGCGTCACCGCCGGAGAAGCAGGCGCGGGACGAATCCAACTGGCGACTTGTCGCGCTATTAGGGCAACGATCATGGCCAAGAAAGCGAAATTCAACAGCCGCGCCGCGGCCTCTCCGGATTTCGCGCCACCCAACACATACGCCACGGCGTACAGCGTGTCGCCGCCGGCGGGCATCACCGACCAGGCGTAGTGGCGGACATCGAACCCCCAACGCGCGTCGCGGAACACGGCCATGGGCAGCGCCAGGTGCATCGACAGGCCGTCGGAGCTGATCTCGGGCTTCAAGGCGACCAGGAAGTGCGCGCCCATGATGAACAGCAACAGCGCAAGAGCGGCGGCCTCCGTGCGGGATCCGGGCGCCCTGAAGCGCCGCGCGAAGCGGAAGCCTCGCGCGTAAGGCAGCGCCAGAGCGGCCACGTAAACCCAGCGCGTGTTGACGGGGAAATGCAGCGCCACCCAGGCGACGCTCATCCATACGGCGGCTCCCACGAGCGTTTGTGTTACCCCATCGGTCCAGCGCACCAGCATGCGTCCGAGCAGGAAACACGATCCCAGCAGGAACAATACCGCCGCAGGCGCCGCAGGCCCGGACCACCACGCCGCGTAGGCAATCGCCGCTGCTCCCGCGATCAACCAAAGCCGGCGCGGAGCGAGCCACACGATCAGCGCGGCGATGGGCCAGAAGGCGCAAGCGTACAGGAGCAGTCCGGCGCGCCCTTGGGGGTACCACAGGCTCTCGGAAAAGAGATGTTCGTGCCGGAATCCGTACACCGCGGCGATCGAGAGCAGCGCGGCGAGCGTCCACGCAAATACAGGGGCCAAGATAGGGGCGAATCCCAGGCGCGTTCTCACAGGGGAAAAATCAACCTTCTCCAGACTCTCGCCAAGGCGCCAAGACGCAAAGAATCACTAAGAACCTTTTGATTTTCCTTTGCGCCTTGGCGGCTTGGCGAGATAATCCCTTTGGAAGAACCCTTCTAGTCTAAAACCTCGACGAACTCCGCGAGGATGCGATAGCGGTTCTCTTCCGGCTTCAGATACCAGGCTTCAAACTCCGGGTTGAGCGGTTCGAGCCGAATCGCGGCGTGTTCCCAGCCGCCCTCGGGCCGCTGCGACTTCTCGCTGTGGTAGCGCTTCACCGTGTAGCGGTCATTGGTCCCGCGCTCGAGCGACTCCACCAGCACTAGCCGCCCTTCGCGCGAACCGGCGCCGAACTTGCGAAAGATGCACAGACTGCCGTCCGGAATGCGCGGCTCCATCGAGCGCCCCACGATGCGCGCCACGAACATCCCCGGCTGCGGACGCACGCCGGCGGCGGGAATTTCCTCCCAATCGGCGAGGGTTTCGTCCACCTCCGGGTTCTCCAGAAAGTCCCCCGCTGCGACGCCGAGGGAATACCGGGGCAGGTGCGTGCGAAAGGGTTGCACGCGGCTCTGCACGTGCTCGCGGTACAAACGCCCCAGCGAACGCTCAAAATCCTCGACGATCGCTTCACGCGGATCGGTGATCGCTATGGTGTTGGAGAGTGTGTCCGCCAATTGCCGCATCAACCCGGCCGCTCCCGCTTGCGCGGCCTGTGCTTCCAGATCGGCCTCTAGTGCGGAAAGCACGTCGGACTCCTCGGGCGCAATCAGATCCCAGTCGCGGCGCAGGCGTAAGTAAAGACGGTCGGCGGCCACGTCTTCGAGCAACACGCCGATGTTCACCGGAGCCTCGCCGGGCAAAGCCAGCTGCAGCAGGGAAACTCGCGCGGCATGGGTCACGGCCGTGGGCATGGTCTTTGGCGCAACTTGGCGAAACAGCGCCCCTCCGTTACAGCTTATCGGCCGTCCTCGCCGCTCGGCAAACCGGAGTACGCCCTTGGGGAGAGAATCTTAAACCCGCTGGGTCCGCCGCAGCCGGAACAGATCCGGGCTGACGGAGGAATCCCGCAGTTTCTTCCAATCGTCTTCCACGCTGATGAAGCGCCCGGTAATGTGATTGGACAGCGTCGAAGCCAGAAACAAAGCCAGCTCGATCTGTTTCGACGCCACGGCGCCGCCGGTCAGACGGATCTGGCGCGCGGCCTCGACTTCCCGCCAGCCGGCCCGCTCGCCCGCCGCCAGAATCTGGTCGGTCATATGCGTGTAGGTCCCGCCTGGATTCACGCAGTTCACTTGGATGTTGTGATCGGCGAGCTCCTCCGCCAGGCTCTCGGCGAAGCGCACCAGCGCGGTCTTGGTGGCCGAGTACACGGCGAAGTTGGGGCGCGCGGGCGTGGCTCCGCCTCCGGCGATGAGAATGATTTTGCCGCTGCGCCGCTCGATCATGGTGGGCAACACGGCGCGGCAGGCGTTCAGCACGCCGCACAGATTGGTGCGGATCAGCTCGTCCCAATGCTTGGGGTTGGATTCGGCGAAAGGACCCACCGGGCCCAGCGTGCCCGCCGCGCAGACCAGCACTTGCACCGCCGCGCCGAAGTGCACCCGCATGCGTTCCACAGCCGCCGCCACCTGCTCATAGTCGCCCACGTCTGTGCGAATCCGCAGGGCGTTGCCGCCGCCATGCTCGATTTCCAGGTGGCACAAGTCCAACTCGGCCTTGCTCCGCGCCAGCAACGCCACTCGGGCGCCCTGGGTCGCGAAGCCGATCGCCAACCGCTTACCGATTCCGCGTCCGGCGCCGGTCACCAGCACCGGCACGCCTTTGAAGGTTGGCTGCACGTCCTCTACGTTAATACAAGACGTGAATGCACGCGAGGAGGTTTGCGAACTCGGGGCGTAACTTGGGGTGTCAAGCGGGGGGCGGGAACGTCCTAGTCTAGGCCGGGGCCGCCGCCGGTTCCGTGGGCGTTGCCGGGAGCGCGTCGAAACGGTCCAGTCCCGTTGCCACCTGGACATGGGCGATCCGGATGTCGGCGATTTCGCCGTTGTCGAGAAGATAGCGTCCCGCCACCCACGGCGCTACTTGCGCGGAGCGCACCTGCGCCACGTCCAACGGGCCCTGGAACAGCACCAGGAACTCGCGCTCGCTCCAGCGGCACACCAAATCGTTATAGCGGAACTGCGAGGCGACGCGCGCGCCCACCTGGCGGGCCGCATCGTCCGGAACCGGCCCGCCCAGATCGAAGCGGATCAGGACCGGGGCCGGGCCGCCGGCGGAGGCGGCGCGGATGCGGCGCTCCATCTCGCGGCGGTTAGTCAGGCCGGTGACCGGATCGGTGATCTCGAATTCGGACAAGCGCTGTTCCACGGCGGCTAGCTTGCCCCGCATTTGCGCCAGCAGGGACTGGCTCTCGTGGCCCATGTTCTCCACGCAGGCTTTCACGTCCGCGGCCGGTAACCCCGCCGCGCCG
>Ga0116225_1003531_pt1 | contig 10003 bp, 5 predicted proteins | sample Sb_taG_8_FD_88968 | JGI IMG/M metagenome (GOLD analysis project Ga0116225, IMG submission 88968) | Peat soil microbial communities from Weissenstadt, Germany - Sb_50d_c_BC metaG | ecosystem: Environmental > Terrestrial > Soil > Wetlands > Peat | place: Germany: Weissenstadt | collected 2010-09-21 | reverse complement strand
GGCTTGGCGGTGTCCAAGATCAATCACGATTTGCGCAACCTGCTCGCCTCGGCGCAGTTGTTTTCCGATCGGCTGGCGAACTTGCCCGATCCCACCGTGCAGCGCTTCGCGCCGAAACTGATGCGGGCGCTGGAGCGCGCCATCGCGTTCTGCCAATCGACCTTGTCGTACGGCCGCCTGCAGGAGCCGCCGCCGGAGCGCCGGCAAATTTTGCTCGAGCCGCTGGTCGAGGAGGTGCACGAGACGCTCAGTCTCGGCCCCGACTCGGCCGTCCGCTGGATCAGCGCGGTCGAGCGCGGGCTGGTCGTCGAAGCCGACTACGACCAGCTGTTCCGCATCCTGCTCAACCTGGCGCGCAACGCGGTGCAGGCCATGGAGAGCCGCGCCGCGCGCGATCCCGGCCGCGACCAGATCCGCATCACCGGCCGCCGCGAAGGCGCCGTGGTGGTGATCGAAGTCTCCGACACCGGGCCGGGTTTTTCCGATAAAGCGCGCGACCATCTGTTCGAGGCGTTCCAGGGCTCGACCCGCGCCGGCGGCACCGGGCTCGGGCTGGCGATCGCCGCCGAGCTGGTGCGCGCCCATGGCGGCGAGATCCGCCTGGTCGAAGGCACCATCGGCGCGACGTTCCGGCTCACCATCCCCGACCGCGCCGTCGAATTGAGCGCGCACCGCGGCGCCCGCGCGCTGGGCTGAGGAAAACCGCTAAGGACCATCGACCATGCTCGCGACGCGAATTATCGGCTGGCTCAGCTTCTTTTTTATCGTCGGATTTCTCATCTACGGATTTCGCCAGGGCTTGCGCGCCAAGGCCGCGGCCAAGAAAAAACTCGCGCCGCCGGCCGGCCGTCCCGGCGGCGATTCCGGCGCGGACGGCGGCCGCTCGTCCTAACCCTGCCGGCCGGCGGCGGCCCCCGGCGCTTGCCAATAAGCGGCGAAGCCTATAGCTAAAACGCGCCGCGCCCGTAGCTCAGCTGGATAGAGCACCAGACTACGAATCTGGGGGTCAGGAGTTCGAATCTCTTCGGGCGCGCCAATTTAAGTGGCTACTGCGACGCGCCTTTCTTTCCGGCCATTGGCAGGCATTGACGTTTGCAAGTGGCCTGCAACGGTCTCGCGCGCCCCATGCTCGCTCACGAGCCTGGCTCGTCAGGGTTTGGCTCGGTTGAAGCTTGCCCGAATTCTTCCAGCATCTCCTTGGCTTGCGCGATTTCGATCTTGAGGATTGTCGCGACAGCGCTCGGAATGCCGGCTGCGCCGGTCGTCTTCCAGAGACGTGCGATGCTTCGCAAGACGATAGCCGCATGATGGCTATCCTCGAATTCGACGAGAATCTCCAGCGCCTTGTTGTAGGCGGCTGCGGCTTCCTCAAAATTGCGCTGCTCCTCCGCCACCCTGCCCAATTGGTGATAGGTGCTGGCGGCGGCGTGGCGATCGTTGAAGGCAAGCTTGATCTCCAGCGCCTTCTTGTAGGCGGTCTCGGCTTCCTCAAAATTACGCTGCTCCTGCGCCACCATGCCCAATTGGTGATAGGTGCCGGCTTGCTCGTAGCGATCGTTGAAGCTGATATAAATCTCCAGCGCCTTCTTGTAGGCGGCCTGAGCCTCATCGAACCGGTGCTGTTGCTGTGCCACCGTGCCCAGCTGGTGATAGACGTCGGCTTGCTCGTAGCGCTCGTTGAAGCTGACATAAATCTCTAGCGCCTTGTTGTAGGCAGCCTCGGCGTCGTCGAATCTGCCCTGCTCCTCTGCCACCCTGCCCAGCTGGTGATAGATGCTGGCGGCGGTGTAGCGGTCGTTGAAGGCGAGCTTGATCTCCAGTGCCTTCTTGTAGAAGGTCTCGGCTTCCTCAAAATTGCGCTGCTCCTGCGCCACCCTGCCCAATTGATGATAGGTGCTGGCCGCGGCGTTGCGATCGTTGAAGCTGACAAAAATCTCCAGCGCGTTCTTGTAGGCGGCCTCGGCTTCCTCAAAATTGCGCCGCTCCTGCGCCACCACGCCCAATTGGTGGAGAGTGCTGGCACGAAGGAGGCCAGCCGTTCGAGGCTCCATCTGCAGCCCGTCGAGGATCGTAAGAGCCTTCTCGTAGCTGGCCTGGGCCGCGTCAAGATCCCGCAGCAGCAGTTGGCGCGAGGCGATGTCGTCGATGACAGCAACGAATTCGGCGCCGCGTTGGCCTGTGAGGGCTTCAGGTGGCAGCTGCTCCAGCTTGCTCAGTACCAGTTCGCCCAATTCGCGGCCGCGGCGGTGGTCCTTCACATGATCGAGGTGACGAGAGAGCGCTCGGTAAGGACCCAATATCGAGGCCTGCTGATCGAGTGCAAAGCGCAGCGCTGTACCGAGATTGGCATACTCCAACTCTACCACGGCCTGACCCAGTTGACGCTCGTTCGGCTCGTTGGATTCTTGGAGGCCGAAAAGGGCCTGAGCCAAACCGTCATAGTGCTTGCGGAAGGCCCGCTCGATGGCTTCGCGACTCTCATTCTGATCGGCTGCAGCGAGACGGCCGGTCAGAAACCAGCTCAGCGCCGGCTGCGGGTGAAGCAGATTTTTGATCTGGGCGTCGGGTTGGAGCAGACCAAGACCGCGGGCACGCTCGAGCACGTCGCCGAGCCGGTCAAGGGGTAGGCCTGCGAGAACCGGCTCTTCGGCCAGTGCTTCACGATAGTTCTTGACGAACTCCGTGTTGATGACACCCGAGAAGGGCGCGAAGCAGGCTAGCAGCGCTTGTTCATTGGGATCGAGATGGCCGTGGCTGTACTCGATGCAGGCCATCAGGCTCCGCGTCCTGGCCAATGCCGGATCGGAGCCCGGAGCGTCGTCGGCCTCCGCTAGGCCTTGGCGCAGCTCATCGAGCACCACGGCGGCCGTCTTGGTTGCCAGATGTGGCAGCACGACTTGCAGGGCCAATGGGTAGCCGGCGAGCAACGCCATCAGTTCCTTGAGCGCGCTCTCCTGACATCGAGCCTGTGCACCGGCACGCTGCAGCACGGCGTCGGCAAGATCGGAAGCCGCTTCCGGATCAAGGCCCTGCAACTGATAAACGGTGTCGGCGAACGTGTCTTTGGACAACCACGTCTCGTCGCCACGCGAGCCCAGCAGCACCAGCGTCTGCCCGCCCGCGAGCGCCGCCAGGAAGCTGCGCAACTGCTCGCGCTCACTTTCATCGAGGCTGTGCGGGATCGCCAAAGGCGCTGCCGTCACGCTCTCCAGATTGTCGAGAATAAGCAGCCGGCGTTTGCCGCGCAGTGCTGCCGCCACCGCCTGCTGCTGTGCCGCCTCGTTCATCGTGTCGAACGCCTTGACCGTGTCGGCGGGCAGCACCTTCGATGCCAGCGCTCGCATGATCCGCGCTCGCGTCCAGGCTCGTTCGTCCCAGCCAAAATAGAAGCTCTGCTCGGTAAGTCCGGTCAGCTCCCACCAGTGCGCAAGGTGCTTCAAAAGAGTGGTCTTGCCGCTGCCCCCCATGCCCTCGACCAGCAACAGGTTGCGCCGCATCAGCAGCGCCGTCTCGATCCGCAGAGCATCGAGATCGCGTCCGAAGAAGCCGTATTCCGTCACAGGTTCCGGCGCGCGCTCGGCTTCCTGCGAATACCAGCGCGCAGCCTCGCCGGCAGTGAAATCACGAAACGCCAACCGCGGCTCGCGGTTCTGATAGGCCACTGGCAGCAGCCAGTCCTCGAGCTCGATCGTCTCGTTGAAGGCGGCGCGCCGTGCCTTGTCGGCCGCAAGCGCGCGCCGCCCGGCCAGCACCGCCGAATCCAACGACCGACCCGCAAACAGATCGCCATAGAGAGCCGGGATCAGCCGCTCGGCCGCACTCACCGTCACCGACCACGCCATACCCAGCGCGCTCTGCGTCCCAGCCTCGAGCAGCCGCGCCGCAAGGCTGCTTTCCTCCGCTCCCACCTGCCTGCCGGACTGGCAAGCATTGAGGATGGCGATCGGAATCTTGTGCTTGAGCAGCAGCGCCGCCAACTCGCTGGCTTCGCCCAGTCCTGAAGTATCGCCGGCTGCAGGCTGGAAACTCAGAAACGCCTTGACGCCCTCATAGCGGGCGATCTCGCCGCGGCCCCAACGGCCCCGCAAGGTCAATCGATCTTGTCGCTCTGAGGTATCCTGTAGCTTCACAAATTCTTCGTAGTTCAGCAGCCCGCCATGCAGATCGAAATGGATCGCATGGTAGTATCCGGCGCCGCGATCTCGCGTGGCCGCTTCCAACCGTTCGACCAGCGCCTGCCACGTTCCTGGTCGCACAAAATCCACATCGACCCGCAATTGCGCTTGGCGTAATGCGGCAACCAGCGGTCGCGTGATGGTGCGATAGCCAACGTCATAGGCCTCGCCGGGACGCGCGGTCAGGACCAATAAATTGAGGGTTGGCGAATTCGTCGAAACCGCCTCAAGTGGCGGGGCGGCCGCCGTGCGCCGCCGCACGATCGGAACGTCGAGCGCGAACGGACGCGGCAGCTTTGGATCCTTGAGCGCCTCCCAGTGCAATCCCTGGAATGCCGGCGATCCAATCACCGCGATGGCGAACCGATCCGGATAAGCTCGCCGCTTCAGGTCGCCATAGGCTTCACGCGCCTCGGCGCTTGCCACCAGTTGGCTGAACAATGCCTCGCCGTAAGGCGTGATGCTCTTCCCCGCCTCGCGGGCTCACACCCTATCGGTGAACGGAAACCGCAGATATTGCTCGAAGTACCAGTCGAATTCCCGCAACTGCTCGGCCTTAAACGGCGAAGCGACCGTAACCGGATAATCATAGCCGTCGATCCGCAGCACGGCTCCGGTCGGCCGGCCAACGTCCTCACGAACCTCAATAAGCTCCATCGGAAATCCGCGCGCAGGCAGCTGCGTATCCGATCTTGGCCCGAAAATTATCTCCAATGCAACCCTTAAGGGTAAGAGCGATTGGGCGACCTCTGCTTTGGGGGTGCTGGGCTAACTGATGGCGCTAGAATTCAGATCAGCCCAGTGTACCTAACGACGTGACGTGGCCGGGGGAATTCAAAGGAGGAGCTATTCTGTTATGCTTAAGGGCAACGCGATGAAGGCCGGAGATAGGCCGTGAGCAGCACCGAATCGACCTCGCAAGCCCCGCCACCGGCGTCACCGCCCGCCACGCCGCCCGCCACGCACCGCCTGAGCTTCTGGCTCAAGGAACTCCCCTTCGCCCTGGTGTTGATCCTCACCACGCTCGGCGTTGCCTATACGAGTTTTTCCAAGCAGCCGATCGTCGGCTTTTGGGAGCTGTTGGCGCCGCTGATCGCGCTGGTCTGTGTCGGCTCCGGATGGCCGAGCGCCGCCGACCGTACGGCGCGGCTGATATTGATCGGCTCGCAGGCGCTGCATTGGCTCGCTTTCATCGTGGTGATGAACCTGCTGTTGCTGCCGAGCGTGCAGCGGAATTTCACCGCCAATTCGACCGCCATCGCGGTCTTCACGCTTCTAGCGCTTGGCACCTTCACCGCGGGCCTGCAGGTGTTTTCCTGGCAAGTGTGCATTCTCGGCCTGGTCATGGCCTTGTCGGTTCCGGCCGTTGCCTGGATCCAAAATTCGGCGCTGATCGTCGCCGTGATCTTCGCCATGATGCTGGCCGTCGGTGTCGTGGTGTGGTGGCATTGGCGCAAAAGCGCGCGCGCCGATCGCGGCTGAAGGCGCCAGCCGCAAAAATTTGCTCACCGCGCATCGGTGGGCGGCTTCGGGCTCCTGACAAACGCGGCCGCTTCGCGCATGACGTCCACATTGCTCTTGAGCCCCGCGAAGGCGGCAAGTCTTCGGGTGTGCTGCAGCGGCGAATGGATCAGTTCGGCATAGCGCACGATCGTCGTCGGGAAGCTGTGATTGATCAGCGCGTCGAACATGTGGGAATAGATGATCCCGGCGGCCTTGGCGCCGTATTGGGCGCCCCACTTGCGCCGGCGGCGGCTTAATTCGATCTCGCGCACCGGCCGCACCAGATAGATCAGCCGCGTCGCGAAAGCCGCGCAGATCTGCGGGATGATCAGCGCGGCCAGCGGATGTTTCAGGAAAATCGGGATCGCCGCGTTGTCGTCGTAGGGACCAAGCTCCTGATTGGCGATGCGGGCACGAAATCGCTCCAGCGCCGTTTTGATGTCGGCTCCCGGCAATAGCGTAGTGGTCTCTTCCGAGGCCAGCGTCAGGATCAAATCGCGAAACGCAACCAACTCGTGGCTGTCGGGCGTGAGTTCGTCGGTCGGCCGGTAATACGGGCCGAAACCGATGGCGCCGAGCCGCGCCAGCAGTCCGGCGACCGCGGTCGTGCCGCTGCCGAACGGTCCGCAAACCAGAATTAATTTCATCCCGGCTCCATGAACGACCGCGGCAGCGTATCATGCCCGGTAATATTCCGAACCAGAATGGCCGCGATAGCCTGAATTAATGAGCCGGCCGGCAATCCAGCCCGCCCGCTGCAGATTGCGGAAATCGGATACAGTAATATGTCCAATAATCGCAGGTCGGAGGACACCACATGAAATTCGGCGTCGGCCAGCCCGTGCGGCGTTACGAGGATTTGCGGCTCATCACCGGGCGCGGCCGCTACACCGACGACGTCGTGCTGCCGCGGATGACGCAGGCTTTCGTGCTGCGCTCGCCGGTGGCGCATGCCACGATCAAGCGCATCGATGCCGCGGCGGCGCGGCGCATGCCGGGCGTGTTGTTCGTCACAACGGGAGAGGATGTGCGCGCCGACGGTCTCGGCGACGTGCCCTGCACGGTGCCGCTCATGAGTCGCGACGGCAGGCCGCGGCACGATACGCCGCGCCCGGTGCTGGCGCAGGGCAAGGTGCGCCATGTCGGCCAGCCGGTGGCGCTGGTCGTCGCCGAGACTTTGGCGGCGGCGCGCGATGCCGCGGAGGCGATCGAGGTCGACTACGACACGCTGCCGGCGGTCACCGATGCGAAAGATGCTATCGCGCCCGGCGCGGCACAGTTGTTCGAGCATATTCCTAACAACATCGTGTTCGACTGGGACAACGACGCCGGCGACGCCAGGGCGACGGACGCAGCGTTCGCCAAGGCGGCGCGCGTCGTCGCACTCGACCTCGTCAACAACCGGGTCGTGGTCAATTCCATGGAGCCGCGCAACGCCATCGGCGACTACGATCCGGCAAGCGGCCGCTCGACGCTCTACACCGCGACCCAAGGCGCGCATTTCGTGCGCGATCCGCTCGCCGAAATCGTGCTCAAAATGCCGAAGGACAGACTGCGCCTGATCACGCCCAATGTCGGCGGCGGTTTCGGCATGAAGGCTTTCGTCTATCCCGAGCACGCGCTGGTGGTCTGGGCGAGCCGCAAGATCGCGCGGCCGGTGAAATGGCAGGAGGATCGCTCGGAAGGTTTCGTCTCCGACAATCAGGGCCGCGACCACGTCACGCGCGCCGAGCTGGCGCTCGATCGCAGGGGCCGCTTCCTCGGCCTGCGCGTCTCGATCCTCGCCAATATCGGCGCCTACCTGTCGCCGTTCGGCTGCTTCGTGCCGACGCGCTCGACCGATCTCGTTTCCGGCCTCTATGCGATCGGCGCGATCCACATCAACGTCAAAGGCGTCTGCACCAACACCGTGCCGGTCTGCGCCTATCGGGGCGCCGGGCGGCCGGAAGCCGCTTATCTGCTCGAGCGGCTGGTCGACGCCGCGGCGCGCGAGCTCGGCAAGAGCCCCGACGCCATCCGCCGTATCAATTTCGTGCCGCCGTCCGCCATGCCTTACACCTCGGCGACAAAGCTCATGCTCGATTCCGGCGAGTTCGAAAAGGTCATGGACCTGTGCATGGAAGCGGCGGAATGGCCGACATTCGCCAAGCGGCGCAAATTAAGCGAGCGCGCCGGCAAGCTGCGCGGCATCGGCATGGCGACCTATACCGAGCGCTGCGGCGGCGGCTTCCCCGAAACCGCGTCGATCGAGTTCAAGGACGACAAGGTCGAGCTGGTGATGGGCAACCAGGAATACGGCACCGGCCTCGTCACCGCCTACAGGCAAATTGTTTCCGGCCAGCTCGGCATCGATGCCGACCGCATCGACATTATCATGGGCGACACCGACCGCACGCCGTCAGGGCTCACCGGCGGCTCGCGCGCGCTCGCCGTCGCCGGCACCGCGCTCTACGAGGCCGGCAAGACCATCATCGACAAGGGCACGCAGCTCGCCGCGCACATGCTCGAAGTCTCGGCGCAGGACGTGATTTTCGCCGACGGCATTTTCAGCGTGCCCGGCACCGACCTGCGCCTCGATATTCTCGACGTGGCGAAAGCGGCGCGCGATCCGGCAAAACTGCCGGCCGGCATGGCGCCCGGGCTCGACACCACCCACGTCCGCGTGCCGCCGGCGCAGACTTTTCCCAACGGCTGCCACATCGTCGAAGTCGAGATCGATCCCGATAGCGGCGCCGCGACAATCGAACGCTACACCGTGGTCGACGATTTCGGCCGCATCATCAATCCGCTGCTGCTCGAGGGCCAGGTCCACGGCGGCATCGTCCAGGGCATCGGCCAGGCGCTGTTGGAGCACGCGGTCTACGACGGCGACAGCGGCCAACTGTTGTCCGGCTCGTTCATGGACTACGCCATGCCGCGCGCCGGCGATTTGCCGAATTTTGCGTTCTCGACCCACAACGTGCCGACGGCGTCGAATCCCCTCGGCGTCAAAGGTGCCGGCGAGGCCGGCGCCGTGGGCGCTCCGCCCGCGATCATCAACGCCATCGTCGACGCGCTCCACCGCCGCACCGGAGCGCGGCACATCGATATGCCGGCCACGCCGCGGCGGGTGTGGGAGCTGCTCAATCGCGAGCACTAGGGTGTAGCCTCATTCAGTGGATGCGATGCTGGGCGTTGCATCTCCCCGGCCGCACCACCTTTGCACGCGACGACCTGACTTCATCATGCCGGTGCAGCAGCCGGAATTTGCGGTATAAAGAGGCCATTGCCGGCAGGGTCGAATGCGGCGCGAGGCGCCGCATCTAGGGCGTTCGAGGAGCACATCATGGCGTTCAAGCTAAAGCGAAGGTCGTTTTTGCAACTGGCCGCGGGGGCTGCGGCCGGCGTATCGGCACCGTTTACGCGCGCTATCGCCGCCGGCAGCGATGCGGCGACTATCGGCTGGCCGAACGACGTGCCGTCGTGGGATCCCAATCAGCGCTTTACGCCGGACGCGCAGCCGATCTTCAAGGCGGTGTTCGATCAGCCGCTCGACCAGGACCCGCAGCTCAAGCTCATTCCGCATCTGATCAAGAGCTGGACCCTGGCGCCCGACGCCTTGAGCATGGCGGTCGAGCTGCGCGACGACGTCACCTTCCACAACGGCGACAAGATGACCACGGAGGATTTCCGCTACACGTTCCTCGAGCGCATCAAATCCGGCCTGAAACTCGACACCGCGAATTCCTGGAAGAAGGTCGACGACATCGTCATCGAATCGCCTGTCAAGGCGACCATGAAATTCAACGCGCCGGCGCCGACCGCGCCGCAATGGATGGCGTTCCTCGGCAGCTACATGGTGCCGAAGAAATATATCGAGTCGGGCGGCTACGATAATTTCTTGAAAAATCCCGTCGGCACCGGGCCGTACAAGCTTACCGAATACGAGCTGAACTCGCGCATCGTGCTGGAGCGCTACGACGGCTATTGGGGGCCGAAGCCGAAGATCGCGAGGATCACCATCGAGATCATCAAGGACCCTTCGGCGCGGGTGGCCGCGATCCAATCCGGCCAGACCGATTTCACCATCAACGTGCCGGTGCGCGAAGCCGAGCGGTTCCAGAAAGAGGCCGGCTTGGCCGCCGAGCTTGATCCGATCACCCGCGTGATTTTGATCCAGATGCGCGCCGACCTCGCCTTCGCCGACAAGAACGTACGGCTCGCCGCGCACCACGCCATCGACAAGGCGGCGCTGTCGAAAGCGTTCTACGCCGGCGCCGCGGTGCCGCTTTCGGTGCTGGCGACGCCGGGCACGCCCGGATATCTGACCGACTTTTCGTTCAAGT
>Ga0116225_1003529_pt1 | contig 10005 bp, 9 predicted proteins | sample Sb_taG_8_FD_88968 | JGI IMG/M metagenome (GOLD analysis project Ga0116225, IMG submission 88968) | Peat soil microbial communities from Weissenstadt, Germany - Sb_50d_c_BC metaG | ecosystem: Environmental > Terrestrial > Soil > Wetlands > Peat | place: Germany: Weissenstadt | collected 2010-09-21 | reverse complement strand
GCGCGGTCATCGCTGTCGAACCCTCCATGGTGATGATCAGTCAGCGCCCCCAAGGAGCCGCACCGGTGGTTCGCGCCGTTGCCGAGTCCCTGCCTTTCAGGGACCAGTGTTTCGAGGTGGCGCTGGCGTTGTGGACGATCCACCACTGGACCGACCTTCGCCGCGGGCTCGAGGAGCTGCGGCGCGTGGCCGGCCGGCTTGTCATTGTCACCGCCTCCACCGTCATGAACGACCTGTGGTTGACCAGCGACTACTGGCCGGGGATGGCTCGCCAGCGGCGCGCCGACATCCAGCCGCAGGCCGTGATCGACGTCCTCGCCACGGACGCTCGGATTGAGCCACTGCCTCTGCCGCGCGATTGCGCTGATGGAATCGGCGAGGCCTTCTGGGCTCGACCGGAAGCCTATCTGGACCCGCAGGTGCGCGCCGGCATGTCGTGCTTTCAGCGTCTTGGACCGGCGGAAGTGCAGCACGGCCTGGATCGACTGGCCACCGATCTCCGCTCGGGCGCCTGGGACAGGCGATACGGCCATCTTCGCGATACCGACGAATTCGACTGCGGTCATCGCCTCATCATCACCACCTGATCACGCTGGTCCGCCGCGCACAGGTGGGGGACTCACAGGTTGCGCATACGGAGACACGTCGCCGGTGCTGAAGATGGCGTCTGCGCTGTTGATGGGTCCCCACACGGTCGCGCGCAGAACCCCCAGGCAGAATCGCGATGCCGGCAAGCGGCGAAGGTCGTTGAAGTATGGGCTGAAAGCCTCTTGACAGCCCTTTTCAGGCGCCGAAGACTGGGTTTGTCGCCCGCTGATACCAACGGGCGGACCGGCGTATGCAAGACCGGAGGTTCATGATGAGCGGACAGAGCGACAAGGTTACCGGCAAGGTCAAAGAGTTCAGCGGGAAGGTCGCCGGCGACAAGGACCTCGAAGCGGAGGGCAAGACGCAGCGCCTCGTCGGCAAGGTCGAACAGGCCGGCGAAGATGCCCGGGACTCGGTCAGGGAAGCGGCCCGCGCCGTCAAGACAAGGGTCCGCGCTCTCGCAAAGAACGAACCAGGCGCGAAGGAGAGGAAGTGATCATCCTCGGCGTGATCCTGATGATCATCGGATTCGTGGCCGCCATCCCAATCCTGTGGACCGTGGGCATCATCCTGGCTGTGATCGGCATCGCTCTCGCGCTGCTCGGGGCCATGGGGCACGCAGTCGGGGGTCGGCGACACTACTACTGAACGCGAAGCAAAGATGAGGTCTCGAGCCGCGCGCACGGGTTGGTTGGATCTTCCGCCGGTCCTTGTCTCCCAAGGGAACTTTACGGGCTACCCTAATTCCTACCGTCAATCGGCTTTGTCGTGCGCCAGCAAATTGGCAGGGTCATCGCGCTCGCTTCTTCGGGCGAGGCGCTGGAGTTGCCCTGCGTGCACGCCAGGCAGCCAATCGCCGTACGTCGCCGATGGGCCGAGCCGCGCGTCGCTGTGATCCCAATGAGGATGCGTCGAGAAGCCTGCGACAACGGTGTGGCCTCGAATCGGACAGGTCGTTGGCAAGGCAGGCCATTTCGTAGCCGTGCACCCCGGGGTTGATGAGGAGCACGCCGGCCCGGCCGTGCACGACAACCGCGTTGCTCTGGCAGAACTCGCTCTCGTGGATCAGCACACCGTCCGCGACCTGCCTCAGCAAGGGTTACTCCCTCCGCTTGTGGTTGCAACCGCTTGTCGAGACTGTAGTACCTGGCGGTGGTGGCAAGAGATCATGGACGAGCTTCGCCGCTCGCACCTTGGCTCGGAATCCCCAGTCCGATCACCAAGCGTTCGCGAGCGCCTGAACGCGGTCTACCTCGCTGCTACCAACTCCTCGCAGCTGCCGTGCAGTCGACCATGCCAAGCCTACTTCCCGTGGCAGTACTTGTACTTCTTCCCTGACCCGCACGGACACGCCTGATTGCGTCCGACCTTGCCATGCGGCGCGCCACTCGCACCGTTGCCCGCCCCGTTCCCGTTTCCGTCAACGCGGCGCGTGCCCTCCGCGGAGGATTCGACGATGTTGCGCACGATCGGCTTCGCCATCAGCGGCGCGGACACGCGGGTTCCGGTCGCTCGAGCGAGCGCGCCGCTTGCGAGCGCCGCAGCCGGACGCGCAGGAGGCACCTGAGCGCCGTCGGTCGCGCCCCCGGGTCGGTCTGCGCGCGGCGAGGGTGGCGCGGTCGCCTCGGCAGCGCCGGCCGTCGGCGCGGGAATGGCCTGAGCCGTCTCCGACGCCTCGACGGCGTTCTCGGGCGCCGCCTCATTTGGATCCACCCGTCGAATCTGGACGTTGAGCAGCGCCCGCGCGATCTCGCGCTGGATGTCCTCGGTCAGGTCCTGGAATGCCGTGAACGCCGCAGCCTTGTACTCGACCAGGGGATCCATCTGACCGTAGGCCTGGAAGCCCATACCCTCGCGGAGATGGTCCATCTGCGTCAGGTAGGTCAGCCACCGTGAGTCGATCACCTGGAGCATCACGCTCTGCTCGACTTCGCGGAGCAACTCCGCGCCGTACTCCTGCTCCTTCTCCTCGTAGAGGCCGATCAACTCGCCACTGAGCGTCTCGGTCACCTCCTCGATGGAGTTCCCCAGGCTGTCCGTGTCGACCTCGGAGAGCGGCGGCAGCCCGGCCGCGAGCAGCCGCATCTGCGTCCAGAGTCCCTCGAAGTCCCAAGCCTCGCGATGGCGCCCCTCGCAGTACGTCGGCACGTCGGTCGCCACCACGTGCTCGACCATCGAGACGAAATTCGAACGCGTGTCGGTTCCCTCGAGGATCTTGCGGCGCTCGCCGTAGATGATCTCGCGCTGCTTGTTCATGACGTCGTCGTACTCGACGACATGACGCCGGCTGTCGAAGTTGTGCCCCTCGACGCGAGCCTGCGCGCCTTCGATCTGCCGCGACACCATCTTCGACTCGAGCGGCGTGTCCTCGTCGACGCCGAGCCTGCCCATGAAGCCCTGCATGCGCTCCCCGCCGAACACGCGCATCAGGTCGTCCTCGAATGAGAGGAAGAACCGCGACTCGCCGGGGTCACCCTGGCGGCCCGCACGACCTCGGAGCTGGTTGTCGATGCGCCGCGACTCATGACGCTCGGTGCCGATGATGTAGAGGCCTCCGACGCCCGCGACTCCTTCGCCGAGCACGATGTCGGTGCCACGGCCGGCCATGTTGGTCGCGATCGTGACGCTGCCGCGCCGGCCTGCGTTGGCGATGACCTCCGCCTCTTTCTCGGTCAACTTGGCGTTGAGCACCGAGTGGGGCACGCCGAGCTTGTCGAGTTGACGGCTCAGGCGCTCGCTCTTCTCGATGCTCGTGGTCCCGACGAGGATGGGCTGGCCCTTCTTGTTTCGCTCGGCGATCTCCTCGACCACCGCACGGTATTTGCCGTCCTCACCCTTGTAGATGAGGTCGGGTTCGTCGAGACGGACCATCGGGCGGTGCGTCGGAATCGGCACCACCTCGAGCTTGTAGATCTTGTGGAACTCTTCGGCCTCGGTGAGGGCGGTGCCGGTCATGCCCGCGAGCTTGTCGTAGAGCCGGAAGAAGTTCTGGAAGGTGATCGTCGCCAGCGTCACCGTCTCCTGCTGGACTGCCACGCCCTCCTTCGCCTCGATCGCCTGATGGAGACCGTCCGACCAGCGGCGACCCGGCATCGTCCGCCCGGTGAACTCGTCGACGATGATCACCTCGCCGTCGCGCACGATGTAGTCACGGTCGCGAAGCCAGAGCGCATGCGCACGCAGCGCCTGGTTGATCTGGTGCGCCTCGGCGGCATGCTCCATCTCGTAGACGTTGGAGATCCCCGTCCACTTCTCGATCTTGTCGACGCCCGCCTCGGTGAGCGTCGCCGACTTGGTCTTCTCGTCGATGGTGTAGTCGTCTTCAGGCACGAGCTTCGGGATCAAGCGCGCATACGTGTAGAACTTGTCGGTCGCCTCGCTGGCCTGCCCGCTGATGATCAGCGGCGTGCGCGCCTCATCGATGAGAATCGAGTCGACCTCGTCGACGATCGCGTAGCGCAGGCGCCGCTGCACGCACCGGTCCAGCTTCTGGGCCATGTTGTCGCGCAGGTAGTCGAAGCCCAGCTCGTTGTTGGTCGAGTACGTGATGTCCGCGGCGTACGCCTCGCGCCGGGTGCAGGGACGCAGATGTTGCAGGCGGGCATCCGGGTGGGTCTCGTCGAGGAATTCGGGGTCGTAGACGTATGAGAGATCCTGCCCGGCGATGACCCCGACCGACAGTCCGAGGAAGTGGTACAGGGCGGCGTTCCACCCCGCGTCGCGGCGGGCCAGGTAGTCGTTGACGGTCACGAGGTGCGCGCCGCGTCCCTCGAGCGCGTTGAGGTACAGCGCCAGGGTCGCCACCAGCGTCTTGCCTTCACCGGTCTTCATCTCGGCGATGCGGCCCTGGTGCAGCACGATGCCGCCGATCAGCTGGACGTCGAAGTGGCGCATGCCGAGGGTTCGCTTGGACGCCTCGCGAACCACCGCGAACGCCTCGGGCAGGAGGTCGTCGAGGGCCTGCCGGCGCGCGGCCTCACGCTCCTGCTCCTCGGCGCGCTCCATGGCCATCTCCTCGGTCTCCTCGCCGAGCCCGGCCGCAAACGACTGGCCGTGGGTGATGTCGGCGCCCTCGACGCCGAGGCGCTCGCGGAATTCGCGCGTCTTGTCGCGCAGCTCCTCGTCGGTGAGCGCGGAGATCTCCGGCTCCAGATCGTTGATGAGGTCCACGACACCCTGGTAGCGCTTGATCTCGCGCTTGACCGGGTCGCCGAGGACCTTGTTGATCGGCTTCTTGAAGAGGGACATGGTCCCTTTCATTCTGGCAGCCCTCGCCATTCACGGCACCACGGCGATGACGACGACGTCCACGAGGGAGGCTCCGGCGAGCCCCAGAACCGACCCGGCCGCCTCGGCGGTGGCTCCGGTCGTGAGCACGTCGTCGACCAGCCAGAGGTAGGAGCCGCTCAGGTCGCCGCCGGTCCACGAGAACGCCCCCGCGACGTTCCCCCGGCGCGTCGCCTCGTTGCGAGCACTCTGCGGTGGCGTGTCACGGGTCCTCGTCAGATCGTCCAGCACCGGCACGTCCCACTCATCCGCGAGCACCGACGCCAGGATCTCCGACTGGTTGTACCCGCGTTGCCTGCGCCTGCGGCGGCCGAGTGGGACGGCGACGAGCGCGTCCGGCGTGAAGAGCCGCGGACCGCGCAGTCGGACCGCCGCGATCGCGGCCAGTTCACGCAGCGCCTCGCGGTCCCCGCCGTACTTGCCGCGATGGAGCGCGGCACGGACGGGCTCGACGAACTCGAAGCCTGCGAAAGCGCTGCCGGAGCGCATCCGGCGGACGGCCGGCACCGGCAGGGCGCTCATGGCCGCGCAGCAGGCCGGGCAGATCGACTGTTCGGAGACGGCCGCACAGCCGGAGCAGCGCTTCGGGGCGACCGCGTCGAGCAGCAGCCTGGCGATCGCTCCGAGCATGCCCGCAGGTATGAGCGGTCGCGGCAGACCCGGTCCGGACAACGGGTTGCCCCGGAGCTTGCCGCCCCCAGCACGTGGCGAAGCCGGCTCAGCCGCACTCGCCGAACGCGTCCAGCGCGGATTGCATGCAGGCGATCAGCTCCCGGGCCGACTCGACGCTCAGCTCCAGCGCGATCCGCTCACTCACCGGCCGCCCCGCGTTGACGAGGTCGACGATCAGTGCGTGGTCGAGAGAAGCATGGGATGGGTGATCCACGGCGACCACCGCGGCGGTGATCGGCCCCCAAGTGCCGGCCGCCTTCGCGCTCCCGGTCAGCGCTGCCTTCTCAACGATGTACGAGCACATGGCCCCTCCTAGTGCAGGTGACGGCCGTAGAAGTCGAGGATGAGCCGCCAGCCGGCGACCGCCGCCTCCACCCTGTACATGGGTCGATCGACCGCGAAGAACCCGTGGCCGGCGTTGTCGAAGGTGTGGAACTCGTGCTCCTTGCCGAGGCGGGTCAGCTCCGCATCGAGCTGTGCGACCTCGTCGGGCGAAGGATTCCTGTCCTCCACCCCGAAGAGCCCGAGGATCGGGCACGAGATCTTCGGCGCCCGGTCGATGACCGGCTCCATCCGGTACGGCAGCTCCGGCGGCGAGCTGGAGATCACGAAGGCGCCGTAGCAGTCCACGGCGGCATCGACCGGCAGCTCGCAGGCGGCGAGGAAGGACTGCCGCCCTCCTGAGCAGTACCCGATCGATCCGATCTTCCCGCTGCTCACGGGCAGGCCCCGAAGAAACCGCAGCGCTCCTCCCGCATCGCCGAGGAATTGCTCGGTGGTGATCCAGTCGCCGGCACGCGCTGCCGCCGCGGCGTCGTCGGGAGCGAGGTCCGGCCCGAAGCGGTGATACAGGTTCGGGCAGATCGCGGCGTAGCCCTCAGCGGCGAACCGCCGGGCGATCTCCTTGGTGGCGGCGTCCCAACCGGGCGCATGGTGAATCACCAGCACCCCGGGAAAGGGTCCGGCGCCGAGCGGCCGGGCGAGATAGGCGCCGATCTCCTCGTCGCCGTGACCGACGACCGTGACCGTCTCGGCAAGCATTCCCTGGTACACGTCAGTCCTCCAATCACGCGGTGTGGCGGGGGCGACGGTACCGAATCAGGACATCGTCAGGAGGTCTCCGACGCCGATGCCGGCGCGGGCAAGGGCACCAGTCGGCAGCTCGATCGCGGCAATCCCTGCGGCCCGCTGGTCCGCGGTATTTGCTGCCAGACGTGCACTGTCGATGGACCGGGTCTGCACGGGCTGACATAGTGTCCAGATGGTTCACAACGTTGCTCTGGTTCTCGGTGGTGGTGGCGCTGCCGGAAATGCGTGGGAGATCGGTGTCATCGCAGGCTTGGCAGACGCTGGTATCGATATGACAGAGGCCGCCGATTTGGTGATCGGCACCTCGGCCGGTGCCACCGCGGCAGCGCAGGTGCGCGGCGGCATACCACCGGCCGAACTGTTTGCCTCGGTGCTCTCCCCGCCGATTCAACCGGTCGGACGGGACCGGGAACGGCCGCCGTCCCTGCCGATGGGCACGGTGTTCGAGCGGATGAGGGCTATCGGCGCCGCCGCCACCTCGGCTGCCGATCTACAACGTGCGATGGGCGCGTTCGGGTTGGAGAGCGACTCCATACTCGGACCCGGGGCGGCACCGCGGCGCGCAATCGTCGCCGCCCGCTTGCCTCGCCCTGAATGGCCGGACAGGCCGATGATCGTGGTGGCTGTCAACGCGCATACCGGCGAGTTGGCTGCCTTCGACCGCGAGTCCGGCGTCGACCTGGTGGACGCAGTCACCGCGAGCACCGCGGCGCCCGGTCTGGTCCCCACGGTCGCCATCAACGGCAGTCGATACATCGACGGTGGCGTGCGCTCCACCGACAACGCCGACCTTGCCTCGGGTTACGCGAACGTCGTGGTGGTCTCGCCGTTGGGCGGACGGAGCCAGACCCCAGCGGAACAGGGCACGGACCCGGCAGGCCAGTTCGAAGGCCTGCGCAGATTCCCGGGCACGGATCTGGCAGGCCAGGTCGAGGCCCTGCACAAGCAGGGTAGCCACGTCGAGGTGATCACACCAGACGCCGATTCCCGAGCCGCGATGGGCACGAACCAGATGGATCTGGCGACCCGCATCCCCGCCGCCCGTGCCGGTTTCGCCCAAGGCAAGCAGGAAGCGACCCGCCGTGGGCTCCGGCTTGCTAGCCCGGCAGGGTGAGGCGGTCGCCGACCTGGACCCCGGCGGCAGCCAAGGTGCCCGCCGGAAGTTCTATACAGGACTTGGCTTTTCGGACGACTCGGGTGACCCGCCAGGGACGCAGCGAGGAGTAGATCCGGACCACCACTCCGTCCTTGTCGAGGAAGGCGGCGTCGACTGGAATCCGCATGAAGAACATGTGGATCGAGCTGCACGGCCGCAGGCAGAGCCCCGCGTCGGCCGCGAGCTCGCGACGGCCCATCAGGCCCATGAAGCGCTGCCAGGGCGTGTCGGCCATGGCGACCGCTCCGGCCACTGTGGTGCCTGAGGACGTGGTGAGGCGGAAGCTGCGCTGAGTCGAGGACATGAGCGCGATCCTACCCGGCGTCTCGCGGCCTGTCGCAGCCGTCGCTAGGTCGTCGCGCGGTTGTCAGGGATGGTGACGCGAACCTCGGTGCCAAGCCCGAGGCCGCTGCGCACCTGAACGCGGCCTCCGACGAGCGCCGCTCGTTCGCGCATCTGGATGAGACCGAGACCGGCGGTGCGTCCGAGGCGCGCATCGGTGGCGCTCACGTCGAACCCGTCGCCGTCATCCTTCACGACCCCGACGACGAGCCGCGGGAGGAACGAGAGGATCGCATCGATACGGTGCGGGCGCCCGTGCGAGAGCGCATTGTCGAGCGCCTGCTCGAGGATCCGGTACATGGTGATCTCGGCGAGCGGGGACATCCGGCGCTCGCTCCCGAGCACGTGGAGCAGCACCGGGCCGCGCTCCGACCACGCGGACAGCAGCTCGCGAACGGCGCCGACCAATCCTCGCTCCTCGCTGAGCGGGAGCAACCCTGCGATGACCTCTCCGAGTTGCTCCGACGCCTCGGTCGCGGCGGTCCGGCATCGAGCGCTCGCGCCCACGGCGGTCGCCGGCTCACGCGCAAGGCTCCTTCCGATCAGCTCAGCCTCGAGAGCAGCGTCGGCGAGGCGCTGCATCGGTCCCTCGAGGATCAGCCGGGCGGTCTCGGAATGCTCCACGTCGGCGATCTCGTAGATCTGGCGGGCGGCCTGGCTATAGCGGCTCGCGCGCTGATTCGGGTCCGCGACCGACTGGGCGGGCACGTGGACGAGCTGGCGGCTCATGGTGCGCAGCAGGTGCTGCTCCGCGGTGACGTCGGAGAGGCGCGCCCGGAGGCCCTCCGCCCGGGTCTCGAGCCGGGTCAGCTCGGTGCTCAGCTCGAGGCCTTCGGCGAAGGTCGCGGCGATGTCGGAGAGGATCGCCTGCGAAGCCACCCCCGGAAGCACTTCGAGAGCCTTCTGACGCGCTTCCTCGGCGCGGCGGAGCTTGATCAGGAGGTTGATGCGCCGGGCGCCGATGTCGATGAGCCGTCGCTCCAGGTCGACCGATACCTCCTCGAGGTCCGCGGCGCGGGAGTCGAGATGGAAGCGAAGTCCGACCAGCGGTGCGCCTGCGACCCGAACATCGATGTGGCCCGACGTCTTGTCTCGCTGGGCGGTTCTCACTCAGCGATTATCGCGCCGAACGATGAACCTCAGGCGAATCAGATCCACGAGAACACCCACCGAGTCGCGCATCGCGCTCACTCGGGAGTCCTCCTTGTGTTCCCATCGCACCGGCACCTCCTCGACCGTCCACCCGAGCCGGCGGGCGCGGAGCAGCACTTCAGCGTCGAATCCGAAGCGGAGCGTCCGCAAGGGAGTAAAACAGGCGAGCGCAGCTTCGGCAGTGAACGCCTTGAATCCGCACTGCGTGTCATGCAGGCCACGGAGGGCGGCAACGCGCACCAACCTGTTGTAGGTGCGGCCCATCACCTCGCGTCGCCCCGGCTGGTGCACCTCAATCCGCGAGCCGGGAAGGGCTCGCGATGCGATGGCCACCGCGCACCTGCCGTGCAATCGAGCCCGCAGGTGCTCAACTTCCTCAATTGGCGTGCTGAGATCGGCGTCGCTGAACACCCGATGCTGACCCGTTGCGCTCAATATGCCAAGGCGGACGGCGGCGCCTTTGCCCGTGTTGTGCTCAAGGGCGAGCACCCGCAGCTGCGGCCAGCCCCTGGCGATGTCGCGCGACATCGCCAGGGTGTTGTCGCTACTACCGTCGTCGACGACGAGCACCTCATACGGCTCATCCCGTCCATCCAGATAGCTTCGCATCCTTATCAACGTCGCGGGCAGTCGCTGCTCCTCGTTGTAGGCGGGAACGATGATGCTCAGCATGGGCAGGTTACCGGCTGGCTCGCAGGGCGGCGGCCTCGCGGCGCTCG
>Ga0116225_1003525_pt1 | contig 10013 bp, 5 predicted proteins | sample Sb_taG_8_FD_88968 | JGI IMG/M metagenome (GOLD analysis project Ga0116225, IMG submission 88968) | Peat soil microbial communities from Weissenstadt, Germany - Sb_50d_c_BC metaG | ecosystem: Environmental > Terrestrial > Soil > Wetlands > Peat | place: Germany: Weissenstadt | collected 2010-09-21 | reverse complement strand
GGGATCAGACAGGTTCGGATCAGACATCAGGTTCGGTCAAAAATATTTTGCTAAGCTGGCTGGCGGTCGCTGCTGCGCTAGCTACAGCTCTTTACGTAATGCTGCTACATTTCTTCAAGGGACCTCTCGCTAGTGTGCCGATAGGTCCGCTGTTTGTTGCACTGCTGGCGACTCTCGCGCTGTTGACGCCCTTCTACAAACTAATAGCAGCGGCTTGCCTGGAAAGGGGTGTAATGGACATCGTTCATCTGACGCATTGGCGTACCAGTCAGGCTCGGACGTTGCGCAAGCTTCGAACCGAGTGGCGTGTACCGAGCGTACGGAATAGTAAGCAACCTATTAATCAGGCTGAAAGAGATATAGAAGGTGATCCAAATCGGGTGGTACATGATTGAATCTGAGCGCCGAGGGATAGCGATGCAGTGAAACAGTGATTTTCGGTGATCTTTCCCCTGAGCCCGCCCGGTGATCCCATCGATGCGAACTAGTGGCAGGACGGTCAATAAAGGTCATCCAAGCAGGTCACAGAGTTTATATCGGATCATCGTGGACACGTGTGGGCGATGCGGTTGCTGCCGTTTGCTGCTGCCATATGCGTGGCATCTGGGCGGCACGCCTGAAGCCTGATTAGATTAGGTAGGCGAGGGATCCGTGTACGTCGTTCCCGCTGTCTCGACGTCCTGGTCTTCGCTCACGCTACTGCCTGTGCCGCTCGAATACTCGATTGAGTTGCTGACCTGCGCTATCGGCAGCAGGCCTGGCGCGGTGATGGTTGGCTGGCCGAGTGCTGCTCCAGATCGTCTACTTGCTGGTTCGCCAGGTACTCGGCCTGGCTATCCTGATGTTCCGCGGGGACGGGGCGAAGGAAGCTGAGCTGCTGGTGCTCCGGCACGAGAACGCGGTGCTGCGCCGTTACGCCGCGCGCGTGCGGTACGAGCCGACTGACCGGGTGTGGTTCGCCGCGTTGGCCCGGCTTCTTCGCCGCAGGCGCTGGACCGGTCTCTTCCCCGTGACGCCGGCAACGCTCCTGGCCTGGCACCGCAAGCTGGCCGCGAGGAAGTACGACACCAGCAGCCGGCGCAAGCCTGGCCGTCCGCCAATAGTCCGGAGCATTGCTCGCCTTGTTGTCCGGCTGGCGAGGGAGAATCCACTGTGGGGATACCGCCGGATCCATGGCGAGCTAACGAAACTCGGAGTGATGGTAGGGCCGTCCACGGTGCGGGAGATCCTGCGTGTTGCGGGCATCGATCCGGCGCCGCGCCGGTCAGGCCCGACCTGGCGGCAGTTCCTGCATGCCCAGGCCGCCGGGATCCTCGCCGTCGACTTCCTGCACGTGGACACCGCGCTCCTTAGGCGACTGTACGTCCTGGTGTTCATCGAGCACGGTACCCGCCGGATGCACCTGGGCGGCGTCACCTCCAGCCCGACCGGCGAGTGGACGGTGCAGCAGGCCCGCAACCTCGCCCTCAGCCTCGACGAGCGGTTCGGGGACATGCGATTCCTGATCCGCGACCGCGGATCGAACTTTACCCGCTCGTTCGACGCCGTATTCGAGGCCGCCGGGACCAGGATTCTGCGCTGCGCTGCCCAGGCGCCGCGGATGAACGCGATCTGCGAACGCCTCGCCGGCACCCTGCGCCGCGAGACGCTGGACCGCGTGCTGATCCTCGGCGAGGCGCACTTGCGCTCCGTCCTGGCCGAGTACCAGGCGCACTACAACAACGCCCGGCCGCACCAGGGCATCGCCCAGCGCATCCCCGCCGGCGAACGTGACGCTCACCGCGCGACTCTTCTGACCGATATCGATACAGGGCAGATCCGCCGAAAACCCGTCCTGGGCGGCCTGATCAACGAGTACACGCACGCCGCCTGACGCCCGGGAGACCCGCAGGTCACCTACCGAATCCTATTTTCGAGCGGGACAAGTCCAGCCAGCGCCACGGCCGCAGTCAGGTCCGCGACGATCTTGGACGGATCGTGGGCCGTCTGCGGCGCCCGCCAGCGCGCCAGCCGGTTCGACAGACCTTGGCCGAGCCGCCGCAGTTAAGCACGGAACCCGGGGGCTACCAGCGGCGACGAGGGCCTATACGACGCAGGCGGATCCAGGTGAGCAACGTGAAGATCAGCGCCAGCCCGATCATCATGCCCATGTCGCGCAGCCAGTTGGCCGAGGTGTGCTGCCATAGCGGGTCGGTGACCGCCGTGGGTGGGTTAAGCAGGTTGAGATTAGCGGTAGACGCCACTGCGCCGAATCCCCAGCGGGACGGTGACAGCCAGGCGAGCTCAGAAAATCCTGCTTGCCCAGCCAGTGATACGACGCCGCCGGACAGGATGACTTGAATGATGGTGAGCAATACGAGGAGGGGCATCGCCCTCTCCGAGGTGTAGACCACGGCGGATACGAGCAGGCCCAAGCACATCGAGGCTAGGGCGAGCACGGCGACGCCCAAGAGCAACTCAACTAGCGGAGCGCCGGCCAGGAAGGCACCTGAGGGCGGCAGCGGCCGCCCGGCTAGTCCGACTAGCACTAGGACAGCCGACTGCACGACGACGACGCCGCCGAGCACCGCCAACTTGGAGGACAGGTAGGCGCCTGCCGACAGCCCAGCTGCGCGTTCTCGGATGTATATCGTGCGTTCCTTAACCAATTCCCTGACCGAACTGGCGGCCCCGACAAAGCAGGCGCAGACGACGAGCACCAACAGCGTTGTGCTGGCGTTCGGGTTGTTGTGAAGGCTCCTGGCTAGGCCCTGCGACGATCCCACCAAATGGATCAGCACGCCCAGGATGACTGGTAGCAGCCCAATGAGCAGCATATAGCCGCGGTCCGCCGCGATCACTCGCATGTATCGGCGGGTCAGCGTGCTCGTCTGCCGCAGCGCGCCGCGCCGCTGCGGCGGCGGAGCGGCCGACAGCTCCAGGTCGTTGGCCTGGGCGGGCGGCTTCGGGCGCTGGCTCAGCACGTACTGGGCGTGAGCCGGGGACGCGGCGTACTCGGCGGCCCAGTCCCGGTCCGGGTAGCGCTCGAAGGCCTGGAACACCTCGGCCCAGCGGGTCAGGCCGAAGTATTTGAGCCCCTCCTCGGGCGGGCCGTAGTAGGCCACCCGCCCACCGGGGACCAGGACCAGCAGCCGGTCGCAGGTGTCCAGGTTCGCCACGCTGGCCGTGACCACGATGACCGTCCGGCCGTCGTGGGCCAGGTCCCGCATCTGCTCCATGACCGACTTGTCCAGGCCGGGGTCGAGGCCTGAGGTGGGCTCGTCCAAGAACAGCAGCGATGGTTTGGTCAGCAGCTCCTGCGCCACGTTGACCCGCTTGAGCTGCCCGCCGGACAGCCGGTCGGCGCGCGTGTTGGCGTGCTTGGTCAGGCCAAGCTCGCCCATCACCTCGTCGACCCGGCCGTCCCGCTCATTGGCCTTGGTGTCGGCGGGGAAGCGGAGCTCGGCCGAGTACTGCAGCGCCCGGCGTGCCGTCAGCTGGGTGTGCAACACGCTTTCCTGTGGGACCAGGCCGATCCGGTAGCGGAGCTCGGTGTAGTTCTTGTACAGGTCTCTGTTGTCGTAGAGCACGGTGCCGGTGTCCGCGGGGCGCATGCCGGTCAGCGCGCCGAGCAGCGTCGACTTGCCCGCGCCGCTGGGGCCGATGACGCCGAGCAGGCATTTCTCCGGAACCGGGAACGTGACGTGGTTCAGCAGCACCTTGCCGCCGCCGACCTTAACCACCAGGTCCTCGGCGCTGAAGCTGACCTCGCCCTCGTCGACGAACTGCCGCAGCTCGCCGCCGGCCAGCCGGAATGTCGAACTCCCGATGCTGATGATGTCCGCCTCACCGATCACTGCGGAGGAGACCCGGCGGCCATTGACGTAGGTGCCGTGGTGACTGCCGAGGTCAACGATCTCGTAGGTGCCGTTGGGTGATTTGCGCAATTCGGCGTGGTGTCGCGAGACGTCGAGGTCGGGGAGGACCAGGTCGTTGTCGGGGACGCGGCCGATGCGCAGGGCCCTGGCTGGCAGCGGCGTCCGCGATGTCGGACGCCGGTCGATGCTCGGCAGCCTCGGGCCGGACCCCGGCCCGACTACGGTCTTACTGAGGTAGTGGGCGGAGAACCCGCGCGAACCATCATCCGATCGCCATTCGGGTACGGCTTTGAGTGCTTCTTGGACGCCTGCTGCCGCCGGGAATCGGTCGTCGGGCTGAAGTGCCAGCATGCGGGCCAGAACTTGCCTGAATTCGTCCGACACGGGCAGCGATGAAACATCGACCTGGCTGTTAATTACCGAATACATTATCTCTGCTATGTTATCGATATGTTCCCAGGGAGTTCGTCCGGCCAGGCAGTAATACAGGACAACACCGAGGGCGAAGAGATCTGATCTCGGGTCTGGGTGAAGGCCTTTAAGCTGCTCGGGAGCCATGTACATTGGCGTGCCCACCAGGGCCCCTGTGTCAGTAAGAGCTATGGACGCCTCCAGCGCGCGGGCGATACCCAGGTCAACGATCACCGGCCCGCGGCTATCCTGCATGATGATGTTCGCGGGCTTCAGGTCTACCCTCACGACCCGTTCCCTGGCTAGGTAATCCAGGGCTCCAGCCAGCATGTGGCCGACCGCGGCGACCTCGGATGGCCGCATCGGCCCATCATCCGCTATCAACTGCTGTAGGGTCGGGCCTGCGAGCAGTTCCATTACCAACGCAGAGGCGTTATCTGGAATGGCTACGACATCGTACGTCTGGACAATCTGAGGGTGCTGGAGTCGCATTGCGATGTCCGCCTCGCGACGCAATCGTGCCAAAGCCTGAGGGTTACTGTTCATGGCGGCGAGCGGCACCTTGACCGCGACAGATCGGCCGGTGAGCTGATCCAACCCTGCGTATACCGATCCCATGCCGCCTTGTCCTAGCAGAGTGAGCAATTCGTAACGTTTCCCGAGGACCTTGGCGGCTGGATCTGGGGACGGGGCTACCGGTGCGGAGTCCGGCGCCGACGCCGATGCCGCCGGCCCCCAGTTGGTGACTGGTCCGACCAGCGACACCTCCACCACTCCCCGCTCCGACTCGTTCCGCGCGGCGAACCCGAGCAGCGAGGCTCGGACTGCCTCGGCAAGGCGGTATACCTTGTCTCTTGACTCCGCCACATCCGCGATCACGGTCATCGACGGCCGGTTCTCGCGCACTACTTCGAGGATCTCGCGCTCAGCGAGGTGATCGAGCAGTCGCTCCACGTTCCGGCGTGAGATCCGCAGTAGCGGGTCAAAGTCTGCGTCGGTACCTTCACTCCAGAGTTCCGCCGCGGTAAAGGGCTCTCCCTCGCTTTGCAGCACCCAGTCCACCACGTAATAGCCGCCGAGCCGCCACCGGTCCTCGTCGATCGGCACCGGGAACAAGCGCTTGTCCCCGTTCTTCTCGAAATACTGGCGCATGATGGTCTCGAGCTCTGCATAAAAGGCCACCCGGTCAAGATCCTGGTCACTGACAAGCAGGCGTGGGCGACTTCCCTCCCAGACCACGAAGTCGTTGAATTCCTGGAGCAGACGACGCGGTACGCCTCGGGCCTTAAACCTCAGATACTGCACCAGCGGGTCGCGCCCGGGAATGGGAGAATTACCGCTGAACATATCCTCGGCCAGCAAGTCAGCCGCATCCCAGATACACGGTACGTACATCCGCCAGCCGAAAACACTCTCATACACGCCATTTCCGCGAGCGGCATCGCGGACGGCACGGTCGTGCAGATCCGGGCCCGCGACCACAAGAAAATGCGCACCCGACGCAGTCAGAACGTTCTTTATGCCGCTCAGGAGATCTTCGATGGCACCCAGACCTGCCTCATCTACTGTCAGCTTGTCGACCTCATCCAAGACGATGACCAGATGAAGCCGAGGTCGCTCCTGGCCTCGTCTCAGCTTCAATCTCTGCAGCAGAGATGGACGTAGTTCCGCGATACTCGTCAGCTGGTCGACCAGCGCTACGATGCGCATCAGATCGTGTTCCGCATCGGTCTCCGAATAGGCCAGGAACGAGGCCTCGGTTGCCATGGAGTGACTGCGTTTGGCCGACATGGAGATCTTGGGTACCACGAACTCCGCCACCGACCTGATGCCCTTGCCCGAGCCGGCGCCCATGTCCACGCCGGCCGATCTCTCATGCGCCTCGGACTGTGTTTCCTTGAACGACAGTGAGGTGCGCATGTACGCGACGATGAGCGCATGCCTGGTGGTCGGAGGAAGCCGGTGCAAGGCCCCGGAGTCGCTCAAGGTCTCGAACACCCGGCGGACGATGGCGAAGAGCAACCGTTCGGTGGTCGTCGAACGAGCCACGCTGAGCCATACCGGAAGAATCTGATCTGACGGCGGACTTTCGGCGTCGATCTGGTCGAGAGCCTTTCGCACTAGCGTCGACTTCCCGACTCCCCGGAAGCCAGTGATGAGGAAGGCGCCTCCGCGGGAATGCAGAATCCGGCTCTGCAACTCTGTGACCAGTTCCTGGTTGCCGAGTGGGGGCAACACGTCCTCATCCGCCGACAAGGGCTCGTGAACGTAGCGGAATGAAGCCTTCAACGGAATATTCAACAAGGCGGCCTGCCCCTACTGCCGAGCCTGCTACAGATGGTAGGACTGGCACCACGCGAAGCGCAATCGCCCATGTTCGATTCGGCAGGCACTGGTGAGATGAGCGCGTCAGCGTTAGCATCCCGGCCGAAATGTATCACGAATAAGCGCAGGGTACTTCGTGCATACAGTATTCAGCTTTCTGGCGGTAGCCGCGACGGAAAGACCGCTTTCGCGGGCGCCGGCAACCCTGTCCATTGAGGGCTGCGGCAGGGACCGCCTGGTGACGATGTGGCGGGATGACCTGTCTTGACGAAGGGCATTCCCCTCGCTCACTCTTCGGCAGATAGGCTGGTCATCGCTGCCCAGCGCAAGAGACGGTCGACCTGGAATGCTCTGATCCTGGCCGCCCACACTACTGGGGAGCCAAGAAGCGAGCCATTGTCGTCCGACATGCGGCGTCATAGAGTGCGCAGAAGCGTCCGAGTTCTATCGGCTACCAGGCATAATGCCACAGTGAGCTCTATAGGGCGGCAGGGGAAATCTTGTTCGTATCGAGGTCAGCGCTTCTATCGCCATAGCTCCACCGGCACCTGACCCGGCGGCTGTAGGTGACCTGCTGCGGGCCGGGTTCGCCGTGGTGCGGGCGCCTACCCGGCTGATGGCCGCGGCCCGGTGCGGCGGCCGCCAGCCGGGTAAGTCCGACCCGATCGACGCCCCTGGCGGTGGCGCACGCCGCGCCGCGGGAGCCCGATCTGCCCGCCGCGTGCCTGGACGGCCCGGCCAGGACCGTCAAGCTGCTGTCGGATCACCGCCAGGACCTGATGGCCGAGCGGACCAGGGTGTGCAACTGGCTGCGCTGGCACTTGCACGAGCTTGATCCCGCCCTGGCAGTCCCGCCCCGAGGGCTGCGCCGCTACCACGTCCTTGACGGCCTGGCCGCACAACTGGCCGCCACGAACGGCATGGTCGCCAGGATCGCCGCCGGCCTGGTCGCCCGCTGCCGCGAGCTGACCGCCCAGATCAACGACCTGGAGTGCGAGCTGGGAACCCTGGTCCGCCAGCTGTCTAACGCCGCCTTCCGTGCCCTTCTCGCCGACGAGCACCGCCACGCCGCCGCGGACACAGCGGCTTTGACGTAGGAGCATTATTCGGCGCGGAATTACCTCCTGGTAGGCATGCCTGCCGCCCCGGTAACCCTGGGTCATCCGGAGAGTGATCCCAAGCACCCAGAGGGTGGAGACCTGGGTGCCCGTGTCAGTTGGCCGCAAGTCAAGGGGCTCTTGCGAGCCCCACAGAAACCCACAAGACCGCGACACGGCGGCCGATCCCCACAGGAATCCCACGGACGAAACGGCACACTCCGGTACACTTGTTATGCGTGTTAAAGGCACGGAGAATAGCCGGTCAGCAGTGTAGACGCACGGCGAGCTGGGCTGTTGGAGCCTTTCCCAGGTAAGTGCTCTCAGGATGATAGAACGCCTGAAAAGCGGAAGCTCAGTCAGTGAGCCATTTTCATCCTGCGTTTGCCTCGCGGATCTGCAATGCGTGGATGGCCTTGGCGAGCTGGCCGGCGCGCCAGGGGCAGCAGCGGAGCTTGCGGAGGATGCGCCAGGTCTTGAGCTGGGCGTTCGCACGCTCGCCGGGTGACCGCAGTTTCGCGTGGGCGCGGTTGGCGTCTTTCTGGGATTCCGGCTTGTTCTTCCCCCGGTACGGGATTTTCGCGTACCTGCTTCCCTGGTAGCCCTTATCGGCCAGAGTGACCAGGCCCGCGGCCTCCAGCTCGGCCAGGACGCCCCAGATCCACTCGGCCTTCTTGTCATGCACCGAGCCGGGCAGCGCCCCGGACACCCACAGGACGTCCCCGTCGGGGCTGGCGATGACCTGCAGGTTCATCCCGTGCCGCTTGTGCTTGCCGGAGTAGAACGGCCGGTCCGCGGCGACCCGGTCGATGGGAATCAGCGTCCCGTCCAGGACCACGTAGGCGCACCCGGCCCTCTTCGCGTCCCGGACCGCCGTGCGGAGCCTGGGCGCCCGCGCCGCCAGCAGGGAGACGGTCTCGCTGACATACCGCCACGCGGTCGTGGTCCCGACCCCGAACCCGGCGGCGAGCTCGGCGAACGTCTCGCCTTTGCGCAGGTAAACCAGTACGAGCAGGGCCTGCTTGGCGGGGTTCAGCTTCCGCCACCGCGACCCGGCCGCCGACCGGTGACGGCGGATGATCCCGGACACGTAAGTAAGGGTCCGGGACGACAACGGCAGCGCGGCACGGTAGAAAAGCATGGAAGCCCCTGGTGGTGGTGAAGCTTTCTTGGTCGATCGCCTCACTTACCAGGGGCTTCAGAAATCCCAGAGTTCAGGCGAACTGAAGGGTCTTCACGATGAACCTGAGAGTCTTCATGCTCTGTGGCTCGTTCTGGCGGCGCCGTTACGGGATCTTCGGGGCGGCACCTCAGGCTGGCGGGAGCGATCGTCCGTCCCGGCGCTTGGGCGTCACCGGCGGTCCGCCCCGGCGACGAGGACGCCACGGTCGGCTGGTCCTGCCGCTCGCCGGTCCGTTTCACCAGCTCCGGCTCCGGGATCAGGACCTCCTCGACCCCGCAGCCGAACACGGCGCAGATGACATCCCTCCCGCGGCTGGCAACTTCCACCCCCAACCGCTATGCTCCGCCGATCACAGATAGCCGCCAGCATCAAGTCACGTGACCGCTCAGGATCCTGTACCAATCCTCGTCACAGGCCCAGTAGGTTCGTGCCGCCGCGAACCCCGACGAACGGGCCGCTGCTATCGACACTGCCGGGTAGCGTCACCGCGGCTCGATGGCGACGTGCAGCTACCCCCCAAGCTCGTGGGAGTTCGCTACCGGCTCTGCGGTCCATCCCCCAGTGCCGATGGTCTGCCAGAAGAACGACAGGTCGCCGTTATTGTCCGAGGCGGTGATCACTGACGAGTTCCCGACCTGCGCGACCGACGGGCTCGCGAGGATTGTTCCTGAGGGCACGCCCTCTGGGATCCATTGCGCAGCGGGGTTGGCCTGCCAGTAGAACCACAGGCTGATGTCGGGGTTGGAGTTTGCGGCGGCGATCACGGCCGAGTCCCCGACCTGGGCGATCGACGGGTACGGCAAGGTGGAGAACGGTCCTTCTGGTTCCGTTAGGAGGACCGGATTCGAGCTGAACGGCGCACTGCTGCCGATGGTCTGCCAGTAGGACCACAGGCTGCCGGTATTGTCAACGGCGATGACCACTGACGCGTCCCCGCCCTGGGCGACCGACGGGTACGCCAAACTGCGCCCGCTCTTGGCCGGGCCGTCGACCAGCTGCCCCGGGCTCCATGTCGTGGTGCCGATGGTCTGCCAGTAGAACAACAGGTTGTGCTGGTCGTCAATGGCGGCGATCACGGCCGAGTCCCCGACCCGGGCGACCGACGGGCTCTGCAACGCGGCGGAACCGGCCACCTTCTGC
>Ga0116225_1003511_pt1 | contig 10035 bp, 9 predicted proteins | sample Sb_taG_8_FD_88968 | JGI IMG/M metagenome (GOLD analysis project Ga0116225, IMG submission 88968) | Peat soil microbial communities from Weissenstadt, Germany - Sb_50d_c_BC metaG | ecosystem: Environmental > Terrestrial > Soil > Wetlands > Peat | place: Germany: Weissenstadt | collected 2010-09-21 | reverse complement strand
GGGATTCTACGCGAGCGTCCGCGCGGTACTTGCGCGCCCTGGCGGCATTTTTCCGCAGTACCTGGGGGGATTGGACGACGAGTTCGCACGGCAAGAGTACTTTTCGTTCTCATCTACGGACGCCGTGCTCGACTACCTCGATACCCAACATTTTCGTGAAACCGACTGGGAAAGCGTCCTTCAGTCCGAGTTGCTCGCGCTGCCCGGCTGGGCAGGGTTGATGCGTAAGCTTGAGGAAGACCCCAGCTTGGCTCCACACGAAAGCGTGCCCTGTTCTGTGATGGACTTCCTGGCCGTGCGGCTCACCATGGCCCGCGTGGCCTCGCGTATGGGAGCCGCCGAGACCGTCCCGCAGGAGAGCCCGCTCAAGACCCAGCAAAAACGGCGTCTCAGCCGTGCCGCCCGCGCCTATGACGCAGCGCGAGTCGTCTCGCTCTCAGCCGACGAGGTCACCCGGCTTTCCGACTCTCAGTGGGCGTCATTCGCAAGCGAAGTAAAGAGCTGTAATGGACTCGAGCGCCGCCGCATCCTCCATCTGGCCTATGAACGCTGGCACGAACGCGAGATTCTGCGAGGGTTGGCGAGCCATCGGCAGAACCGGGGCTTGCATGAACTCGAGACCAGGCCTGCCGCCCAGGTGTTCTTCTGCATCGACGAGCGAGAGGAATCGTTGCGCCGCGCGCTCGAGGAAACGGACCCGGAAGTCGAGACGTTCAGTGCGGCTGGTTACTTTGGCGTGGCCGTCGACTATAAGGGAATCGACGATTCGCACGGCGCTGCTTTCTGTCCGGTGGTGGTCAAGCCCCAGCACGCGGTATTCGAACAACCCAGGGCTGGGGACCGCGAACTGCTGGACCGACGACGTTTCCGCCGGCGATTTCTGGGACTAATGACTCGGAGTTCGTTCCTATCGTCGCGCACGCTGGTGCGCGGTTGGATCTCGACCAGTGCTCTGGGATTGCTCTCGGCTGTTCCCCTGATTGGCCATCTGCTCGCGCCCAGGCGCTACGCGCAACTGCGCGAATGGCTGAATTGGGCGTTCCTGCCCGAGCCGCGCACGGAGCTCACGTTGATGCGCGACACTGCCCAATCGCACGGCGCCATTACTGGTTTATTGACGGGATTCGCGACCTTGGAGAAGGCCGAAAGAGTGGCAAGCGTTCTTGGTCCAGCGGGCTTGACAGGTCGCTTCGCGCGCCTTGTGGTAGTCCTCGGGCACGGATCGAGCAGTTTGAACAACCCGCACGAATCGGCGCATGACTGCGGAGCTTGCGGAGGCCGTCGCGGCGGGCCCAACGCGCGGCTTTTTGCCGGCATGGCGAACCGTGTCGAGGTACGCGACCTGCTGCGCGAGCGCGGCATCGACATTCCCCCGCACACCTGGTTCATCGGCGGCTATCATGACACGTGCAGCGATGACGTGGAACTCTACGACCTCGATGATGTTCCGACTACCCACCGGGCCGACCTGGAGCGCACGCGCGAGTCGCTCGAAAAGGCCAGGGCGCGGAATGCTCATGAGCGCTCGCGACGATTCGAATCTTGCCCGCCTAACTTGTCGACGGATGCCGCGCTTCGCCATGCAGAGGAGCGTAGTGAGCACCTGGCGCAGCCGCGCCCCGAATATGGGCATTGCACCAATGCCGTCTGCATCGTGGGGCGGCGCGCTCTGACGCGGGGATTGTTCCTCGACCGCCGGGCGTTTCTGGCTTCTTATGACGCTGGCCAAGATCCGGCCGACGAGAGCCTTGCAAAAGTAATGGCCGCTGTGGTTCCCGTTTGCGCGGGAATTAGCCTCGAATATTACTTCTCCTTTGTTGACAATGATCGCTACGGGTGTGGCACCAAACTCCCACACAACGTCGCGGGCCTCGTCGGCGTGATGGATGGTCATGCCAGCGACCTGCGAACCGGCTTGCCATGGCAGATGGTGGAGATCCACGAGCCGATGCGGATGCTGTTCGTGATCGAGACGACTCCGGAACGACTCATGAAGGTCGTAGATGCGAGTCCTTCGCTGAAGAACTTAGTTACCAATCGCTGGATACGCTTGGCGACGATCGACCCCGAAACGGGGCGTGCATACGCTCGCAGGGATCGCGATTTTGAGGAGATCGATGGACCGATGGAACGTCTGCCGGTGGCCCTCTCCTCCGCCGAATGGTATAGGGGCAAACACCAGCATCTCCCGATGGCCTGGATTCAGGCGGAATCAGGAGGCCGATAACAGTGGACTCTTGGCAAGCTCTGCTGGTGTTCGTGGTGCTGGCGCCGGGCGTGGTCTTCGGCGTGTTGGCACTACTGTGGCTGGCGGGCTACGTACCGGCCGAGCGCATTATTTCCAGAATCACTGGGGTGACGTTTTCCGCCTCCATGATGGCGCTGGCCGCGATTGTCTGGAGGCTCGCACTGCCGGGCGCTCCGGCAGTGGCGGTTACCTTCGGCAACTGGTTCACGGTGCAGGACTATCACTTTCCGCTCGTCCTCCTCGCCGACCGGCTCTCCCTTCCGTTCTTGGGCATGACCGTGGTGTTGTCGGGATTGATTGGACAATTCTCGGCGACCTACCTGCATCGGGAGCGCGGATTCCTCCGGTTCTTCCTGCTGCTGCATCTGTTTGCATTCGGATCTTTGCTCGCGTTCAGTGCCGGTTCGTTCGATCTGCTGGTGGCGGGATGGGAGATTGTGGGTATCACCTCCGTACTGCTGATTGCTTTTTTCCAGCAGCGCACGCCTCCGGTCGAAAACGGGCTCCGCGTCTTCGCGGTGTATCGCGCCTGCGATATCGGCTTACTGGTGGGCGTGTTCGTCATGCATCATTGGGCTGGAACCGCTTCGTTTGATCATGGTCTTTCCGTGTTGACCGGTGCGCAGTCGACCATCGTCTGCCTGCTTCTGCTGCTTGCAGCCGCCGGAAAGGCGGCGCAGGTCCCATTCTCCGGATGGCTGCCGCGCGCCATGGAAGGTCCGACGCCATCCAGCGCCATCTTTTACGGAGCAATCTCGATTCACGCGGGCGCGTATCTCCTGCTTCGGGTGCAGCCCATGCTCGCGCATTCTGTATTGGCTTCGACTCTGGTGGTGGCGATCGGTCTGGCGACGGCCATTCACGGCACCATGGTTGGCCGAGCCACCGCCGATGCCAAAACGTCGCTCGCCTACGCCTCATTGACGCAGGTGGGTGTAGTTTTTGTGGAGATCGGAATGGGCTGGAAAGCGGTCGCAGTGGCGCACATCCTGGGGCACGCTACCGTCCGGACGCTGCAGTTTCTGCGTGCGCCGTCGATGCTCCACGACTATCACCAGATGCACTCCGCCATCGGCGGCACACTCTCGCCGACTGGCCAGCATTTCGAGGACCTGTTTTCGGAGAGCGTGCGGTTGTGGCTGTACCGGTGGTCGCTCGATCGCGGCCATTTGGACACAATCCTCGATCGTTGGGTGATTCATCCGCTGATACAGCTGTCCAGGCTCTTCGCAAAACTTGACAACCTGGGCATTGACCGGCAGCAGGAGCCGCGGGAAGAAGCGCCGGTCTCCATTCACACTGCTGCCAGTCCAGGGAACATCGGATGACCGGCCTACCCTGGATTCTTACTACCGTCGCGGTGGGAATTCCCTGGCTGGCCGGAATGCTCACGGCGGTGGCCCGGCGGCACGCCCGCGTCATCGGTTTTGTCGCAGCGCTGGTGTCGGTGGTGGCGAGCGCATTTCTGCTACAGGCCGTGCCGGCTAGAGAATCGCTGAACGAAGCACTAATGCTCCTGTTCTCGTGCCTCACGCTGGGAGCAACGCTGGTGATTCCGCAGCGCGACTGCAACGCCGCCACGATTGGCGGAATTCTCTTCCTTCTGGGCTCCACGCTACTGGCCTACTCAACCAACGACCTGCGGATTCTGCTCGCCGCATGGGTATTGTCCACCGTTCCCTTCTTTGCGAAGCACTGGTTCAGCGCGCGCTCATGGCGCCCCCGCCTCGGCCTGCTGCTTTCAAGCATCGCTTTGGCACTTGCGATAGCGCTTATTGCGGCACAGGGGCACGCCATGTCGATTGCCCGCTTGCGGGGCCGAAGCCCCGGAGGGATCGCCGTTTTCGGACTCCTGGTCGTGGCCGTAATGTTCCGGAAAGGCATCTTGCCGGCTCATGCCTGGGTGGCGGATGCCGCCGAAAGCGGTGCTCCGATTCCCACTGCACTTCTGCTGAACGGCCACTTCGGCGCAATGCTTGTGGCCAAACTGATCATGCCGCTGTTTCCGTATACGTCGCGGGATTTGTTCCCGGTGCTCTCGTATCTCGCGCTCGCCACCGCGCTCTACGTGGCCATCCGGGCCATCACGGAGAATTCACCTCGCCGGCTGCTGGCTTTCATCGCGCTCAGCCAGTCGGCGTCCATTTTGGCGGGGCTAGAGAGCCGGACTGCGGAAGGAATCACCGGAGCTCTTGTGCACTGGTTTGTCGTAACCACATCCACCATGGGGCTCTTCGGGATCCTGCGTCTGCTCGAGGTTCGCTTCGGTGAGAACCTGACAGCCAGCCGGCATCTTGGTTTGGGGGAGCACGCACCTAGGCTGGCTGTTTTCTTCATCGTGTTTGGCCTCGCACTGGTGGGTTTGCCTGGCACGCTGAGCTTCTGTTCGCAAGATCTTCTGATATATGGAACATTAGCCTCGCACCCGCAAACCGGACTATTGCTACCGATCGCTACTGCGATAAATGCGGTAAGCATTTTCAGGTTGTTTTCGCGGCTGTTCCTGGGCAAACGCAGGACGGGTTTCACCGTGATGGCGGATGCCCTGCCGAGGGAGCGGTGGATTCTAACCGCGGGCGTCTTGTTCGTGGTTTTAGGAGGATTGTTCCCCAGCGCCATTGTAGCCCTGCGGTCGGCGGAGGCGAAGGCGGTCGAGCATGCGATTTACTCGCCCGATGGAGCCCGATCGGGCGTGTAGCCGCAAATCGCGCGTCGAGTCCACCACCGGCTTCGTCCCGTCGGGCCACGGATCGTAAGCCGACACGGTCTCAAATGACTTACGGCCGATGACTATGGTATCCACAGGGGCGATGAACGCGTCGTATCCGTCGCTCGCCGTGGCCGGGAGGTAGCCAATCGAGAGCGCCGTTCTCGCGAGCAATGAAACCATCGAGGCTGGTCGCGATGAAGACGGATGATTTCGTATCGCGCTCCGCGTGGAACGAGATATCAAGAAGACCAAACATTTTGGGGCCGCGAATGAACGCGAATGCGCGCGAATTTCTGACACAATGTCAGGCATGCGAATATCAGCTCTCTGCGCGATGCTTTGTGTTGCGGCCGGATTGTCCGCCGCGACGCTGGACGGCGTCTGGGAATTCACCATCACGCGGTTCGGCGAGCCTGACTACGGCCGGGCAACCTTCAAAACGAGCGGGGACAAGCTCACGGGGCAGTCCGACGAATTGACGGTCGATGGAACGGTCGCGGGTGACACGGTCACGTTCGCGGCGCGAGAGAAGGACGGTAAGGTGTTCGGGGAGTTCAAGGGCACACTGCTCGAAGGCGTGCTGGTGGGCACTGCCAAGTTCGGCGACGAAGCCGCCAGTTGGACAGCGCAACGTCCGGCGGAGCGGCCGGCGGGCGCGCTCAAGGCACACCGCTTCTTCACGCGCACTTATCACCGGCAGTTTTCGAGCGCCATTCCGCCGGTGCTGCATATTTTCCCTGGGGACAGCGTGAGCACCTCGACGGTGGATGCCGGCGGTGTGGATGCGCACGGAACACGAAGATCGGCGGGAGGGAATCCACTGACTGGGCCGTTCTATGTGGAAGATGCCTGGCCGGGCGACACGCTGGTAGTGCGATTCACGCGCATCCGCCTGAATCGTGATTCGGCCATACACAGCGAAGGTATCGTCGGCAGCGCTTTCGACCCTTACTACTTGCGGGACCTGAAGCGGGTGGAAGGATTCGATAGCAACTGGAAACTGGATCGTGAGCGTGGCGTGGCGATGCTGAAGAATCCCACCGAGAAGCTGAAGAACCTTGCGGTGCCGGTGGCGCCGATGCTGGGGTGCGTGGGGGTGGCGCCGCCGGGCGATCAATCGTTCCAGTCAGGACATCTCGGCAGCTTCGGCGGCAACATGGATTACAACCAGATCCGCGAGGGTGTCACGCTTTATCTGCCTGTCTACCATCCGGGCGCGCTGCTGTTCGTGGGGGACGGCCACGCCGTTCAAGGCGACGGCGAACTGACCGGCAACGCGCTGGAAACGTCGATGGACGTGGAGTTCACGGTGGATGTGGTGCCGGGGCAATCGCTGGACATGCCGCGGGCGGAGAACGGAGAGTACCTCATGGCGCTGGGAATTGGCGGCTCGCTGATGGAGGCGCTGCAGGCCGCCACGACAAACCTGGCGCAGTGGCTGGAGCGCGACTACAAATTGAATGGCCCCGAAGTGGCGATGGTGCTGGGGACGTCGATGCGTTACGACATCGCGGAGATCGTGGACGGGCAGTTAAATATGGCGGCCAAGGTGCCGAAGAGTGTTCTTTCCCAACTCCGGCAATAAGGAAAGCCCTTGGCCGGCGGCGATCCCGCGCGCCGTGGGGCGGCCGGTTCACATAGAATTCCGGCGAACGGTGGTGGACGAGGCCGGCGATCCAGCGCACGCCGCGACGTTTCTTCGCCAGCGGCGAATGGTGCTTGAAGAGGCGCTCATGGCGGACGCGGACGACTTCGCGCGGATCTTCATTCACGAGTTGTTTCACTTCGTGTGGCTGCGGTTGGGGAACCCAAAGCGAAAATCGTACGAGCGTGTGATTGCGGGTGAGTTGCACGGCGGAGTTCGTGGAGAGCTGGGGTGGTCGGCGGAGTGGCGAAAGAACAAGCTGGAGCGGCGCGATTGGAAGGAGCGCACGCGGCGGTGGCGGGAATACTGTTGTGAGAGCTTCTGCGACACGGCGGCGTGGCGATATGGGGGGGTGAGAAAACATGTGGAATTTACACTTGATTCGCGCGCGCGGACGGTGCGGAGGGAGTGGTTTGCGCGGGCCGGGGTGGATGAGGGGATTGCGATTTAGGGGATTTCCCGGTTCGCTAACGAACACCTTGCCCAGTGCGTCAATTACATGAAAGCCTCTGGAGTACAGCGGGTCGACTGGAAACGCGTCGTTTACGATCCTCAGATTCGCGTCCAATCGCGGCCAGTCTATAATATTCATAAAGGAGAACTCGTGTACGTTGCTCGCGTGAGTCTGGCTGTCGCCGCAATATTGTTGGTGTCCGCCGGCTGCTCTTCGCCTCGAACCGTTCGAGCGGCATCGTTGAGGCCCGCCAAAGAGCGCAAGAAGGCTCCGGATTTCGAGCTGAAAGACGCCAACGGCCAGATGGTGCATCTGTCAGACTATCGAGGAAAAGTGGTGCTCCTGGATTTTTGGGCCACGTGGTGCGGGCCGTGCAAGGTGGAGATCCCGTGGTTTGAAGAATTCGAGCGGCAGAACAAAGACAAGGGTTTCGCGGTGATCGGCGTGGCCATGGATGACGACGGCTGGGATGCGGTGAAGCCGTTCGCCAAGGATCGGGCCATCAATTACCGGCTGGTGCTGGGCAATGACCACGTTGCGGATTTGTATGGCGGTCTCGAAGCGCTGCCGACCACGCTGCTGATCGATCGCGGCGGCAACATTGCCGCGGTGCACATCGGACTGTCAGGCAAAAATGAATTTGAAAATGGCATACAAGAGCTCCTTGGCGCTCCCGGCGGTATTTCTGTTCCTGCCGTGCTTATGCGCGCAGAGTAACCCGATCCTAACGGTGGCGCCTCCGCAGAAAGTGGTGGCGAAGCGAAATTCCGAGGTCACGGCGAAGGTGGCGGTGGCGCTCGGCGCGGGTTACCACGTGAACAGCAATGCGCCGCACGAAGCGTACCTGATTCCGCTGAAGCTCACCTGGGCGGCGGCTCCGCTCGAAGTGGCGGCCGTGACTTATCCGAAGCCAACCGACGAGAAGTATCCGTTTTCGCCCGAGCAGCCGCTTTCCGTATACACCGGGAATTTCGATATCGCGACGAAATTCAAGGTTCCGGCCGATGCCACGAGCGGGCTGATGGTGCTCGACGGGAAGCTGCGTTACCAAGCCTGCAACAACACCATGTGTTTCCCGCCGAAGACGGTGGAGATCAAACTCCCGGTAGAGGTTCGATAATCACGGCAGGCTCTTGAGCCAGCTGATGATCTGCCAGCGCTGCGGCTCAGGCAGCTTGGACCATGCGGGCATGCCGCGGCGCACCACTCCGTTGGTCACAATCCAGAAAATTTCACCCGGCTTCGCCTGTTGCAGCGCGTTTGCACGAAGACTGGGACCTCTTTTCGCGCCATCGGCTCCCTGGCCGTGGCACTCGGCGCAATGCTGCTCGAAAAGCTTCCCGCCGGCTGCGGGCGCTTCGGGATCATTTGCAAATGGGTTGCATTTTGATCGAGCCTTGACGGGAACTTTCGCGAGAATCATCTCGGCTGGTTCGTCATGCCTCGAAGCTCGCTGCTGGGCGGAAGCGAGTGCAACCAGCGCGGCGAAGCAGATGACCGCGGAAGTTGTTTTCATGGGCGGCCTCCGAACAAGCCGTGGAGCATCTCTGAGAAGCCGGAGAATTCCCGCGATAGGCCCCATCGCAACAGAAGGCGGTGGCTGTTGTCGTTCAAACCAAATCCAGGCGACAGCCGGAGCGTCCAGCCGGAGGGAAGATTCCAGGCCAGCGCCGGCGCGAGGTAGTGAGAAGTTTGGTGCAGGCCGAAGCTCTGCGCATCGCCGAGACCCCCATAGAGCTCCACTCCAGCGATGAAATTCTCAGGGCAGAAGGCGCAGCGTTGAGCCGACGCCCTCAGCGCTAGCGGGCGGCTGATTCCCATCGCGTAGCCGAATTCCCAGGGGTCGCTGGGCGACAAGTTCTTGGTAGCCAAGGGATTCACAGCGAAATTCCAGCCTCTGAAATCCTTCGACAGGATGACCTTGAACTCGAGCTCGTGGTTGTGGCCCTTCCTGAGGGCGGCGTTTAAGTCACCGTGGTCGGCTGCGATATCGTGACCCTCCACTTCCTTGATGATTTTGTCGGCCTCGGTGATGTTCTCGTACTCGATGTAAAGCACGGGATTGATAAAGTGCTCGGCCCGGAGCGGGCGGAGCCGGTTCTCCCAGCGGAAGCCGGTGAAGAGCGAGCTGTCGTGCAAGGTCGTCTGCCCGTCCAGGTAGAACTCCGTTGTCCACCACGCGGTGGCGCCATATTCAAACTCCATCCAATACGCGTGGAAGTCATTACCGGCGCGCTGCGTGCCGAACGTGGAGAAGTACTCGACTTCGAGGTTTCCGGGCTCCTCCAGGTGGTGATCGTAGGTCACGATATACGGGCTTTCCTGGGCGAACAAGGGAGAAGACAGGCACAGGAGCACGAGGGGCATCAATAGAATTTGCAAATGAGTTGCCATTGGGTAAGTCCACGGACAAGACAGGAAAGGGCCATAGTACGGCACGTTCCTGATTTTTGCAAGTGATTTGCAGTAATAATGTGAAATGAAGCTGCCGGGAGCCCCAGGCCAGTGGGGCGGAGTCCCGTTGCCCGTACCTACTTACAAATCATTTGCAATCACGATGAAATTACTTGCCGGCCAGCACGGGCTTGCGCGCCAGGAACTGCTTGATGGAGCGGGTGGCCTGGCGCGTCCGGTGGTCATTTTCGATCAGGGCGAAGCGCACGAAACCCTCACCCAGCGGGCCGAACCCAATGCCAGGCGAGACGGCCACCAGCGCTTCTTTCATGAGCAGCTTGGCGAACTCGAGAGAGCCGTCGGTGCGATAGGGCTCGGGGATGGGCGCCCAGACGAACATGGTGCCGCGCGGCGGTTCAACCTCCCATCCGGCGCGGTGCAAACCTTCGACCAGCACATTGCGGCGGCGCTGATACACCGCGCAGATCTTGGCGGTCTCTTCCTCGCACTCGCGCAGCGCGATGATGGAGGCGATCTGAATCGGCTGGAAGACTCCATAGTCGAGGTAACTCTTGATGCGCGCC
>Ga0116225_1003509_pt1 | contig 10038 bp, 8 predicted proteins | sample Sb_taG_8_FD_88968 | JGI IMG/M metagenome (GOLD analysis project Ga0116225, IMG submission 88968) | Peat soil microbial communities from Weissenstadt, Germany - Sb_50d_c_BC metaG | ecosystem: Environmental > Terrestrial > Soil > Wetlands > Peat | place: Germany: Weissenstadt | collected 2010-09-21 | reverse complement strand
TCGACGATACCCGCACCGACGCGCATATGCGCATCTATTGTGTCGCCCAGATCCTGCACCAGCCCGACGTCGCGCTGGAGCATCAGCGCCAGGCGCTGAAAGTGACGCGGCTGTTCTCGGACATCGGCGGCGATGCCAGCCTGCCCCGGCTGCTGATCCTCAACGCGGCGGGCGATTACAAAGCCAATGTGCCGACCGATTTCATCATCCGCCGCGAGGCTTGGCAGGCGGTTCATCAATATTACGTCACCGATGACGGCTCGTTCGATCCCGCCGATGTGCCGGCCTGCGACGTGGTGTTCAGCGCGGTGGCCGAGCCCGACGTGGTGCGCGCCGCTTTCGGCACGGCGGCGGCGGTGGTCGATGCGTTGGGTCTGCCCTGCGTCAACGATCCGCGCAAGGTCGCCCGCACCGAACGCCACATGGTGGCCGATGCGCTGGCCGGTCTGCCCTCGACGGTGGTGCCGCCGACCTTCCGCCTGCGCGCCGAGACGGCGGTGGCCGAGATCGCCGCGCTGCTGGAGCAAGGCCGCCTGAGCTGGCCGCTGGTGGTGCGCCCGGTCGGCACCCATGCCGGCGAGGGCATGGTTTTGCTGGCCGACAGCGCCGCCGTGGTCCGCGCGGTCCAAGCCATCGGCGGCGGCGAACTGTATGTCCTGCAATTCATCGACTATCGCAGCCCCGACCAGCTCTATCGCAAGTACCGCGTGGTGGTGGTCGATGGGGTGTCCTATCCGTTCCACATGGGTCTGTCGAAGAACTGGATCGTGCATTATTACAATGCCGCGCTGGACGACAAATCAGTGATGGACCGCGAGGAAGAGCATTTCCTCAGCGACTACGACTCGGTATTCGCGCCGGCGCTGCAAGCCGATCTGGCCGAGATGGGGCGGCGGCTGGGGCTCGACTATTTCGCCGTGGATTGCTCGATCGACGGCCAGGGCCGGCTGGTGCTGTTCGAGGTCGATGTCGGCGCGGTGATTCACACCTTCGACGATCCCAAGCTTTATGCTTATAAACACCGCTATGTGCCGCGCATCTATGACGCCGTGCAGGCGATGCTGACGTCGCGAATTCGCTGAGGGGCGGGGTACCATGACGGGCATCATCGAAGACAAGCTGCCGTTGATCGACGCCGTCGGACCCTATCGGGTGACGCCGGACGACAGCCTGCGCCACGTCATCGAACGCATCAACGCCAATGCCGAGGGCGTGGCGCTGGTGCTCGACGCCGTCAACCATCTGCTTGGCGTGATCACCGATGGCGACGTCCGCCGCGCCTTGCTGAGTGGGGTGGAACTGGACTGCGCCATCTCGGCGGTGCTGGCCACCAAGACGGCCGCCGCTCCGCCGATCACCGCTTTAGCCAGCGATGACGCCGATTGGGTGCTGGGGTTGATGGAGCGCTTCCACATCCGCCATGTGCCGGTGCTCGACGCGGCAGACGGCCAAGTCGTCGGGGTGGCTCTGCAAAGCCGCTTCATGCGGCGCGAGACCATGCCGATTCAAGCCGTGATCATGGCCGGCGGGCTGGGCATGCGCTTGCGGCCTTTGACCGAATCGATCCCCAAGCCGATGTTGGCGGTGGCCGGGCGGCCATTGATGGAGCACATCGTCGCCTCGTTGAGCGAGGTCGGCATCCGCAATGTCAACGTCACCACCCATTATCTGCCGGAAAAGATCACCGAGCATTTCGGCGACGGCAGCCGCTTCAATGTGGACATGCATTATGTTCAGGAGAACGAGCCGCGCGGCACCGCCGGAGCCTTGCGCCGCATGGAGACCCAAGGCGACACGCCGATCCTGGTCATCAACGGCGACATCCTGACCCGCGTCGATTTCCGCCAAATGCTGAAGTTCCACACCGAGAACAAGGCGGCCTTCACCGTCGGCGTGCATCGCTACGAGTTCCAGGTGCCCTATGGCGTGCTCGACGTCGATGGGCCGCGCATCACCGGGCTGCGGGAGAAACCGCGCCAGAACATGCTGATCAATGCCGGGGTCTATCTGTTGGAGCCGCGCGTCATCGCCCTGATCCCGCCCGACCGCCGCTTCGACATGACCGATTTGATCGAGATGCTGATCGCCTCGGGCGAGACCGTCGCAGGTTTTCCCATCCATGAATACTGGTCGGACATCGGCCGCATGGAGGACTATTTCAAGGCTCAGTACGAAGTGAAGGCGACGTCATGATCCCCTTGTGCGAGCCGGTGCTAGCCGGGCGGGAATGGGATTACGTCAAGCAATGCCTGGATAGCGGCTGGGTGTCGTCGGTCGGCGCGTTCGTCGATCGCTTCGAGGCCGAGTTCGCCCAAGCCCTGAGTGTCCGCCACGCCGTCGCCATGACCAGCGGTACTGCCGCCCTGCACATCGCCTTGCTGGTGGCCGGGGTCGCCGCCGATGACGAGGTGCTGATTCCGGCGCTGACCTTCATCGCTCCGGCCAACGCCATCCGCTATTGCAACGCCTGGCCGGTGTTCGTCGATATCGACCCGGTGACCTGGCAAATCGACGCCGCCCAAGTACGCCGCTTCCTCGAAGACGATTGCGCGCGGGTGGATGGCGTGTTGCGCAACCGTGTCAGCGGGCGGCGGGTCAAGGCGCTGCTGCCGGTGCATTTGCTCGGCCATCCTTGCGCTATGAACGAGTTGGCGGCGCTGGCCGAAACCCACGGTCTGGCGCTGGTCGAGGACGCCACGGAAAGCCTGGGCGCCCGCATTCATGGGCGTTCGGTCGGCAGCTTCGGCCAGTCGGCCTGCTTCAGCTTCAACGGCAACAAACTGCTGACCACCGGCAGCGGCGGCATGTTGGTGACTGACGACGAAGCCGTCGCCCGCCGCGCCCGTTATCTGTCCACCCAAGCCAAGGACAGCGCCGAGTACCGCCATGACGCCATCGGCTTCAATTACCGCCTGACCAATGTTCAGGCGGCAATGGGCTGTGCTCAGTTGGAACTGCTGACCGCCAAGCTGGCGGCCAAGCGCCAAATCGCCGAACGCTATCGCCGCGAGCTGGCCGAACCTCTCGGCCTGGATATGCTGTGGGAGGCTGAGGGCTGCGTCAGCGCGCTGTGGCTTTCGACCATTCTGCTGCCCCAAGGCTGGAGCGCCGCCGCCCGCGGAGCATTGCGCCAAGAGCTATGCGATTCCGGCATCGAGACTCGTCCGCTCTGGCTGCCGATTCCCTATGATCCGCCCTATGCCGGGGCGCAGGTGCTGGGCGGCGCGGTGTTCGACGACGTGTGGACGCGCGCCTTGTCGCTGCCCAGTTCGTGCAATTTGACGACGGAGCAGCAAGAGATGGTCATTGCGGCGGTGACGCTCGGAATCGAGCGCGGACCGGCGATGCACTAAATGGAACCCCGCCCCGACATCGCGGCGGCCTATCGGCGCGGCCAGCTTGACGAGGCCCGCGCTTTGGCCAACGCCGCCATCGCCACGGCCCCTGATGACGAGTTCTTGTGTTTCATCCTGGCCGTCTGCGCCGTCCGCCTGCATCGTCCGCAAGAAATCCTCGCCGTCTTGACCCATTGGGCCAGCCGTCACAATGATCGCGGCGTTTTGTGCAACCGGGTCTTGCGCCAGCTTCTGGACGACAGGCATTACGCCGAGCTGCTGGCCGTGCTTGACGGGGTGCCGCGTGAGGCGCCGTGGCATATCCTCTGCCTGTATTACGCTGGCTGCGCGCTGATGATGACCAACCGCCGCGCCGAGGCCTTTCCGCTGTTCCAGCGCTTCCGCGAGACCTTGCCGCATTACATGGCGCATGTGGATTTCCTGGAAAACACCGAGCTCAACGTCATCTTCCGCCAGGGCCGGCTGATTGCCGGGGGCGAGGATCTGCGCCAGCGTCTGGAGACCGAAGCGCCGGTGCCCGCCGTCACCTTCCTCAGCCCGCCGCTGGCGCAGATGGACGGCGTGCTGTTTGCTGCCTGCAATAGCGGCTATTTCAACGCCATGGGCGAACGCTTTGTCGATGCAATGGCGGAACTGCGCGGCCCTACGCTGGGCATTCATGTGCATGTCGCCGGTCCCGACCAAGCCTCGCGCGAACTGATGGAGCGGCTGACCCTGCGGCATGGCGCGGCGGTGGCGTTCAGCATCGAGGAACCGCCGCTGGTGGCTTCGGTGACCTATTATTCCTGCGCCCGCTTCTTCGTCATGGAAGAGATGCTGGGCTTCCACGGCAAGGATATCCTTTGCCTGGATCTGGACCAGAGCCTGACGCTGCCGCCGCAAACCCTGTTGGCGCAAAGCCGGGGCTATGATTTCTGCTGCTTCAGCACCGACCGCAATGATCCCGCCTCGATCTATTGGGCGACGATCATGTCGTTCCCGCATGGCAATGCGCGGACGTTGTCTTTCATTGATGTCTTGCGGCGGTTCTGCTGGCGGGAGCTGTCCAACCCGTCCTTCGTCAACTGGATGCTGGATCAGGCGGCGCTGTATTCGCTGCTGTCCGATCCTGGAATTCGCGAGGGGCTGCGCTTCGGCGATTTCCGCAGCCTGATGGGGCTGAAGCTGTCCGAGGTTAGCGTGCCGATCATCTCGGAGGGAGAGAAGTTCGGCCTTAAGGACCGCATCTTCCGCGCCGAAGGCGTCGAGGTCGATCTGCTGCCCGAGGGACCGTCGGACCAGCCATGACGAATTTTGGGGGACACCACATGGAATTGGAGCGGCTGAAAGCCTGTTTCCGCACGATCTTGAATCTGCCGGACGACGCCGATTGTGCGGCGCTCAAATACCGCGACACCCCGACATGGGACTCGCTGGCGCATATGCAGCTGATCGCCGAGATCGAGACGGTGTTCGACATCATGCTCGACACCGACGAGGTCATCGGCATGAGCGATTTCCCCACGGCGGTCGGCATGGTCAAGGCGCACGACATTGCCATCGAGGGCTGAGCCGGTGCTGACGGACCGGGTCATCCTGATTACCGGAGCCTCGCGCGGGATCGGCGCGGCGACGGCGCGGCTGTGCGCGGCGCAGGGGGCCAAGCTGGTGCTGACCGGCTTCCGCCATGGCGAGCAGTTGGACAGCCTTGCCGCCGAGCTGCGCGCCGCGCATGGGGGCGACGTGCTGACGGCGCTCTATGACGTCGCCGATTCAGCGGCGGTGCGCGGGGTGTTCCAGACCATCTTCAAGACGCATGGGCGGCTCGACGGCTTGGTCAATAATGCCGGCATGCTCGATGACGCGCTGATCGGTATGATCGCACGCCCAGTCACCGATACCGTGCTGGCGGTTAATGTGGCTGCCGTCATTGAACATATCCAAGGTGCTGCGCGCCTGATGGGGCGGCGCAAGGCCGGGACCATCGTCAATCTGGCCTCGATCATCGGCGTGCATGGCAATGCCGGGCAAATGGTCTATGGCGCGTCGAAGGCCGCGGTCATCGGCGCGACCCTGTCGGCGGCCAAGGAATTGGCACCCTTGGGCATCCGCGTCAACGCCGTCGCTCCCGGCTTCATCGACACCGACATGACCCGCAGCCTGCCCGAAGAGACCCGCGCCAAGCGCCTTGCCTCGATCGGCCTGGGCCGCGCCGGTCAGCCCGAGGATGTCGCCAAGGTCATTACGTTCCTGCTCGGCGATCTGTCGGCCTACGTCACCGGTCAGGTCATCGGCGTGGATGGCGGCATGGTGATCTGATGGCGGAGGCGCCGGCCTTCTGGGATGCGTTGGAGCGCCATGGCGACCGTCCGGCCCTGCTGCCGGTCGGGCAAGCCGCCGTCAGCTATGCCGAACTGGCGGCACTCTGCGCCCGCCAAGCCGAAATCTGGCGTGGCCTGCCAGGCAAGTCCTTGATGCTGCTGGCGATCACCAACGCCGTCGAGCCGGTGGCGGCGCTGCTGTCGGCGGTGCAGGCGGGGCATGCGGTGCTGCCGACCACGCTTGATCCGCTGGGTGACGCCTTCGCGTTGCTGGTGGATCGCTACCGCCCGGAGTGGGTGGTACTGAGCGGTACGGGGGATCCGGCCTGGGCCGCCGCCTACACCGAAAACGCTTGCGGTGGGCTGCGTCAGTTGCGCCGGCGCAACTGCGAGGCGTCGCCCCTGCACCCCGATCTGGCGGTGCTGCTGACCACTTCGGGCTCGACTGGCAGCCCCAAGCTGGTGCGGCTGTCGCGCAGGGCGGTGGCGGCGAACGCCCGCCAGATTGCCGCCGCCTTGGCGATGACCAGCCAGGATCGGGCGGTCAGCCTGCTGCCGCTGGGCTATTCCTTCGGGTTGTCGGTGTTGAACAGCCATTTGCAGGTGGGTGGCAGTGTGGTGCTGACGGATCGCTCTCCCGTCGAGGCGGAGTTCTGGGCCGATGCCGCCGCCTGCGCAGTGACGACGCTGCCCGGCGTGCCGTTCACCTTTGACATGCTGCGGCGCGTGGGAGCGGCGGCGCGGGCTCCGGCCTCGCTGCGGCGGCTGTTGCAGGCGGGCGGGCGGATGGCATCGCCGATGATCGCCTGGACGCGCGAGGCCTTCGCCGCCCAAGGGGTGGAACTGGTGGTCATGTACGGCCAGACCGAAGCCTGCGCGCGCATGAGCGTGCTGCCGCCCGCCGAACTGGCCGGCGCGGCTGGGGCCGTCGGGTATGCGGTCCCTGAAGGCCGCTTCACCATCAATGCCGATGGCGAGGTGATCTACTCCGGCCCCAATGTGATGATGGGCTATGCCGAAACCCGCGCCGATCTGGCCAAGGGCGACGAGTTGGGCGGCGTGCTGGCGACCGGCGACCTGGGCCGGCTCGACGAGCGGGGGCGGCTGTGGCTAAGCGGGCGTATCAAGCGCATCGCCAAGCCCTTCGGCCTGCGCGTCAGCCTGGATGACATCGAGGCCGCTTTGGCGCCGTTTGGTTCTCTGGCGGTGGCCGGTGACGACACGATTTTATGGGTGGTGGTGGAACGCGGCGACCTTGATGCCCTGCGCGCGTCGGTGGCGGCTTTGGCGGCGCGGATGAAGCTGCCGCCAAGCCTGTTCCGCATCCGTCCGGTGCCCGCCTTGCCGCGCGGCACGAACGGCAAAGTCCTCTACGGCCAGCTTTTGGTGGAGCCATGACGCTGGCCGACGATCCGCTGTGGGGTCCGCCCTTTGCCCTGGCGCAGGAGGCTAAAACCCCGCTGCTGTTGGAGCGGCTCAACGAGCTGACGCTGTGGCACCGTGACCGCTGCCCGGCCTATGCGCGCTATCTGGCGGCGATGGGGATGCCGCTCAAGGCGCAGTCCTTGACCGAGCTGCCGTGGCTGCCGGTGGGGGTGTTCAAGTCGCATGACCTGCGCAGCATCCCCGAGTCGGAGGTGTTCCGCGTGCTGACCTCCAGCGGCACCACCGGGCAACAGGTTAGCCGTATCGCCATCGACCGCGAGGCGGCATTGCTGCAAACCCGCGCCTTGTCGGCGGTGATCGGGGCGCTGGTGGGGCCGCGCCGCTTACCCATGCTGATCATCGACGCGGCGGCGACGGCGGGACGGACGGCGGCATTCAACGCGCGCACGGCCGGGGTGCTGGGGATGATGACCTTTGGCCGCGCCCATGCCTTCGCCTTGACCGACGATATGCAGCCGGACCTGTCCGCGATCACGGCCTTTCTCGATAAGCATGGCCACGAGCCGTTCCTGATGTTCGGCTTCACCTTCGTCGTCTGGGCGCAGTTCCTGCAAGCGCTGGCTGGGCGGGGTTTGGATTTTGGCCAAGGGCTGCTGATCCATAGCGGCGGCTGGAAAAAGCTGCACGACCAAGCGGTCGATAACGGGGCGTTCAAGGCGGCACTGCGTGACGGGCTGAACCTGCGCCGCGTGCATAACTTCTATGGCATGGTCGAGCAAATCGGCTCGATCTTCCTCGAAGACGAGGACGGTTTCCTGCACTGTCCGTCCTTCGCCGAAGTGATCATCCGCGACCCCGCCACCTGGGAACCGGCAGCGGCGGGGCAGACCGGCATCATCCAGGTGTTGAGCATCCTGCCGCGCAGCTATCCCGGCCACGCGATCTTGACCGAGGATCTGGGGGCATGGTTTCCCGAACAGCCGGGCAGCGCTTGGCAGGGGCGGCGGCTGCGGGTGCAGGGGCGCATTCCCCGCGCGGAGCTGCGCGGCTGCGGCGATGTGGGGGGGGGATGATGACCGAGATGCGGCGGTTGCTGCCGGGGGTGGAGTCAGTGTTCACGCTGCCGGAACTCGATGACTGGCTGGCGCTGGGACCGACCTTGGTGCCCTTCGCTCCGCTGGTGGAAGACCTCTGCGCCCGGCTGTCGCAGCGTCTTTTCGCCCATGCCCAGGCACGGCTTGATCCGGGCTTGGCGGCGTTCGCCTTCTGGCTGCGCCCGGCGCGGCTGACCGGGATGCGGCGGGATTTCTTCGCCAATTGCCCCGAAACCTGCCTATCGGTGCCGCGTGGGGTGGTGCTGCATTTCCCGCCCGCCAATGTGGACAGCCTGTTCGGGTATGGCTGGGCCTTGGCGCTGCTGGCCGGCAACCGTTCGATCATCCGCGTGCCGGAGCGGCTGGGGGCGATGGGGCGGCTGTTGCTGGCGTTGATCGGCGAGTCGCTGGCCGACAGTTCGCCTGAGCTTGCTGCCTCCAGCCTGTTCCTCTCCCATGCGCGCGACGACCGGCTGACGGCGGAGCTGTCGGCGCGGGCCGATGTCCGGGTGTTGTGGGGCGGAGACGCCTCGGCGGCATGGTTGCGTGGAATTGCCGCTCGGCCGCGTGGGCGCGACGTGATCTTTCCCGACCGCCAATCGCTGGCGGCGTTGTCGCTTCCGGCCTATGCGGCGGCGGACGAGGCAGCCCGCGCGGCGCTGGCGGGCGGACTGTTCAACGACGCGCTGCTGTTCGACCAGATGGCCTGTTCCTCGCCGCTCCTGCTGGCCTGGGTGGGCGAGGGCGATGCGACGGCGGCACGCGATGACTTTTGGGGGCGCTTGCAAGCCGAGGCGGCGCGGCGGGGTTACTTGCCGCCGCTGGCTCAGCAGATGGCCAAGCGGACTCAGGCGGCAGGTTGGGCGCTGGATGGCGAGACCTTGGACGTGCGCCAGTGGGGGCCGGCGGTGACGGTGGTCTCTTGGCCCGACGCCAGCAAGCCGGCGGGCGCGCATGTCGGCGGCGGGATATTCCTGGAGACTCGGCTGGCGGCGCTGGCCGATCTCATCCCCGCCTGTTCGGCGCGCACCCAGACTCTGACGGTGTTCGGTTTCGCCGACGACGCCTTACGCGCCTTCGCGGTCGCGGCGGGGGCGCAGGCTCCCGACCGCATCGTCCCCATCGGCCAAGCCTTGGCCTTCAGTTCTTATTGGGATGGGCTGGATCTGCTGCGTGAGTTCACGCGGCAGGTGCATCTGCCCCGGTCTTAGGGCGGGCGTGGTGCCAGTCACGGGCGGCGGCTTGCTCCGACAACCGCGCCTCTTCCCCGGCGCTCAGCGGCAGCAACAGGTGGAACGTGCTGCCGACATTGGGCTGTGAGGTGGCCCACAGCCTGCCGCCGACGCTTTCGGCCAGCTTGCGGGCGATGGCCAGCCCCATGCCGGTGCCGGGATAGTCGTCGCGGTTGTTCAGGCGGAAGCAGGGGCTGAAGATGCGCTCGATGTAGTCCGGGTCGATGCCGATGCCGTCATCCTGAAGACTGATTTGCCAGCCTTCATCAGTGCGGGCGGCGCCGATTTGGATATGCGGCGCCATGCCGGGATGGCGGAACTTGATGGCGTTTTCCAACAACTGAGTCATCAATTGGCAGAACTCGTCGAAATTGCCGGTCACCAGCGGCAGCGGATCGGCGTCGATGACGGCGTCGCTTTCCTGGATGGCCAGGGTCAGATAATCCATGGTCCGCGCCAGAACCTCGCCCAGATCGACGGGTGCGCGGTCGCGTTCGGTGCGCTGGATGATATGGTACTGCAAAAGGTCGTTGAGCAGCCGATGCATGCGCTGCGCGCCGGTGACGACGAAGCCGATATATTGATCGGCCTGCGCATCCAGCTTGCCCTGATAGCGGCGTTGCAGCAGCTGCACATAGATGCCGATGGCGCGCAGAGGCTCTTGCAGGTC
>Ga0116225_1003505_pt1 | contig 10052 bp, 9 predicted proteins | sample Sb_taG_8_FD_88968 | JGI IMG/M metagenome (GOLD analysis project Ga0116225, IMG submission 88968) | Peat soil microbial communities from Weissenstadt, Germany - Sb_50d_c_BC metaG | ecosystem: Environmental > Terrestrial > Soil > Wetlands > Peat | place: Germany: Weissenstadt | collected 2010-09-21 | reverse complement strand
CGGGCATGGCGGAGAATCTACTGTCCGACTCTGAGCCGCCACCCGTCGGGATCGGGTCCACCGACCGGGTCGCGACGGCTCGTTGTCAAAGGAGGCCCGTTCCGATGGTCACCCCGACCAGGATGAGCACGACACCGCCGACGAGCTCGCTCCGTCGCCCTAGGCGCTCGCCCAGGTGGCTCCCGATCTCCAGGCCCAGCAGCGAAAGTGCCACGCTGACCGCGGCGATGGTGAGAGCCGCCACCACGACACCGACGTGGTACGCGCCGAGGGCAAACCCGATGACGAGGTTGTCGATGCTCAGCGCGGCACCGATCAGGACCAGTCGCTTGACGTTCTTTTCACGGCCTCCGGTCGAGTCCTTGCCGAGAAGACCGGAAAGGACCGTGTACGTGCCAACCAGGCCGAGAAGGGCTCCTCCGATCGGCTTGGCGCCGGTTCCCAGATGCCGGGCCAACGAGTGCCCGAGCTCGAGGCCGAGAACGGGCATGGCGGCTTCGAATGCCCCGAAGATGAGGGTGACTCGGAGACGCAAGCTCCGGTCGACACCGGACATGCCGATCGCGGTCGAAGCCCCTAAGTTGTCGAGACCCACCGAAATCGCCACCAAGAGCAGCGCGACCACCCGCGAACGTTATCGACTCACTTTTCCGCATCGGGTCGAACACGCTGACGTCGTCTTGTTTCAGCTCTTCCCTTGGGCCACCGCAGCTAGGATCTTCTCTATTGCGGCGTCCTGAGCCGCCAGGTGCTCTTGAATTTGCTTGGCCTCTTCGAGGACGGCGGCTGCGTCGTTATAGGTGGCTTGGGCCCGAGCGTCGGCGGCAGTGGCTTGGATGTTCTGCCCCACGATGATGATGGGTAGCAGCACCAGTTGGAGGAACTCGGACGACAGCCACAGCACGAGCACGGTCGCACTGTGCGCCTTGATCGTCGACGGCAGGCTCACGAACGCAAGTACCGCAAACAGATAGGCGGCCCACATCGTGCCGACGATGACGGTGATTCTCAGACCGACCTTGGCGTTGATCCGTCCGAACACCCCGGGACCATGGACTTTGAGAACAGCGGCTGCCACTTTCGGAGGACCGGATGCCTTGCGCTCTTCGATGTGAGGATGCGGGACGTAATCAAAGATCGTGGACATCGAAGAAGCTTTGCACGGGAACGTCGCGGAGGCGGTGACCGGTGCGGCGGCGGGCACCGATGCGGCGGCGAGGCACCGGTGGGGCTCGAATCCGCCCGTACGGGTCGGGGACGAGCGCGGATCGACGGGCGGGCTCAGGACGGTACGGATCGGCTCGCGGTAACGTTCAGTCCGATGGCCGAGCCCGCAGCGGGGCGACTACGACGACTGGCTGAGGAACTCGAGGAGAGCGGGCTTCGCCTGGGAGAAAGCGAAGCCGTCCGAGAGCTGGTGATGGAGGAGATCGACCAGGCTCTGCGTCCACCTGTCCACGAGCGCAGGGTCGCGAGTACCGGCACCGTCCTCGAGCCGACGTCGGAACCAGCCACTTGGGCCTCGGGGACGCAGCTGGACATCACCCGCGCGCCGCTCGGTCCACAACCTCTCCCCGCGGCCCGCCGCTTTGCCGACGGGCTGTCGAGCTGGCTCCTGCGCCGTGTCGAGGGGACGAACGAGTTGATCGTGTTCGACCGACCGGCAGGCTCCGAACGCGACCTCGGTGTGCTGGCGCGCACGCTCGGCGCCACGATCGTCCAGCGTCACCCGGCCGGGCCGGTCCGGGTGGTCGGACCGTTCGGCGTTCTTCGCTGGAAGGGCTTCCGGTGGCACTACGAGCCGCCGGTGAGCACATGGACCTCCGCCCTGACGGCCGACCCCGCCTACGGCGATGCCTCGGTACTCGAGGAGATCCTGCGGTTCGCCGTCCACGACCTCGGGTCCCTGGGCATCGGCGCCTTGCTCATCTACCGACCCGATGTCGAGCCCGGCCCCCCGGTCGAGGAGCGACTCCCGACTCCGCCGCCCCCTCTTCGGATCCGGCAGGCTTCCCACCTGGCCCCCCTTCGCCATGCCCTCGGCCAGGTCGACGGTGCCGCGATCTTCGACGCCGAGGGGGTGCTGCGCCAGCTCGGCGTTCGGCTGGTGCCGAGCAGTACCTCCGAGGAAACCGTCGCTGCGCTCGGGGGCACCCGCCACACGTCGGGTCGTCGCTACAGCTACGACGACCCGTTCGCCACCGTGATCGCCGTCAGCGAGGACGGACCGGTGTCGGTGCTTCGAAACGGTGCGGTGCTGGGGCGCTCGCCCGACGACGAATGACCTGAGCCAGGGTCGAGGACGATCTTCGCCCGACGCGTGAGGCAGAGGCCCAGCGGTCGGCGGTTGCGACTAGGCCCCTCGCTCGGGAGGTCCAACGCGCTTGTTGCCCCGCACCCGAGGTGCGAGCTCCACCTTGTGCAGCAAGCAGTAGTCGCTCTCGTTGTAGACGGATAGGCGCGTAGCACAGCCGGGCTCGGCGCACTGACGTCCCGACGCAAACCTCCGTGGGGCTCGGTCGTGGCTGTTGTGCGCCTCGCCTCTGACGGCCTCTGTACGTACCTGCAACTCCCTCACCTTCTTCCCTCGCGAGGCGGATGCGCGCTCAAGTCCAAAGGACCACGCGGATCGACGCGCATCGACGCGGAGCGAGGAGTTCGAGGCCAACGAGAGGTCGGAGGACACCGTCCTGATCGCTACTTGCCTCACGGACTATCCGCCCCCGAAAGGGCGTTACCCCCTGCCGCCCCATCGGGGGCTGGATACCTTCAACTTTGGCAGGATGTTGTCGGGACAAATAGAGGACTACGGCACGAAGCAGCGAATCAGGGTGCTCTCTGCACTCAAAGTGGCGTCTGTGCTACGATGAGAGAGCTGAAGGGTCCAAGACCCAGCCTCTTTCGCACCTGGCCGATGGCCGGGCCACGAGATGGAGGCACATGACATGGGTTTGACAGGAATGGTCTTCAGCACAATCGCCATCGCGGCAGGCGCCGTCATGTACTGGGCGGTGACCTACCAAGGTCACGGGTTCCGGCTCTCCACGGTGGGGGTCATCCTCATGATCGTCGGAGTTGTCGGGTTCGTCGCCTCGGCGATCATCTTCGCCACGTCCCGCCGCCCCGCCGCCAGCCCCAATCGCACCTACGACCGGCAGGTGACCGACCCGCAGGGACGCACCGCGGCGGTTCACGAAGAAGTGCACTAAAAGGCCCCTGCCACGAGGCTTGTCGAGCGGGTCTCGGGCGCCGCCTTGGCGGCCGTCCTGTCTGTTGCCCTGCTCTTCGGCCTTGTCGGTTTTGCTCTGCACACCCTTTGGGTCGTCACCATCGTCGTCCTGGCTCTGGGGCTCGGGTACGTGCTGGCCAATGCCCGTCAGGACCGCCGGAAATCATCGAGCAGCGAGAAGAGGACGCAGAACGGACCCCGTGATTCCCCTTGCGTATCCTGGTGTTCTCGCGCGTACCGAGATGGGAGAGGCGGAATGACCGATGAAGAGGGCCAAGCCAAATGGAATGTCGCCGAGTGGCACGGCAAGATGCTCGTGGACCGCAACGGTGAACACATCGGCAAGCTGCAAGACGTCTATGTCGACGTCGAGACCGACGAGCCACAATTCGCCACGGTCAAGGAAGGTTTCATCGGTCGGCATCTGACGTTCGTACCGTTGGCGGGGATCCAGATCGGTCCCGATGACCTCCAGGTCACCACGACAAAGGAACAGGTCCGGTCGGCACCGGAGATCGAGATGCACGGCGAGGGGCTGTCCCAGGCGGACGAATCGACCCTCTACCACCACTTCGAGATGAACTACACGCCGATCGACACCGAGAGCGGACGCCGACTCGCCCGCAGGTGACCGGGCCCGAAGGACACGAGGCAAGGGAAACGCAGGGCGTCGGCGTTCGATCGGGACTCTGAACGCGCCGGATCCCAGGGACCGGGGCGGGTCACGTAGAGGCCCACCGCGATGCCCGCGCCAGGCGCCTGGAGGGATGGTCGGAGCCTGAGCCCGGCTCCACTCGTGTCGGAGATCACCTGCAGAGATGCCGGCCCGTGGCGCTCAAGTGGACCCAAGCGGATGACGATGTGACAGCGGTGACTGTCACCGAGACTGGACTGACGCGCCCCAAGGTCGACGGCGACCTGCGTCGTGCCGTCGAGCGCCTGTGTGATCCGGGAGTCATCACCGCTGTCGTCCAGCCCATCGTCCGCCCCGCCGACATGGTCGTGGTCGGCTACGAGGCGCTCGCCCGGATGCCCGGCCCGCCCCAGAACCCCCCCAACTGGTGGCTCGACGTGGCGTCGGAGCTCGACCTGCGCCGCCGGCTCGAGCTCGCCTGCCTCGTCGCCGCGGCCGAGATCGGTTCCCCACCCGATGGGCGGATGCTGTTCGTCAACGCCAGCGCCTCGATCATCGCCGACCCGGCGTTCCTGGACCTGCGGAAGGAGCTCCCGGACCGCCTGGTCATCGAGCTCACCGAGCAGGAAGCGGTGGAGGATTACGAACGACTCCGGGGCCATCTGGCTTCCTGGCTGGAGCGGGGCGTCCGAATCGCGGTCGACGACGCCGGGGCCGGGTACTCGAGTCTTCGCCACGTGGTGGAGTTGTCGCCGGACTATCTGAAGCTCGACCGCGAACTCGTCCGGGGCATCGACGACGATCCCAATCGTCGGGCGCTGATGCGCGCCGTGGTGGCCTTTGCCCGGGAGGTCGGCACGAGTGTGATCGCGGAAGGTGTGGAGACGCGCGCTGAGCTCGAAGTCCTCCGGGACGCCGAGGTGCACCTGGTCCAGGGCTTCCTGTTGGCACGTCCGGGCCCGCCGTGGGGGATGATCGACCGAACCGGGCCCTCGAGCTTCCCGTTCTCGGAATTGATCGACACCAGTGCCCCGCCCTGGGAGGACGGTGAAGACGAGATGCGCCAGGCGTTGGCGCGAGTCGACAACGTGCTGGAAGCGTGTGAGATCGTCGTCGAAACCGTCTTCCGCCAGGGTGGCCTCATGTCCAGCCTCTATCTCGAACGGAACGGCGAGTTGCGTTGCGTCGCCCAGCGAGGACTCTGGCAGGTCCTCGACGGGATGCCGGCCACGGCGGGGATCACGGGACGGGCATGGGCCACGGGCCACGCGGTCATCGTGGACGACGTTTCGTTGCACCCCGAATACCGGGAAGCGGTTCCGGGCGTGGTGTCGGAGATCTGCGTCCCCATCCTCGTCAACGGCGACTCTGTCGGTTCGCTCAACGTGGAGTCGCTCAGCCCGCTCAGCCCTGACACGGTGACGTTGACGCAATCGGCCGCCCGTCTTCTCGCCGATCGGCTCGGAGTCATCGGCGTGAGCCTGGGAAACACCCGCTGGCAGCGAGCGGCTCATGCTTCTGTGGCCATCTCGGGGCTCGTCGCCGGCAGGCGCCTGCCGCAGCAGGTGCTCCACCGCCTGCTCGACGCGGCCGAGATGGACTCGGCGTGCCTGGTGACCGAGGAGCAGATTGGTCCCCGGATCATCGCCGCGGTCGGCCCCCTCGCCGGCAGCCTGCTTGCGTTGGCGGCCGACGAATTGTCCTCGTTGTCGTCCCTGGTGGGAGACATCCGGTCGTGTTACACCGCCGGTGACGCCTCAGGTCGGGGCTTCGTGGGCACGGAATCCCTGCGGACAGCCGGAGCTCGGGCCGTGGTGGTCCTGCCCCTGTGGGCGCAGCGGGAGCGGTTCGGGACGGTCCTGTTGGCCCATTCCAAGCCCTTGCGATTGACCGGTGACCGCGTGGAGCCCCTCGAGCTGCTGGCCGATCACGCCGCCGCGGTCCTGGGAGCCACGCCTTCTGCCTACCGTCCGTCGCCGCCCGCCGCGCACTGAGGTGGCCGTTTCAGTGCACGAGCACCGGCGTTGGAGCGTGCGTCCCGGCTGATTGCGTGGTTGAGCTGCCGAGCTCGAGGTGCGGCGCCACCCACACGGCTGACTACGGGCTCGGAGCCGCCAAGAACTTCTCCGCGGCCGCCTGTCCGCTGTCGAAGAGCTTCTGCTGGGTCTGCTTGTCGATGGAGAAGTCCGTGGCGTTGACGCCGAAGGTGTCGACGAAGATCGTCCGTTTGATCACCGCCGGGTCGTTCAGGTGCATCTGGTCGTACCAGCTCTGCATGGTTCCGAGCATGCCCAGGGCCAGGCTGAGGTCCCCCTTCACCTCGTGTTCCACCTGATTCGGAACCTGCTGTGCCGACAGCTTGATCCCGATTGTGGGCCAGCGCGGAGGCTTCCCGTCGGTGCGGTCGAAGGTGTCGACCGGGAAGTTCGAAAGCATGCCACCGTCGACGAGCACCGAGGGTGCCGCCTTGGGGACGGCCAGGGTCACGGGCCTGAAGAAGAACGGGATGGACATCGACGCCCGCACGGCGTCCGCCACCATCTGCTTGCCGGGATCGATGTCGTCGACCGTGTAGTCCCAAGGTAAGCGAAGGAGCCGGCCCCGACTCACGTCGGATGCCATCACCACCAGCTTGTACTGCTCGGCGGCGGGCAGGCTGCTGCCGGGGTCAGGCCGGTAGAGGTCGGCGAAGCTGTGCACTCCGAGCCCGGCGAGCTGGTCGCGGACCCACCCGTGGAAGTAGTCGCCGGCATAGAGACCGTGGTCCATCCACAGTGACAGCCCCTTGCCCACCACCGGGACGTGATCGAGGCGGGTGTCGTCGCGGAACCGTGTGTAGTCGAGGGATGCCATGAGGGTTTGAAGCTGGGCGGCTCCCATTCCGGCGGCCACCAGTGATCCCACGATGGCGCCGGCCGACGCTCCCGCCACCCGGGCGAAGGTCATGCCGTGCTCCTCGAGCACCGAGATGGCGCCAACCAGGCCTATGCCCTTGACCCCTCCGCCTTCGAGGACGAGATCGACGGTCTGCGCCATGGGGCCCCCTTCTCACGAAGCGTCGGTGGAGCCGCACGAGGCGCTCCCAAGGCGCAGGCCACGGGGAACGTCGCGCTGACGGCCGGAGGTCAATCCTTGCGCCGGATCCGTCGCGAAGGAGGACAGTCCTTGCACAGGGCGACGGTCGTTCCACCGGGCCAGCCTGGTATCGCGCCAGCCGGCGGCAGGTGCAAGCGCCATGCCGGGACGAGCCGAGCGGCGCCGATGCCGGACGAGGCTGTCTGGCCGCGTTGGGAGTATCTTTCGCCCATCGACCCGTGGTCGATCCCGAACTGGAGTCACCCATGACCTCTGATCTGGTGCGCACGGTCCGAGACTGTGGTCGACTTTCCGAGCGCGTCTAATTGTGGACGACCCAGAGGGGCAATCCCAACCATCGCTGGCCGAGGAACAACGAGACCTCACGAGGTCTCGTATCAGGCGTGCCGCCATGGAGGTCGTCGCCCAACACGGTTTCGACGCCACCGTCGACGAGATCGCCCAGGTGTCCGGGGTCAGCCCGCGCACGATCTTTCGCCACTATGCGAGTCACGACGAGTTGATTGCCGCCACGGTGAAGGACATGTTCGAGGCCTGCGGCCTTCCGCAGTCCCCGGAGGACCTCGACGGCTGGATCGCAGGCCTCCCACGGCAGTTCGACGACCTCGACGCCTTGATCGATGGCATGGCTGTGACGTTCCACCTCAGAAGCGCCTCGATCTTCGGGGCGGCCTTTTGGGACATTTGCGCCCCCCGCCCCCACGCGTCCGCGGTGCTTTCCGAGGTCGACGCCCTCCGGCGTGACTACCGGCTCCGGGGGATGAACTACTGCGCCAGCCTCGCCTGGAAGGCGGCCGGTGGCGTGGGAGAGCCCCCGAGGGACTTGGTATTGGGCTTCGCGCTCAACCTCTCGGTGTTCACCACCCAGGCACTCATCGTCGACTTCGACCAGACGCCGGACCAGATAGGGGCGCTGACCGGCGAAATCTTGAAGATGCTGCTCCGTCGCGCCGTAGAGGCGCAACGCGGGGGCCACGACGCCGACGGCGTCGAGAACTGATCGTCGTCGAACGGTTCCATGCGCCTGGTTCAGATCTGCTTGGTATCGTCGCATCAGCCCCGCACGGGGTTCACGAGGTGGAGGTCCTAGTGCCGGTCGGAGTGCGGATCGATCTCCCGGGTGCCACCCTCGAGTGGTACGACGAGGCCATCGCCACGACGGGCTACCTTCCGGGCGGACCGATCGCCAGCAGGGCGTTGTCCCATTGGGTCACGAAGACCGACGATGGCATCTGCATCATCGAAGTGTGGGAATCGAAGGAAGCGTTCAAGAACAGCGCTCACCAGAAGAGCGACGGAATCGTGAAGGAGATCGGCATCCCCGGCCGCGTCTCGATCGCGTTCTTCGACGTGCACAATTACCTTCCCGGTAGGTCGACGAGGATCTGATCCCCGGGCGGGTCCGATTCCGTCGGATGCTGGAAACCCGGTGATCGCGGGAACGCTGGAGAGGCGCGCCGCGAACCCGAGCCCCGAAATCCCGTGACCGGACCGTGACCCGCCGGTCAACACAGGGCACCAAGTGAAATGCTCGCCACGACCTGCGCGGCGAGCATTTCACGGCCACCTGGGGCTCCGGGTCGCCCCGGAGTGTTTCGTGCAGCCGGTGGGGCTATGCGGGCACCATGCCGACGATGTTGGAAACCTTGATGTGCAGTCCCGGCAAGGAGCCGTAGTAGGTGGCATCGCCGAAGCTGAAGAGCCCGCCATCGGATCCAACCAGCCAGTAGCCGTTTCCGTCCGGCGTAGCCGCCATGGCGACGACGTTCGACACCTTGACCTTCAGACCCGGCAGGGAGCCGAAGTACTTGGCGTCCCCGAAGCCGAAGAGCCCGCCGTCGGATCCAACCAGCCAGTAGCCGTTTCCGTCGGAGGTCGGGGCGATGCCGACGATGTTCGACACCTTGACCTTCATGCCCGGAAGCGAGCCGAAGTAGGTGGCGTCGCCGAAGCTGAAGATCCCACCGTCCTTGGCCACCATCCAGTAGCCGCCCCCGTCGGGGGTGGCGGCAATGCCGACGACGTTGGACACGCTGACCTTCATACCCGGCAGGGAGCCGTAGTACTTGGCGTCCCCGAAGCCGAACACCCCACCGTCCTTGGCCACCATCCAGTAGCCGCCGCCGTCGGGGGTCGACGCCACGCCGACGATGTCCGACACCGAGACGTGCAGGCCCGGCAGGGAGCCGTAGTAGTTGGCGTCACCGAAGTTGAACAGCCCGCCGTCCCTGGCCACGAGCCAGTACCCGCCGCCGTCGGGCGTGGCCGCCATGCCCACGACCGGTTGGGCGAGCTTCAGACCGCCGGTCGAGCCCTCATACGGGGAGGCCCCGAACGAGAAGACGCCGCCGTCGGAGCCCAGTTCCCAGTACCCACTGCCCGGGGCCGGTGAGATGAAGACCGCCACCTTGGCGCCCGTGATGACGTTGGCCGTCAGGGTCGTGCTGGCGCCGAGGGCCGACATCCAGATGCCGTAGTAGTTGCCCGAGATGGTGTTGCTGGCGATGACGGTGCCCGTCACCGGAGTCGCCTTGGCGATCACCATGATGCCCGAGGTCTGGGTGGCGTGGATGGTGTGCTGCCCTGGGGAGTTCCCTCCCGGGCCGTCCATGAGGGAGTTCGCGCCGACGGTGTTGCCTGTGATCGAGTTTCCGTTGAGGTCGGCCCCGGGGAACGTGGAGTCGACCTCGATCCCGGGCTCGCCGTTGCCGGCGGCCGTGTTGCCCGAGATGGTGTTGTTGTAGGCGAAGTTGAACAGCCCGATACCCGTGGCTCCGTTGTCGCTCGACGTGTTGCCCTCGACGGTGTTGCTGTAGACACCGCCTGCAGCCGGGTTCGGCTGGCCGGCGTTGGGCCCGCTCGTGAACACGGCAGCCATGTTGTGGCCGGCCAGGGTGATGCCGCACCCCAGGAAGTTGTCCTCGACGATGTTGCTCTCGATCGTGTTGCCGTGGTTCGGGCCGAGCTCGTCGCTGATGAGCATGCCGCCGCCGAGGCCGCCTTCGAGGTTGTTGCTCTGGATGGTGGACCCGGTGGCACTCATGATCCACATCGACTCGCCGTAGTCACCTGCGCCGATGGCGGCGGTGCAGG
>Ga0116225_1003502_pt1 | contig 10061 bp, 8 predicted proteins | sample Sb_taG_8_FD_88968 | JGI IMG/M metagenome (GOLD analysis project Ga0116225, IMG submission 88968) | Peat soil microbial communities from Weissenstadt, Germany - Sb_50d_c_BC metaG | ecosystem: Environmental > Terrestrial > Soil > Wetlands > Peat | place: Germany: Weissenstadt | collected 2010-09-21 | reverse complement strand
GGATCGAAAATCTTGGACAGAAGATCCGGCGGAATGCCCGTGCCGGTATCACTAAATTCAATGGCAACAAATTTATTGTCAGGATTATCCCCACGGTCACCGGCTGTCACATTGCCGATAAAAATGCTGAACGTGCCGCCGTTTGGCATCGAATCGCGGGCATTGACCGCAATATTGACGATTGCGAGTTCCAACTCGGCAAGATCGACTTTAACCGGCCAGACATTCGGATCGCTCTTTTCATTGAACACAATGTTCCCGCGCAACGAGCTTTCGATCATCGTTCGCATGTTGGATATGCAATCATTCAAATCAACCACTGTCGGACTGAGATGCTGACGACGGGCGAACGTCAATAATTGGCGCGTGAGACTTTCGCCGCGCTTGGCCGCTGTCAGTATCTCCTCGATCGCTCTTGGCAATTTTGGGTCAAGCAGACGCTGGAAGGTCCGGGCGTTGCCTCCAATAATCATCAGTAGATTGTTGAAATCGTGCGCAATGCCACCGGTAAGCTTGCCAATCGCCTCCATTTTCTGAGCCATCGCGAGTTGTTCGCGCGCCTCGACTAGCTTCTCCTGCGCGTCCAGCCGCTCGGTGGCGTCGCGGATGATATTGGCAAAACCGATCAGATTTCGATTGTTATCAAGGATCGAAGAGATCGAGCCGGTGACAAAAAACGCCGTGCCATTCTTTCTGATGCGCCATCCCTCAACTTCGTGCTTTCCTTTTTGGATGGCCAGTTCAAGCGCGCGGTTTGGTTCGCCGGCACGACGCTCGTCAGGTCGATAAAATATTCCGAAATGCTTGCCGACGACTTCGTCTGCCGTGTAGCCGATCATTTGCTTTGCGGGGCTACTCCAGTTCGCAACGCGTCCGCCCGTGTCGAGCATGACAATGGCATAATCAACAACGCCTTCAATCAAAATTTGGTAATGGCGCTTGGAACTCTCGAGTGCCAGGGTCGTCTGGACAAGTTGACGTTTCAATTGGTCCTGCGCTGAAACGAGACGCGTCTCCGCGTCGCGGTGTAAGGCAATCGCGGCGGTCAAATAAAGAGCTGACATTGATACGCTGGTCGAAAGGGCAAACAGCATCAACAGTGACCCGTTCACATCTGTTTGCGGAAATGGGCTACTGCCGATGGCGAAACCAAACGCGGCTATCGCGCAAAAAATGAATGCAGCCGTGGCGACGTTCCGCCTGTTGCCGGACAAGCCAGCCCACAACAAGGGGAGTAAAACGAGAAAGCCAATCAGGCTTCGATGGGGCTGCAGGTCATTTAATAGCGCGCTGTCAGCCGGCGGGCCGAAAGCAATGAGGCCGATGGCCGCCGTGAGTATGAAGATTGCGACCGTTTCCAACAGATTCCATATGGAGAATGGACGCAGAGGTGTCGTGGGCCAGAGCAGAATGACGGGAGCAATGATCAAGCCTGCGGCGGCGTCAGCCAGCCACCAAACTGTCCACGTAACAGGATTTGCGAAGCCTACATCATTGGCGAGAATTATTCCGCCCATGGCGACGCTTGAACTCATCATTGCAACCGGGACAAAGCAAACGAGTGCAAACTTTGCGATGCCAAGGGGAGTTTCGAACGTCTTGCGGCCGTTCGACCAACGACTAATCAGCCATGCACCCGCCAAGGCTGCGAGCAGCGTGCCGGTGCCGATGCAGCCAGCAACCAAAAATGGGCTGCCCACAAGCGCACCAGAAGAACACGATCCTATTAAAATCGCCGGCCAAATTCGGTAACCGCGCAGCAGCAGCAGAGCCAGCGCAAACCCAGTTGGCGGCCACAACGGCGTCGCGGTCGGATTGATCGAAGGTAGTAGGAGCACAAGCTCGGCGAGGAAAACGTAACTCGCGGCGACCGCTATGAGTTCGAGCGCGTAGGTTGCAGCGTTTTGGGCGCTGCGAAGAACGGGAAATCCAGCCTCGCCGGTTTCGACTCTTTTCATCGCGGCGACACCCGCGTTGGGCCAACGAATGCCCAATAAGGATAGCATTAATTCGCTTTGCCTAGACAGGTTGGAACTGGGCGACGACCCTATGAGTTCGTTGCAGTTGCAACTTCGCTTTGCCCCAACCTCCAAGGAAAGCGGCTTGGGAGAATTTCAAAAAAGGGGGGTGGGTTTTGGTGTGAGGCCGCCAACTGACGCGGCCTCTAAACGCTTACTTACGCGCAACTCCACGGACCCAACTATCTCCCAAACGTGGAAACATCCTCTCGATACTCGTTGACAACGGCCATCACGACGCAACCGAGGGCCATCGCAGTAGTTATGGCAAAAACGGTAATCCACATGGCCGACCTCCATGTCTGGTAGTGCCCAACGCGCGGCAGCGAATTTGGTTTCATTTAGCAGCGTGAAATTCAAATTAGGACAGTCAATTCAGCAAGTTAGGACAAAGTCCTCGGAATTAGAACAGCACCAATCATTTCTTCGGCTTTAGCGGATGCGCGATGGCATCCGCTTTCGTTGCCTGGCACGGCATTTATTCATTCACCCCGAGCTAAATGCCGATCTTGGCGTAGTCGACCGAGCGGTTGCGCTGGAGAACAAATGGCGCGCCCAGCGCTACGGAACCAAAGCAAGCTTCGTCGAGCGCGGCTCCAAGGCGGCGAGAACGATGGGCGAGACCGTCGATACGTTGCTCGACCGGCTGCATCCAGATGCCGAGGCACTCGATTGCGTCCATGAGATTTCGCACGCCCGCACTATTCTGGCGCGTGGATCGAGCGCCCACCATCCGGCGGCGACTTCCGTTATTACCCTGAACGCAGACATTTGCTTGCGCTGCAATATCTGACGCAACGTCCGCTTCTGACGGCAAAGCGGACTTCCGACCTCCGTCGGGGGGAATGTCCGCTTCCCATCGTATCGACCAACTTTAGGCGCTGCGCAGCCGCGGCAGAATGCTCAGTGCGTTCTCGCGATTCACCCGCTTACGATCGTCCTCATCAAATATAGCCTCGACGCCCTGGGATTGTTCGGCAGCCGTGCGATACGGGAAGTCGGTGCCATACACGATCTGAGATATTGGAACCAGCTTGGCGAGCGCAGCCAATGTTCCATTCAACGAGACTTGTGCGGTGTCGTAGTGGAAGCGATTCAGTTCGGCTTGAACCATTTCACGGGTGAATTTGCCCTGATAAGGCGGCGTCGTAACCATCTGCACTAGCAGTCGCTCGGCAAAGGCGGTCAGCCCGCCGCCGCCGTGCGAGAAGATCCAGTTGATGTCCCGGTACTTCTGCGACGTGCCGCTGAAAATCAGGCTGGTAATACTGCGTGTCGTGTCGGCGCCCCACTCGACCGCCGTTTGCGGGACCCCTCGGACGAGATTGACGCAGCAACTCGCATCCGCGGGATGAGTGTACACCGTTACCTTGCGGCGGTTGAGCTCGTCCCAAAGCGGGTCGAAGTACGAATAGCCCAGCCATTCGTCGCCGTAATTCGTCAGAACGCCGATGCCGTCGGCCTTGAGTGTTTCTAGGACGTAGTCGATTTCTCTCAGGCTTTCGTCGATGTACGGCAATGGCAGCATGGCAAAGACGCCGAATCTGCCCGGATGATCCGTCGCGAGCTGCTTGGCGTACTCGTTGGATTCGCGAGCGATGCGGGTCGCCGCTTCTCTGCTGAGAGGCCGCACCTGCGGGACATTGCCCGACAGGACCGCGGTCGCTATGCCGCCCTTGTCCATATCGTCGAGCGACTTCTGCGCCGACCAATTCGCGATCGGCGGATTGTCGGCGCCAATCAGCTTCATGGCTTGTAGCCAGCTCGGCGACGCGAAGTGGTGGTGCACGTCTATGCGTCGCGCCGCACTCTGCGCGAAGCCTTTCGCGGGAAAATCACCCACCGCGACCGCCGCGAGCGCGGCACTGCCACCGGTCAGCATTTGCCGCCTGCTGACGGCGGTCGCGCCAAAAGGCCCGGCGCAGCGGGCACAGGCCGTGGATAAGCGGCGCTTTGATGCGCTAAGCATAATTGATCCTCCCTTTGTCTTCCTGGTTCCGCGATCGGCCCCAGCCCGTCATGTAGTTATGCGGTTTATGAAAATTGTCTCGCACGCAAATTCGGCCCGAACATTTCGATGTATTAGCAGCGGTTGCAATCGCGTGAAGACTACCAACAGGTAAGAGGATATCTTTTTGCGGGCTCATCGACGTGTGCGATAATTTGCCTGTTTATTGAGAAATCTTCCCTGCAATACGAATGAAAAATCCCTGTTCCTTGAGTAGGGAATTTCTGCACAAGCGATTGAATTTGCGCGGTGACCGGGCAATAAAAATCGCTGCCCGGGGGCCTAATTGTGCGAAATTTCCCGCAAACGCCACAAGCGGATCGACTGGGGCGTTTCCGCGCTTCAAAAACGTAAGGGAGGCTGACGTGTAGGAGCGCGCCGTGTTGCGGCGTGCGGCTCGGGCCGCGTTACAGTCGCTGGGTTCTCAGGATTCAGTTCTGGCGCGAATATCCTGATCGTCGCATCAATGTTCGCAAGGCTTGCCCGATGACGCGCGAGCTTGCGTTCAAGGTCGTGAACGTGCCCGCTGATTTCAGCGCGCTTTGCTCTGAGTGCTGTAATGACGTGAGGTTCGGCCATTGCCTATTTGCGCCATCGGACTAAGCTTGGGGGCGTGACCGTCCTTCTCCAAGGACGGATGATCCAACCCGAACTAGCCCCGGTAAGTGCTGCGTAGCGCCGGGGCTTTTCTTTCCGTAACGTAGGCAATGCCTATAAAAACGCTTGTGGCGTTTGCGCCATAATACCGGAAATTTCCTGTTTATTTCCCTGTTAGCAGGGAATTAATGCAGAGACTGGTTCGCAATGGACTGCGTCATCAGCCAGCCAGTCCGGTCTCTTCCATAGGTTTCCACGTTTGGCGGAAACCGACGACACTTCCGACGGTTAGCCGCCGAGCAAAGCGTCTCTGCGTCGCGAAAGAGCCGAAATTTCATTCCCAAGCTGCCCGTTCGCGCCAACACTCATGGCTCTCCAGTCAGCTCGGCGAGTGTCCGATCTTGCGGCGACCAACATCGGTTCATCAAACAACGGCTCCGCAACCAATCAGGTTCGCTCAACGTTGTCATTCGGTTCGGTTAAATCGTGCAGCCGATCGTTTGGAGGTGCGGTATGGCTACCATGATAGAAATCCGAGCGAAGCAGGCGCAGGGTGTAACCGACCGGAAGGAGCCGAATCCCAAACCTATCTTCGATGCTTCCCCATAATCCACGCGGAAGAAACAGCGCAAAGACAATAGCCACGGCGCCCAGCCCTACCAGATACCACACGCCGGTTTGGCCAAAGAAATACTCGATAAGAAAGAAAATAACGCCGCCGATGATCGGTCCTTCGAAGGTCCCGAGCCCGCCGACCAGCACCATGAAGATCATGTAGGCGGTCCATTGAATGCCAAAATAAGTCCTCGGTTGAAATGAGATCGATGTGGCGAGCCAAAGGCTGCCGGCCAATGCGCATCCAAATGCGGCAAGGAAGAAAATCGTTCGCTTTGCAGCGAGCACCCGCACGCCGACGGATTGAGCCGCGTCCTCGTCATCGCGAATTGCCTGCACCGAGGCGCCAAGCCGTCCGCGCAACAACACGAACACAGCGGCGAGCAGAACCACCATCGCCGCCAGCGTCATCCAATAATTATACGCACGACGGTCGTCGGCGGTGTAGGCATTCAGCGCTATGAGCGAGACACCGGTCTCGCCGTTAATAATTGGATCGAGAGCGACCAAAAGATGCGCGAGCTCGGCCACTACCCACATGCCGATGGCAAATTCGCCGGCGCGCAGGCGCAGCATAAGGACCGAGATCGGCAGCGAAAGCGCGCCGGCGATGACCGCGCCGAGCAACAGAGCCGGATAGACGCTCATTCCGTGATAGGAAAGTTGGATGGCGAAATACGCACCGAGGCCGAAAAAAGCCTGCTGCCCGACCGAAACCAGGCCCGCGTAGCCCGCCAGTGCATTCCACATCACAGCCAGAATGAGATAAATGAACAATGTGGTAAGGCTATCGACGACATTGGCGTCAAACAGGAATGGTGCCACAGCGAGGAAAACCAATACCACGGCGGCGGTCACGCTGGCGGCGGCCGACAACCGGGTCCAGCGCTCGACGATGAATCTGCGATCTGTGTTCATGATGGGCGCGAAAAAACTCCGCGGATGCCGCCGCGTGCACGCAATGCGCCGAGCGCCAGACGCGCGGCCAGTACAGCCAGAAACACCACGTGGCCGGTAATCAGAAAGCCTTGAGGATTAATCTGAGCGCCCAATGTTTGTGCGACGCCAAGCACGATGCCGCCGATGAGCGTGCCCGACAGTGAGCCGATGCCGCCTATTACCACCGCCTCGAACGCAAAGATCAGCTGCTCCGGTCCGGAGAAAGGCGTGAATACGGCGCGCATCGCCAGAAATATGCCGGCCAAACCTGCGGTAGCGACGGCGATGGCAGCGGCGATGGCGTAAACAGCGCGCGCGTTGATGCCGACAAGCGCCGCGGTGTCGGCATCCTCCGCGGTGGCCCGTATCGCGCGACCGAGCGGCGTGTAGGTCAGAAACAACTTCAACCCGCCCAGCAGCAACACGGCAAGCGCAAAGATCAGGGCTGCCAATGACCCGACATAAACGTTGCTGGTGATTTCCCAGCTATCATACGCAAAATCGCCGATATATGGGGCAAGCGATCGCGTGTCTGCTCCGAAATACTCGAACAGTCCGTTTTCGATGACGATGGCGAGACCGAAAGTCGTCAGCAGCGGAACCAGAACTCCAGCGCGGAGGCTGCGTTCAAGCATCCAACGTTGCAAGCCCCAGCCGACCAGCCCCATGACCGGCAACACCGCTACCAGCGCAATGAACGGCGAGATGCCCGTCGTGTCCGCGATCAGAAAGACCAGGCAGGCGCTCAGAATGGCGAGGTCTCCATGGGCGAGATTAATGATCCGCATCACACCGAACATGAACGAAAGGCCGCAAGCAAGCAGCGCGTAATACCCGCCGAGCAACACGCCATTGAGGAGTTGGGTCACCCAGGTCACGACGTTGCTCCGTTTGCCCGCCGCAAACCGAAATAGGCCTGCGTGACCTGCTCGCGGGTCATGTCGTTGGCACGCCCCTGAAGAATGATCCGGCCTTCGAGCATGCAGGCGACACGCGTCGCAACCCCGAGCGCGCGGCCGATGTCCTGCTCCACCAGGACAATGGTGGTGCCGCTCGCAATTAGCGCGGCCAACGAACGATAGACTGCTTCCACGGCGATCGGTGCGAGCCCGAGCGAAACCTCGTCGAGCAATAGGAGCCTTGGATTGGCCATCAAGGCGCGGCCGATCGCGGTGGCCTGTTGTTCGCCGCCGGACAGATTGGCGGCGCGGCTGTTGAGCCTTGGCGCCAGCATCGGAAAGGCCTCGATCACGGTTTCGACGTTCCAGGGCCCCGGCCGGCCATGTCTGCCTGCCACCATTAGATTTTCCTTCACCGTCATCCCGGCAAACAACCGCCGGCCTTCCGGGACGAGAGCTATGCCCATCCGCAGACGCGCATAGGCGGGAACGGCGGTCACATCGACGTCTTCGAACAAGATGCGGCCAGTCGCGGGCTTATGAGCGCCGGCAATTGCGCGCAGCAACGTCGTCTTTCCAGCCCCGTTCGCTCCGATCAGTGCTAGGGTTTCGCCTGCCGCGACCTCGAAGGTCACACCGCGGACGGCTTGAAGGAGACCGTGCCACGCGTCCAATTGTTCGACAGCAAGCAGGCTCACGACGCGCTTGTGCCCCCAATGTAAGCATCGATCACCGAGGCGTTGGCGATGACTGCCTCGGGCTTGCCATCAGCGATAATGCGGCCGGCGTCCATGCAAACCAGGCGCTCGACCACGCGGACAAGCACGTGCACGATGTGCTCGATCCAGACGATCGCTAGTCCGCGCCCGCGCAGCGCCTGGATCGTTTCGACCAGCTCATTCGCTTCCTCATCGGTGAGGCCGCCGCCAATCTCGTCAAGCAACAGCACGCGCGGCTCCGTCGCGACTGCGCGCGCAAGCTCCAGACGCTTTCGATCGAGCAGCCCGAGTGTCTCCGCCCGGCGGTTGACGATATGTGGCATCCGGCAAAGTTCAAGTGAGTCGACGCAAGCTTGGTAAGCCGCCTGGCCCGAAAGCCCGCCGCCGGTCGTCGCGGCGCCAAGGCAGTTCTCGAACACGGTCATGCCGCCAAACGGGCGTGGAATCTGATGCGAGCGAGCAACGCCGAGTCGGCAACGTTGGGCGGCGTCGAACGTGGTTACATCGGCTCCGTTGAAATACACGGTGCCGCCGGACGGCGGATAAGCCCCCGCGAGCACGTTGAGCAAGGTGGTTTTGCCGGCTCCGTTCGGGCCAACAATGCCGACGGCCTCATTGGCCGCCAGCTTGAAGTTGACGCCGTCCAGGACCGTCAGTGCCCCGAAACGCTTGTGGACATCGGCGCCGACGAGCAGGCCGCCGTCGACGCTGCTCGCGGCCGTGTCCTGCAATCTTTCCCCTCGGCTCAGCTATAAGGCTGCAGCTTAGCACCAATCGGCACGTTGGCGTCGTCGGCGTTGTCGACGACCACCAGGTCGAGCTTGAACTTGCTGCCCGGCTTGGCCTTGATCCATTGCGCGCCGATTAGCGGCGTCGGGCAGACATTGGCGATCGGGAATTTGCCCCACTCGACGACGCCGACCGCAGTCGTGACCTTGAAGTGACTCAGCGTCTTGGCGACCTCGACTTTGTCCTTCGGATTGGAGCTGGCCTTAAGCAGTTCGGCGCCGACATCGAGCAGCGACTGGGTGCCGCCGAGCTGCTGGTTCCATTGCCGCCCGGAGCTTTTCTCGTATCCGTCGGCGAGTTCCTGCGACGTTCCTCCCGTCAACGGAGACTTATAAGGGAAGGTCGGGTGCCAGTAGCAAAGGCTGGCGATGTTGTAGGCGAGTGAGCCCAACGCTTCCATTTGCGACGGGAACAAGCCCGTTTTCGCGATGCTCTGGATCTTGATAGTTTTGGCTAGGCCGAGCTGCGCAGCCTGCCGCCAGAAGGTAGCGAAGTCCAGCGGTATCGGCACGCCGGTGAAGATCTGGACACCGGCGTCCTTGTATTTGCCGATTTGCGAAGAATAGTCGGTGGTACCGTCTTCGTATCCGCCCGGATCGAACACGGTAAAGCCGGCTTTCTCGAAGATCGGGATCATGTGTTCGCGCAACGCGTTGCCGTCGGCATCGTTTGGGAACATGACGCCGACCTTTTTGTTGGTCGGCACCGTGCCGTTGTTCCATTCCGAAATATACGCCTTGGCGAATTCGGCGACGCCGAACGAGAAGTGATAGGTCCACTTGAACGGCGAGGGCTCGCCAGGCTTGGCGCCGCGCCCGAAATACCAGGCTTCCCACGGCATGATGGTGGAGACGCAGGGTACGCCCGCGGCCTCGCAGGCATCGGAAACCGGATTGACCACTTCCGGCGTCGAGGTCACCAGCATCAGGTCGACCTTGTCGGTATTGATCAGCGCCTTGGCCAATTGGCTGGCGCGGGCCGGGTCGGATTGCGAATCCCGGTCGATGATCTCCACCTTGTATTTCTTGCCGCCGGCCGTCAGTCCGTTGGCCAGTGCCTTACGCGCCAGGCCAAGCACATACGGATCGCCTTCGCCGAAGCCGCCCAATGGGCCGGTCCTCGGACTGACGAATCCGATCTTGAGTGTTTCGGTGCCCTGCGCAAAAGCGGATGACACTTTTCCAGCGAGCGCTAGCCCGCCGGCCCCGGCGGCGGCGCGCTTGACGAAATCACGTCGCGATACGCCGGCGACGTCAAATGTCTTCTGCTCTTTACTCTGATTGCTGGTCAGTTTTCTGGATTGCATTTCGGTCCTCCCGAGACAGAGTTTCTGGTTTAAACGTCCACTCCCTGACACGTCATGGATTGGCGATGCCTGTGACGTGTCTTGAAACTTTTTATTTTCGAACCGGCGCCGAAAAGAGGCCGACCGGTGTTGCCTTCCTGTGCAATAACTATTCCCTGGATTTAAGTCCAG
>Ga0116225_1003497_pt1 | contig 10071 bp, 10 predicted proteins | sample Sb_taG_8_FD_88968 | JGI IMG/M metagenome (GOLD analysis project Ga0116225, IMG submission 88968) | Peat soil microbial communities from Weissenstadt, Germany - Sb_50d_c_BC metaG | ecosystem: Environmental > Terrestrial > Soil > Wetlands > Peat | place: Germany: Weissenstadt | collected 2010-09-21 | reverse complement strand
CGTCGATCGACCCTGGACGATCATGTCAATCGGCATGCGTGACTGGGCCTATCGGTCATGATCATCGCGACTTGGTATAAAATTACGTCGCGGAGAACTCAGAATTGTTTTTGCAACACAATCGACCGAAAAGCGGACATGCCTAATCATCGTGTGAAATGTCCGCTCATGACCCAAAGCGGACTCGGGACGCGACTTGTGAGAGTAGTTTCGGCAGCCGCGAGGCTGGGTGATCAAAGCGACAAAAGAGTCGGTCCCTGTTTCGCCTCCGTTCAGATGTGCCGAACGTCTACACCGTTGGCCGACCTGAGCCGGGCGCGTGGCCAAAGACTCCAGATTTGACGTACTCGCGTGGCGATCGTCCCATCCATCGCTTGAAGGCGCGACTGAAGTGTGCCGTGTCTGAATAGCCAACCAAAAACGCGATTTCGGTCATCGTGTTGTCGCCGCTACTGATCAGCTCGATCGTCTTGGAGCGCCGAACGTCATCGAGTAGCTCCTCGAATGAGAAACCCCAGTCCCTCAACCGTCGCTGCAGCGTGCGAACGGATACGTTTTGTTGTGCGGCAACGCTCTCGATCGTCGGCCGTTGAAATGGCAAGGACTGCTTCACGAGCACGCCGATCGCCATTGCAGTGTCAGCAGGTCCAGCTGAAGCCGCCTTGGCGTTCGCACCTATGAGGGGTTGATCCAATATTTCGTTATCGATCAGGATCGCGTCATGCTCACATCCGAACTCGAGTGCTGGACCGTGCGTCTCTTCAAGCACATCGACGCCGCGCGAATAGGGTAGCGAGAAGCGCACGCTTACCGCCTCCGGCGCGCCTGCCAACAATGCAATCTTCCGCAGAATAACCAGTGTGCCGAGGAGGTGCTGCAGCGGATTGGTTCCTAGGCTTCCACGAAATCCAAACCTCAGCTGCGCATGACGTTCAAATGTCAGCAGATGTAGGTTCGTGCCTTGCTCGAGGAGTCCGATACCGCTCGCCGCTGCACGACACGCCTGTCTGAGGTTCGGAGCGGCGACGACCGCGCGACCCCAGGCTCCAAGGTCGGTCAGCTTAAATAGCTGCCCTACTCTTGAACCGGGGAACGGCTCCCCTGCTAAGGCGGCGAGCTGTCCGCCAAGCGCAAGGCAAAGATCACGCGAGACCCAACTAGTTGCGTCTAGCAGCACCGAGGGGGGGATGCCTGCTCGCTTGAATATCTCCAAGGGCTTAATGCCGCGCTGTCTCAAATAGGCTGCAATGTGGAGCAGTGTCACCGGATTGTGGGCGTAGGTATCGCTCGACATCAACCACAGTCCTTTGGCGCCAAATGGCAAGTCTGTCTAAGCGATGCCGACTATAAGCTTGGGGATGCTCGTGACGCCAGGCAACAAAGTGAGGGAGTGAAGCAATGGTATTAAGACCCGCCGTTTACATGGTTCTAACTGTCGCGGGCTTGCTCTACGCGCCTCAATTGGCGCTAGCACAAGATGCGATTCAGGCCCCGGCGTCGAAAGCGATCGGCACACCGAGCTCGACCAAGCCGGAGATGGTGCCGTCGCTGATTGTCATGAACGCCCGCGGCGCTAACCTCCAAGGCGACACGCTTACGCTCAACGGCGTCCCGCCGAATTTCATCATCTTTGCTGATCGCCCGGTAAGGGCCGCGGGTCACATGCTCACGACGCACCTGATCGAAGACTGGGACCAGGGGAGCGATAGCTTCGGCAAAGAGCCTCCAAACGCCACGCCTTATGCAGCAGCAGCGTATTATGGCCGACCCGCATGCGGGTATTACCCTTACCCTCCCTGCTACTAGGGGCCGCAGTGCGCTGGGTTACTCTGGTTGTCTGATCGAAGTTGCAGGGAGGATTCATCGATGACGTGCTATCGCTCGAAGCTGCTTATTGCCTTTGTTGCGATCTCTTGCTTCGCCTGCGAGGCGCGAGCAGCGCCCGATATAACCCAGGCCGTGTCAACGGACTGTCGATGGGACTACCACAATTTCTGCAGCGAATATGGAATCGGAAGCCCCCTTCTGAATTACTGCTTTCGCAACAACGGCGCCAAACTGTCCAGGGCATGCGTGAACGCCTTGATTGCAGCGGGCGACGTTTCGAAAGCCTACGTGCAGCAGCACCGGAGACAAGGCCACTAAGGTCAGCGTGTGAAATGTCCGCTTATGGCCCATTCCAGGGACGATAGCCTGGCACTTCCCAGGCGGCACTGTCTCGGGTGTAACGAGTTAACGACACTTCCATGCAGACCGGTGAGTTTGATTTGCGTCGAACCGTCAAAGACCTCGTGTACTCTCTAAAAGCACCCTGAGCCCAGTATGTACAGTATGTAGTGGAGACGCGGCATGAACTTCACCCCCCCGAAACTCCTTGACCGGGCTGTTTCAAGCGGGTTGCTCAGTGCCTGCCTGCTGTTCCTGCTTGTAGGAACAACCGCTCATGCCCAAGAAATCACCGGCACGCCAGGCGCGCCGGACGCGACGACGACGATCGACGGCCACGTGCTGCCGCCGCCGCCGCAGAAATTCGGCGGGGAGATCGAACTCAACGCGGCGCAGTCGAAGCCGTATTGGCCGGCGCGCGTCGTGCCGCCGAAGGGCGCACCGAACATCCTTCTCATCATGACCGACGACGTCGGCTTCGCGGCGCCATCGACCTTCGGCGGCGTCATTCCGACGCCGTCGCTCGACCGCATCGCGAACAACGGTCTACGCTACACCAACTTCCATTCGACCTCGCTCTGCTCGCCGACGCGCGCCGCGCTCATCACCGGCCGCAATCACCATTCGGTCGGCTTCGGCGTCGTCTCCGAGACGTCGACCGGCTTTCCCGGCTACAATAGCCTCATCCCCAAGGATACCGCCACGATCGGCCGGATCCTGCGAGAGAATGGCTACCGGACAGCGTGGTTCGGCAAGGACCACAACACGCCGACCTATCAAACGAGCCAAGCCGGGCCGTTCGACCAATGGCCGAACGGCATGGGCTTCGACTATTTCTACGGTTTCATCGGCGGCGATGCGAGCCAGTGGGAGCCGAACCTCTTCCGCAACACCACGGCGATCTACCCTTACCTCGGGCAGGAGGGGAAATGGAACTTGACGACGGCGATGGCCGACGACGCCATCCATTGGATGGACCAGATGCACGACATCGATCCCTCGATGCCGTGGTTCGTCTATTACGTCCCCGGCGGCACGCACTCGCCGCATCAGCCGACCCCGGAATGGGTGCAGAAGATCAGCGACATGCATCTCTTCGACAAGGGCTGGAATGCGCTGCGCGACCAGATCTTCGCCAACCAGAAGAAGCTCGGCGTGATCCCCCAGGACGCCCAGCTGACGCCCTGGCCGGACAGCCTGCTCCAGCGCTGGGACCAGACGACCGACGATGAGAAGAAGCTCTTCATCCGTCAGGCCGATGTCTACGCCGCCTATCTCGCCTACACCGACCACGAGATCGGCCGGGTCATCCAGGCGGTCGAGGACATGGGCGAACTCGACAATACGCTCATTATCTACATCAGCGGCGACAACGGGGCCTCGGCCGAAGGCTCGCCCAAGGGCACGCCGAGCGAGGTCTTGCAGTTCAACGGCATCGAATTGCCGGTCGCCGAGCAGATGAAGTTCTACGATGTCTGGCCGACCCAATACGCCTATAGCCATTTCGCAGTGCCGTGGGCGTGGGCCTTCGACACGCCCTACAAATGGACGAAGCAGATTCCGTCCTTCTTCGGCGGCACGCGTCAGGGCATGGCAATCTCCTGGCCGGGCCACATCACGGACAAGGGCGGCGTCCGCTGGCAGTTCCACCACGTGATCGACGTCGTGCCGACGCTGCTGGAAGCGACCGGCATCCCCGCCCCCGACACCGTCGACGGGATTAGTCAGAAGCCGATCGAAGGCGTCAGCATGGCCTATAGCTTCGACAAGGCCAATGCCGATGCGCCTTCACCGCACAAGATCCAGTATTTCGAGATGCTGGGCGTGCAGGGCCTCTACAATGACGGCTGGATGCTGAGCGCGGTACCGAAGCGCGCGCCCTGGCAGTTGCTCGGTAAGGCGATCGAGGACCCGGCCACCGCCTTCAAGTTTGAGCTGTACGACGTGCGGCATGACTGGACGCAGTACACCGACGTCTCCGCGCAGAACCCGACCAAGATGAAGGAGATGACGGATCTGATGTTCGGCGAGTTCGCCAAATATCAGGTCTTGCCGCTCGACGCGTCCGCTGCGACGCGCTTTGTGGTCCCGCGCCCCAGCCTGGTCGCGGGCCGGAAGGTATTCACCTATTCGGGTGACCCGATAAGCGGCATTCCCAACGGCGAGGCGCCGAACCTGCTCAACACGTCATACACCATCACCGCCGACATCGACGTGCCGCAAGGCGGCGGCGAAGGCGTGATCGTCACCCAGGGCGGACGGTTCGGCGGCTATGGCCTCTATCTGCTCAAGGGCAAGCCGGTCTTCACCTGGAACCTGCTCGACCTCAAGCGGGTGAAGTGGCAGGGGCCGGATGTGCTCGCGCCCGGCAAGCACACGCTAGCCTACGACTTCAAGTATGACGGCCTCGGCTTCGCGACGCTTGCCTTCAACAACATCAGCGGCCTCGGTCATCCCGGCACCGGCACGCTCTCGGTCGACGGCAAAGTCGTGGCGACGCAAACGATGGAGCGCACGATCCCGCTACTTTTGCCTTGGGACGAAACGTTCGACATCGGCTCCGACACCGGCACGCCGGTCGACGACACCGACTACCAGGTGCCGTTCGCCTTCACCGGCAAGATCGACAAGCTGACGATTTCGGTCACGCCGCCGATGCTGACCGACCAGGACAAGCAGAAGCTGATGGAGGCCGAACACGCGGCGCAGGACGCGAACTGAGCCGCCTTGAAGAGTGCGATCCCGATCCTTCGGGGCAGCGTCGCCCAACGCAAGTTGTTTTGCTTTCGACGCAGAGCACAAAGGAGGAATGGAGATGTTGTCAAGCTGGAAAAGGGCTGCAAAGGCGCGGCTGATCGGCACAGGTTTGGCCTTTGCGCTCATGTCGACGGCGGGCGTGGCCGCGCCTGCGATGGCGGAGGGCTTCGACCAGGATTTGGGGATCATCAAAGCGTGCGGCGGCGACATCTGGAGTCTCTGCAAGGACGTGCTGCCCGATGTCGGACGCGTCAAGAGCTGTGTGCAGAACAGGATGGGCGAGCTTTCCAAAGGTTGCCTCGACAAGCTCCTCGACGCAATGGCCGGCGCGCAATTCAAGATCTGCAAGGATCAGACTTACGCGCTTTGCGCCGCGGCGCGCTGCAATGTGTTCGACGGCGTCGCTTACTGCCAGTGCGACGTGAAGCACGGCGACAGCATCAGCCTGCCGTTCCCGATGGGCAAGGACGAGGACGTCTGCTCGATCAACGCCGCAGGCGCCAACAACAAATTCATGATCAGCACCTATAGCCTGCCAGATTCGATCGCCTCTCCGCAGGGAGGCGGCGGGGTCTACACCTGCCAGGGCGAGGAGGGCGGCGCCTACGCTCAGTGCGACGGTGGACTGTGCTTCAGAAGCACCGAGGAGACGACGTTCCCGGGCTTCGACAAACCGGTGCCGAAAGGGCAGATCATCTGTTCCTGCCCAATCACCAAGTCCACTGGCGCCAACGCCCAAAGCTACCAAATCCTCGGGCCCTATCCATGCGACAAGTCCTTCTTCAAATATTGCAAGCCCGCCACCGCGAATAGCAAAACGGGTTCGACGATCTATGTCGGCGCTCCTGCAGGCACTGCTGCGGCTCTGGCCGTCCAACTCAACGGCAAGGTCCCGCCCCTCAACGAGTGCGGGGCCGAATAGATAGACATGGAGGACCTGTTCTATTCCGAGGGGGCCGGCGCACGGACATGAAAAGGGTGCTGAATTTCGCCGCTGTAGGCGAAGCTGCCACGGGTTTGGCGTTGCTGGTCGTCCCCTCGCTCGTCGGACAGCTGTTGTTGGGCGTGGAACTCACCGGCATTGCCGTGCCAGTTGCGCGCGTGGCCGGCATCGCCCTGATCGGGTTAGGGGTCGCCTGCTGGCCCGGGCCACCGCTGGTCGGCATGTTGATCTACAGCGCATCGGTCGCGCTATATCTCGCCTATCTCGGCTTGATAGATGGTTTAACCGCCATCCTGCTTTGGCCGGCGGTCATACTGCACGCGATCCTATCAGCCTTCCTTGGACGTCTTTCGCTGGCTGGCGACCAACAGTAACGAGAAGTCGGCCGGCATGGGACGGAGGCCGCGCGGCGTGCTGTCTTGACACCCCTACAATGTCTCTTGTTGGCACGACGCGCCGCATTCTTAGTCGAAAAAGAACTCAGTAAAATACACCCCTCATAGGAGGAGCAGTAGAATGCAACGTACCCATGCAATGATCGGTCTCGCTTCGCTTTTTGGCGCCCTCCTCTTCGCGGGTCCCGCCTCGGCGGTGACCGCCTATTCCCCGACCGGCCATCTCAATGTGCGAAGCGGACCGGGCTTCCAATATCCCGTGGTCGGCGAAATGCAGCAAAACGTGCCGGCGGCGGTCACCGGCTGCATCTCCAATTATACTTGGTGCGGCGTTGCGATCGGCGGGGTGACCGGCTGGGCGTCTGCCGAGTATCTCGTCACAGACGCCGGCGGCAAGCTCACAAATCTTCAAGTGTCCGGCGCTCAGCTCGGCATTCCGATAGTGGTGCCAGAGGGCGTCGGAGAGGTCGTCGCCACGCCGCCGGTCGGCGCGATGGTGGCAGTCCCACCCGCCGTCGGCGTTGTCGAGCCGATTCTGCCGGCCCCGGAGGTTCTCTCCTACGTGACGCAGCAGGCAGTTGAACCGGTTCTCGTCGACGGAGAAGTGATGGTCGGCGCGACCTTGCCTGCGGCGGCGCCGGTCTATCCCATCCCGGCGTCGCCTTACGTGTTTTCGTACATCAACGGTCAAAGGGTTCTGGTCGAGCCGACGGCCAGGAGGATCGTCTACGTCGTCAGGTAGAGGTGCATGCGACTGAGACCGGGCAAGGTTCTCCCGTGGGATTACCGACAACAAGACAAGTGCCTAAGCGCGGCGGTAAGAGCACCGCCGTGTTTGTCGAGGACTAAAATTTTGAGTTCTCAATGTCCGCTAATGGCACTAAGCGGACATTCCGCGATTGCGGTAGAGCGTCCGCTTTTGGGTGCAAAGCAGACATTGACCAACCGTTGCTCACCAATCTCGATTTATGAGTACGCGTCCTAGCCCACTACCGGCTGATCGGACCGGTTGCGCGTCACAGCCTAATGTATTCACGAAAACCGACCTGTTATGGGCCTGTTTCGTGCCTGTTCCGACAGCAAGTCCCAAGGGCTGGAGGTTCTGAGTAAGCCGATGTTTTGCCATCCGAATTGTCGCGAGGTCTCCGCCCTGCCGTGGGCAAAATCAGGTCTCACCTGTTTTTTCACCTGTTATTCTCCGAATTCGATCCGCAGACGGGTTCGAATCTGACTGGCTCATCAGCCACGATTTTTGCAATGAATTCAAAGTGTGGAGTGCGCACCCCAGGCCGGATTCGAACATCCTGTCAAAGCGGCGTTCTCACTCTCTTACCGCCAACGGTAATTAACGGCGCCGTCTTTTAACGTCAGCTTCGGGTTCAAAAACGGACATGGATCGTCGGCTTGCCGACTTCTGCTTCGTGCCAGTAACGGACATTCGTAGCCCCCTCAGTCGGAACTCGGAGCGGCTCCTCGTTACAGAACCTTTTCGATGCCGTAAGCCCCACCTCTTGTCGAAAGAGGCCTCACGTACCCGGTCAGCCAAGAATTAAATCGATAATGACGTTGGTCGAACGCTGGACAAGCTGCCAAACAATATTGAGGTCGATCCCGAGTTGCGCACCGAGCAACGGCAAAACAAATAGCACGCAATCAGTATCATCATGCCGTATGGTTCCAGCCGGGCTAATAGCTTCGCCATCGCGTCCGAGAGCACACTGACCGCGATGCGTCCAGAAGCCGAGGGTCAGCGTCCCATAGGCCGATCTACCGTTACAAGCGGAACTCACCTCGCGCACGCATACGACAGCTTAGCGCTAAACACATCCCTCCTCGGCTGGAAGCCGTCGCATGTCTATTCCCTATAAACTAGAACCGGAATCTTCCCGTGGGTCAGGGTCTTCTGTGTCTCGCTGCCGAGCAGCAGGCCGGCTATGCCGCGCCGGCCGTGCGAGCCCATGACGATGAGATCGCAGCCCTTCGCAGAGGCCGTGTCGAGAATGGCCTTGTAGGGATGAGCATCGCTCGCATGCGCTGTGTCGCAGAGAACTCCGGCCGATTCGGCGATGGCCGCCGATTTGCTCAGGAGCAGCTTCGCGGCTTCCGCGATATTGGCCTCGTGCGCCTCGGGCGGGAACATGACCGCGACGTCCCCCCCGGCAGCGACAGCCGACCAGCGCGGCGTGACGTTGAGAACCGTGACCTTCGCTCCGATGGCTTTTGCAAGCCCGATCGCCTGCGTCAGCGCCTTGTTCGACAACTCCTGCCCGTCAACGGCGATTAGTATATTTTTGTACATGATCGTGTTCTCCCCTTTCGGAGCCCTCGCCGAGAGCACCTCGGCGCCTTCCGCCAGCTCTGAGATCCATGTTAACCCCGGTCTTTCACCCAAGAAAAATGCCTTACGTATGGCTGCGTAGGGCGCGATCGAGCCACTCACTGGAATTCTACCATTTGCGATCGACTCCTACGAACAGGACTTCAAGGAGCACCGTTTCTTGCGCCCGAATTGTTTAGTCAGGCGTCGTGGATAAGGTGGACCTCTTCACAGCGCGACCGGTCACCCCGGCTAAGCAGACCTCCTCCAAAGTGGAGCGTAGCGGCTGGTGCAGACCGCATTGTGCTTTCTCGCTTACGGGCGGCCCGGGGCGCGGCTTGCGACGACTTGCTTGAGGAGTTCCGGTCCGACTGAGATTTCGCCGGTAAATGGTCGACTGTACGCAGCGATCAGCAGGATCGAAAGCCCGATGCCGGTCGCAAACAGCATCAGTGCGATGCGGCAGGTGATCCGGTTATCGCTATGCACCATCGCAATCGCAATCAACGCGCAAAGCGCCTGAAGCAATAGGCCAGCCCATTTGATGGTGCTAACCGTTGATTGGCTGATAACGATGCGCTGGCGTCGGGCCTCCAGAGCCGTCTCCAGCGCTGTTATGATATTGTTGAACCGTCTCCGGGAGAGCGACACACATCAGCATCTCTATCAACAATGCAGCGGCCACAGAAGCCCGGTGACGGCCGGAAACTCTGAGGGGTGCGGGCATCACGATCATACGCATAGCAAGTCGATGCACTGTTCCCTCCTGAGCCGTCTGCGCAGGTATGCGTCACCCGATCTTTAGGCGCTTTTTTGTCTTCCTTGACCCCCTACGCGCTCTGGCTGAGCCATCTTTTTATCGGTGTTGCCGAGGCGACCCGCGCCTTAGATGCTTTGAGGCGCCCGCTGCCCAAAACTTGGACGCACATTCGTCCGAGCTGCTTAAAGGCTCGCCAGCTAGGACCGAAGCCGAATTCGCTAATGCTCGACAAAGTCAAAGAATTCGAATGGGCACGTTTTTTGCTGGGCAGATAGGGGCCCCGCGCTTTCGCGGGAGCTGTGCATGGTTGGGCATCACTGTCACGTCTCTCCATTTGAGCGGGGAGAAGCCCTGGTCGTCCTCCATCAGGGCTTCTTCTTTTAGCAAGCTAGGCCCATCACTGCACCGCCCCAGGCTTCGTATTCGTTCAACGATGGAGATCGACATGATCATCATCCGACTTTGTTCTCTCGCTTGCGTGGCCCTGGCTGCTTCCTTTCTGCTCGTGGCCTACTACGAAGCGGATACGAACACTCGATCCGCCATTTCCCGGTCAGCTGACGGGGACCGCGTGGCACAGGACGACGACAGCGGTAATGCACAAGCCCCTGCCCCTGCGGCCCCGCCCGATACGGGTAGCGGTGACGACTCCAACGGCCCTGCCGACTCCAGGAGCCCTGGCCAGGATCAGGAATAAAGGTCGCGCGACGCGAACCCCAGAAATCAAGACCCG
>Ga0116225_1003489_pt1 | contig 10087 bp, 8 predicted proteins | sample Sb_taG_8_FD_88968 | JGI IMG/M metagenome (GOLD analysis project Ga0116225, IMG submission 88968) | Peat soil microbial communities from Weissenstadt, Germany - Sb_50d_c_BC metaG | ecosystem: Environmental > Terrestrial > Soil > Wetlands > Peat | place: Germany: Weissenstadt | collected 2010-09-21 | reverse complement strand
CGCCGACGTTGCCAAAGCCCTGCACCGCCACGCGCGCCCCGGTCAACTGCTTCAGGCCGCGCACCACGCCGCGCTCCAGCGCCCGCCGGGCCGCGAACAGGCAGCCGCGCGCCGTCGCCTCCTCGCGGCCGTGCGAGCCGCCGATGTCCAGCGGCTTGCCCGTCACCACCGGCAAGTTGTTGCGGCCGGGGTGCATCATGGCGTAGGTGTCGTAGATCCAGGCCATCGTTCGGGCGTCGGTATACATATCCGGGGCCGGAATGTCGGTGTGCGGCCCGATCAGGTCGCCCAGGTCCACGATGTAGCGGCGGGTAATCTTGCGCAGGTCGGTCTCGCTCAACTCCTTCGTGTTGCAGGCCACGCCCCCCTTGGCCCCGCCGAACGGCACGTCGATCAACGCGCACTTCCACGTCATCCACGTCGCCAGGGCCCGCACCTCATCGACGCCCAGGTCGGGGTGGTAGCGGATGCCGCCCTTGCCCGGGCCGCGGATGACGTTGTGCAGGACCCGGTGGCCGGTGAACAGGCGCACGGAGCCGTCGTTCAGCTCGATGGGGAAGACCAGCGTCACCGTCCGCGCCGGACGCTTGAGGAACTCGATCAGCCCCTTCTTCAGGTGCGGCATGTACGACGCCGCCCGGTCGAATTGCTGGCTGACGATGTTGAAGGGGTTCAGGTCCTCGGCAGCGGTGCTCATCGGAGAGGTCCTCACTGATTCTCACCCGTGCGGGAAAGTTCATCCTCCCCCGCGCCGCCCAGCGAGCGCGAAACGTAAACGGGACCGGACCGATCCGGTTCGGGCGCGGCCGGCTCGTCGGGCGGCAGCGCCAGGTGCATGCGCCGGTAGACGCCGTAGCCGATCAGCCCGTAGACCCACATGATGACACGCTGCACCAGCGAGCCGAGCACGCCGCTGGCCTCCGACTTGCCCAGCCAGCGGTACAGGACGCCGAAGCCCAACTCGCCGATGCCGGCGCCGCCGGGGAACAGCGGCATCGCCTGGATGACCAGGCCGATGGGCACGATCAGGAAGTGCTGCATCAGGTCCGGCACCTTCTGGCGGGAGCCGGGGTCCCACAGGGTCAGCATCGAGTAGTAGAAGAGGAAGACGAAGCCGACGAAGCCGGCTAGCGACAGGGCCATGACGCCGTACACCGTCCTCGGCCGGCAGCGGTAGATCCACACCGCCCGCCACAGCTCCGCCGCGTGTCCGCCGACCCGCGGCAGCCGTTCCAACCGCTCCGCGAACAGGTCGGCTCGCCGCCCGGGGAGCAGCCCCAGCAGGCCCCAGACCAGCATCGAGGCGGCGACGATCACCCAGGCGATGACGACGATCTTGCGGCACTGCTCCGCCCCCTCGCCGACCAGTTGCCCTCCCAGCCAGAAGGCGCCGCCGAGCAGGGCGACGAACCACACCATCGCCCACAGCGCGATGGCCCGGTCCATGATGACCGTCGCCACGGCCAGGGTGCGCCGGCTGTGCTCCTTGGCGAGGAACCAGGCCTTGATGGCATCGCCGCCAACCGACCCCGGCAGGAAGGTGTTGAAGAACAGCCCGATGAAGCCCAGGCGCATCGAGTCGGCCAGGCGGAAGGGCAGTCCCACGGCCCGCACCAGGACGTACCAGCGGAAGAACGTGCTCAGGATGGACACGAAGCCGATCGCGAAGGCCAGTGCGAAGTAGCCCCAGTGAACAGGCACTTTATCGACGGCGTGGCGCTGCCAGACATAGGCCAGGCCGCGCGAGATGGACGCCGCGGTCACGGTCTTGCCTGGCGCGATGGTTTCGCCTTCCGGCAGCGGAGTGTCGCCGGGCCCGACGACCTCGGTCTTGCCCTTCGGCTTGAGGGCCAGTTCGATCGGATCTTTCTTTTGGCCGAACGGCTCCTTCTCCTGGATGGTGATGGACTCATCGGGGGAGTAGGCGACAACCTGGCCGCTGACGTCGCCGTCGCCGTCGGCCGCGCCGACGATGATCTTCCCGGCTGTGCCGCGTGCGTCGCCCCAGTTGGACCAGACCACGTAGACCATCATGCCGATGGCAAGGCCGTATTTGAGCAGGTTGAGGAGGGTGCGTTTGTTCACAGCGGTTCCTGTAGGCGGAAGGATCGGGGCTCCTCCCGAACTGTAGGCTCAAACCGCGGCCGGGGCGAAGTGCCGGCGCGGCGCGGGATGAGGGCATTCTGCCGGGGAACCGCGCGACTGTCTAGCGGAGATTCGGGGAGTTACCGGGAGAAACTTCCGCGCGGCCGATTGACAGGCGCCGCACCGTCCGCTAATGTGATGGCAGATAGGGAAGGGGCCTCCGCCGGGGATGTTTACCCTCGCAGGAAGCCATGAACAAGAGCGAGATCGGCCATCTTACTGTCAATCAGGTTGCCTGGGCGCTCGTCAACCGGGGGAAGCGAGTCTTCATTCCCTTCGGGGATAGCGACCGGATCGATTTGATTTACCTCGACGATGACGGCCGAGTTGTTCGCGTGCAGTGTAAAACGGCTCGTCTGGTAAAGGGCGCGATTGTTTTCCCGACCAGTAGCATACACGCCCCGAGTCGAACGGGTCTGCCCAAGACGGTTTGGCGGAGTTATCGCGGGGAAATTGACGCCTTTGGCGTTTACTGCCCCGCTACCGGAACGATTTACCTCGTTCCCGTCGAAGACGTGCCCGAGAACGGCGCCTTGTTGCGATTCTCACCGCCGAAGAACGGTCAGAAGACGCACATCCGTTGGGCCAAGCAGTACGAAAATGGGGCCGTGGCGCAACTGGGAGCGCGCGAGGCTGGCAGTCTCGAGGTTACGGGTTCGATCCCCGTCGGCTCCACTTCAATTCCTCCTTTGAACGACACCGGCCAGCCGTCTCTCCCCTTCGGGGGTGACGTGCCGACACCGGCTGCTCGGCAGCCAACGCGGCTCCCTCGGAAGCCGCGCTGACCGGCCGCCAAACTCTTCCGCCGCTACCTCGTCTTATCAGTGGAATCCTGCGCACACGCGATCCGGCCAGGGAACGGCCGATCTCGCCCGCGTCTTTTCGCGCGACGTCATCTATCCACCGGGTGGGAGGTTCTCTCATGCCAGCAGAGCGTCGGTCACGATGGTTGACCGCCCTCCGTTTCGGGGCACTCGCCAGCGCCTTTGCGGTGCTCCCGATCGTGGCGCTGCTCGTTCACGAGCCGCCACCCGCGGAGGCGGCCCCGGTCCTCTCGGCGGAAGCCGCCGCCGTTCAGAAGACCACGGACAACAAGTTCTGGGTCGCCGTCACCCTCACGAACGCCGGCGACAAGAAACTCGAAGGCACCCTCCGCGTCGAGCTGCTCGACAAGGACGGCCGGTCGCTCGCCAACGAGAAGAAGGCCGTCGCCCAGGGTGACAAGAGCGCCAGCTATCACTTCGAGTTCCCAGCCGCCGGCCGGGACACCGAGGGCCTCAAGCTCCGCTACTCCTTCGGCAAGGAGAAGTTTGAAACCGAGCTGTCGAAGATCCTCCTGGCCAAGGCGCACGAGACGTCCGTCGCGACCAGCCCCGAACTGTACTCCGGCAGCAGCGCCGCCCTCCGCTGCGACGTCCACGCGGTCAAGTCGGTCGTCGAAACCTTCCCTCTCCCCGGCAGCACCGTCGAGGTGAAGCTGCGGGCCAAGGACGGCAAGGTATTCGACCTGTACAAGGGCCAGACCGGCGACGACGGCCTCGCCCGCGCCGAGATGAAAGTGCCGAAGTTGCCGACCGGCGACTACAAACTCGTCGTCGCCACGCGCTCGAACCTCGGCGACGAGACGCGCGAGCTGAACGTCAAGGTCAAGGGCGAGCCGAAGGTGCTGCTCGTCACTGACAAGCCGCTCTACCAGCCGGGTCAGACGATCCACATCCGCGCCCTGTGCCTGCGGCCCTTCGACCTGACCCCCGTGGCCGAGTCGCAGCTCACCTTCGAGGTCGAGGATCCCAAAGGCAACAAGGTCTTCAAACGCGCCCAGCCGACGTCCGACTTCGGCGTCGCCTCGGTCGATTTCCAGCTCGCCGACGAGATCAACATGGGCCCCTACCAGGTCCGAGCCCTGATTGGCGATCAGCAGTCGCAGAAGACGGTCGAGGTCAAGAAGTACGTCCTGCCGAAGTTCAAGGTGGACGTGACGGCCGACAAGAAGTTCTACCTGCCCAAGGAGACGATTGCGCTGGACCTGCAGACCGATTACTTCTTCGGCAAGCCGGTCGCCAACAGTAAGGTGAAGGTGACGGCCAGCACGTTTGACGTGCAGTTCAAGGACTTCCAGACGTTCGACACCACGACCGACGCCAACGGCCACGCCAAGGCCACGATCAAGCTGCCCGACTACTTCGTCGGCCAGCCGCTGCAAAAGGGCGACGCGCTGGTCAAGGTGGAGGTGAAGATCACCGACACCGCCGACCACAGCGAAACCGTCACGCGCACCTACCCGGTGGCCGACCAGCCGATCAAGGTCAGCCTGATTCCCGAGGGCGGGCGGATGGTGCCGGGCGTCGAGAATCGCGTCTTCGCGGCGGCGATCTACCCCGACGGCAGCCCGGCGGCCGGCTGCGAGATCAAGTTCTGGAAGGGGACGGAAGCCAAGGGCAAGCCGCACACCGCGGTCAAGACCAACGACGCCGGCCTGGCCGAGTGGAAGGTCAAGCCGAAGAACGAAGAGTTCCGGCCCGGCGAATGGGGGCCGCGCAACGTCGAGATGGCCGGCGGCATCGCCCAGCAGGCCTGGGCACAGCGCGTTCTCCTCGACGTTGCCGTGGAAGCCAGGGACACCAAGGGCAACATCGCCAAGGCGGCGGCCGCCCTCAATAGCGACCCGCTCGGCGAGAACGTCCTGCTGCGCCTGGACAAGGCCATCTACAAGGGCGGCGACTCGATCAAGGTTGACATCCTCACCTCGGCCGGCCTGCCGACGACCTACCTCGACGTGGTCAAGAGCGGCCAGACGCTGCTGACCAACTGGCTCGACGTCAAGGACGGCAAGGCGAGCTACAAGCTCGATCTGCCGGCCGGCGTCTTCGGCACCCTGGAGGTCCACGCCTACCAGCAGCTCGCCTCCGGCGAGATCATTCGCGACAGCCGCGTGGTCTACGTCCACCCGCGCGACGACCTGAAGATCGCGGCCAAGGCGAACAAGGACGTTTACCTCCCCGGTGAGTCGGGTAATATCGAATTCACCGTGACCGACCGCGACGGCAAGCCGACGGCGGCGGCCCTGGGCGTGATCATCGTCGATGAGGCGGTGTACGCCCTGCAGGAGATGCAGCCCGGCCTGGAGAAGGTGTACTTCACCTTGCAGGAAGAGCTGCTCAAGCCGCAGGCGCAGAACGCGGCGCCGGCCGTCGGGCCGGGGCCGATCTTCCCGCCCGGTCCCGTCCCCGTTCCCATTGGCCCAGCGCCGGCTGCGGCAGCCGGCCCCGCGCCGTTCAAACCGAACACGTCGATCGACGCCCTGGTGCGCGAGGACGACATCTCCGCGGAAAAGCAGCAGATCGCCGAGGTGCTGCTGACGGCGGTGAGGCCCAAGCCGCCGGGGGTCCTCAGCATCGACCCGGTCCTCGAGCGCAAGAAGAAGTTCGAGGCCCAGGTCCAGCAGGTCGGCATTGCCCTGTTCAACTACGCGGCCCAGGGGAACGAAGTCCTGGCGTTTGACAACAAGGCCAAGCGCTGGACCTACAAGGACGGCCTGCTCGAGGCCCTGGTCAAGGCCGGCCAGGTGAACAAGGACGCGCTCACCGATGTGTTCGGCAAGAAGCTGTCGTTGGAGAGCGTGAGCCGGGTCGAGAAGGATTTCACGCCGGAGCGACTGGGCCGGGCGGTTACCCTCAGCCGCATCATGAACCTGGGCGCGGCCCTGGTGAACTACACCAACCAGAACCCGAAAAAGTTTCAGAAGGACGGCCAGTGGAACATTCCCGAGTCCGTCCTCGCGGATGCCGCCAAGCAATGGGGGCTGGACGCGAAGTTCATGAAGGACGCCTGGGGTAACCCGATCAAGCTGGTGAAACGCGACAAGAAGCTCGATCACCAGATGGGTAACAGCCAGTTCGACTTCCACGAGATCGTCTCTTACGGACCGGACGGCAAGCCCGACACGCCCGCCGACGTGACCTCGTCGGTGAAGAACCAATGGCACCTGGCGCGGGGTCAATGGTTCAAGGAAGGCGAACAGGCACAGAATGGTGAGGGGGCCTGGGCCCGGCTGCGCAACCTCGGGCAGCTGGAGTTGGCGGCCGGAGACGCCCGCTTCGGCGCCCCGGGACCGATGGCCGGCGCCCCCGGCGGCGCCGGCGGTTTCCCGCCTCCGATGGCTCCCGCGAAGGCAGACGGCGCCCCGCACGCCGCCGACCCGAAGGGCGCAAACAAGACCGACGCTGCGGGCGCCGCCGCGGCGCCGACGCGCCTGCGCGAGTACTTCCCCGAGACGCTACTGTGGCAGCCGGCCCTGATCACCGACGACAAGGGCCGCGCCGAGATGCCGCTCAACTTCGCCGACTCGATCACGACCTGGCGCCTGAGCGCGTCGGCGTCGTCCAAGGGCGGCGCCCTCGGCGGCATGACGACTCCCCTGCGGGTCTTCCAGGACTTCTTCGTGGACCTGGACATGCCGGTGGCGCTCACGCAGAACGACGAGGTCGCCTTCCCCGTCGCGGTCTATAACTACCTCAAGAATCCGCAGACGGTGAAGCTGGAGTTGCGGCGCGAGTCGTGGTTCGAGCTGATGGAGGGCGACAACGTCCGCTCGCTGGACTTGAAGCCGAACGAGGTGGTCGGCGTCAAGTTCCGCATCAAGGCCAGGAAGATCGGCCAGCACCCGCTGACGGTCGAGGCCAAGGGCAGCAAGACGTCCGACGCCATCAAGCGCTCGATCGAGGTCGTCCCCGACGGCAAGAAGGTCGAGCAGGTCGTCAGCGACAAGCTGACCGGCAAGGTCAAGCAGACGCTGACGATCCCCGACGACGCGATTCCCGATTCGTCCAAGTTGATCGTGAAGCTGTATCCCGGCGTTTTCAGCCAGGTCTTGGAGGGGACCGAGGGCATGCTGCGCATGCCCGGTGGCTGAATGGAGCAAACGTCATCCTCGGCCTACCCGAACATCCTGGTCGTGGATTACGTCAAGAAGGCCCGTGTGGCCTCTCCTGAGTTGCTGATGAAGTCCGAGCAGTACCTCAACGTCGGGTACCAGAAGTTGTTGACCTTCGAGCGCCCGGGCGGCGGCTTCGACTGGTGGGGCAGCGGCCCGCCGCTGGTCTGGCTGTCGGCCTACGGGTTGCAGGAGTTCAACGACATGGCCAAGGTCTACCCGATCGACAAGGGCGTCATCGTCCGCACGCAGAAGTGGCTGATGGACCAGCAGAACGCGGCCGACGGCACCTGGGACAAGATCGGCATGACCCACGGCGTCACCCTCGAACACGTGGGCGACCCGAAACTGCTGCTGACCAGCTACGTCGTCTGGTCGCTGGTGGACAGCGGGATGCGCTCACCGCAGCTGGAGAAGTCGGTCAAGTACATCCGCGAGCACACCAAGGACGCCAAGGACAACCCCTACGTTCTGGCGTTGGCGGCGAACGCTTTGGCCGCCTGGGACGCGGACGACGACAGCACGCTGCAGGTGCTGAAGACGCTCGACGGCTTGAAGAAGGAGAAGCCGGAGTGGAAGGCCGCCAGCTTCCCGTGCGGCGGCGGTGTGTCGCTGTCCTACGCCCACGGCGACAGCGTGACTGTCGAGGCGACGGCCCTGACCGCCCTGGCCATGCTCAAGACCAAGCAGTACACCACCAGCGCCAACCAGGCGCTGATGTACCTGGTCAAGAGCAAGGACGCCTCGGGCACCTGGGGCAGCACCCAGGCGACGATCCTGTCGCTGAAGGCGCTGGTCGCCGGGCTGGGCGGGGTCAAGCAGAAGGGCAAGGCCGAGTTCGTCATCACCGTCAACGGCAAGGAGGCCGGCAAGGGCGAGGTCACCGAGGACAACGCCGACGTGATGCGGCTCTTCGACCTGAAGGAAGTCACCAAGGTCGGGGCGAACGACGTCGAGATCGAGGTCAAGGGCGACACCAACATGATGTACCAGGTGGTCGGCCGGCACTACGCGCCGTGGGGCGACAAGCCGGTGGACAAGCCGGCGATTGACATCGACGTCGAGTACGACCGGACCAAGCTCTCGACGGCGGACCTGCTGAAGGCCAAGGCGACGCTGCGCTACCACGGGGCGATGCCGACGTACATGGTCATCGTGGACCTGGGCATCCCGCCGGGGTTCACGGCCGACCCGGGCGACTTCGCGGAGATCGTGGCCGCGAAGAGGGCCGAGAAGTTCAGCATGACGGCGCGGCAGGTGACGCTGTACCTGGGCGACGTCAAGCCGGGCGACGTGAAGCTGTTCGAGTACACGTTGCGGCCGAAGTACCCGATCAAGGCCAAGACGCCCGCGGCGGTGGCCTACGAGTACTACACGCCGGCCAACCGAGGGACCGCCAAGCCGGTCGAATTGACTGTGGAGAAGTAGAGCCGCTTGTGGCTTCGCACGACGGCCCGGCGCGGCGGGGAAACTTGCCGCGCCGGGCCGTGTCGTTTGCTCGCGTGTGACGATCGAGCGGGAGGTCAGCCGGAGGACTCAGACGCGCAACCGCCCGGTCCGCAGGTCGCGCATCAGCCCCTGCTTCTGGACTTTCAGTCGCTCTCGGAGTATTCGTCAGACATAGTCTGCCGGCCGCCTCAGCAGCCGGAACGGGTTCATGCGAGTGATCGCTGCCCCCACGAACTGTGTCTCTGCTGCCAATTTGGCCGTTTGGTAGACGGGATGTTCCTCAGTCCACAGCGGATGGCAAAGGATGCGGACCCTCTGCCGGCCTGCGTGTCGATGCTGTCCACGCGGAGATGAAGAAGGTCGCACGTCGGCGTGACGATGTTGCGAAGGATCTCCTCGACGGGTCGCTGCTCGATCACGCTCAAGGCCGACACGATCTCCTCGACGCGCTGCGGATAATCCTTGAGATGTTCGGACGCCGGCACAAGTTGGACGATCGGTTGCCCGTCATCGTCCGGCTGGAAACAGCAACGCCATCTCATCTGACAGGCCATTGAACCCTCAGTCCGTTTCCGCTATCGTTTCACGTGGGGTCCACCTGGCCGGAGGAGGGGATGCCCGTGTCGATGCCCGTGCGCGAGACTGTCGCCCAGCAGAACCCCGTCGAGGTGCCGCTGTACACGCCCCTTGATGTGGCCCGCTATCTCCGCGTCTCGCCCTGGTTGGCGCTCACCTTCATCGAGCGGGAGAGGATGCCCCCTCACCCCGAATGGCTTCTTCATCACAGCTGGGGACGGATGCGGCCGCCGTTTTTGTTCCTGGACGACGCCCCTGCTTTTCCCGACTTACCCGCAGGCCCTCATTCATGCTGCTGAACGTCCAGGAGTTCCTGCTGCGGCGCTCGCCGGGTATAATGGCGGAGACAACGCGGGCCGAAGGAGAATCGATCATGGAACTTGCCGTCTTGCTCGAGCCGGTCGCCGGCAACGGTTACCGAGCGATCGGCACGGAGGGGCTGACTGTCGGACTGAGCGCGGAAGGCGCGACGCGCGAAGAGGCGCTGGAGCAGCTCGGGAAACTGGTCGAGGCCCGGGTCGCCAAGGGGGCAGAGATCCGGCCGCTTCAAGTCCCTGCCGGGCCGCATCCGTGGTCGCGGTTCGCCGGATCACTCCGCGACGAACCGCTCTTCGACGCCTGGAAACAAGCCATGGAAGACTACCGCCGGCGGCTCGATGAGGATCCGGATGCCTTATGAGCCTTTTCGTCCTGGATACCGATATCCTCACCCTCTACCTGGAGGGTGACGCCCTGGTCTGCCAGCGGGTTGACGCTCATCCGCCGGCCGACCTGGCCATTCCAGTGATGTCGGTCGATGAGCAACTGACGGGCTGGTACACCCTGACGCGCCAGGTCCGCAGGCCCGAGGATGTTTCTCGTGCTTAGGATCGGTTGGCTGAGGCGGTTGTGTTTCTGGCCCAATGGCGGATCCTTCCCTACTCTCAGCAGGCGATTGCGAGGTTCAGTCAGTTCAAAGCGATGCACCTCAACGTCCGCGCGATG
>Ga0116225_1003487_pt1 | contig 10091 bp, 10 predicted proteins | sample Sb_taG_8_FD_88968 | JGI IMG/M metagenome (GOLD analysis project Ga0116225, IMG submission 88968) | Peat soil microbial communities from Weissenstadt, Germany - Sb_50d_c_BC metaG | ecosystem: Environmental > Terrestrial > Soil > Wetlands > Peat | place: Germany: Weissenstadt | collected 2010-09-21 | reverse complement strand
GCCTTCTGCTTTCTGCCCTCTGCTTTCTGCCTTCGGTCCTTGGTTTCGCAACGGGCTGGCTCTATAACGTGCGGGAAGTGAAGCCGAACGTCTTCGCCTGGGTCTCGGATGATGTCCTGGACCTGGACGGCGACCCGCAGTTTGCCCGCGCGGGGACGGCAGGCTTTGTGGTCACGAACGAGGGGGTGGTAGTAATCGACACCACCAACACTCCTTTTCATGCCCGCGAGCTGCTCTATGAGATCCGGCATCGCACCGAATTGCCCGTGAGGTACGTCATCAACACCAATTCCGACGGCGAGCAGACCCTGGGCGACGAAGCCTTCACGGAACTGCAAGCCACAGTGATTTGCTCGGCGAAAACTCAGGAAGGGATTCGCCAGTATCGCCAATCGCTGATCCGCCGACTGGACGATGTCGACGGGAAATTGCGCACCCGTCTGCGCGGCTTCCACGTCACTATTCCGACACAGACATTCAGCAACGAGATGACCTTGCGGCTGGGAGGGCAGGAGATCAAGCTGGTCACGCTGCTTAAGAATGGACCTTCCGACGACTCGGCGGTTTACCTGCCCGCAGCCAGAGTTTTGTTCCTTGGCGAACTGTTCCAAAACAGCTACTTTCCCCGCATCGAATCGAGAAACCTTCCTGATTGGATTGCCGCCCTGAAACAGGTCGAGGCGTGGGACGTCGACGTGTATGTGCCCGGACATGGCGAGCCCGGAGGAAAAAAGGAATTGGCGGAGTTCCGTCAGTTTCTGGAATGGCTGGAGAAGGAAGTCGAGACACGGTCCAAGGAAGGAAAATCCCTGACTGAAGTGAAGCGTGAGGTGGATTCCCTGCTGGAGAATTATAAATGGCACGCGCCGGAGCTGATTCCGGAAGAGGTAGAAGCCGTTTACAAACAACTGGGGAAAACGCCGCCTAAAGGGGCAGCCTTGCAACCAAGCGCACAAACTCCCTTGGCGGAACAACGAGCCATGCAGCCGTAACAAGAGCTGCGTGCTTAGTTGTCTTTCATTCAGACGCCTGTCATTCCAAGTGTACACGGAGCTGCGGCCCACCCATGGAGATGAAAGCCACTGTCAGCCTGAGCGCAGCGAAGGATCTGCAGTTCCGGTCCGAGGCGAACTAATGCAGATTCTTCGCCTCGCTCAGAATGACAGACTTTCGAGAGAGTGAAGCTCGGAACGACAGTGAAGGAGGAACAAGGCAATGAGATACTCACGCCGGGAACTCTGTTTTTGGATCCCCACCCTGATGGCCTCGCGCGGCCTGGCGGCGGAAGGCCCAATCCCTTCCAAGCTCCTCCGATTCGAAGATCTGCCTGTTGAAACGAGTAAGGGAAACACGCTTCGCCGCATCGTCGAGGGCAAGACTCACACCGGCTATGCCATCGAGATGCACGAAACCGACCTTGCGCCAGGCTCCATGCCGCATCCCGCCCATCACCACGCGCACGAGGAAGTCTTCCTGGTACGGGAAGGGACGCTGGAAGTCACCATCGCCGGCCGCGCCGCCCGCCTGGGCCCCGGCTCTGTGGCCTACGTGGCTTCCAACGAAGAGCACGGCATCCGGAACGCCGGAACCACGCACGCGCAGTATTTCGTCATCGCCCTGGGCGGTGAATAAGCCGCGACACCCCACCCCTTGCTCCCCTCCCCAACTGGGGAGGGGAATAAGGGGTGGGGGAAAGCCGTTGAATCGAGTCGCACCTGCTGTGCGGCCGGGCTGCCGGCTCATTTGAGCTTTTCGTACTCTTCCTTGGCTTGTTTCAAGACGGGGATGTCGGGGTCGGCGTCTTTCCAAAAAGCCAGAAAATCCTGATAGGTGGCGCGGGCTTTGGCCGTCTGGCCCTCGAGCACCAAGGCGCGCCCCACCCCCAGGCGCGCCAGGGCGTAGGCGGCATCAAGTGGGCTTACACCTCGATGGTCGAGGATCTTCTGAAACTCGGCAGCGGCGTTGGCTCCGTCGTGCGCCTGCAAATAGGCTTCGCCGCGAACGTAGATGGACCCGACGTCGGAGACTCCATACGGCTTGGCAGCTTCCAGCACTGCAATGGCCCGGTTCGGGTTCTTGCGTTGCAACTCGATGATGGCCCGCGCTGAGGGAAGCGCGACATTGTTGAGCAGCGTATCCAGAGGAGACTCTTTCGCCAAGTCGTCGATGAGCTTCTGAGCCCGGTTCGTATCGCCCGTCAACGCCAGCGTGACGGCTGCCGCCGTCCTCGTATTCCTGGTGGGGGAAACGGCAAGAGCCTCTGCGGCCCCGTCGCGCGCTTCCTGGAGGTAGCCGAGCGCTGCCTCCCCCACACTCATCCCGGCCCGGGCATCAGCCGCCACCGATTTGAGGCCGGCCTGCTGGGCGCGAGCGATGGCCCGCGCCACGGTCTCGCGGCCCCTGTGCACTCTTCCCATAGCGTAGTCAGCCCCACCCTGAACAAAGAGCATGTAGAGATCATTCTGCTTTCCGGTTGCCCACGCGATTTCGTGTTGCATTCCCGCAGCGTCGCCGCGAATGAAGGCAATTTCATAGAGCACTTCGTGGACGCCGAAAGAATCCGCGTGCTGCGCGATGGACTGATCCGCAATAGCCTTCGCCTCATCGAACCGATCGAGCTTTTCGTAAGCACTTTCAGCATTCTGGTAGGCGAAAACGTCTTTCGGGTTGAGCCGCAAAGATTCGTTGGCATTGCTCAGGGCTTTTTCAAACTGGCCGAATTCGCTGTAGCGGTTCGACAAGTTTTCGCGGGGTGTTACGTCGCGAGGGTAGGTCTCTTTCCACGACTCGTAGACTTCGATGGCGCGCTGTTGCTCCCCGGTTACCATTTCGTAGTAATGCGCGGAGATGTACAACTTCTCCCGTTCGCTCGCCCGATCTTTTAATTCAAATGCCTTCTTCAAGTATTCCGAAGCCTGGGCGCTGTCATCTTGGTTGCTGTAGGCCACGCCAAGCGTCGCATAGGCCATGGCGAAGTTGGGGTCTAGTTCAACGGCGTGTTTCAAATAGGGAATGGCCTTCAGGTCATCGATCTTCTGGTGCTCGGCCTGTCCCAGGGTGAAAGCTTGCAGCGCCTCGAGGGAAGAAGTGGTGGCTTTCTCGAGAGGCATGGCGAACTTCTGGACAGAGCCGAGGGACTCGCCGAGTTTGCGCCGCAGGCTGGAGGCGGCGTGGTCCAGCGACTTGAGCACCTGCTCTTTGCTTTCGGCCTCACTCTGCTCGCGGGCCAGCGAGTCGCCGGTTTGCGCGTTGACGGCCTTGAGGTCAATCACGTAATGGCTGCCCAGGCTCGCAATGGAGCCTGCCAACATCGCCTTGGCTCCCTCGCGCAGGCAGATCTCGCGGGCCACCTCTGTGGAGACTCGCTCGTCGGGAGAGCGGCCCATGAAGCGCAACGCCTCCCGCACCTGCGATTCGGGCAGGACGTTCAGATAAGGGGATTGCTCAAGTTGCACTGTGAGCGCCTCTTTCAGCGTCCCGTCGAAAACTGGCTCGCCGGTGGTGTTGACGAAATCCGCCACCACGATGGAATCGCGCGCCGTCAGCGCCGGCGTGCGCCGGAAATGGAATACGGCTTCAATCATCCCGATCAGCACTACCGCCGCGGCGGCGATCACCAAGCCTCGGCGCGGCTTGGCGCGCTTTGCGGGGCTCGGCGTCACGGGTTCAACCACTGGGGGCGGGGCAGGGGCGACAACCGGGTTGGCGCTGCTCTCGTCTCGCGGGGGAGAAATGACCGCTGCGGCAACCGAGGCTGAGCGGCCCGAATCCGTATCGCGCTTGAGCCGTTTAAGATCGGTCCGCATCTCGGAGGCGCTCTGGTAGCGCATTTCCCGGTCCTTCTCGAGCGCCTTACCGATTATTCGTTCCAGGTCATTTGGGAGGTCGGGTTTCAAGCGCAGTAGAGAGGGGGGCGCCTTGTGGAGAATGCTGTCGAAGATGGCTGCCGAGGTGTTTCCAGGAAACGCCGGACGGCCGCTCGCCATCTCGTAAAGAACCAGCCCAAACGAGAACAGGTCGGTGCGCGCGTCGAGTTCCTCGCCCAGCGCCTGCTCGGGTGACATGTAGGCCACGGTGCCAAGGGCCGTCCCCGGGCTGGTCAGAAAGGCTTCTTGCGCCGCCTGCGTCGGCATTTTGCTCGCCCCCACAGCTTGGGCGGCGGTCTTCGGCTGCGAGCTGAGCTTCGCCAAGCCAAAGTCCAGAATCTTCGCCTGCCCACGCTCGGTGATGAAGATATTGGCGGGCTTGATGTCCCGGTGGACAAAACCTTTCGCGTGTGCGGCCTCGAGGGCGTCAGCAAGCTGGACGCCGAAGTCCAGAAGCTCGTCCAACTTGAATGGCTTGGCGGCAATTCGGTGCTTCAGCGTTTGACCTTCCAGGTACTGCATGACAATGAACGGCTGGCCCTCGTGTTCGCCGATATCATAAACAGCGCAGATGTGCGGGTGGTCAAGGGCCGAGGCGGCTCGAGCTTCCCGCTGAAAGCGCTCCAGGGCTTGATGATCCCTGGCCAGGTCTGGGGGCAGGAACTTGAGGGCCACGAAACGGCCGAGACGGGTGTCCTCGGCCTTGTACACCACTCCCATCCCGCCCCCGCCCAGCTTCTCGATGATGCGATAGTGCCCAAAAGTCTTGCCGACCATGGGAATAATCCTAGCCTCCAATAACTTGGAGAAATGTTCTTGGCGAAGTCCTAACTACCATCTTATTGCGCCGCTTCGGGCAAGTCAAATTGACGACGGGTAGCGGTACAGGTGGTACAGCTTGATGTTGTAGCGGCAAGTTTAGCTCGCCAAATGGCGGCATAAAGCCGCCTCTACATCTAACTGTCCACTACCTAACGACGACAAGCCGCTTTGCCGAGTGTTCGACCGATCGGTGTCCCAACGAATGTCAGGTGGCGCCAAAGAGGCTTTGCCGTTGACGCGCTGGCGACTCATTTGGGACAATATGTAGAGATTCCCGAACCAGGAGAGGGCCTGTGGCAGAGTATTACATTCCGGTAGGCGAAGTGGTCAAGCTGGAGCCGAAGTCGGAAGGCATTGAGACTCCACGCAAAAAGAGACCCAAGGAGTTGGCAGTCATCACCGAGTGCTGCACCGGTTGCGCCGGCTCTCCGGCCTGTGTTCCTTACTGTCCCGTCGCCGACTGCATGTATTGGGTGGTGGACGAGGACCACCCTCCATTCGGACGTATCGAAGTTGATCCTCAACTCTGTATTGGCTGCAAGAAGTGCACCAGCAAGGGCCCCGACGGCTGTTTTCTGGACGGCTGCCCGTGGGACGCCATCGAGATGATCCCCACCGAAGATGTCGAAGTCCGGCTGGGGACGAAGTTCACGTTCTAGTTTCCCAACAAGGAAATCTCAAGCATTACAAGCCCGTAGGGGGACGGCTTGCCGTCCCCGGATGGACATTGCAGGAGGGAACGACGAGGGTAGGGCAAGCCCTACCCCTACTCAGAATGCCAGGTCTATTTGACGCCGCTGCTAGGCAACGTCCGCTGGCGAATGGCTTGCGCAGTGAGGGCAGCTTGCTGTCGGACTCGCTCGGACATTCCCGGAACGCCGACGGCGAAGCGGTCGACCCCGGGTAGGCTTCGAGCGTGCCCAACCAGCAGGAGAGCACGCAAGGCTTCAAACACCTGCGTTTCACCGGGGCTAATGACGGCAATTGCGTCGCCTGCGCCGACCTGTGCGCGGTCTTTGGCTGCCAGCCGTGCAACGCTGCCTGCTATCGGTGAAACCACATCCACCGGGTTCCCGTCGTTTGCGACGCTGAGGCGCGCCACGATGCCGCCGCTTTGCATTGAGTCCCCTTCTCTAGCCCGGAAGTCGAGCCTGCCGGCCCGGGTGGCGTTGAGCGTGAAGGGCTGCAGCATGGCCAGCAACTGTTGCTCTCCTGCAGGATCGCCGAAACGCGCCAGGGCCAATGCAGCGTTCGAGCGCACCAGCGGCGCAGGGTCATCGAGCAGCCCGAGCAGCGTCCGGTGGAATGCCTCACAACGGTTGTCCTGGCCCATCACCCAAGCCGCCATCGACCGAAACTGAGGTTGTTTACTCCCGGCCAGACTGATGACTTGCGGATACCAACGCCCGGTCGTCGCGTCGCCGCGCGCCATCCGGTTCGAAAGCTGTGCCAAGGCGTGCTGGGTTTTGTGCGGTAAAGACGTGTCCGATAGGTACTGGCCCATCTCCTGATCGCTCAAGGGCCTTCCAAACCATGTCTGATACCAGAAAAGGAAGGTGACCAGAACCACCAGAATCGGGACGACGATAATGAACGTGTTTCGCGGGGTCCCGGGCCGGAAATTCGCTCTTCGCGCCCTTGAGGAATCAGACGTCATAACTCAGAATAGAATAGCGCGGGGGCATGACGCGCGTCCACGCTTGGGAGGGGAATGTGATGACCGACGTACCTGACCCGGGCTCCGGCTCATCGGGGTTGTGCGCCCGTTGCATGCACGTTCGCATTATCCGGTCTGATCGAGGATCGGTCTTCTATCTCTGCCGCCGGAGCGCCACGGACCCCGCTTACCCGCAATATCCGCGCCTGCCGGTGCTCTCCTGCCGGGGACACGAAGCGCCAGAGGAAGGCGCCGGGAAGCGGGACTAATCAGGCTTATGTCGTGCTATCGCATCCAGGCTGAGTGGGCCGGGCCCGGCCACGGACAGGTAGAGGAAGATGAAGCAGTAAAGCGCCGCCAACTCCCCGTGGTTAACAATCGGGAAGAACCCGTGGGGAAAATGCGCCCTGAAGTAGGCCACGGCCATCTCGCCGCTCAGAATGAACGCGACTGGACTGGTGAGGAGGCCCAAAATCAGCAGCACACCGCCGACCAGTTCCAGGCAGCCCGCAATCCAGGGAAGCGAGCCAAAGGAAGCCGTTGCGCCTTTCCCGCCCATCCCCCCAAAAAGGCCGAGGATTTTTTGCATCCCATGCAGTGAGAAGGTAAATCCAGCCACGATGCGGAGCAAGGAACGAACAAAAGGTTCGAAGGTGCGAATCACCGGCATAGGTTTCTCCGCTTATGCGCTGGTTTCAGTCTAATTCTGCGCTACTTGATATGGCACTGGGCGAGGCCGCGCTTTTCGAGGTATTGCTGGTGGTACTCCTCAGCACGCCAGAAGGTGGAAGCCGGGACAATCTCCGTTACGATGGGCCGTTTGAATGCTCCCGAGCGCTCCATAGCATCCTTGGACGCGCGGGCGAGCGCCTCCTGCTCAGGAGTGAGGTAGAAAATCACCGATCGATATTGGGTTCCCACGTCTGGCCCTTGGCGATTCAGGGTGGTCGGATCGTGGTTCTGCCAGAAGATGTTCAGAAGATCGTTGTAGGATGTCTTTGAGGGATCATAGACGACCTGAACCGTCTCGGCGTGCCCGGTCTCGTCCGTGCAAACGTCTTTGTAGGTTGGGCTTTCGAGGGTTCCTCCCATGTAGCCCACGGCGGTTGAAACGACGCCCGGCGCCTGCCGAAACGCCGCCTCGACACCCCAGAAACACCCGGCACCGAAACTCGCTGTCTCCATAACCCGCGCTCCCCTCAGGGATTTCAAATTTCAAATTTGAAATTTCATTGTCGCTTGGCTGTTTGAAAAATGCAAGGAGCGCCGGCTATTCGCCCGGAGCGCGGTATCGCCGATCTTTCCACGAAACACCGCGCCCCATCCTGCTGGTCAAGATCGTATAGACGGAGACACAGGAATAGAACAATGTCGCCAGGGGCAGTGTAAGAACGTAGAGCGGCGGAATACGCGAGTGGAGGATGAAAGGCAGGTAGACCAAAGAAGCAATGAGGCAGGCCACGACGGCCACGAGGAGAAAGGGATCGTGCAACTCAGCCCGATCCAGCTTCCAATCGGCAAGAACCCGGGTGATCAGAGCCACCCAGGGGAATACCGCCAGCAGGTTGGCCAGGAACATCGCTCCCAGCGTCTTTGGGACGGAGTAGCCGGAGCCTTCAAACGCGATGCGGCTCAGTCCCAGGAACATCTCCGCGCCGCTGGTGTACATGCGAGTATGCAGGAGACCGCGACTGGCCGCCAGGTAGATGCGGCGTCCGTGGCGTTTGAAAAGCTCCGCCATCCGGAGGTCCTCGACGAGTACGCTCCTCAAACGCGCGTAGCCACCCAAGGCCACCAGGTCGTGGCGTCTCATCAGGATAAAAGCGCCGGCGGCGAGGGCTCGGGGAGAAGTTGGATCATTAACTAAATGAACGGGAAAGAGGGAAGTGATAAGGAAGGAGAATCCTGGAAGCACGACTTTTTCCCAAAAGGAACCGAACTCCAGTTCCGGGATAATCGAGAGAAACTGGACGCCCCGTTCAAGGGCAAAGGACACCGCCAGCCTCAGAACTGAAGGGTGAAGAACCATGTCGGCATCCGTTGCCAGAATCCACTCGCCGGAGGCGGCGCTCGACGCCAGATGCAAGGCATGCACTTTGCCGTGCCACTGGGGCGGCAGCGCTTTGTTGTGAATAACCTTGAGCCGGCCACGAGCAGCCGGCTTCGATGCCCACTCGTCCGCTATGGCTCCCGTGTGGTCCTGAGAGTCATCATCCACCAGAACAACTTCAAAATCGGGATAATCAAGCGCCAAAAGGGATTCGAGCGCGGCGGGAAGCGCCTCTTCCTCGTTACGCGCGGCCACAATGATGGATACTCTCGGAAAGGACTCGAGGTGGGATGACGGTTGGTTCGCACGCAATACTAGGGTGCTTCGAAGACTGCGCACGATGCGAACCCCCAGGACACACCAGAGAAGAACCACGAGAGTGGGTAGCCAGGGCATACGTAGTCAGTTGTCGGGTGTCGGGTTAGGAGCGAGTCTGAATGGTGAATGGTGAATAGTGAATTGCAACTAATCTCGGGGACGCTCCAGCAAAACTAATCTCCTACCTCTGAGCCCCCGCAATTCATAATTTAAAATTCACTATTCACTATTCACCATTCACTATTCTTCTTTTCGCGGATCGCGAATCCCTTACACCTGACACCTGCCTACGCCCGGGGAGACTTGCCGTGATGCCGGGTGATGTAGCGCGCTGGAGCTGCGACCCTTTTTTTCTTCGCTGGTTCCGCCTCAACCGGAGCAGGTTCCTCGGCCGGCGTTGTGGGGTCAGCCTCAGGCGTGGCCGTGGTCTTCGTTAACACCTGCTCAAAGAGCACGGCGCGGGAGCCCGGTTTCTTTTTGGGGGGCATCTCCGCGTTGCGATACGGGTGCTCACTGTGGCAAGTCTGGCAAATGACTTTCACCACCTTGTTATCCACCAGGCTGGCCACGGCATGGTTCAAAAGCAGACGGCAGCGAGGGCAGTAGTCGTCAATGATATCGCCAAGTCGGGGAATGGGTTCAAACATGAAAGATCCCTCTGCGGATCCTCATCGTGAGGAAACAAGGTTGCGAGCGCCCATTATAACGCGCTCTCATCAAGAATCAAATGCATCATGGCTTGGCCGGGTAGAGGTAATAGAGCATAAAGTAGACGACCACACCCGTCACAGAAACATAAAGCCAAAGCGGTAGAGTCCAGCGGGCAATTCGCTTGTGCTGCGGGAAGCGCTTCCGCCAGGCGCGGTAAAGCGTGGTGAGGGCTAGTGGCACGATCACCGCGGCGAGTACCGTATGCGAACCCAGCAGGACGAAATAAAAACCCCGAACCGCGCCCTGCCCGAGGAAGTGCGTGGTTCCATGAAAGTAGTGATAAGTGAGGTAACAAACCAGGAAAATCGTTGAGGTCGCAAAGGCGGAGAGCATGCAAGCCTTGTGCGCGCGGATGTTCCTCCGCCGGATGAAAAAGAACCCCAGTGTCAAAAAAACGGCACTGGCAGCATTCAAAGTGGCATCAACGCTGGAAAGGTAGGGGATCATGTGGGATTCGGCGAGCTCTTGTCAGGTCCGGCCTTCGAGGCGGGGCCCTTCCTGAAGTGATGTAGCATTCGCTGACCTTCTCCAGTGTAAAACGACCAAGCGAGGACGCCGCCGAACACTCCCGCCAAACTCAGGCTGATCAGGGTAAACCACAGGCCATCAATATCGAAAACCCTTCCGCTGATCACCTCCCAAGCCGCAATGGCGAGTCCAACCAGGG
>Ga0116225_1003467_pt1 | contig 10123 bp, 8 predicted proteins | sample Sb_taG_8_FD_88968 | JGI IMG/M metagenome (GOLD analysis project Ga0116225, IMG submission 88968) | Peat soil microbial communities from Weissenstadt, Germany - Sb_50d_c_BC metaG | ecosystem: Environmental > Terrestrial > Soil > Wetlands > Peat | place: Germany: Weissenstadt | collected 2010-09-21 | reverse complement strand
GGTCAGCATCACATCGGCCAAATCCAGCCGCCGCGCCATCTCGCTGGCAGCCAAGCGCGACAGGGCGGCGGCAGTGGCCTGCGCCTCGCCGATATGCTCGGATCGGCTCCATTCGATCACCCCGGCCAGCAGCAGCCCCATGCACAGCAGGAAGGTCAGGCAGCCATAGGTTAGCATTTTGGCCAGCGAGGTCGGAAAACTGCGTCTCAGTCTCATGAAGCGATTCATGGCTCGGCTATGGCGTCAAACAAGCCTGACAGGATAGCCAAGGGTTCGAATGGAGAGGGCACCGCATCGGGTGAATGCCGCGCCCTACCCCATCTTCGCAGCCCCCACAGCGACCGGGCGTGCTATGCCATGCCTTTGTAACCTTCCGGCGGAAAGTTTGGAGACGGGATGGCTCGCATCGTCATAGTCGAGGACGATTCCCTCGTCGCCATGGGCATGAGAATCTATCTGGAAACGCGCGGCCACACGATTCTAGCGGTGGTCTCGACCGGCCCCCAAGCGGTGGCGGCGGTTCTGCATGACGATCCCGACCTTGTGCTGATGGATGTGCGGCTGAAAGGCGACATGGACGGCATTGACGCAGCCCAAATGATCTTGGCACGACGACAGGTTCCCATCGTCTTCGTCAGCGGTTCCGGCGAGCCGCAAACCCTGGAGCGCATCCGCGCCGTCCGCCCCGCCGGCCTGCTGCTGAAACCGGTCACGCCATCGGATCTGGCGGCGGAGGTCGAACGGGCGGCGGCGGTGGTTTAAGCCACCGCCGCCTATCCCTACTGCGCCGCCAAAGCGGTCCTCCGATCCTCCACCACCTTGTCGGCTCCGCGCCCCGACAGTTCTTGCAGATGGTCGAAGGTCCACGAAAAGGTGCCGACGCCCATGGTCAGCGAGCGCAGCTCGACGATCAAATCGCCCATCTCGGACTGCGGCAGATAGGCCGAGACGACATCCCAGCCTTTCCAGTTGTCCTTGGCTTCGAAGCCGAGGATTTGGCCGTGGCGGCTGGAAATAATGCGTTGAGCCTTGGGCGTGTAGTCAGCGGGGACAGCGATTTCAACGGCCAGGATGGGTTCCAGCAACACCGGATCGCATTTCGGCATGCCTTCGGTCATACCGATGCGGGCGGCGGTCTTGAAGGCTTGGTCGGAACTATCGACCGGGTGGAAGCTGCCGCTGGTCAGGGTGACTTGCACATCGACCACCGGGAAGCCCAACGGGCCGCGCTTGAGGCTGTCGATGACGCCTTCCTCGACCGAGGGAATGTATTGCTTGGGAATCACCCCGCCGACGATGGAATCGGTGAAGACGAAACCCGAGCCGCGCGGGGTCGGTGCGATATCGATATAAATATCGCCGAACTGCCCATGCCCGCCGCTTTGGCGCTTGTGACGCCCATGTTCGGACGCCGGTTTGCGGATGGTTTCCTTGTACGGCACCTGCGGGCGTTGACCGGCGACGGCCAGATTGAAGCGGCTTTTCAGCTTCTCCAGGGCCACCAGCAGATGGATTTCGCCCTGCCCCCACAGCACCATTTCATTGGTGTCGGTGGAACGGTCGAGCGATAGCGAGGGATCTTCCTCGATCAGCTTGGTCAGGGCGGCGGTCAGCTTGACTTCGTCCTGCTTCTTTTCCGCATGCACCGCCAGCGAGAACAGCGGGGGCAACGGCGCCGGCCAAGCCGGGGTGTCGGCGTCGCCGCTGCCCAGCAGATCACCGGTGGCAATGCTGTCCAACCGCCCGAACGCCACCAGATCGCCGGGACCGGCCTTGGCCAGCTTGGACAACGCAGCCCCCTGCGGCAGGAACATCCCCGACGGGCGCAAGCCATTGACGAGGCCGGTATCGGTGAATTCGCCGCGCCAGATGCGGGCGTAGCTGAGTTTGCCGGTATGCGCGGCATGCACCGATTTGAACACGCGGGCGACGGCCGCGCCTTCCGGCAAAATGCCCATGCGCCAGCGGGTGTCGCTGGGATCGGGGACTTCGTGGCGCAGCGCTTTCAATAGACGGCGGATCCCGTGGTCCTGTGTCGCCGAGCCGAAGAACACCGGAACGATCAAATCGCCGGCCAGATCGCGAGACAGATTGTCGTAAACCTCGCCGGTCGGCGGGGTGGTGTCGGACAGCAGTTCCTCCAGCAGCCCGTCGTCGAGGTCGGCCAGATGCTCCAGCATGTCGGCGCGGGCGGTCTGTTCGTCGGACAGTTCGGTTTCCGGCAGCTTGATCAGTTCCGAGGGCTGGCCCTGGCGGTAATGATAGGCGCGCTCGCTGACCAGATCGATGAAACCGGCCACCGCCTCGCCGTTGCGGATCGGCAGTTCGCGCAGCACCAGCGGGCGGTCGGAGACAGCCTGCAAGGCTTCCAGCGTCTCGCGCAGGCGGACCTGGGCGGTTTCGGCCTTGTTGATGAAAACGATATGCGGGACATCGTTTTGGTCCAGAAACTTCAGCAGCGGAGCGACCATGACGGCGCGCGCCGGTTCTGGCTCGACCACCACCACGGCAACATCGGCGACCAGCAAGGCGTTGTAGCTGTCCTGTTGGAACTCGATGGAGCCGGGGCAGTCGAGAAAGGTCCAGCGGTCCTCCAGATAGGTGGTCGCGGCGATATTGACTTCGACGCTCATGCGCCGTTGGCGCGCTTCCGGGGTGGCGTCGCCGACCGTCGTGCCATCCGCTATGCCGCCTTTGCGGGCGATGGCGTCGGTGGCGAAAAGAAGGCTTTCGAGAAGGGTCGTCTTGCCGCTGGAGTAAGGACCGACCAGGGCGGCGACACGAGGCAGATTGGACCGAGAAGGCATTGTTCCCCTCCTTATTGTTGGGGATATGCTCCACCCAACCCCGCATTCTGGCAACAGGAAATGCGCGTGGAGGGACCGAGGGTTGCGGGTCGCCGTCCAGCCGTTCACCGTCGCCGCCAGGGTCATAACAGCGGACGTGATCGTTGAGGTCTCGGCGCGAAAGGGGATGGACAAGCGGACAAGAAAAAACCCGGAGGCCAGCAGCCTCCGGGTTCCATTCGTCCGACGTGGCGAATGCCTGTTAGGTCAGGCTGTCGCAGAAGCGCTGGATGCGGGCGCAGGCTTCGGTCAGGTTCTTCTCGCTGGTGGCGTAGGAAATGCGGAAATACGGCGACAAGCCGAACGCCTCGCCCTGAACCACGGCAACACCTTCCTGCTCCAACAGGTAGGTGACGAAGTCGCTGTCGCTGTTGATCACGCGGCCATCGGTGGTCTTTTTACCGATGGTGCCGGCGCAGGACGGATAGACGTAGAACGCGCCTTCCGGCGTCTGGCAGGTGATGCCCTTGGCGGCGTTCAGCAGCTTGACCACCAGATCGCGGCGGCCCTTGAAGACCTCGGCGTTCTTGGGGATGAAGTCCTGAGTGCCGTTCAGCGCCTCGACCCCGGCGGCCTGGCTGATGGAACTGGTGTGGGTGGTGCTCTGCGACTGGATCTTGTTAATCGCGCCGATGAGTTCCTTGGGGCCGCCAGCATAGCCGACGCGCCAGCCGGTCATCGCATAGGCTTTGGCCAGACCGTTCAGGGTCAGCGTGCGGTCGTACAGCTTGGGCTCGACCTGGGCCGGCGTGAAGAACTCGAAGCCGTCATAGATTAGGTGCTCGTAGATGTCGTCCGACATCACCCACACATGCGGGTGGCGCAGCAGCACATCGGTCAGCGCCTTCAGCTCGGCCTTGGAATAGGCGGCGCCGGTCGGGTTGGACGGCGAGTTGAGGATCAGCCACTTGGTCTTGGGCGTGATCGCCGCTTCCAAATCGGCGGGCTGCAGCTTGAAGCCGTTCTCTTCCGGACAGGCGACGAACACCGGCTTGCCTTCGGCCAGCAAGGTGATGTCGGGATAGCTGACCCAGTACGGGGCCGGAATGATCACTTCGTCGCCAGCGTTCAAGGTCGCCATCAGCGCGTTGTAGATCACCTGCTTGCCGCCACAGCCGACCGTAATTTGCTCGGGCGTGTAGTCTAGGCCGTTCTCGCGCTTGAATTTGGCGGAAATGGCCTTGCGCAGCGCCAGGGTGCCAGCGACGGCGGTGTATTTGGTTTCACCCTTGTCGATGGCGACCTTGGCGGCGGCCTTGATGTTGTCGGGGGTGTCGAAGTCGGGCTCGCCGGCGCCCAGGCCGATGACATCACGACCTTGGGCCTTGAGATCGGCCGCTTTCTGGGTCACCGCGATGGTCGGCGACGGCTTGATGAGCGACAGGCGCGAGGCAAGAAACGACATTGAGAATCCCTCCCAAGGGATGAAAAAAGAAGCCGTGAAAATTACTGCCGCATCAGCCTCGGCGCAAGGGAAGAACGCTTGGCGCGGCCCCCCACTATGGCGATACTGGGTTGCAAATCATCCGCACGGAGCATCGTCCATGCTTGCATCCCTGGTCCCCGGCATCTCTCACAGCCTGAACTTCACCGTTCCCCGCGAAAAGACAGTGCCGTTCCTCTACCCTGAATCGCCGCATTTCGAGATCATGCCGGAAGTGTTCGCCACCGGGTTCATGGTCGGCTTGATGGAATGGTGCTGCATGGAGGCGATGGCGCCGCATCTGGAGCCGGGGGAAGGCTCACTCGGCACCTTGATCCACGTCACCCACGAAGCCGCCACCCCGCCCGGCATGACGGTGACGGTCGACTGCACCCTGGACCGTATCGAGGGCCGGCAGTTGATCTTCTCGGTCACCGCCCGCGACGAAACCGATTTGATCGGCCGCGGCGAACATGGGCGGACGGTGGTGAAGTGGGACCGCTTCGTCGAACGGGTGGCGAAGAAGGCGGGATGATATCGCGCCAAACAAAAGGGCCGGCGAACGCGATGTTCGCCGGCCCTTTATGCATTTGCGCGGACACCGATCAGGCGGCGGCGGGAGCCGCCAAGCTGGCGGTCCAGGTCGCGAACACGGCCAGCGCCGCATCATAGACTTCAACCTGCGCGGTATTGCCGCTGGCGGCCTCTTCGGCGCGCTTGCTCACGATGTCGGCTTCGGTGGCTTTGTATTCGGCCAGGATCGCATCCTTGTTGGGATCTTTCCGATCCAGGACCAGATAGGTGTTGGTGCGAACGCGGGCTTCCGCCGTGCGCTCGACCGTCGTCGGGCCGGTTCCGGCCGCCAAGAGACGGGTGCGATAAAATTCGGTTGTGCTCATAACCACCTCCAGGAGCGAGCGGACGACCCAAGGGCGAACCCGCGCTCGTGTCACGCCGACATCATTGGGGCGCAACATCATCAGCCTAGAGAGTGTTTCGCCTAAATACTACGGATCATTCGCCTACCTATAAGATTTACGACTGTATTTATGATTATAAAATTCGTTTTCTGCCAAATAAAACGGCAGAAAAAGACGATGTCGTACTCTCTACATTTATTTCTACATAAATTGTACGTTCCCGTACATATTTTGTCTGCCCAAAATTAAAAGAGGCAGGCTCCGTTCTGAGCCTGCCTCGATCCCCATTCTTGACTAAATATGAGAAAACCTGACCCGTCTTCAGTCAGCCTTGCCGGCGATCAGGCGATAGGCCACCGCTCCGAGCACAGCCCCAACGATGGGAGCCAGCCAAAACAGCCAGAGCTGCCCGACCGCCCAATTTCCGACGAACAACGCCACACCGGTACTGCGGGCCGGATTGACCGAAGTGTTGGTGACCGGAATGCTGATGAGATGAATCAGCGTCAGGGACAGGCCGATGGGGATGGGAGCGAAGCCGGCCGGGGCGCGCTTATCGGTGGCCCCCAGGATGACCAGCAGGAAGAACATGGTCATCACCGTCTCGCAGACCAGCGCCGCCAGCAGGGAATAACCGCCGGGCGAATGCGCGCCGTAGCCGTTGGCGGCGAATCCCTTGGAGACGTCAAAATCCGCCGTGCCACTGGCGATGACATAAAGCACGGCGGCGGCGGCGATGCCGCCCACAACCTGCGCCACGATATAGGGTAGAAGTTTGCCTGCCGGAAAGCGCCCGCCCGCCCACAGCCCGATCGAAACCGCCGGATTGAAGTGGCCGCCAGAGATATGGCCGACCGCATAGGCCATGGTCAAAACGCTTAACCCAAAGGCCAACGCCACACCCAACAGGCCAATGCCGACATGCGGAAAGGCCGCGGAAATAACCGCGCTGCCGCAGCCGCCGATAACAAGCCAGAACGTTCCGAAAAATTCAGCGCCAACCTGTTTCATTCGAAGCTCCTCTTGGCTGCGAGACCTCCATATGCGGAGACCCTATTCAACCAAACAGGATGGCATCGTAGCGTCGCCCCTCCGCAGAGAGCGCGCGAAATTGAGTCTAGAGGATGTTGCCGGTCGCTCTATCCGATTAGGGCCTGCGATTACTGGTAGTAGGGGATGCGGGTGCCCGCATCCCCCCTTTGACAATCGATCAGCCCTTCGGCAGGTAGATCTCTCCGCCAGCCTGCGCGAACTCGGCGGCCTTTTGCGCCATACCGCTGTTGGCGGCTTCACGCACTTCATGCGAGATTTTCATCGAGCAGAAATGCGGCCCGCACATCGAGCAGAAATGCGCCAGCTTGGCGCCCTCGGCGGGCAAGGTCTCGTCGTGGAAGGTCTGCGCCTTCTCCGGGTCGAGAGCCAAAGCGAACTGGTCTTTCCAACGGAACTCAAAGCGCGCCCGGCTGAGGGCGTTATCGCGGTCCTGCGCGCCGGGATGGCCCTTGGCCAAATCGGCGGCATGGGCGGCCAGCTTATAGGCGATGACGCCTTCGCGGACGTCGTCGCGGTCGGGCAGGCCCAGATGCTCTTTCGGGGTGACGTAGCACAGCATGGCGGTGCCCATCCAGCCGATCATGGCGGCGCCGATGGCGCTGGTGATGTGGTCGTAACCTGGGGCGATGTCGGTGGTCAGAGGCCCGAGCGTGTAGAACGGCGCTTCATGGCAGACGGCCAATTGGCGGTCCATGTTCTCTTTAATCTTGTTCATCGGCACATGGCCGGGGCCTTCGATCATCACCTGGACGTCCTTGGCCCAAGCGACCGGGGTCAGCTCGCCCAAGGTGTCCAACTCGGCGAACTGGGCTTCGTCATTGGCGTCGGCAATCGAGCCGGGACGCAGACCGTCGCCCAGCGACACGCCGACGTCGTAAGCGGCCAGGATGTCGCAAATCTCGTCGAAGCGTTCGTAGAGGAAGTTTTCCTTGTGATGCGCCAGGCACCACTTGGCCAGGATCGAACCGCCGCGCGAGACGATGCCGGTGACGCGATTGGCGGTCATCGGAATATGCGCCAGCCGCAGCCCGGCATGGATGGTGACGTAATCGACGCCCTGTTCGGCTTGCTCGATCAGGGTGTCGCGGAAGATCTCCCAGGTCAGCGCCTCGGCCTTGCCATCGACCTTTTCCAGGGCCTGATAGATCGGCACCGTGCCGATCGGCACCGGAGAATTGCGGATGATCCATTCGCGCACGGCATGGATATAGCGCCCGGTGGACAAATCCATCACGGTGTCGGCGCCCCAGCGGATCGACCACACCAGCTTATCGACCTCGGCGTCGATCGATGAGGCGATCGGCGAATTGCCGATATTGGCGTTGATCTTGACCAGGAAGTTGCGCCCGATGATCATCGGCTCGGCTTCGGGATGGTTGGGGTTGGCCGGCAGAATGGCGCGGCCCGAAGCGATCTCGGCGCGGACGAATTCCGGGGCCATGTTCTCGCGGATGGCGACGTATTCCATCTCCGGCGTAATCAATCCGGCACGGGCATAGGCCAGTTGCGTCGGATGACAACCCGGCTTGGCCCGCAGCGGCTTGCGGTCGGCCCGGTCGAATTGCTTGACCGAGATATCCTGGCCCGGCTTCAGCCCATTGTCCTCGGGGCGCTCGACGCGGCCGTCATAGGCTTCAACGTCGCCGCGCGCCATGATCCACGACTGACGCAAGGCCGGCAGGCCTTTGGTGATATCGATGCTGGCGGCGCTGTCGGTATAAGGGCCGGAGGTGTCGTAGACGCGCAACGCCGGTTCGCCGTGCAGGGCGATCTCACGCATGGCGACAGCCACGCCCTGGCCGCCCGCCGCATGGACTTTGCACGAGCCGGGCAACGGCCCGGTGGTGATGGTAAACGGTTCGGACATCGTTAAAGGTCTCCCTGTTGACGAGGAAGACCCGGGACTCGGAGCGATGAACGGAGGTTTGGCCCAAACTGGGCCGCGATATCCATCCCTTCGCCGGCATGACCCGGATCAGGTTCAAAGGGTCGCCGCGCGGTTCCTCGCGAACCCGTCGGCCTCTCAGCCCCCTGCCAGGGCCCCCCTTGGAAGGGCAGCAGTCTCTGCCACGGGGGGAGGCGGTGTCAATGGTTGCGATGGTTGTGCCGCTGGCGCATTGGCTCAATCGGTCCATATAATGCGGTATGAACGCATCCGATCTTCTCCCCTTCTTCCAACCGCAGCCGGCCGGGCCGCGGGCGGAGTTCAAGCTTGTCTCGGACTATGCGCCTGCGGGCGATCAGCCGACCGCCATCGAGGAGTTGATCGCCGGGATCGAGGCGAAAGAGCGCGATCAGGTGCTGTTGGGCGTCACCGGATCGGGCAAGACCTTCACCATGGCCCATGTGATCGCCCGCAGCGGCCGTCCGGCCCTGGTGCTGGCGCCCAACAAGACCTTGGCGGCGCAGCTCTACGCCGAAATGAAAAGCTTTTTCCCCGAAAACGCGGTGGAATATTTCGTTTCGTATTACGACTACTATCAGCCCGAGGCTTACGTCCCACGCACCGACACCTATATCGAAAAAGACTCGCAGATTAACGAGCAGATCGACCGCATGCGCCACGCCGCCACCCGCGCGCTGTTGGAGCGCCGCGATGTGGTGATCGTCGCCTCGGTCAGCTGCATCTATGGTATCGGCGCGGTCGAAAGCTACGCCAACATGACGGTGAAGCTGCACACCGGCCAGGAAATCGATCAGCGCGATTTGCTGCGCCGGTTGGTCGAGCTGCAATATACCCGCAACGACCAAGCCTTCCAGCGCGGCACCTTCCGTGTGCGCGGCGACAATATCGAGATCTTCCCGGTCCACTATGAGGACCGCGCTTGGCGGGTCAGCCTGTTCGGCGACGAGGTCGAGAGCATCGCCGAATTTGACCCCCTGACCGGCGAAAAGACCTGCGGCTTGAGCGAAATCACGGTGTTCCCGTCCAGCCACTACGTCACCCCGCGCCCCACCGTCACCGCCGCGGTCAAGGGTATCAAGACCGAGTTGAAACAAACGCTGGAGCGCTTCCTCGCCACCGGCAAGCTGCTGGAGGCGCAACGGCTGCAAGAGCGCACCACGTTCGATATCGAAATGATGGAGGCCACCGGCCATTGCAAATCCATCGAGAACTATTCGCGCTACCTGACCGGCCGCGCCCCAGGCGAGCCGCCGCCGACCTTGTTCGAGTACCTGCCCGCCGACGCCTTGGTGTTCGTCGATGAAAGCCACGTCACCGTGCCGCAGATCGGCGGCATGTACAAAGGCGACTTCAACCGCAAAAGCACCCTGGCCGATTACGGCTTCCGCCTGCCCTCGTGCATCGACAACCGGCCTTTGAAATTCGAGGAATGGGACGTCATGCGCGGCCAAACGGTCTGCGTTTCGGCCACTCCGGGCCCGTGGGAGATGCAGCGAACCGGCGGCGTCTTCGCCGAGCAGGTGATCCGCCCGACCGGCCTGATCGATCCGGTCTGCATCATCCGCCCGGTCGAGCATCAGGTCGACGACCTGTTGGCCGAAGTCCGCATCTGCGCCGGCAAGGCTCAGCGCGTGCTGGTCACCGTGCTGACCAAGCGCATGGCCGAGGATCTGACCGAATACATGCATGAGGCCGGGGTACGGGTGCGCTACCTGCATTCCGACATCGACACCCTGGAGCGCATCGAGATCATCCGCGATTTGCGGCTCGGCGCCTTCGACGCGCTGGTCGGCATCAATCTCCTGCGCGAGGGCCTCGACATTCCCGAATGCGCGCTGGTCGCCATCCTCGACGCCGATAAGGAGGGCTTCCTGCGCAGCGAAACGAGTCTGGTGCAAACCATCGGCCGCGCCGCGCGCAACATCGACGGCCGCGTCATCCTCTATGCCGACGCCGTCACCGGCTCGATGGAGCG
>Ga0116225_1003462_pt1 | contig 10134 bp, 10 predicted proteins | sample Sb_taG_8_FD_88968 | JGI IMG/M metagenome (GOLD analysis project Ga0116225, IMG submission 88968) | Peat soil microbial communities from Weissenstadt, Germany - Sb_50d_c_BC metaG | ecosystem: Environmental > Terrestrial > Soil > Wetlands > Peat | place: Germany: Weissenstadt | collected 2010-09-21 | reverse complement strand
AGCGCGGAGTATTTCCTGCTCTTCGCTGCGGTATCAAAGGTCGAAGATGTTAAGTTCATCAGCGGGGATGATACTTTGCAATCGGCACTAAAGGTCATTCCGTCGATTCCCTTCAACGTCGCATTTCCCGACGATGCGCCAACACGCTTGCTCCGCCGGGCCATAATTGCCTGCTCGCCGGTGTCGGGGTGTAAGCTTGTGCTTTTCACCCCCGATTCAGTCCGATCAGTAAACTAGGTATGCTGGGAGCGTCGTATGACCTTTCCCTTGCGCCCCACTTCGCGCTATAGTCTCTGTCCGGTTTCTTTTGGAGGGTCTTATGGCTACTCATACGCGAGCGGAAGGCAAAGTCAGGAGTTTCGGCCAAAACATCGAGAGCGATCTGTCTTCAAGATTCCTGCGCGTAGTGGAGACTGCCGCCATCGCCTCGGCTCGCACCATGGGCCAGGGTGAGCGCAAACTCTCGGACCAGGTCGCCACCGAAGCCATGCGCCAAACCATGGACAGTATTCCCATGCGCGGCACCATCGTCATCGGCGAAGGTGAACGCGACGAGGCTCCGATGCTTTACATCGGCGAGAAAGTAGGCGCGGAATTTCCTGACGGCCGCGAAGTGCCGGAGGTTGACATTGCCGTCGATCCGCTCGAAGGAACGAATCTGTGCGCTACTGGAGCGCCCGGCTCCATCACCGTGCTGGCTGCGTCCGAACGCGGCGGCCTGCTGAATGCTCCTGATTGCTACATGGAAAAGATTGTGGTCGGGCCTTCCTGCAAGGACGCGGTCGAACTCGACGCGCCGGTCGCCGACAACCTCAAAAACATCGCCAAACGCCTCGACCGCGACGTCGAAGACCTGGTCATAATTGTGCTTGATCGTCCGCGCCACGAGAAGTTGATTGCTGACATCCGCGCCGCCGGCGCCCGCATTCGCCTCATCGGAGATGGCGACCTCTCCGCCGGAATCGCCGCAGCCGTCATCGGCACAGGCGTCCACGCGGTCATGGGTTCGGGCGGCGCACCCGAAGGCGTGATCACCGCTGCCGCCATTCGCTGCCTAAACGGATACATGTTGGGCCGTCTCGTCATCGACAAGCCAGAGTTGGAAGAGCGCATCGCGCGCATGGGCATCAAGGACAAGTGCAAGATTTACGAGGCCGAGGACCTCGCTCCCGGCAAACAACTGATCTTCGCGGCAACCGGCGTAACTGAGGGCGCTCTGCTGAAAGGTGTGCGCTTTTTCGGTGAAGGCACGCGAACTTCGTCGGTCATCCTGACTTACCGCACCGGCAAGGTGCGCTTCATCGACAGCATTCATCTGGAAAAAGGTCCGGACGTGAAGGTGAGGTTCGCGTAATTTTGAAAGTAATCGAACCAAAATACAACAAGGACGCGCGCATGATCCAGTATTTCCGTACCGCCTTTTTCTTTCTACTCATTCTCAGCTTGGCAGCATTCGGCGCAAACGCGGCGAGCGCGCAAACGCTCGCTCTCGTTGGGGCCAAGGTCTATTCCTCACCCAATGCCGATCCTCTGAACGACGCAGTCGTTCTCGTCTCTGGCGGCGTCATCGTCAATGTTGACAAGCGCGCTGATGTCAAAATCCCGAAAGACGCGCGCGTCATCGATTGCACCGGAAAAACCATCGTTGCCGGCTTCTGGAATAATCACATCCATCTCACCGAACCGGCGTGGAACAACGCCGCCAGCGCGCCGGCTGCTGTCCTCGAAAAGCACATGCAGGAAATGCTCACGCGCTGGGGCTTCACCACCGTCTGGGATCTTGGTTCCGACCCGAATAATTCTCTGGCTCTCCGCCGCCGCGTCGATTCAGGCGAAGTCCCAGGCCCCAAGATCCTTCTTGCCGGCACCATCTTCCCAAAGAACGGCCATCCCGTTTATTTGCCGCCCGAGCTGCAACTCCCCGAAGCCGCCACGCCCGAAGAGGCCACGCAAATGGCTCGCGACGACATGAAAATGGGCCTGGACGCCATGAAGCTCTTTACCGGCGCATTCATGGGAGACAAACCTGTCATCAATATGGATACCGCCATCGTGAAAGCCGCGGTTGACGTTGCCCATGCGCAGGGCAAACCGGTTTTCGCTCATCCCCAAAACAGAGTCGGCGTGGACAACGCGATCGCAGGCGGCGTCGATGTCCTCGCGCATACCATCCCCTCGGAGCCCAATTACACCGCCGAGGAACTGGCTCGTTTCAAGTCTCAACACACAGCCCTGATCCCCACGCTCACTCTGTGGACGACCATCGTCCGCGACTCCGACGTAACCGCCCACTTGGTGCAATCCGGCGTTGACCAACTCGAGACCTTTGCCGCCAACGGTGGTCCTGTTCTCTTCGGCACCGACACTGGCTTCACCACCAACTACGACACCTCACAGGAATACGACCTCATGCATCGCGCGCTACCGGCAGGCGAAATTCTCGCCTCCCTCACCACAAATCCCGCCGCATATTTCAAAGCCACAAAGAAAGGCCGCGTGGAAAACGGATTTGACGCCGATCTCGTGGTCCTCGATGCTGACCCCTCCACCGATGTTCACAACCTGGCCAAAGTCGCGTACACCATCCGCAACGGACAAATCATTTACCAGAAACCGTAAGAGTTTCCTGCCGTCGGCGCTTCCGCGAGTCCCTCAAACCATTGGTCTCATTTTCTCGGTTCTTCAATGTCGATTTTCGGTTCGTCCATTCGTCTATTCAACGAACGGGGGCCAACAACAAACCAAAATCGACTCCCCCAAAGAAGGAGGAACTATGAAACATGCACTGGCAGCGACAATCGCATCGCTCATGATTACTTGTTCGCTGTGGGCCGCCGACTCATCCCAACCGGCGGACGCCGCGGCGGCTTTCGCGCAACTTAAAAGCCTGGCCGGTGATTGGGAGAGCAAGGCGCCCGACGGTAGCAAGTCTCGCGTGCGCTATGAGGTCGTATCTGCGGGTTCGGCGGTGGTCGAGCATTTCGAGACCGACGCCCTGGGCCCAGCCAACGCCATGGTCACCGTGTTCTATCTTGAGGGCGATCACCTGCGGCTGACCCACTATTGCATGGCGAAGAACCAGCCGCGCATGCAAGCCCTGGCGTTCGACAAATCCATCGGGGAATTGCGCTTCGCTTTTCTCGATGCGACCGGCCTCTCCAGTCCAGAAGCCGGGCACATGCACAACGCCACTTTCCGCTTTGTTGACGCCGACCACTTCGCCACCGACTGGCAGTTTTTCGACGGCGGCAAACCAAAATTCAGCGAATCCACGCAGTACACTCGAGTGCGATAGGAGAATCCATGGCGCAATACTTGCTCTTGCTCTATAACGATCCCTCCGACTGGAAGAAAATGAGTCCGGAGGACATGCAGAAAGCGATCCAGAAGTTTTCCGCCTGGCGCGAAAAGATTCGCAGCCAGAACCTACTTGTGGGCAGCCACAAGCTGGCCGATGAACCGGGCAAGGTGATGCGCGGCAAAAGCCCGGTTCGAGTCACCGACGGACCCTATAGCGAAACCAAGGAAGTTCTCGGCGGCTACTTCCTCATTGAGGCCCCGAATTACAAGGCCGCCGTCGATCTGGCGCGCGACTGTCCCGGCCTCGAGTACAACGGCACCATCGAAGTGCGGGAAGTAGATCCTATGTTGCCACGCAAATAGGTACCGTGTGTCTGTTTCCGAAAATCCCGATGCAGGCTCTCTGGTCGACCATCTGTTCCGCAGCCGCGCGGGGCAGATGGTCTCTCATTTAACCCGCCTGCTCGGTCCTGAGCATATCGAGTTGGCCGAAGAAGTCACGCAGGACGCACTGCTCAAAGCATTGCAGCACTGGCCTTACACTGGCATCCCCGAGAATCCCGCAGGCTGGCTGTTTCGCGTGGCCCGCAATGCGGCGCTGGACGCGGTTCGCCATCGCACTCTGGCTGCGGACAAATCGGCTTCGCTGGCAGCCGAGCATTTCAGAAACGCCGAAGCGCTCACCGCCGACGATGCTGAACTCGAAGAGCAGCTGCGTGACGATGAGCTGCGAATGGTTCTGATGTGCTGTCATCCCGCCATTTCGCATGATGCCCGCGTGGCGCTAAGCCTGAAAACCGTCAGCGGCTTCAGCGTAAATGAAATCGCGCGCGCATTCCTGGCTGACGAAGCCACGATCGCACAGCGCCTGGTACGTGCCAAGCGGCAAATTCGCGAGTCGCGCATCCGTTTCGAACTGCCCGCCGGAGAAGATCTGAATTCCCGCATGGACTCCGCGCTCGAAGTCGTTTACCTGATGTTCAACGAAGGTTATGCCGCGCAATCGGGCGAGGATCTTGTGCGGCAGGATCTGTGCGGAGAAGCTTTACGCCTTGGAAGTTTGCTGGCGACTTCGTCCGTGGGCACGCCGCAGGCGCATGCCTTAGTAGCTCTGATGGCTTTCCAGGCAGCGCGGCTTCCGGCGCGCGTGGACGCAGCCGGAGAACTCGTCCTGCTGCCAGATCAGGATCGAAGTCAGTGGGATCGCAGTTTGATCGCACTGGGCTTTCATCATTTCGACTTATGCGCTGCCGGAGTTCAAGTGACTTCGTATCACCTCCAGGCCGCAATTGCCGCAACCCACGCTCGCGCCCAAGACGGCAGCGCAACGGACTGGAATCTGATTCTCGATCTGTACGATCAGTTGCTCGAACTGAGCCCGTCTCCGGTAGTGGAACTCAACCGCGCGGTAGTTGTAGCCAAGGTGAAAGGGCCGGAAACCGCGCTGGCAGCCCTGCGTCCGCTCGCCGGCAATCGCTCCCTGCGCAATTACTACCTGCTCCCCGCCGTTCAAGGACAACTGCTGTTCGAGATCGGCGACGAACTGGCCGCGTCGCAATGCTTCCGCGAGGCGTTGCAACATCCATGCTCAGAGCCGGAACGAAGATTCCTCCAACGCAAGCTAGCCGAGTGCCTGAAGACGCAAGCTTGAAGTGTGGCGCGGGTGCCCTCGCTCGCGGGCATCAAGAACCCGACGTCCATTTACTCGAATTGCTTCTTCACCTCCGCCGGCACTCTCGGCGCCGGAGGAAAATCCTGCGAATATCCCTTGAACAGCGCAACTGTCTTCTCAGACCGCTTCGTCCCGTCATGCACCACGATGGTGTGCGGCATCGTCGGGGAGTAACCTTCCCACAGCGAAACTCCCGCATAAACACCGTCTTTGCGCAGAATGTAATACGTCATATCCACGAAGCGCAGCTTAGCCATGTCACCGTTGTAGTTGCGGACAATGCGCTTGAGTGCGTCCATGCCCGCGTCTAACGGAGACATGCCGTGCCGCATGTTTTCAACAATCGTATGCGCGCCCGCCACTTTGATGTTCTCTTCCCCGCTGCCCGTCGCGCCCGCCGAGCCTACATCCTGATCGGTATAGCACCCGGCTCCAATAATCGGAGAATCCCCGAGACGCCCCGGCAGCTTATACGCCAGGCCGCTCGTGGTCGTGCATCCCGACATCTCACCCTTTTCATTCAACGCCGAACAATGAATCGTGCCTGTGGGCGGAAACAAAACCTTGTGCACTGCCTCTTCTCGCAACTCAGGCCCAATGCCAAGCTCGGCAGCCCGCTCTTCCAGGCGGCGAAACCGTTCTTCACGAAGCTCCGCTTGTGGCTTGGCATCTGTCTTGACATCCGGCGCCTGCCAGTGCGGATCGTCTAACCCCGGTCCCCACCAGTCTTCCAACGAGTGATACTCCTTCCACAGCAGCCAGATCTTTCGCGAATGGTCGGTCAGCAAATTCTCCCGCGGAAAACCGACCGCCACAGCAAACCGCTCCGCACCCTCGCCCACCAGCATCACGTGCCCGGTATGGTCCATCACCGCTTTCGAAACCAGCGAAACATTCTTGATGTTGCGCACTCCGCCCACCGACCCCGCCCGCCGCGTCGGCCCATGCATGCAACAAGCGTCAAGCTCGACCACGCCTTCCTCATTAGGCAACCCGCCAAGCCCCACGCTCGTGTCATTCGGATCATCCTCCGGCCCCTTCACCACGCGCAGCGCCGCATCCAAAGTATCTCCGCCACCAGCCAGAAACGCGTAAGCGTCATCGACATAATTGAATCCGTTGTGCGCGGTAACCATAATTGGACGAGCAACGACTCGCTTGGCGGATGCCGAGCTTGTCTTAGAGGTGACGGAGTCCTGCGCGTTACTCCGAATGTCTGGCAACCCCGCCGCTAAAGAACCCGCAACCGCCGTGGTAAGAAAGTCGCGCCGCGAAACCGTCATCAATCCCCCCGAAAAATAAAACGCAAAGAAAGTGTCCGCCAGAATAACACGCGAGCGGGATTCATCCATCGCCAAAACACGGCCCGACCTGTCCGGTCAGCCTAGGTTAGCTTCCAAAGAAGGGACGCAGGCCTGCGGCACCGGCCGATTCTGGGTGCTAGAATCTCGGCCATGAGACACCATGCGCCATTTCTGCTGTGCCTTTGCGCTGGACTTGCCAACCTTGGTTGCGATCAATTCGTTGATAAGTCGAAGTACGACGCTGCCGTAAAAGAAGGGTCGCAAGCAAAACTGGATTTACAGCAAACCAAAGCTGCCTTAGAAGCATGCAAACAAAAACCCCCTGAACATCACTACGAGCTGCGCACTGAAGGCTTTCGAACCTTCCGCTTTGACCCGTCAACCGGTGGCTGGCCCACCTTTGCGGTTTCGGCAAAGGTGGGGACTTATGCCGCCGCATCGCAATTTTGATTTTGTCCTTATCCGATTGATTGGTGCGGCGTGAGACCGCCGACTCGTCGTGCAAAGTCAAGAGCCACGGACGAGGGCCTCCGCTCCACATCGGACGGACTGGATCTGAGCATCGCGCACCACAATGGTGTATACTGGTGTTACTATGCCAATGGCCAAACGATCCCGGGCGAAACCTTCCCGCGCCAAGCACGTCCGCCGAAGTGTGACCTTGCCGTCCAAGATCGCCCGTCAGGTCGAAAGCTTGGCTAAGCAGCGCGATCTCAGCAACAACCGCGTGCTGGTAGAACTTATCGAGCAAGGAATCGAAGCCCAACAACAAAAAGAGAAAGCCTTCTTCCAGTTGGCGGAACGCTTCCGCGCCGCCAACGATCCCGAGCAGGTCAAGCAGTTGGGAGACCAGCTAGGCCGCTTCGTGTTCGGCGAATAAGCAAGCTTTGACCGAATGAAGATTTGACCGAATGAAGATCGAGACCTGGTCTCGGCTCCCCCGCGCCGTTCGCGACCACTTGGTCGAGCGCATGCACGACCGCAACATTGGCCTCGAGGACCTAAACCAGCTGCGACTTTGGATGGAATCCAACCCAGACGTCCCTGACGGGCCGTGGTACAAGGAGTTTGGCTCGTTCAAGCTTTGCGGCGAAGGCAGATACCCAAAAACTTTCCTTCTGCCGGGCCAATTGGCCAGAGGGCAAAAGCTCTAACCGCGCCCTCGATCCAGGGTTTCCAATCTCGCGTTTTTCGGGACAGGGAGCGCGCGTGGAGACCAGACTACTCGGTGAGCCATTTGCCGAGCCGCTTTTCCGCTTCTTCCTGCGAAAGCGCGCCGCTGGTGCGGGCTTCATCGAGCCCGCGCCGTACCTTCTCCAGCACGTAAAGGTGATATTGGATATCTTCCAACGAACAGTTGTCCGGCAGCTTGTGTAGCAGCGACTCAACTTGTTGTTTTCCGCTCATGTGAGCTCCCGCCTAGAATATCATTCCGCAAGGAAACATCCCCGCGGCCAAAACATCCCGCGCTAACCATTCCCGAATTGCAACCGAGCTGTGCCCCAGACGCTTTTCCCTTGACCTCATCCCTCTATTTACGATAACATCTATAGACAACGATTATCTATAAGATAATCATGGATCTTTGACAACCGATGCACCCCAGAGCAGTTCCAAAACGGAACTGCTGCCAAAAGCCCGACGCTAACTCCAATGTTTCCAAGATTTTGCCCGTAACCACCTTTAGAACCATAGATCTGAGAGGGCACAAAAAATCCCGATCGATTGTTTTCTAGATTTTGCCGGGAAATGAGAGTTTTTTTTGAGGGAAATCTTGCACCATAATCTGTGCAACAGAAATAGATTCCGGAGTTGCCAGATCTACGACGCGGCACGCATGCCGCGGCCTTTGCTTTGATCGGTGCGGAAGCGTAGCAGGGCGGCGATGTTTCCGGCGCGGTCGAACTCGGGATCGTCTTTCACGTAGAACAGTTCCACGTCGCGGCGGATGGCGGCGGGAATGATGGCTTCGGTTACGTCTTGAATTTCGCGGGTTTCGTGGCCGCATGCCGGGCAAACGCGAACCATGTGCGCGTCGAGATGGCCGCAATTGCCGCACTCAACGGCTAAATGTGAGAACTTATCGCCGATTAGCAGAGTTTGCACTTCGCCCAGTTCGAGCGACCGCAGCACGCGACGCAGCCCGGTCACTCCGCGGGCGTTGCTTTTGGCCTGGCCGATCGCTTCCCTGGCGAGATCTTTGCAGCGCCGCTCCAGGGATTCGCGCAGAATGCGGCCCGATTGTTCGCGAATTTGCTCATTGGTCATCCGGCTTACATCGGCCGCGAAGTGACCAAGCAGCCGCTGCTTCACGTAGGGATGCAGTTGGGTTTCGAGCTCGTGCCAACCATTGTCGTGGCATCCGATGATCAGGTTCTCGAACATCCCCTTCTCGAGAGCCGCGCTTAAGTGCTCGGCGATGCCCTTGTAATGATGCAGGGCTTCGTCGTCAACGCGGCGCTGGGCGTGGCCGCCGTCGTATCCGGCGTAGCCATCGCCACGACCCTGGCGCGACGGCGGGGTGCGAAACATCCCATCGCGCTCTTTGAGTTCGTCCAGCCGGAGATCGAAGAAGCGGGCCTTCTGCCGATCCACAAGCGCAACCCAAAGCCGAGGCTGCGCGCCGAGGAGCAGGGCCAGCGGCTTCAAATGGAATTGGCGGTTCACGAACAGCTGCGTACCCGGCTGTTGCGATGGCAGGTCAAACTCGCGCCAGAAATTCTGGCTGCCGCAGGCAAACACGGCGCGGGCGCGCGACTGGTTGCCATGCAGATTCTCAGCCAGCTCGAGGATGCGATTCAAGTCGGCGCGCGTGCTGCCGTTCTTGCTGTTCTTGTCCCCCTCGCGCAGGGCTCGGCGGACCAGATCCTTGGCGAGAATGGTTTCTTCGCGATGCGACTTGTTCTGCGGAGTGCGCGGCTCGAAATAGAAACTGAGCGCGCAGCCGTCGTCGCCGTTGGTACGGAATTGAGCCAACTCACGGATGTCTTCGCGCGTAATGGTCACGATATCTCCTAGCGCACCAGCCATCTTGTCATGAAGCCGCCCGTTGGCTGAACCGGCCGGCCAGCGGCACCAGATGCCGCAAGTGTTCACGCGCTAACTCAATCGAGATTCGTACCTGGTCGGGTTTGCGGTCGGTAATGACGCCGATTTCATCCAGAGAAAAGCCTTCGATGGCGTGCAAGATAAACGCCTCGCGATCGACCCGGCCGGCGCCCTCAAGGGCAAATTGCACCAGCGTGACCATCTCATCAGAGGAAGCGATATCTTCGGGCGTGGAAGCGCGGCGATCTGCGATCACGTTCTCCCCGGTCAGAGTTTCGTCTGGCTGATGAAACTGAAGTTCGGGCTCGTCGCTGGCGCGGACATTCGGACGCCGGGCGGAATCCTCGAGATGAATCGAGAGCAGGCTCTCGGGGCTGCGGGCAGAAAGGTCTTCGATCGAACGCAGCGCCAACCGGTACAGCCAGGGCTCGAGAGCAAGGCTCTCCGGCTTTTCGCCGCCGTTGCCTAGGGCTCGGGCGATGGCTTCGTCGATGACTTCCTCCTTGGTGACGGTGTCGGCCGTGATTTCCTCATCGGTTTCGCGGAAATAGAGTTCGCGCTCGACAAAGCGTTCCAGGCGGCCGAGGCTCGCGTTTACATACCCCCGAATGTCGTCGGCGGAGGCGGTTGGTACGCGCACGGCCGCGACTGTGTCTTCGAAAGCGACTTGAGCGTTTGGATGGAAATCCGCTACCCGGCGACGCTGCCATTTGTGCGAATTTCTTAACAGGTCTTTGTGTTTGCCGATCTGTTGCAGCAGGTCGTCAAAAGCCGCCTTAACGGCAGACGCCGCGCTCGCAGCAGATTTCT
>Ga0116225_1003459_pt1 | contig 10137 bp, 8 predicted proteins | sample Sb_taG_8_FD_88968 | JGI IMG/M metagenome (GOLD analysis project Ga0116225, IMG submission 88968) | Peat soil microbial communities from Weissenstadt, Germany - Sb_50d_c_BC metaG | ecosystem: Environmental > Terrestrial > Soil > Wetlands > Peat | place: Germany: Weissenstadt | collected 2010-09-21 | reverse complement strand
CTCCATGGCCAGTGTTGATCAGCTTATGGACGTGTCTTACAGCATCCAGTGCGCTGCGGTCTCGCCGATAGGCGTACTGCTCTAGCGGTAGATCGGCCTCGAAGATTGGTTCGAGAACCAGAACTGCTGCCATTTCCGCTGTCCGATCCCGGATAGCGGGCACTCCTAAAGGCCGCTGTTTCCCGTCCGGCTTCGGTATATAGACACGCCGCACAGGAAGTGGTTGATAGGTTCGGTTCTTCAGCTCTTGCGCCAGTTCGTCCAGCCAGCGCTCTTCTCCGTACGTCTCGATGTCCTCGAACGTCTGATGGTCCACTCCTGCTGCTCCGCCATTGGCTTTGCAGCACGCGTAGGCGAATGCCAGAACGTCCTTGCGGTACACCTTGTCGTACAAGGCGTAAAAGCGGAAGCTGGGCGATTCCTTCGCTTGGTCGTGCAACGCCGTCTGCAATTTCTGAACGCTTGCTGGGGTTGTTAGGTTCGACACCAATCCCTCCGCCTTCGTTGCTTCTTGCGTTTCCTTTCAACTGAGACCCCTTCCCTCCACCGGCATTACCCGGCTTCCTCAGTACTACGGGCCTCTCCGTCACCCCATACGGCCCGGCCTGTCTCTCACGAGATGCCGGTTGATCGCATCCGCGATCACCGCTGGGGCTTCCCGTGTTGCTACTGGTCAACTTTGCCGGCTTGCCGTCGCCATTACCCCGGCAGGTCTGATGGAACTCGTTCGCTCGTACTGTCCCATCAACGGCGGCCCGCCCACAAAACACGGGGGGAGGGCTCCTGCGTTAATCGTTTCGAGGCCTGCTCAGCGTTCACTTCACGTTACGGCTTGCATGCTCGCCAAGTCGCCTAAGCGACCCTCTACACCGGAGGCTCCGACGGCTTCGTTTCCTCCACCGCCGCTCCGATTGCTTCCGGGTGGAGCGAACCCAGTTCCCGGGCGGGACTTTCACCCGCAGTCGACCAGCGCCTTTTCACGGCGCACGTGTAACCGCGATTTATCGCCAACTGTGCCGACGTGCCTCAACTAATTCCGCGCATCGCGCACGGGAACGGCGGGACGCGCTAAAATGCTAGGATCTTTGCCTGCCACTTTCGTCGCTCCATAACGGGGTGAGTCGCATGAATCCGGAAACGCAACAGTCCGAATCCCCATACTGCGTGAGGATCGAGACCGAGACCGGCCAGTCCGCTACTGTTCCCATTGCCGTCTTGACACCGAAGCAGTTGGAAGTCTTTCTTCAGAGTGAGTTCAAGAGGTTGGCGCAAGAAGCAGGCGTAAAAGGCGCTCGTATTCATGTGGAGCGGGCGATAGCCGCTGACTACGAGCAGGTCCTCCGTGAGGTGACGGCGTGCCTGTCCTCTGCGAAGGCACGAGTCGCATGACTCGGGCCGCGAGCGATTGTACAAGTGAGCACGGGGAAACTATTTCGACTCGCGGTTGATGAGTGATAAGGGGATTTTGCAACAGTTGCGGACTAGAATGATCGTCTTGGAGAAGAATCCGTGACACGAATTGCAGCTTTAGCATTGATCATCGGTACACTATGCGGCACCACGATCTCCCAGCAGGCTGCTGAGTTCAGCAGCTATTACTCCCGCAGTCGCTACGACTTCCGTCTCACCCACAAGCAACTGCTGAATACTCCGGCGTGGCTTGAAGATGAACCCAATCCACCCCTGTCCCCGAGGACCGCGCAGAGTGCCGCCCTGCGCTACTTGAGAACCTTGTTCGACGACGCCAGCGCATGGAGACTTGAAGAGATTCAGCTGGTTTCCCTGAGTGAGCGATGGGTCTACGTAGTATCCTTTACCCCACCGCCGCCACCCAACTGCTACGACTGTCTGGCTAGTCCCTTCAGGATTGTTGTCACGATGGACGGCAACGCCGTAACCGCAGTTGTTTCGCGATGGAAACCGACAACACCCTCTGGTCGATGAGCGTAATGGCGATGTTTCGCCGACGACCGCATAGTTTCCGAGTAGGCGACTTGCACTAAGACTTACCGTTCCCAATCCGCCCTCGGTTGTGCCTGCACAGCCAGCATCATCTCTGCACGGGCGATGGTGTGGGCGGCGACGGGTTTGAGCCAAAGCAGGGCCATGAAAGCGGCCAACAGGTCACAAGCAATCATCGCCCAGAAGACCGGCACCCAACTGGCCGTCTTGGTGGACGCCAGGGCGGCAACCGGGCCGGCGAAAATCGACGCCAATCCTTTGCTGGTATAAACAATGCCGTAGTTGGTGGTCGCCCAGGTCTTGCCAAAAAGGTCTCCGGTAATGGAGGGGAACAGCGAGAAGATCTCGCCCCAGGCGAAGAAACACAAGCCGGACATAAGGATAAACCATACCGGCCGGTGGATCAGCTGCAGTAGGCCGAACACCGCCAGTGCCTCCAAGCTGAAGGCGACAAACATCGTGTTTTCCCGACCGATATGGTCCGACACCCACCCCCAGAAGGGGCGTGAGAACCCGTTCAGGACCTGATCCACTTCAATGGCCAGCACCAGCGCTGACATGCCAAAGACCACGATCACCTTATCCACGTTGTAGAATTTGGCGATGGGGCTGAGTTGCGCAGTTACCACCAATCCGCTGAAGGCCACCATGGTCATCATCAGGTAGATGACCCAGAACGAACGGGTGCGCAACATTTGCCGAGGCGTCAAATCCACGCTCGAGGTACGCACCTTCGGTTTGATTTGCGCCTGCTTCTCCTTCCAGCCGGGTGGCGCCCAGCTGACCGGCGGCTTGACAAGGACAAGCGCTGCGAGAATGACGGTAATACCCTGGATGATTCCCCAGGTGACGAGCGTGTGGGCATAGCCGGATCTATCGATCATCTTCGCAATGCGAGCGACAGTCAGCGCCGTCCCTCCGCCGTATGCCGCTGCGGTCAGGCCGACGCACAGCCCGCGGTGGTCTGGAAACCACTTCAGCGCGTTGCCGACGGTTCCGCTAGCAACGACACCGACGCCCACTCCGCCCAGCGTGTACCAGAAGATGAGTTCGCGCACCGTGGTCGCGCGACCGGCCCCAATCCAGCCCAAGCCGACCAGCACCCCGCTTACGGCTAGCATCCGTCGTGGCCCTAGCCGATCAACTAGGTAACCTTCAAGCGGCACCAGCCAGGTTCCAGCCACTATGAAGGCAGAAAAGGCCACTTGGATCAGGGCCAGCGACGCGTGCAGGCTTTCGGTCAGTGGTTTGGTGAAAAGGATCCAGGCGTACTGTAAATTCGAGATGGCCATCGTCGCGATGACCCCGGCGAATAGCTGGACCCAACGATTCACACCGCGCGGTTCTGGAGTGGAAATACTTGCGGCGGGTACGCCCACGGCTGCGCCTCCCCGAGAGGCTTCATTTTAGTCCGAGAAAGCACAGAGTGTGGGAGAGCCTTGCCTTTCTTCCTTGACGCAGTCCATCAGAGAGGGGACCGATTACAAAAGCCGGATGCGGATAGTTGCTGTTAACAGGCGATGTCACAAGTTTGCGCCGTCTCTTCGCCCTTCCAAGGGGATTTTGAGTGTTGTCGGGATGTTAGTGCGCCGGGCTAAACCGGTATGAAGCAGAGGAGGAAGAAGCCTTACAAAGAAAGAAGGAGTAGCGATCCACTTTGGCCCCGAGTTTTGCGTTGGGGATCGCGAGGTGCACGGCGAAGCGTAAACAGGGGAATAGGCGGGGTGGGAGATTGAGCTGCGAAAATATACAACCCGGACGCCGACGCAGTTAACATGTGCGGAAGGCAACACGGACAATAGCGATAGCGCGAGCCCTTGTTGGTCCGGCGTAGTCGAAGGCTCCAGGCACGCCTAGAAACAGATAGCCCGGCGCAATGAAGCGGAATATCGCCAAGCGCGGGAAAAACTGGTAAGCCAGCTTGGAACGCTAAGTCAACAGCTTGATCGGAACGTTGAAGTGGATCAATGGCTGGCGGATAACCCTAAGTTGCCACTTTCCGAATTGAAAATCATGGTTGCAGATTTTCAAAAGGCAGTTGCCGAAGCCATGCTTCAGCAACAACAGCAAATTGAAGCCTTATCGCCGGATAATCCGGTAACCCCAGCACAAGTGAACGATTCGCCGCCAGAGGATACCGCCGAAAAGAACCTGTAACACGTGGCTGTGAGAATGGCGAAAGAATTGGGATCGCGTGAAGTGCCTGCTGCACAAATTTATTTGCAAACAAGCTTCAATGCTCACGCGCTGAAGAATTCCTTTCGCCGGGAATGCCGGGGCCAGTTAACCACTGGCCCCAGCAACTTTCACATTGGCGAACTACGAAAACATTCCGGGGGAGCTACGCGATTCTGGCTAATTGCCGTCCACATTTAGCTCGTTTTCAGTTGCCTACCTGTCTTGCTTCGATACAAAGCAAACAGTTTTCTCATTTCGGCATAGGACAGCACGGCGGCTTTGTTCAGCCCCCAAGGATTAGGGCCACCATTAAGAAAATTGAATTGAAACCACTGTTTTGCGCTGTTGATAGCTCGGCTCTCCCAAAGCACAGGCGTGTAATCATTGCCGAGGCTGATGCCAACAATGTGAATGACTTGGACAACCTCGCGATTCTTCCGAGGGAATGCATAGGTTATGCGTAGTGAGCGCCGGTTACATTTTGGACATTTCATCCGAAGGAGAGCCTGGTCCCATTTCGCCCCCCGCACCTTATTCCAGATGTAAGCCCCTGCAGACTTGCAGCCGGTTACCCCCTGATATTCTTTGCCTTCGTACCCGCACTTGCACTGCAACCAATAGCCACTTATCTCCTTTTTCATGACCCCTCCCTTTAGCCGCCGCCCTCCAATTGAGGTCGATTGAAATTGTATCGCTTGGACCCGCGATCCAAGAGATTGCCCAGCGTCCACAGTGCTTGCCGCTGAATAAGCGCGCGTGGCCGTACGGAAAGCCCGCGCATATTAAAGAGTGATTTCTTTCCGGCCTGTGCATCCAGATTGCAACCGCGCGGTCGTTGCGCTTTTCCTGTTTGTGAAAAAAAGCCAAACACGTTTGCTCCGCCGCGCGAGATTTTTTTCGATATTCCCTCCACAAGGGAAACAACCACAGGCGCGTCTTGTGGGCCTTCGGTAAATTAAGGATCGGAACACGCCTCCCAGCCCGCGCAATGGCGCGTCTCGCGGGAAGGCTCCTCCCGGCATGATGGTGCGAACCGCGCGACCGTTCACACCAAGAGTTTTCTTGCCATCTTGTAGTAGGATCAAGCACAAATGGCAATTGTGTTCCTTCTTCGCTCACTGAACCGCCGCTCACGATCATGGCATCGGGTTCTAAGACCTCCTGATCTCTTCACCAACTGACGGACTCAACGGTAAGTCATTCCAATCCTATACAATATCCCCGCTGTTCACAAATCGAGGGGGAACAATGGGAAACCTAAACAATGCGCTCCAGCAGCTGCGTGCTGAGCGCAAGCAGGCGCAGGCACATGTGGAGAAGTTAGATCAAGCGATTTCGGCGATTGAGTCGTTAAACGGTCTGGGAACATTCGGGAAAGCAAACCACCCGACCCGAATGATATCGGCGGCTTCACGGCGGAAAATGGCGCAGGCGCAAAGGGCAAGATGGGCAAGGGCTCGGAAAGAATCGCAGCCAGTAGTGGCGGCAGCGAAACCGACGGCCTCGGCTCCTACGAGGCGCACGATGTCGGCGTCCGCGCGTCGGAAGATTGCGGCAGCTCAGCGGGCAAGGTGGGCGAAGGTGAAGCAACAGAAGAAAGCTGCGTAGCCTGGGAACGCGCAGTCTAGGGTACAGGAAAAATAGGGTCAATGTCGTCGGGGGGTTAGGAGCTAGGGAACCTCTGAGCAACCATCGATTGTGAGGCGGCCTGGAATTTCAGACCTGCACAGGCCACGAACTCCTCCTGTATTGCTTGCCACCTTGCCGGAACCCGCTATTTACACGGGGTTCAGAGACACTACGCCCTCGCCACCGCCAGCCGTTTGCGGTGCAGGTACAGGTTCACCAGCGCGAAGCTGGCGCACAGTCGATGATGGTTCTTCTGAATCCCGCGGTATCGCACCTTCTCGAAGCCGAAGATGCGCTTCAGAATCCGGAACGGATGTTCTACCTTCGCTCGCACTCTGGCCTTCACCCGATTCTTGCCCTTTTGTAACTCGTCCACAAAGTTCTTGTATCGCACTCTCCGGCTGGTCATATCTTGCGCTCGCGGAGCGGCCTGCCGGATGGCTTCTCCCTGTCCCTGATAGCCGCCATCGCCCCACACCTTGCGCTCCTCGCCGTGCAACAGATCCGGCAGCATGTGCTTGTCCGCCACCGAAGCCGCCGACGTGCACACCGAATGCACATGCCCCTGCCTCGAGTCCACTCCGATGTGCGCCTTCAGCCCGAAGTACCACTGCTTCCCCTTGCGCGTCTGATGCATCTCCGGATCGCGTTCTCCGCTCCGGTTCTTGGTCGACGAGGGCGCGTGAATAATGGTCGCGTCCACAATCGTCCCCGTGGTGATGCGGATGCCCCGGCTCTCCAGATATTGGTTCACCGCGTTCAGCATCGCCCCGCCCAGTTCGTGTTTCTCCAACAGGTGACGGAACCCGAGGATGGTGCTCTCGTCCGGCACCGGCGCGCGCCCCAGATCGATTCCCACAAACCGCCGCAGCACCGGCGATTCATACAGCGCATCCTCCGCCCCCGGATCGCTCAGGTTGAACCACTGCTGCAGAAAATACACCCGCAGCATAATGCTCAGGCCCACCGGTGGCCGTCCGTTCTCTCCCTTCGGATAGTGCGGTTCAACCAACGCCTGTAACTCCGCCCACGGCACCACCTGTTCCATCTCCTCCAGAAATCGCTCCCGCTTCGTCTTCCGCCCGTACTTCTCGAAACCCGTCTGCGCTGCCAAAGTTTGCTGTCGCATCCGCCTTTTCACCTCGACTTACACCTTACCCGCTTCCCCTGTGGATCGCAGAGTTCTTCAGAGGTTCCCTAGAGCGATCCAAAGTTGCACCCCCTGCGGTGGTTGATCTGGACTCGATCTGAAGACAGTCCAGAAGTTGCTTGGTCACAAAAACCTTGAGTCCACGATGCGCTACTTGGCGAAGGCTGAATCCCCGAAGGTTCGCGCCAAGGTCAACGCGGTTTGGGCGTAGCGGTGTAGCATTAACCCATGTGGGAAGATCGAAATCTAAGTGATCTAACAGACGCAGATGTACGTTTGCTTGTAGAGTCAGGAGTAGGGGAGCACCTTCGACTCGAATATAAACGCGAACTATACGGTAACCGAGATGCTGATAACAAGGAATTCCTGAAAGACATTTGCATGTTCGCAAATGCTGGAGGAGGTATTCTGCTGATTGGCATCGACGAACTTCGCGACGCCAATGGACAACCCACGGGGCTTCCTGATCCCGCCGCTCAAATTGGCATCAATATTGATAATCCCAATCTGATCCTGCAAGCGTATGACGCAAGGGTTGTCTCTTGCATTGAAGATCGGCTACCAATCGAGTTGTTCCCGATCCCGGTAGATGGTCGCTTTGTACTTGCTATTCGAGTCCCGCGCAGTTTGTCAGCACCGCACTGCATTCACTACCAAGGGAATGTTTACTTTCCTTCGCGGCGTGAGCGGCAGCGTTACGACATGGACATTCGCGAGATTAAGGAAATGGTTATGAGAACGGCTAGTCATCTTGAACAAGCAGAACAAAAACTGTTTGCTGCATTTTGCGACATCGCTATACAGAATGATCCCTACCTGCTGATTGCCTGCATTCCGATCTTTGGGCAGGACTTCCTGCTTAACATCAACAATCCCCGCGTGGTTCATGATGTCACACAATTCAATGGGGTATTTTTGCAGCCAAGATACACTTTCAATGGATTGGAACGGCAGTTGCGTGGCGGAGAAAGTTCGGCTGTTGAGATTCGCAGGAACGGACTTATTTATCTAAAGAAAGTATTGCCTATCGCAGGAGCCTCAGCGATCACCCAAAACCGGCCACTGATTATCACCTGAAAACCGGCCAACGAGAATAACGTCCGGGACATTGAATCCCGCGGAGGCTTGTAGGCTCCGTGGGCATGGCGAATGTCTTGAACGAAGAGAAGAAACAACAAGTCTTAGCTCTGGGACGGCTGGGCTGGTCGCTACGGCGCATCCAGCAGGCGACCCATGTCCGTCGGGAAACCGCAGGCGCGTACCTGAAAGCAGCGGGGATTGCGGTGCGTCCGCCTAGTGGCTGGGGGCGGTGCGAAGCAAAACCGGCCAACGAAGTGATCACCGACTTTGGCGCGGCAAAACCGGCCATTTCGGCGATTGCCGATCCCCTCGACCCCAACGTCAACCCCAACCCCGAAAACCTTCCTACGAAGGGAAAAGCAAAAGCTACTTCAAAACCGGCCAACGAGAACGAGGTGATCACCGACTCTGCCGTTCTCCCCAGCCCCAGCGCCTGCGAGCCGTACCGCGAGACCATCGACTTGGGGCTCAGCCGCGGCCGCAATGCCATGGCCATCTGGCAGGACCTGGTTTCCGAGTACGGCTTCGCCAGCAGCTATCAAAGTGTGCAGCGCTTCGTGCGCAAGCGGCGCGGAACACAAACCCCCGAAGCCCGCGTGGTCATCGTTACGGCGCCCGGCCAGGAGGCGCAAGTCGATTACGGCACCGGTCCGATGGTGCGCGATCCCGAGAGCCGCAAGTATCGGCGCACCCGGCTGTTCGTGATGACGCTGGGCTGCAGCCGCAAGTCGGTTCGTCTGCTGACCTTCCGCTCCAGTTCGCGCATCTGGGCCGAGTTGCACGAACGCGCCTTTCGCCGGCTGGGCGGCGCTACTCGCATCGTCGTGCTCGACAATCTTCGCGAGGGTGTGCTCGTTCCCGACATTTACGATCCCGCTCTCAATCCTCTTTATCGCGACGTGCTGGCGCACTACGGCGCAGTGGCCATGCCCTGCCGGATTCAAGATCCCGACCGCAAAGGCAAGGTCGAATCCGGCGTCGGTCATGCGCAGAAGACGCCGCTGAAAGGTTTGCACTTCGAGACTCTGGAAGAAGCCCAAGCCTACCTTGATCGCTGGGAACAACGCTGGGCCGACACGCGCATCCATGGCACCACCAAGCGGCAGGTCGCCGCCATGTTTGCCGAAGAGAAACCCACGTTGTTGCCGCTACCGTTGGAGCCGTTTCGTTATTACCAGTACGGCGAACGCATCGTGCATCTGGATGGTTGCGTCGAAGTCGAAGCCGCGTACTACGGCGCGCCGCCGGGCTGGATCGGTCGCGTGCTGCGCGTGCAATGGGATGAACTGTATGTTCGTCTGCTCGATCCCAAAACTGGGCAACTGTTGCGCGAACATGTGCGCCAGAAACGCGGCTGGTATCGCATTAAAGAAGAGGACCGCCCCAAGCGAACACCGCTGCGCACCTCGCAACTGCTGTGGCGAGCCGGTCGCGCTGGATCGCACATCGGCGCGCTCTGCGACGCCATCCATCGCCAACAAGGCGAGGTCGGAGTGCGTCGCATTCTGGGCGTTCTCTCCCTGGCCAAGAAGTACGGCACCGCAGCAGTCGATGAAGCCTGCGCCGCTGCGCTCGACATGGGAGTGCAGGAATACCGCTTCGTCCGTCGCTATCTGGAACGCTGCCCGCAAGCTCCACTCAGTTTGCAGCAAGTCGATCCGCTGATCCGCGAGTTAGTGCAGTACCGCGATTTTATTAACTACAGAACCAAGGAGATAGAAGAATGAACCTCATCGAACTCGATCATGCGCTCAAACAACTTCGCCTGGGTGGAATGGCCGCCGTGCTGGAGACCCGTCTGCGTCAGGCCCAAGCCGAACCGCTCGCCCCCATCGACCTGCTCTCCTGCCTGGTCTCCGACGAACTCGCCTTGCGGAGCGAGCGCCTGTTGGAACGGCGGAAAAAACAAGCGCAGTTCCGCGACTCGCAGAAGACCCTCGACAACTTCGACTTCGCTTTCAACAAGAAGATGAATCGCAGCCTGGTCTTCGATCTCTCCACCGGCGCGTTCATCGCGCGCCATGAAGATGCCTTGTTTCTCGGCCCACCCGGCACCGGCAAGAGTCACCTGGCGCAAGCCATCGGCCAAGCCGCCATCCAACAGGGATACCGCGTGCTCTATCGCGAGACTCACGCCT
>Ga0116225_1003458_pt1 | contig 10139 bp, 9 predicted proteins | sample Sb_taG_8_FD_88968 | JGI IMG/M metagenome (GOLD analysis project Ga0116225, IMG submission 88968) | Peat soil microbial communities from Weissenstadt, Germany - Sb_50d_c_BC metaG | ecosystem: Environmental > Terrestrial > Soil > Wetlands > Peat | place: Germany: Weissenstadt | collected 2010-09-21 | reverse complement strand
ATCAATAGGATCAGCCACCAGATTGCGGTGCGCTTGGTTCTCCTGAGCGACGCTTCACTTGATCTAACGCGCTCAATTTCAGACTTGAGGTCGCTACGGCAAGAGGGGAAAGCACACTTCCTTGCGGTAGGGTCGTTCTCAAGACCACAACTCGGGCACTTCGTAGCTTCAGTTTCAGCCATGGCGAACTCGAAATCGTATCACGTTTGCTCGGAGAAGTCGTTCCGCGTTGCCCCCCGCCGCGGTCGGGCTTCTCATAGGGCACCGCTCGGTAACCGCCGGTTCATCGTCGGCGCTCTAGCCGAATTTCCTTGACACGGCCTCGCCTTTAGCGTTAATCTCGCATCAGTTTTCCAGGCGTTGTAGGAGGGGATGATGCCTCGTTGTGCATTCTTGCTTTCTGTTCTGTTTCTCACTGGTTCGGCCTTCGCGCAGGAGTTTCGTGCCAGCGTTTCCGGCCAGACCACGGACTCGACCGGCGCTGTAGTGGCTGGTGCGGAAGTGACGGTCACAAGCACGGAGAGGAACACTTCCACCCGAACGCTTTCCAACGCCTCCGGCCGCTATGTCCTCGAGTTCCTGCCGCCCGGGCACTACACCCTGAGCGTTGAGAAACCTGGGTTCAAGAAGTTGGTGCGCGCCGGGCTCAGTCTGGAAGCGGCCGATCACCTCTCGCTGGACGTCTCCCTCCAGGTGGGAGAGCTTACGCAGAGCGTGACGGTTACCGGCGAGGCTCCTCTCCTCGAAACCGAAACCGCTTCCCGCTCGGGCACCATTGAAAACCGCGTTCTCGAGAACGTCCCCACCAACGGCCGCAATCTCTTCTCGCTCCAATACAGCTTGCCGGGTGTCATCAAGCAATCCACCTACTGGGGCTCCATGGAACTCTGGGCTTACAGCGACGTCAACGCGGTTTCGATTAACGGCGGGCGGTCGGGCGAGAATGAAACGCTGCTCGATGGGCTTTCCGACACCAATGGCAACCGCAGCGTCGCCATCATGCCCGCCCTCAGCGCGACCCAGGAAGTGGCCGTGCAATCGAATATTTACGACGCGCAATTCGGCCGCTTCGGCGGCGGGGTCACCTCCATTTCGGTGAAATCCGGCGCCAGCAGCCCGCACGGTGAAGTCTACGAGTTCCTGAAAAATCTGAAGCTCGACGCTACCGAGTGGGTCCTCAACGCCCTGGGTACACCCCGGACGCGGTTCCAGAACAACACCTTCGGCGCTGAAATGGACGGCCCCGTGTACATTCCCAAGCTGATCAATGGGAGGAATCGCCTCTTCTTCATGTTCTCGTACGAAGGAGCGCGCGAACACCTGCAATCGTCTGCTGTCCGCACCTTGCCCACCGCCCCAATGCTGCAAGGCGATTTTTCGCAGCTCTACAACAACGCGGGCCAGTTGGTCACCGTCTACGACCCCAACAGCACCAGGCAACAGGTGGACGGCAGCTATATACGCACTCCCTTCCCCGGCAACCGTATCCCGTCCTCCCAAATCAATCCGATCGCGGCCAAACTCGCCGGCTACTACCCGCAGCCGAATCGGGCCGGCACCGGCCTGGCGGGTCTCAACAACTACTCGGTGCTCGAGCCGCAGACACAAATCTACGACGCCGTATTAGGAAAGATCGATTTTCGAGCTACCGATAAGAACAACATCTCGTTCCGCTACGGGCAGACTCCGTGGGTCTCCACCCCGTCCCTGGTCTGGGGCAATAACGCGGCAGAGCCAGCCGCGTTGAAAACCCGCGATCCCCGCAACTGGGGAGCGGACTGGACCTACACGATGAGCCCCACCGTGCTCATCAATCTCCGTGCCGGACTGTCGCGCTACGAGAATTTTTCCGGCAGTCAGTTCGGCGCCGGCTTCGACCCGCGTCAGCTCGGCTTCCCGGCCTCTCTCGTGTCCCAATTCACCACTCTGCAATTTCCTCGTTTCAATTTGGGAACGTACTCGGAACTGGGCGGGACCGCGGTCACGAACTACGAGACCGACGACACCTACAGCCTGCAGCCCAACATCACCTGGATCCACGGCCGGCAGACAATCAAGCTGGGAGCCGAGTTCCGCCTCTACAACCAGGATTTCCTGCAACCCGGCGCCGCCGACGGCAATTACACGTTTTCGAAAGCCTGGACCCAGGCCAATCCGCTTCGCGCCGATGCTCAGTCCGGCAATGAGTTCGCCTCGTTTCTCCTGGGTGTCCCCGCTTCCGGATCGGTGGACCATAACATAGACCCGGCCTACCGCAACTACTACTACGCCGCGTTTGTACAGGACGATTGGAAACTGAGTTCGGCCCTGACGCTGAATCTCGGCCTGCGTTGGGATGACGAAACCCCGCGCACGGAACGCTACAACCGCATGGTCCGCGGTTTTGCTTTCGATCAGGCCAGCCCCATCGCGGGCCAGGTTCCCGGGCTTGACCTCAAGGGCGGCCTGCTCTACGCGGGATCGAGCGGCGAAGACCGGCTCGCCTTCAACCCAGACAAGAAGCACGTTGAGCCACGCGCCGGAATCGCCTGGCGCTTTGCGCCCAAGTGGGTCATGCGCGCCGGCTATGGCTTGGCTTACCTGGGCCAAAGCGCCCAGGGACCGAATACCGGCTTCACCCAGCCCACGCCCTTGATTGCATCCACGGATGGCGGACTCACCCCGGCGATGAGCCTTGGCAACCCCTTCCCCAGCAATCTGTATCCCACCGGTCTGCTGAAGCCCATCGGCAGCAGTCTTGGCCTGGCCACCAATCTCGGCCAATCTATCTCCGCCCAATATCTGGACCGTCCCCTGCCCTACTCGCACCAGTTCTCGTTCGGATTTCAACGGGAATTGAAAGGCGGATGGCTGGTGGACGCCTCCTACTCGGGCAACCTGACGTACCGGCTGCCGGTCAGCCTGGGGCTGAACTTCATCCCGGCTTCAACCTTGAACAGTATGCCGGTGGCCAACCGGTCGGCATATTTCACAGCCGCTGTCCCGAACCCCATGGCGGGGCTGCTGCCTTCGTCAAGCATCAACGGCGCCACCGTGCCGCGGCAGCAACTGCTGAACGCATACCCCGAATTCACCGGAGTCAGCATCACCAACGTCCCCATCGGTTCTTCCAACTACAATTCTTTCCAGTCCAAGGTGACCCACCGCTTTGCGCACGGACTGGCGGTGCAGGGCTCGTTTACCATATCGAAAAACCTGGAAAGCGTATCCGTATTGAATGCCCAGGACGTCAATCTCGGCAACCTGCTCTCCACGCCGCTGGAGCAGCGATTGACCGCATTCGACGCTCCGCGAGCCGTTTCCATCGTCACCAGCTACGAATTGCCGTTCGGTAAGGGAAGAAGGTTCGGTAGAACCATGCGCCCGCTGCTCAACGGCATCATTGGCGGATGGAACCTGAACGCGCAATGGACCGCTCATTCCGGTTACCCCTTCGCCTTCCCCAATGCGTCCCCGCTGGTGGCCCAGACCGCCAATCTGCACGACGCCCAGCGGGATGCCAATGCGCAAAAGGCCGGCCGCACCGAGTGGGATCCTTCCTATGACGCTTGGTTCAACACCTCATCTTCCCCACTCAGGCGCAAGCCCCGTTCACGTTGCGGACCTTCCCCACCATGTTCCCCGACGTCCGGAGCAAGATCCTGAACGTCTGGGATTCGTCCATCTATAAGGAGTTTCCGATCAAGGAGCGGGTGCGCTGGCAGGTGCGCGCCGATTTCCACAATACGTTCAACCATCCCTGGTTCGGTAACCTGGCGTCCAACAATGTGACCAATGCGCAGTTCGGCCAGGTATCCGTATCGTCCATCGACGATACTTCCGAGCCACGGCTGATTGTATTGGTGATGAAGATCGTGTTTTGATTTCGAGGTGATCCTTCATGCGGATGATTCGACGGCAACGCCCCCGGATTCGAATAACGATCCTCGTGGTGACAGCCTTGGTCGCACTGCCGGCGGTGGCGCAGACGGACTGGGAGGTCGTGAAGACGTTTCAGATCGGCGGGCCGGGTTCGTGGGACTATCTCACGGTCGACCCGGGGACGCATCGGCTGTATGTGCCGCGGAGTACGCACACCATGGTGATCGACTCCGAGACAGGCAAGACTCTCGGCGATATTCCCGGCCAGAAGATCGCCCACGGCGTCGCGGTTGTTCCCGAGGCGAAGCGCGGGTTTATCAGCGACGGCGGCGGCGAGGGCGCCGTGGTGGTCTTCGATCTCGAGACGCACTCGATTCTGGGCGCCCTCACCGCGCAACCCGATGCCGACGGCATCATCTTCGACTCCTACAGCGGGCGCGTGCTGGTGGTGTCCGGAGACAAGGGCGTGCTGATGTCGCTGAAGCCGGACATCGATCCCAAAAATGGGAAGATCGACGCGCCCATCGAACTGGGCGGAGCACCGGAGTTTCTGGCGTCCGATGGAGCCGGCAAGGTCTACATCAATCTGATGGACAAGAACGAAGTGGCGGTCGTGGACATTAAGGCCAGAAAGGTGGTGGCACGCTGGCTCGTCGCGCGCGGAGGCGCGCCGGTGGGGATGTCGATCGACTCCAAACAGCACCGGCTTTTCATCGGCTGCCGCAAGCCGCAGAAGCTGATCGTGATGAGCACCGAAGACGGCAAGGTGGTGGCGGATCTGCCGATCGGCGAGAGCGTGGATGCCACCAAGATCGACGGCGGCCAGGCGTTCGCCAGTTGTCGCGACGGTTCGCTCACGGTGGCGGCCGAGGCAGCGCCGGGAAAGTTTGAAGTGGTGCAGACCGTAAAGACGCGCACGGGCGCGAGAACGATGGAGATGGATCCGACGACACACAAGATCTATCTGCCTACCGCGGAGTTTGGGGAGCCACGACCTGGATCGAAAGGAGCGCCGACGAAGCCGGACACATTCATGATCGTCGTGGTGGCACGCCACGGGTCAAAGTAGACGACAAGACCAGTGTTCCGAAACATGCCGGCAAATCAGCTCAACGCAAACCGATTCCGCACTGCGCTCCCCGCGCCGATACGCTACGCCTACTGGGCCCGCTGCAGTTTGAAGCTCTCCTGCAGGGGCACCGCCAGCGCCGTCCCCGCTTTTTCCACCGCCTGTAACACCCGCAGGAGAAGTTCCTGCTGGAGAGCGAGAAATTCGTCGTAATCGACGGTGTTGATGTACGCGGCCACCTCGACATCCATCGAATACGGGCCTACGCCCACGAAACGGACGGGAAGGCTGCCGGTCTCAACCTTGGGCTGGGCCTTCAGAATCTCGCGAACCGAAGAGAGTACTTCGAGGAGTTGGTCCGAGGTCGTATCGCGACGCAGGTTGAGGGTCGGGTGAAACCAGATCTTGTCGCGGCGTGAAATATTCTCGAGCGCCATGGAAGAGAACTGACTGTTGGGGATGGCGATGATAGTGCGGTCGGCGGTGCGGATGCGGGTCGAGCGCAGGCCGATGTGCATGACGGTGCCGGTCTCGTTTCCGAAGCGGCAGACGTCGCCCACCAGGACTGGACGGTCACCGATCACCGAGATGCCGCCGAAAAGGTTCTCGATGGTCTTCTGCGCCGCCAGGGCGACGGCCAGTCCACCCACCCCGAGTCCCGCCAGAATCGTGGAAGTGTTGTAGCCCCACGCACTGACGACGCCGAGAATGGCGAACAGGAACAGCGAGAGCTTGAGGATCTGCCGGCCGAGGGGAAGCACGGAATAACTCAAGCCGTGCACCCGTGGATCGAGACGGACGCGCCAGCGCTCGGCAAACAGATCCACCACCACGGAGCCCGCCCACGCGAGGCTCAGGGCGAGCATCATCGCCAGCGCGCGCTCGATGAATACCCGCGACAACGTGGCGGGCGGCGAGAGTTCCAGCGCCGCCCGAAATCCCGCTACCGCCAGCAACACGCGCAGCGGACCTCTCAGCGCCGGTGCATTCAGCACGGGCCGCACTGCTGCTACCAGCCCCAATGCCAGGAACCGCGTCAACACTGAGAGCACCAGCGCCATAAGGATCAACGCGATCCAGCGCCATACGGGCGTGTCGAGGATCTCAAACGTTACCAGGGCCTGAGGAAGCTTCTTCTCGAACGCTGTTTCCTCCACGAGTTGGTGCGCTTTCGGAATCAGCGGGAGGCTGTCGGAGGCCACCAGCCAGACATGGTATCCGGGCCTCAGTTCCACCCGCTCCAATTGCAATTCCAAGGTTTGCCCATCCACCCGGAACGTGTCCAGATGCTCGCGCGCCGTGGAGAGACCGTCCGCGGTATCCCCTTCCGGATCGCGGCTGAGCATGGTGATATCGAAAGGGGTGTCGTCAAGCAGGTCTTCGAGCTGGGCCGCGAGTTCCGGACCTTGCTTGGCCCTGTCGGCGGCTGGCAGGCGGCGCAGGTCCAGGTAGTGAGTCGCCTTGGAATAATCGCGTGCATGGCAGGCTTCCAGAAACTGGAAGACGGCCTCCTGCGGCGTGGTCCGGCCCAGCGGATCTTTTGTTTCCGGAGCAGGCGTCTGGGCGCGCAACACACCGGCGAGCGACATGAGTACAACCAGCGTGAGGGCGCGCGGTTTTGGCCGCTGGCTCGCAAACGGCGGCCTGAAATCTGCGTTCATCTCCCTAGTTTCGCCTGGAACATGGCGAAGCGGCTATCGCCGGCTGACATCGGCAGTTCAGTTGATGGTCATCCACCCTCACCGAGACCGCGACGGCCCGGCCGCGGCACTCTCCTGCCCAGCCGGCGCGGCAGTTAATTCCGTCGCCTTCGGCCGCGCGATCGCGCGATTGGCCCGCGGGCGCGCAATGGGCTCGTAAGCCGCAACATCGGGCGACGCGGCCGGGCTGCTCATACGAGTCCGATACCGCGGAATTCCCACTCCCGATTTTGCGAAACCACGCAAGCGGGGGACACAAATTGAGGTGAGGGGAGGTGACCAAGAAAGCGTGAGTAAAAGTGAGGAGGAGCCCCCTCCCGAGAAAGCGGAAATACGTATGCGGAGGGGCTAAAAAGGGCGCTTCGGGCCCGCGCCGGGCCGAAGCGGCAAGAGCGCCAGCATCGCCTTGTGGAGCGCCCGAAGGGCCAATGTTTCCAGTGATTTCAAGGGCGCCGCGTTCCATATTCTTAAGTTTTTCGAACGCCAAAATCCGCCCGATAAGCCCTTTGTTTGCCATGCGCCAAATACGCCACGGGAACCAGTTTATGGAACACCCGCACAGACGGCTTATCGGAGGTTTTCCGGGCGCTGGTTGCCAAGCATCTTCAGGCGCCCAGAAACAGTCTGTGGTATCGCTGTGCTGGCTCACGTCGGGCGCCGGGAGGATTGCCCCCAGGCGCCCACGGGCAGCCAGCACGGCCGCCCTTGCTGATCTTATTCCACCTTGCCCCCGTACTCCTTCTCGCAGGCATCGCAGAAGTTGCAGTATCGGCGGCTGCAGAGGTTCGAGCCGCGGTTAGGGAAGTAGAGCCCCTCCCGCATCCCCTCGCGCACTAGCGGGTAGAGGCTCTGGGTCATGCGCTGGTCGGCCTCCGACACCTCGTAGCTGATGGTAACCAGTTGCGGGGTCTTAGTGGCGACCAACGTGTCGAGCCGCGCTTGCCCGTTGGCCCGCGGCTCCAACTGGCGGTAGGTCGCCAATTGGAAGGCGTAACCGGGGTCGATGCCCGAGGGCTTGGCCTTGGCGGTCTTAATATCGACGATGCGGCCGTCCGCGTCCAGCATGTCCGATGTACCCGATCACCGGGACGCCGGCGATCTCGCCCGTTACTTGCCTTCGAGCGTGACCACGTTGATCTCGGGCGCCGCTTCCTCGATGTACATACTGGCCAGGGTCGCGGCCATGCGCTTGACCTGGTCGCAGGGTTCGTCGGCGGTGAACTGCGCGCCCTCCACTTGCTGGTCCCAGATGGCCTCGAAGGGCTCAGCCAGAGCATCGGGCTCGAGCGTGTTGCCGGCGAGGCGCTGCTGGAACCAATACTCCGCCAGCTTGTGGACTACACTCCCGCGCACCAGCGCGCCGCCCTTAGGATCCGGCAGGCCTGCGCCGTAGCGGAACCACCACTTGGCGGAGCACCCGATGAACATGTTGACTTGCGAGGGCGAGAGCAACCCACCGAGGGTGGCATTCTTCTCCGGTAGGGGAGGGGCGGGTAGATTGCGGACGAGGGAAGGCGCGGCGGGTTCGGCCACTTGGGGAGGGGTGAACCGGTCGCCTTGCCGCTCCTTATGGTCGCGGGTGAGCGTGGCGTGGATGGCGTGCAGGTATTCGGGCTGCCAGTCCTCCCAATAGCTGGAAGACGTGAGACGCGGTGGCGGCATCGGCATGGCGGCCGGGGCGGGTAGGTTGAGAATCAGGCCCATCAGTTGCCTCCGTTCTTGGCTGCGATCATGAGAGTGTTGGCCATCGTCCGGAGGTCTTCGCTCGTGAACTGCGGCATGGCGTAGCCGATGGTCTTGGCGTACTCGTTGGTGGCGTGTACGGCGGCCACCACGGTCTTGAGCGCATCCTCCAGCCTGGTCTTGGGCCTGCTATCGCTGACCACCACGCGGGGGTCGCCGTGGCCGTTGTTGCCGTTGCTACTGTTGTTGGCGCCATCACCATTGGGTGGCTGAGTTGCGTTGGGTGGCTGGGGTTGTTCGACCTTGAGCTTGCCGGCCCAAAACCGTTCCGCTGCCCTGCTGCCGTTTGCGTTACCATTGCCGTTGCTAGGCGGTTGTGCCAGAGACGTTACGGTATTTGGTGCAGCCGTGACCGGGGCGGGCGCTGACACGCTCGCTCCGGGCTGAGGCCCTTTCGCTGGCACCACGCGTCCCACCACCGGCACTCCGTTCGGGTGGGAAGTCGGCACCACAAACGTGCCGTTAGGCTGGTCGCCTTCGGGCGGGTTCACTCGGCTGATCTGCCACTCGATTCCCTTGCGGCCGTTAGTGTAGGGGACCTCGGCTTTCACAGTGTCGATCAGCTCGCCGGGCTTCAGGCGCAGACCGTGAATCTTCTGGGCTACCTTGGCGGCCACGAAAAACGCGCGGTCGTCCATGGTCGAGAACATGTACTGCGGGTCTCCGAATTGCGAATCGCAGAGCTTGCCCTCGGTGAAACGCAACGCCACCTCGACTGGTACGTTGGTCTGAAACTTGATCTTGTCCATACTGCTCCTTTGGCGCGTAGAGCCTCGCGGCTTCTTTTCCTTCTATTCGCTGGGCAGCCGTCACACTGCCTCCGTGATCTGCCGGTACTGCGTCACGGGCTCCATCCCGGCAATCTCTTCCGGCGCCGCGCACACCCGGCATAGCAGCACGGGGCGCGGGGGGTTGGTGCCATGCGCGTCGCCGTAGCGCGCATCGAACTGGTCAACATCGGTCTGCACGCACGTGCATTCCGGGTCCTCTTCGCGCCCGATGTGCTGCATGCAGAACGTGAGCCCGCAGCAGGCGCATGTGAACTGCGGGCAGCACGCGCACAGGCGAGTCGTGCATTTGTCGTCGTGGCAGGGTTCGGTGTCGATCTCGACGTATTCGCCGTCTTCGTCGCTCTCGATGGGTAGGTTTTCGAATAACGTCAGGCACTGGGGGCAGGTGGCGCTGGCTTTTAGGGGGTGTCTCATGGTTTCACCGGCACTTTAGAGCCTGGCAGCAGTCTTCATTGGCTCACCAAGATATTATTATGATAATATGTCGTTGAAGTCAAGCGAAAAAGTGATTATGATAAACAATGATGGCGAAAACGATACCGGCGAGCATGATCTGCAAGTGCCTCCGCTGTGGTCACGAGTGGACGAAGCGGACGCCGCGCCGGCCGGCGCAATGTCCGAACTGTAAACAGACGAGGTGGGACCATCCTGCTCGGGCTACATCCACTTCATTGGGACGGAAGACGGGCAATTTGTGAGGATCGGCTATTCCGCAACCATATCGCCGCCTGAGTCAACCCGGTACGCTCCGCCCCGGGGAACTATGTGCTGCGACTGATGGGTGGCTGCCGGGGTTGGCTGCGCGCGGACTTCCGCGGGGATCACGACAAGGGCGAATGGTTCCACCCAGCGCCAACGGCAAGGCGAGGCTGGATACGCTGGTCGCCACGAGTCCTTGACTGCCTGAAAAGATTCTAAAAACCATTTTTATGTAGAATTGTTTTGGCGCATACTCAGGGTATGGGTCGTCCTCCT
>Ga0116225_1003448_pt1 | contig 10151 bp, 6 predicted proteins | sample Sb_taG_8_FD_88968 | JGI IMG/M metagenome (GOLD analysis project Ga0116225, IMG submission 88968) | Peat soil microbial communities from Weissenstadt, Germany - Sb_50d_c_BC metaG | ecosystem: Environmental > Terrestrial > Soil > Wetlands > Peat | place: Germany: Weissenstadt | collected 2010-09-21 | reverse complement strand
TTGGACCAGATTGGCAGCCAAGGGCAGACCCAATCCCGATCCTTCGTAGCGGCGCGACAGGCCGCTGTCGATTTGACCAAAGGTGGATAAAGCCGTCTCGACCCCCGGCGGGTCCATGCCGATGCCGGTATCGACCACCGACAGCATCAGCCAGCCATCGGGGCTCAAACCGCCTTCGACCGTCACGCCGCCGCCAGCGGGAGTAAACTTCACCGCATTCGACAGCAGGTTCAACAGAACCTGCCGTACCCGGCGGGAATCGCCGAACAACTCGGGTAGATCGGCGGACAAATCGACCGCCAGGGTCAGTTGCTTGCCTTGGGCGCGCGGCCCCAGCAATTGCACGGACTGGCGCACCAGCAGCGGCACCGACAGCCATTCCTCGTGCAGATCGACCCCTCCCCGCTCGGCGGCGGCGATGTCGAGGATGTCGTTGATGACGGCCAGAAGATGCACGGCCGACGTACCGATGGTGTCGGCGTAATCGCGATAGCGGTCGCCCCCCAGCGGGCCGAACAGCTCGCACGACATGAGTTCAGCGAAGCCGATGATGGCATTCAGCGGCGTGCGCAATTCGTGGCTCATATTGGCCAGCAATTCGGTCTTGGCGCGGGTGGCGCGGGCGGTGGCGACCTCGGCCTCCTTGCGCGCGGTGATGTCTTGAAGCATCGCCACGTAATGGGTGACGACAGAACCGGCGTCGCGAATCGGCGAGACGATGGCGTCGATCCACAGGCTGCGTCCGTCCTTGTCGAGATCCTCCAATTCGCCGCGCCAATCCTGCCCGCGCGCCAGCGTCGCCCACAGCGCGTCAAGTACTGGGGCCGAGTTGGCCTGCGCCGTCAGCATTGCCGGAGTCCGGCCGATCACCTCGTCGGCGCCGAAGCCGGTCATCTTGGTGAATTGCGGATTGACGTATTCAATGACCCGCTCCAGGTCGGTGACGATGACGGCGTTGGGGCTTTGCTCGATGGCGCGCGATAGTTTGCGCACGCGATCCTCGGCCTCGCGGCGCCCCGAGCTTTCGGCCCGCAACTGGCGGTCGCGCAGGCGCTTCAGCTCAATCTGGTTGCGCACGCGGGTCCGCATGATGGCGGGGCGTAGCGGCTTGGTTACATAGTCGATAGCGCCCAGCGACAGCCCCTTGGCCTCGTCCTCCTCCTGGTCCATGCCGGTCAGGAAAATCACCGGGATGGCGGCGGTGCGCGGGGATTGCTTGAGCCGCCGGCAGACCTCGTAGCCGTCGATCCCCGGCATCATGACGTCCAACAGCACCAGATCGGGCAGATTGGCGTCGAGCAACCTCAACGCCTGCGCCCCACTGGTGGCGAAGATCACTTCGTATTCGCCAGCCAAGGCATCGGCCAAGACCTCGATAGTGGTCGGATCGTCATCGACAATCAGCACCATACCGGTGGCGACGTCGACGGTCATTCTTGCGCCTCCCCCACACCCAGGGCGTCGGCCAGGGTCGCCAATGACGACTGAGCCGCCTGGAAGTTCAGGTCGTCAAGCTGCCCTGCCAGAATGGCGGTGTGCGCATCGGCCCCCCATCCCGCCAGCATTTTGCTCAATTCGGCGAAACGGCTGCGGGCGGTCAGGCTGTTGCGGTCCAACAGTTGGCGGATGTCGGCGACCAATCCGGCTACCGCCACGCGGTCGAAGGGGCGGCACACCATCGACGGCACCACCGGCGCCAGCATTGGCGGAGCCGCCAGCGAGGCCGCCGCCGCCAAGGCCGGAGCCAACGCCGCCTCCAGCACCGCCAGCAGACGCGGCACCTCGTTGAACTGGCCATCCCGCTGCGCCCGTTCCAAAGCGGCGGCGGCGGCGGCCAAGGGCTTGACCTCCAAAGTTCCGGCAACGCCGCGCAGGGTGTGGATCAGGCGTTGCGCGTCCTCCGGCTTACCGGCATCGACGCTGCGGCGGAACTCGCTCACGGTATGGACGAAGCGTTCGGGGAAATTGACGATCAACCGCCGCAGCAGGGTGCGGTTGCCGTTCACTCGACGCAGCGCCACGCCCAGGTTGAACGGCGGCAAGGCGCGGGGTAAAGCGTCGCCATCGGCCTCGGCCTCGGGCATCGGCTGAACGGGCGCGATGGGGGCGGGATGCAATCCCTCACGCGGCTTGATCAGGCTGTCGAGCACCTCGAACAACACCCCCGCATCCACCGGCTTGACCACATGCGCGTCCATCCCGGCATCCAGACAGCGCTGACGGTCCTTGTCCATGGCATGCGCTGTCATGGCGATGATCGGCAAGCGGTCCGGTCCGACCACCCGGCGAATCGCCTGCGTCGCCTCCAAGCCGTCCATCTCGGGCATTTGAACGTCCATCAGCACGGCGTCGTAAACGACCGCGCCACGCAGCACCGCTTCCACGGCCAAGCGGCCATTGGTTGCCAAATCGATGGTGACGCCGATGTCCGACAGCAACTCCATCGCCACCTGCTGGTTGATTTCGTTGTCCTCGACCAACAGGATGCGGGCGCCCGACAAGCGCGGCGGCGTGGCTTTGCAGCGAGGTTCCCGCCGCGACGGCACCACATGCCCCGACGCACCGAACAGCGAGCCGATGGTGTCGAGTAGCGCCGAGGGTTCCACTGGCTTGGACAGAACGGCGGTAGCCGTCATCGCTTCGGCCTGCGCCGCCAGTTCGTCACAGTCGAAGGCCGACACCAATAGGATTTGCCGCATCGCCGCCAAGGCCGGTATGCCGCGAATGCGGCGCAAGGTGTCAAGGCCGTCGAGATCAGGCATCCGCCAATCGACGATGGCCAGATCGAAGGGCTCGCCGGCCAGCGCCGCCGCATCGAGCATGGCAAGGCCGTCGCCGCCGGATCCCGCCGTCGCCACCCGCATCGACACCGCCACCAAGGTTTGAGCCAAGATATCGCGCGAGGTGGCGTTGTCGTCGATGACCAGAATCCGCAATGGCGCCAGATGCTGCTGGGCCACGGCGGCGCACAATGCCGCCGGCAAGCGAAGCACCACCGAAAAAGTGAAGGTGCTGCCATGGCCAAATTCGCTGACGACGCCGATGGAGCCGCCCATCATTTCGGAAATCTGCTTGCTGATGGCCAACCCCAAGCCGCTGCCGCCATAGCGCCGGGTGGTCGAACTGTCGGCCTGCGAGAATGACTGAAACAGCCGCGCCTGTTGTTCGCCGGTCATGCCGATGCCGGTATCGCTAACCGAAACGACCAATTCAACGGCGCCGGGTTGGGGCGCGCCAAGCGTCGCCGACAGCAACACCTCGCCCGTTTCGGTAAATTTGATGGCGTTGTTGAGCAGATTGAGTATCACCTGCCCTAGCCGCAGCGGATCACCGACCAGGGTGGCCGGCACCTGGGGGTCGATACGGAACAGCAGTTCCAAGCCCTTTTCGGCAGCGCGGATGGCGGTGACATTGGCCACGGTATCAAGCACCGCCGCCAGGGTGAACTCGACCTCTTCGATGATCAGCTTGCCCGCCTCGACCTTGGAGAAATCGAGGATGTCGTTGATGACCCCCAGCAGCGCCGTCGCCGACGAGCGGATCTTGACCAAATAATCCTGCTGGCGAGGCTGCAAATCGGTCTTCAGCGCCAGCATGCTCAGCCCGATCACGGCGTTCATCGGCGTGCGGATTTCGTGGCTCATATTGGCAAGGAAGTCGCTTTTGGCCTTCAATGCCCGTTCCAATTCCCGGTTTGCGGCCTCCAACTCGCGGGTGCGCGCATCAACCAGTTCCTCCAGATGCTGCTGCGTCAGCAACAGCTCGGCGCGCGCCTGTTCGGCATCCTCGGCCAAGCTAAGCGCCGCTAGGCGTTCCACCTGCAACAGCTCGGCGCGCTGATCGACGCGCCACCGCGCCACCTCGCTGCGCCGCTGCTCGATGCCTTTCAACGCCACCAATTGGGCGAACCCCGTGAGAAAGTTCAGAACGCCGGGCAGCCGATCCTCGCCGATCACCGGCAACTCGGCGATGGCCTCCAGATAAGCCTGCCGATCGAAGCCCAGTTCGTCCGCTTGATGGCGGAAGAATTCCAGATCGGGCGGCGCTTGCAGGAACTGGCCAACGAATACATTGGCGATGTGCTGGCCTTCGACAATGATCGGTGCGGCGCAATCGACCAAGCCGTTGCCACAGACGTAACGGCTGAACGGCTTGCCCTCCTCCAGTTGCAGCGCCATCACCGTGTCGCTGGTGATGCAGCGCGCGCAACTGACGGCGTTGACGCGATGGAAGTCGGTGCAGGCGCGTTGCCAGCGCGAGGTCGCCAACACCTTGCCCTTAAGGTCGATGATCGCCGCCGGCACCCCGGTGGTACTGAGGAAGTCTTCGAAGATGGCGTCCATCTGGCTGAAATCGACGACCGCCGAGATATCGACAGCCTCGACCTCCGGCGGTGGCGATGGGACGGCCTCGTCCTCCGCTGCCTCGCTTTGATAGGGCGGAGCACTTCCCACCGTCTCGGCCATGTGGTTGACCTGCCGCTTCAACTGGATGATCCGCTGCTCGCGCCGCATCGCCAGCCGGAAGAAGCGATCGGTTTCAGCGATCTTTTCGCGCATCTGCGCTTCGACGCGCTGCAACTTGCGGCGATCGACGCAGCGCGCCGCGATCAGATGGGCAAAGCCGGACAGAACGCCCAGGATATGCGGCAAGCGCGCTTCGGCAATGATCGGAACATCGCCCAAGGCCAGCATATAGTCGGTTTCGTCGAAGCCGAACTGCCGGGCTTGGGCGCGGAAAAACGCGGGGTCGGGCGCATTGATCAGAAACTGCCCGACGAAGATGTCTCCCACATGATCGCCCTCGACGATGATCGGCGAGGCGCAGTCGGTCAGACCGTTGCGGCAATGGTAGATCGAGAACGCCTTGCCGTCCTGCAATTCCTGGGAAAGCCGGGTATCGCTCTCGTGACAGCGGGCGCAGGTGCCGGGATCGGCGCGGTGAAAATCTGTGCAAATGCGCTGCCAGTTCGAAGCCGCCAGCACCACGCCGTTAAGATCGAGAATCGCCGCCGGCAAGCCGACCACGTCGCAAAAGCGCTGGAACAGGGGTTCCATGTCGGCAGGCTCGAAAACCATCGCTTCATCGGCGCCTGCCGCCTCGGCCTGGGCGCGGTTCCATGCGGCGGTACGCGGATTGCCGAAACCGGTTTGCCTCTCGCTGCCTGAATGATCCATCATCGCGCTCCCCTGTCGCCGCCGCCTCGGTCGCACTGCCCGCCATCGCCTCTAGATGATAGCAATTATCATTCCCTTTTGCATGCGCCCCATTTCAGCCAAGAACAGACACTCGCACAGGCGACAGGCGCCGCCGATTCATGCAAAATGCGGCCCAATCCACATCGAGGAGTCAAAACAGCATGACTGAACCCGCCAGCGCCACCGAACAGAACATCGCCCTTCTAGTCCGCGAGTTCTATGAACGCGGCCGCCAGGATCCGCTGCTGGGACCGGTGTTCGCCGGCGCCATCGGCGATTGGGAGGAACATTTCCTTATCGTCGGGGATTTCTGGTCACATATCCTGCTGGGCACCACCCGCTATCAGGGACGGCCGTTTCCCGCGCATGTGCGCTTGCCGGTCGAGCCCGCGCATTTCGACCGCTGGCTGGAACTGTTCGCCCAGACCGCCCACGACGTGCTGCCCGCCGCCGCCGCTGAACAGGCCATCACCCGCGCCGCCACCATGGCCGCCAGCTTCAAAACCGGCTTGTTCCCGTGGAAGCATCCCGACGGGACCATGTCGCGTCACCGCCCGGAGGCGAATACCACGGCCGAGTAGCGTGGCGCTTGACCAAGCTCAATGAGCAATACCTCAGCAAAATGGTTGCCTATGGCTCAGACACGGCGCTCCACCCCCGGAGCGCCTCCAGTGCGGAGCCCCTTCCATGACCGAGACCCAGATCGACGTTCGCCAGATCGCCCCTCACCAGCGCCATCCGCTCATTTTCAACAGCTTCAACCAATTGCCGGTGGGCGGCGCGCTGACGCTGACCAACGATCACGACCCGCGCCCGCTGTTCCGCCAGTTGAAGGCCGAGCATGCCGATACCTTCACCTGGACCTATCTTGAAGAAGGTCCGGAGCTGTGGCGGGTTCGCATCACCAAGGATTCTGCCCCCCTCCCCGACACCAGCGGCAATTGCTGCGGCCATTGCGGCGGCTGAACCGCGCGTCGCGTCACCCGATGACTGGATCGGTCTCCACGGTGTCGAGAATACCCGCCGCCGCCAAACGTTGATCCAAAGCCCGCGCGGTAAGGCCGTCGAACACCACGGTCCAGCCGTCATCCTCGGCTGTTTCCGGGGCGGCAAGGCTGGCGATGATGGTTTCCAAGCCGCGTCGGGCGGCGCTGTCCATCGGGGCGGCACGATACTTCATCAGCCGGCCTCCACCGCGACGGCGGCGGCAGGCGGGCGGCGCAGTTGAGTCCAGGTCTTCCACGGGCTGTGCGACAGGTCGCCGGGCTCGACCGAGTCCAGTTGACCATGGGCGGCGGGCAGGTTGAACCACGGCACTGCCGGAAAGCGATGATGCGCCGCGTGGTAGCCCTTGTTGTGCTGGAAGAAGTTGCTGACCCGATTGACCCGCGTTCGAGTGCCGCACAGGGTATTGTAATGGTCGGCGATCTCGGACCAATAGAGGAAGGCATAGCGGCACCACAGCAGCGGCAGCACCCAATAGAGCAGGAACAGCCCCAGCGTACCGGTTAGCGCCGCCGCCGCCACGGCGACACCCCACAGCGCCAGCAGGCGAAGCGTGCTCTTGCGCGGCATCTGCCGCAGCTTGGCCAGATAATGCAGCGCCGGCCAGCCCAGCAGCGGACGCAACAGCCACACCCAGACCATGTTATGCGGGCGGTCTAGGCCGAAGGCGTGGTAGTCGGCGGTCAAGTAGTCGGTCTCCTTGCCCAACTGCCCGTGATGACGCAGATGCTCGCCGCGATAGCGCTCCATGCTTTGCAGGAACGGCAGGCCGTAGAACACCTCCATGCGGTCATTCAGCGGCTTGGTGGCGAACAGATTGCCATGCGCCGCCTCGTGCATCAGGGCGTCGCCCAAGGCATATTGGCCGGCGCCGACGACCCACAGCGCCGCCAGCGTCACCGCCGGATGATGTGCCCATAGAGCGACGCCGATGGCCGCCCCAATCATCGCCCAGTCGCGCAGGATGACCAGCGCCGCGCGCCGCCCGTCCCGCTTGGTCAGCGTCTTGATGACAGCAGCATCGACCATCTTTAACCTCCGTGTCGAAGGCCCCCTCGACGGCGTCATGGTCGGGCCGGCGGGGCGCGCGGTCAATGGAATAGTTCTTAACTAGGTGGTATCCAACTGGACATTCCGGCCTACAGGCGTCAGCATCGCGCCGCTTTCCCCTCACAAATCCGGCCCCGTTCCATGCCTTTAGCAGCGCTTTTATTCGACCTCGACGGCACCATGGCCCTGAGCGATACCCTGCATCTGCACGCCTTTCAGATTGTCGCGGCGCGCTACGACGTCAGCTTCGACTTGGCCTATTTCAACCAGGAAATCAGCGGTCAAACCAACGAGGTCATCTGCAAGCGGCTGTTCTCGGCGCAGCCGGTTGATGATCACCCGCGCATCGCCGAGGAAAAAGAAGCGCTGTTCCGCGGCATGATCGGCGGTCTTCAGCCGGTGGCCGGGCTGCATGCGCTGCTCGACTGGGCCGATGAGCGCGATTTGCGCCTGGCCGTGGTCAGCAACGCGCCGCGCGCCAACATCACGGCGGCGCTCGACGCCCTGGGCGTCACCGAACGCTTCGACGCCGTCGTGTCGGGCGAGGAACTGCCGCGCGGCAAGCCCGATCCGCTGCCCTATCTGACCGCTCTGGCCGCTTTGGGCGTCGCCGCCGAAGCCGCCGTGGTGTTCGAGGACGCCGTCCCCGGCATCGCCGCCGCCACCGGAGCCGCCATCACCACCATCGGCGTCACCACCAACCGCCCCCATGCGGTGCTGACCGAAGCCGGCGCGGCGATCACCCTGGCCGATTTCACCGATACCAGCCTGCTGCCGTTCCTGATTGGACGGATGGAGTGACGGCGGCCGGTTCGAGCATTGTCAACACGGCCCATAGGGGTTAGCCTAAACGGATACACTTTGCGATTGAGGCAGAAGAACCGGGGAACGCCTTTCCCGTTCCTTCTGCCGCCGCCTTGACCGACTGGAACAGACCCCGTTGTCCAAGAGACGTTTGACCAGACTTGTCATCACCAAGCTTCGCCAGTTTCCTCGCCTGTTCATCGCACTAGTGCTGGTGTTCGCCTTGGGTGGCTTGACCGTTCTGTTTGGCATCGATCTGACCGTTTCGCGCGACCGCGAATACCAGATTGCCCAACGCGACGCCGAAAATCTGGCGCGCGTGCTGGAACGCCATGTCATCGCCAGTGTCGAAAAGATCGATGTCGTGCTGCGCGAAGGGGGGCATCACTTCACCGGCGCGACGCCCAGCCAGGCCGACGGCAACCGCGATTTGCTGCGCCTGATGGAACTGGTCCCCGAGGCCTATAGCGCCAGCCTGCGGATCATCGACGCCAAAGGCCGCATAATCTATAGCGCCGGCACCGACGCCACGCTGCCCAACATCGCCGTCAACGACCGCGCCTATTTCCAGCGGCAGAAGAACGAGCCGAGCGCCGGGCTGGTCATTTCGGAACCGATCTTTTCGCGCTTCGCCAATAAATGGGTGATCACCCTCAGCCGCCGCATTCTCGCCCCCGACGGCGGCTTCGGCGGTCTGATCCAGGCCGCCGTGCTGACCGATAATTTCCAGGCCAGTTTTGGCTCGCTGAATGTCGGGCGCAACGGCTCGATCGCGCTCTACGACACCGAAATGCGCCTGATCGCCCGCCAGCCGGTCTTGGCCGAGCAGATGGGACAGACCTTCGACCTTTGGGAAGTCCGCGACGCCCTGGCGCGTGGCACCACCAGCGGCGCCTATATGGCAACCTCCCGCGTGGATGGGATCTTCCGCGCCTATTACTTCCGCAAGCTGGAAGGACTGCCCTTCGTGGTCGTGCTGGGCAAGTCACCCAACGACTTCCTTTATAGCTGGAAGCGCAAGGCCGTCCTTTATGGCATCAGCCTGGCCGTTCTGGCCCTGCAACTGCTGGGGCTGGTGCTGATCCAGCGGAAATCGGCCAAGGACCGGCTGAACCATCTGGCCAAGCACGATACCCTGACCAACCTGCCCAACCGCCGCATGCTCGACGAACATATGTCCGAAGCCACCGCCCTGGCCGGCGTCAGCGGCGTGCCGATGGCGTTGCTGGTCGTCGATCTCGACCTGTTCAAGAATATCAACGATTCGCTGGGCCACGATATCGGCGACCGGGTGTTGCGGCAGGTCGCCGGCCGCTTGCGCGCCACCTTGCGCGATAAGGACACTCTCAGCCGCCAGGGTGGCGACGAGTTCACCATCCTGCTGCGTGATTGCGCCGAAGCGAAAACCATCGCCAACACCGCGCAAAGGCTGCTGGGTGAGATCGCCAAACAGCTGCATACCGACAACCACGAACTGACCCTGACCGCGTCCATCGGCATCAGCGTCTATCCCGATGACGGGCGGGACATCGGCACCTTGCTGCAAAACGCCGACACCGCGATGTATCAGGCCAAGGCGGCCGGGCGGAACACCTACAAGTTCTTCACCGCCGAAATGAACGCCCGCGTGTCCGAACGGCTGTCGATGGAAAACCACCTGCGCAAGGCTCTGGCACGCCAGGAACTCAGCCTTCATTACCAGCCGCAGTTCGACACCATGACTCACCGGTTGGTCGGGTTCGAGGCCTTGTTGCGCTGGCAGCATCCTGAATTGGGGGCCGTGTCGCCCGTCCGCTTCATTCCGATCGCCGAGGAAACCGGCCTGATCGTGCCCATCGGCGACTGGGTGCTACGCGAAGCCTGCCGCCAGAACAAGGCTTGGCAGGATGCCGGACTGCCGCCAGTGGTGGTGGCCGTCAACCTGTCGGCGGTCCAATTCCGTCAGCATGATCTGGTGCCGCTGGTGGCCGAGGCGCTGGCCGAGTCCGGCCTCGCGCCGCGCTGGCTGGAACTGGAAGTCACCGAAAGCGCCTTGATGCATAACATCGAACACGTCATCAAGGTTCTGCACAGCCTGAAAGACCTGGGCGTGCT
>Ga0116225_1003439_pt1 | contig 10165 bp, 11 predicted proteins | sample Sb_taG_8_FD_88968 | JGI IMG/M metagenome (GOLD analysis project Ga0116225, IMG submission 88968) | Peat soil microbial communities from Weissenstadt, Germany - Sb_50d_c_BC metaG | ecosystem: Environmental > Terrestrial > Soil > Wetlands > Peat | place: Germany: Weissenstadt | collected 2010-09-21 | reverse complement strand
CGATATTCAATTCCACCGCGCTGTCAGGGGAGGTTACGTCGACGTCGACGTGCCGGGAGTCGACGACGGTGACGCCATGGCGGAGCGAGAGGAAAAGCCAAAGCCCGAGCCCCTGAGCAACGCGGAGAGGCAACGGCGCTTCAAGGAAAAACGTCGAGCCGAAACAGCAGCAGGTAACGGCGGTAACGAGGTCGGTAACGAGACTGGTAACGGCGACGGCATTACCTGGCCCGATGGCGATGAGCTGCCGCTGGGGGCGGCTAATGGGTAAGAGGAAACCAACCCGAGAGGCGCGACACGTCCGCATCTATGTCTCGATGATCGCGACCCCGGCGTGGCGGGACCTCAACTGTTACGGGCGAGCCGCCTACATCGAGATTTCAAGCCGCTACGGGGGCCCCAAGTCGAATAACGGTCGCATTCCCTACTCCGGCCGTGAACTCGCCGAGAACTTGAGGATCAGCAAGCCAACAGCCCAGAGGGCGTTTAATGACCTTCAGGACCACGGCTTCATTGTTTTGACGAAGCGTGGACGCTACGGCCGGAAGCGCCGCCTTGCGTCCGAATGGCGGCTAACAGAGTTTCCTTGCGACGTGACCGAGGGGCCGCCGACGCATGCCTACCGTCATTGGCAAGGTGCATCTCGGCCAGCCGGAGTCGCCGATTTCGTGAATAGAGCGCATGCCCAAAACGGACGGCATAAAACTGGCCCAGAAGTTTAGAGCCAAGTGGGCAACGTCGTTGTCCTTGTAGTGGGCAATGTCGTTTACCGAGTAGTGGGCAAGCACAGAGCCTCACATTTCAAAAAGGCCCTCCACTGTGGGCAACGTCGTTGTCCGTGGAAAGGCCACCACGGTAAACGTAGTTGCCCACTAGTATGTGTTTGCCAGGTGGGGTCAGCAGAAACGCCCTGGACGAAGCCGACTTAGCTGCTCGACGGTCGAGCCCACCATGCGAGACGGATCGGCGCGCACGTCGTGAGCGACGGGATTAGCTTTTCGATCCTGTGAGCGGTGGTTAAATTTCATCACACACCGCCAAAAGGGTGGCTCGGCTGAGGAGTGAGAAAAAGCTGAGATAAGGTTGTCGGGCTCGGAGCTGACTCACTCACGAGCCGGATCATTGAGTGTCGAGAATAATCGGATCTTGTTCTAGCTTTTCGATCACCGCTTTTTGCATGGGGTCGCGTACGCATTTCTTAAGCGTGGCCCGCCGACGGCGGCAGACTGTTTTCGAGGATCAGCTCAGCGAGACCGGGGCGACTTAGCCCGCGTGCTGCCCGAGCCATCGCTTGAAACGACAGTGAGCGCGGGACGTCCAGACGGTTGAGCATGGGCGAGGCACCTTCGGCCATAGGCGATCAGACGTTGGTCCGTAATTTCCATCGGGCCCACGTCGGCGAGCAGAGCGGCCCTGAATATCTCCTCGCGCTCCAAGAAGCGGCGGCGACGCTCAGTCTCGTTCATCAGGGGTCCGTTGCGCCTACGCGTTATTAGTACAGACCGTGCTTTTGGAAGAAGCGCTCGCCGGGATCGCTCACACGCTCCGCTGCAATCGTCATTACGCGTGAACGATCCGATGGTGTCACGCCCAAAGAGAGCCTAAGCAGGAGCGAAGCTGAGACGCAAGCGCCGCGTTGAACTTTCCTGTTCTCATCGAGATCACGAGCCGACAGACAACCTCGACGATCACGCGATCAGCCTTGGTCGCCACGCCTGCCGGGATGCTGTCGACGATCTCGGCCCAGATCAGCTTGCCGGGTATCGGCCACTCGGGCGGCGCGTCACCAATAGGCGGGCCGCCGACAGGCTCGTGCTCGCGATCCTTGTGACGCTTGCGCAAGGTGCCCTGTATCACGTGAAGGTGCGTGGGCTTCCTCGGTCTCATAGTCGATCTCCAAGCGGCGAAATTTTCAAATGGCGACGAAAACGCGGCTGGCGCACACCGGTTAACTCGGCCGTTTGCGTTTAAGATTTGACGCCCCCCTGGGTTCTAATTGGCCTTCTGGCATTTGCTCCCTTCGGCGTTCCATTTGCAGCCGAGCGAGGTATCCGTGTCGCAGACTGTCCTGTCCTCATGCACGACGCACGGGTCCTGGCGAGGAAGCGGACCGGGGTAGCATCCACGCAGCTTATAGGCCCAGTGGCAGTTAGGATTTGCGGCGCAGAGCGCAGAGTCGCCTATTATGCAATTCTCCGCTGCCGCAATCTTAAATACACCCGCGCCCATCGCGACCGGGAGGGCAATCAGTGCAACAATCATGCGACCCATGAGAACTAATCCTGCGCACCGAGGAGCCACGCACCAACTGTAGCTAAGGCTCGGTAGCACTGACAATCGGCCAGCCGCGCCAGACCCTCCGGCCGCGCTCCCCCATTTTTCCTCAAAACCGAAAAACAGGGCATTTATGGTTGTTGAGCTGCACCGGTCTGGGGCGGCTTCGCGCTTAAGATCAGACACCCCCCAGCCCTCAGTGACGCGCGATCTCCCAAGGCATGTATTGCCCCGGCCCTGCTGAGACCGCACAACGCCATTCCCGCAAGCAGCACTAGAAGCCAGAAAAGAAGAAGCCCCGAACGGGGGGAGTGGGGCCTCTTAGGTTCCTTTGGGGGGAACAGGTGACGGGAGGGAGCCCATCACCCCCTTTACATAAGCATCTGGGTGTTTAGAACAACGCTTGTCACTGTCGGCGGCGCCTGAAATGAAAACGCAGGCCAGCGGGCCCTCCTTGCCGGTCGGCGTCAGGCGCAGGTCCCAAGACCCCTCAACATGTACATTAAGAAGGTGACGCCAGCGACCAGCTTGGTGGTGAGGCGCGCTGCTGCGGGCAATCCCTCTTCGATAGCCTCTCCGCGCTCCACGGCGCCGATTAGAAGCTGATAGTAGTAAAGGTAATCCAGCAGAAAAATCGAGAGTAGCAGCAAGAGCGCAAAAAACATCACGACAACGCCGACGTGGATGCAATAGCCGAGCAGGGGCAGCCTGAGGGTCCGGTGGCCAATTGCAACTCTTGGATAAGCGTGATTTTATAACTGCCAAAAACTGATGCCAAACGCTTCGTTCCCGGTCCGCGTGGCGTAAGCGAGCCATTCAGCCCATGTACTTCCGCCTTCGATTTTTTCTAGTGATAGTCGTATGTTTGATTTCTGGACAAGTATTCTCCGAAAAGCTTTCTGCTGACCAAACTGAGGTGACAAGAGATCAGATAGCTCGGCTGGGATTGCTCAACGACTTAAAAAACAAGTCTAAGGACTATAGTTTTGAATATTTTGTTCTAACAATACCTGCTAATACAATACCTGGGATAAACTTTCCAATTCCAGTGATACACATTAGATACAAGAGCGACGTCCTGTTTGAATTTGATAAGTCAGAACTTGACGTCAAGGCACTTCCGATACTCCAAGATTTGGCGGACACGTTAAAAAATGACAAGGGATTTAGGTCGCTTCTGATGGTAGGTCACACCGATTCCATAGGTCCTGATCTTTACAATGAACAATTGTCTCAGCGGCGTGCTGTGAGCGTCTTTGCCGCCTTAACGGCCCTCGGAATAAATAAGAGTCTGCTCGGCGTCGTTCCCATGGGGGAAGCCGCGCCCATCGCCACCAACAGGACCGAGGAGGGAAGAGCTGCCAATAGACGCGTCGAATTTTTCATCTCGGATTTGGCCGAGGCATCGCTCGAAGCAGTGCAAATGGCCGCTTACGAACCGTGTTTTCGAAATGATCAAGAGCGACAACCGGGCGAACCATGCCGCTCAACTATCCCAAGCGTGCCGGTTTACTGGCGCAATGACGGAAGCTCTGCTAGGCCGGACCTATACATAAAAATGGGTCGAAAAGGGGTGGATTCCCAGCCTACAAGTCGACCTGCTCTCCCGAGTCAACATTTACAGCGTCCGTCTATAAGCCAGTACATTCCGCCAGGCCTAGATGGTTTTTCGCCTTCCCCCCCAAATTGACGCTGTGGTGTCTTAATGCCAGATGACAATCTTGCTGCCCATACCAAGAAGGTGCTTCGCGCCTCACGAGACTTCATTGGCAATCAAACCCCAGATAAAAATACTCGCACCAACATATTGGGAGACTTGGCCGAAGTTGAACGCGTACTCTACGGTGATCTACAAGAAAGAAAAGTCTATCCGCAAGAGATAGACAGCGAATGCCGCAAGGAAATAGGGGCACTCGAAGCAAGATTCAACGAACGAGACACCGTACAGCGCCACTTAAACAAACAACACGCTATTCTGACAAGATTCGAGCATTTGCGACAAATCAATAATGGCGGCTATCCTAAAAACGTAAATCCTATCTTATATTGGATACCTCTGTTTCTAGTTGCTGTTAGTGAGTGGTATGTAAATTATTCATCATTCGCAGCGCGCTTCGTTCCTGCCGTGGCAATAGCTTGCACCATAATAGTTGGCCTCCTGTTTGCCTATACGAGCCATCTTCTTGGCGCCTATCTTAAGCAATGGTCAGAGATATCAAATCCAGCTATAGAGCGGCGCGCCGTCATCGATAGGAAGGTGGCAGTCATCTCATTGACTATCGTACTATTGATCGTATTTTTAGCAACAATGTGGTTACGCTACACTATCGTCAAAGATCAACTCGGCCTTTCGGTAAACGAGCAGAATTGCGTCTTTTGTACAGAAACTACCGGCCGCATTTGGAGCACTCTACTCCCGACTATAGCTATCAACATCGGAATAATAGCAATAGGAACCGCTTATTCCTGGTACATGCATGAGAAAATCCCCGATCTTCGGGAGACTCACCGACTCCTTGAGAAAACTCAACGAAAGTTTGACCGCCTCAAGGCGCCTTTAGAATCAGAGATAAAACAATTAGCCGCCGCGTGCGACCGGAACAAGAAGCTAAATAAGGGCCTGTCGAGCGAATACATCTCCCTTCTGCGCGAGGTCAAAGAGGTCAAAGGTCGAATAAATGACAACGCGGCTTAGCTTTGCCAATATAGGACTATTCGTCTTGCTTATGCTCTCCGCTTCCGAAAGAAGTGCTTTGGGGCAGTCGGCAGGCCAGATCGTCGTTAGCGCAAAAATTGAGGATACCTGCAGAAGCCTCGGTCAAGTGACAACGAGAAAGACAATTGCGTACATCGATCTCGCGTCCATAAGGGCCGATGACAACGATTGGGGCCTAACTCTCTTAAATAAACTCAACCTCGCCCCAAGGGAAGTTTTGATTGTCTTGGCGGTAAACCCTTTCGATTTGACCGTTAGAGAGGTTTTCAACCTTTGTTGGCCAAAATATACGGATGACGAGCTTAAGACGGCGAAACAAAACATGAGCGTCTGGGCGTGGCTAGTAAGTCCAGACCCTTATGACCAACAAAAAGAAAATCTGGAAACTTTTGACAACCGATTGCGGCAGGCGCTTGAGTATGTCAGGACCTCGCGACTCAAAAAAGAGGATGAACAGGGAAAGAAGAATTTTCTCGCCGCAATCTCACTTGATAAGGATAGATTTAATGATCCAAAAGAGTATAGGCGTATAATAGTCTATTCTGATGCCGCCTTAGACGATCCACTCGTGAAACTGAACGACCCAGCCCAAGCGGTGGCGTCTCTTTCAAAAAATTATCCAATTAACTTCAAATATTCGGAAATATCGGTGTTTGGCGTGAGAGCGGATAACGCCTTAACAACGGATGTTATGGAGAAGGTATTTAGGGGGTATTTTGTGACAGGAGCAGGCTATCTCGAATCCTTTTCATTTGCATTGCCGGAACAGTCGAATTCTCTTTCGTCACAGGTGGCGCACTACGAGGGGGATTATTCCGGGGGTGGGGCTGCTGGTGCTGCTGAACTCGTTTTCGCGGTTGTTGACAATAAAACTCTGGTAAATGCGTGGGTACGTTTCTCGGCGCCGCAAGGGGCCTTGTATATACCTATCGATGGGGAATACGGCTGCGACAGTAGTGGGTGCAACATCACGGCGACGATCCTAACTAGTATCCCAGAATTTGGGGATCGACCATTTTTCAGGAAAGGAGACCGCGTTCAGTTGAAAGGAACTGCCGATGGCTGGTCGGGAGAATTGCAATCCTTATCACATGAAGTATTTGAGGGTTTGAAGGATGAGGTGAAGTACCAAATTCATCTAACGAACGGGACGAAATAGCCAAAATGGACACCTCTAAAAACCTCGGAGGTGATTACCGATGGGCCTCTCCATTGCGAACGTTTAGGAATCGGACCGGGAACAAACCGGAATCAAGTCGACCAAATAAACACGCCGAGTTCGCCACACGGGAGTTTTTGGAGGTGTCCACGTTACCATTGACGCGTGGTGTGACTGCGAGGAAGCCGTGATCCTCTAAACTCGCGATGACACTGTTCGGCGCGGCGAACTCGATACAGAGGCAGCGATTTTGGAAGTGATACGCCGCAAGTCATCTTCGACCAACTTACTAAACTCGTTGAACCTATTCCCCGTCTTGCTCTGGGCCTCTACCATGAGATTCGCTTCTGCTCGCAACGCCTCTAGATCGCTTGTCGGTGGAAATTTGCTTATGTCCATACCGAACTTTTCGAGCGGCTCCGTGCCTACGCCAGGCTGATACTGCGCTAGGCACCTCGCCCCGAGTTGCATCATTGCATCCAGGTTTTCCGGATGCCCACGCCCAATTTCCATCAACAAGGCGTCGAGGATCATTTCCTTTGGGTGTGGGAGCACCGACACGTCCTCAATTCTAGTAGGCAATGGAGGATTATGCTCCATGAACGCGCCGTAATCACTGATGATCGTCTCGCGTGATGGCTGCCTTGCCTGTTTTGCTGAGGGTTGTGCCGTAGTCGCTGGCGAGGCTTCTGTGCGTCCTATGGCTTCATTGAGGACGATTGAAACCTCAGCAGCCGATGAGCAATGCCAGATGGCATTGGCGAACGCGGTTAATACAGGATTTTTAAAATATAGGGAGGGTGTTTGCTCAGGAAACATAATACTCAACGCTTTGGATGTCTTGGCATTCTTATAGACATTCTTTTCGTTGTATAAGTTTGGGCCGAACCAATTGCTCATAAGACTTTTTATCAGCCCTCCCCTCATGTTCCACAAACGGACCAACACCCCAGTTTGGGCGATGGATACAAACACAACTTCTTTATTATCCAACTCAATGGTGGCTCCGCAACCGGCTGTTTCGCTGGACCTTAAAAGCGTTGGCATGACCTTGCTCCAATTCTGGAGTGGCCTTCGCTTGTGTAGATCAGCATGGCGCGCGCATTTTAGGCGCGTCCCTCATCCGTGCAAGCGTCAAGACGCACTCCTGGCGCTCGTTGTCGCTGCCTCTCAGCTTGGCTGGGGCAACACGGTTTAGATTTCGCGGGCAACCAGGCGCCCACAGGAAGCCCGTGGCGGGCGTAACGGGGTTGGTCGGAACACCACACCCGGCCGGGGGGCCACCCCGGCGACTTCCGGCCTCCCCCCTGCGCCACTTCCTCTTCTATTATTTCTGGGCCGCGCCGCTTTTACCGATTAGCCATCACCTGGCAATCAGGCAGACCTCGGGACTTGAGCTCGCTGCAGAGCTTGATGGCCGCAGTCTTGTCGTTGATCGGCCCAATGCGCAATCGATACCAGACGCCCAGGGAGCCAAGATCGGCCTTCTGCATCAGGGGACGATACCCCGCGAGCAGCGATGGGTACTTATGCTGCATGTCTACAAAAGTGGCTAGCGCCTCGGTCTGCCCCTGCTTGGTGGCGACCTGTACGACATAAGAGATGTTCGCTGCCTTCGCTTCGGCAGATTGTTGTGGCGCGACGCTTGTAACCTCTGTCTCCTTTTTCTTCTTTCTCAACTCGTCAGGAGCGAGGTAGCCAGAAGCATCTTGCTTGGCTTGCGGCTCAGTGGTGGGCTTTTCTGGCGGCGGCGTCGCTGCCGCTATCGTCGCTGTCACCATGGTTGTATCCAGCACTGCTTGCTTGGCCACTACGTTGTTGTCTGGCTCGGATTGCACGGTCGGCGTCATCCCTGCGTCGGGGTGCAGTTTCTGAAACACCGCCCCCAGGGCAACCATGGCGAAGAAGACTAAGAAAAGGAAGGCTCCAAGGCTCAGCCTTGGACTCGACCTCGCGAGGACAGGAAGCGTCGAACGGCAATGGGGACAAAGCTTCGCTTCGCGCCTTATGGGCTCGGCACAGAACGGGCACGGGATCTTGCCCTGGCTTCTCATCGCGCCACGCGTTTCCACCACAGGAAAGGCAATCAAAAGGATGCCTGCTATGAGAGGGGACAAGACAACGGAAAGGAGAAACCAACCGACGCTGCTTCGGCCCCGCGCCGCTGCGGCTGACCCGATGAGGAGCGCAATACCGAACCAGAGTAAAAGAGCGAAGAGCATCCCCCTACCCCCCTCACCTTAAAAGCCGCTGATACTGAAGCATAGGAAGACCGTGGAGTCACGGAACCCCATGCGGCTCAGGCGAGGCTCTCAACCATCACCACGCGGCGAGGCCCGCGCGGCATCGTCAAACTACGTCGCTGTCTCTTTTGGTAACAACCACAGGCGTAGGCATCAACAAAAAGTTCAGGGGCCCGGTGCACCCTCGCTATGACCGAAGACAGAGCGCAACCACCCTACCCCCGACAAAAAGTTCGCCGCCTGGTTGGTTTAATTGGCGACCAGCGGTGCACGCGACAGGCTGCGACATGGCCTGTAAACAGCGAGGATTATCGTGTAGTTGGCTGTAGGAAGCGGAAATCAAGTCCGCTTACCTCTGGGCTTGAGCTGCGCTATCGTTGGCAGATCGCGACCTGATGGGGTGAGCCCAATGGATATCGTTGAGTGCGGGGTCAGTGACGCGCCAGTCAAGCGCAAGACCAAGAAGCAGCCCGAGAAGGGGCGGTCTAAGCTTAGCAACAGCCTCTTCCACCTTCGCGGTCTCAACGGCAATTCCAAGGAAGGCCGACGCTATCGCGACAGCATCAAGGCCACGCTCGCGGATATGGGCAAGGGCGAGGGCGACCTCACTGACAGCGAGAAGGAGCTGCTCAGGAACGTCGGCATGATGACCTTGAGGCTCGACGCCCTACACGCTCGCCTGCAATCTGGCGAGGGTGCTGTCGTCGAAGGCGACCTCGCGCTTAACCGCCTGGTGGGCACGCTGAACCGCACCCGCAGGCTTCTAGGCGCCAAGGTCTCGCATCGCGAGCCGCCCAAGCTGACGCTCGCTGAGGCGTTGGAGGGCAAGCGTAAGCGATGAAGCGGCGCAAGGCGGCACTCGCGCTGCCACCCAGCCCGGTCGACTTCTTCGGCCATCTCAAATGGCTCGACGGACGGCCATTGCTCGCGACCATCGAGAAGTACCGGCGCGCGATCCTGATGGCCGTGCTCTACACGTTCAGCGACGACGGCTCGCCGGTTTACAACATGGCCTTATGCGGTCGAGCCAAGAAGAATTGGAAAACTGCCGATCTGATCCTCGCCGCGCTCTATCGCTTCCTCGCCTGGCCATCAGCTCAAGGCAACGACTGCTTCATCTTGGCGAACGACGAAGGCCAAGCGAACGACGATCTCAGCCTCGCTAAGAAGCTTATCGCCTGCAATCCGATCCTGGCCCAAGAGGTTGACGTCCGCGTCAAGGAGATCGTGCGGAAGGACGGCAAGGGCTCGTTGCAAATCCTGCCCGCACGTGATGTCGCTGGGTCTCACGGCAAGACGTACCTGTTTATCGGCTACGATGAAATCCACGGCTATCGGACTCACGATCTGTTCGAGGCGCTCGCACCTGATCCGACGCGGCGTGATGCGTTGACTTGGATTACCTCGTACGCGGGCATCCGTCATGCGCCAGGCGTCCCGCTGTATGACCTCTTGACGTCGGCCAAGCGAGGCGAAGACAAGCGCCTGTATTTCAGTTGGTACGCGGCGGACTTCTCAACCGACCCCGGCTATCAGGACCTACCGCCGGAGGCAAAAGCAAACCCGTCCATGGCGTCTTGGGGCAATGATGGGTATCTGGCCCAGCAGAAGCGACGCCTGCCCACGCACAAGTACAGGCGCCTACACCTGAACCTGCCTGGTGCGCCTGATGGTGCTGCTTTCAGTGGCGAGCACGTCATGACGGCGATTGTCTCCGGGCGCAAGCGTGTGCCTCCTCAAGCTGGTGTCCGATATCGGGCTTGGTGCGACATG
>Ga0116225_1003433_pt1 | contig 10169 bp, 11 predicted proteins | sample Sb_taG_8_FD_88968 | JGI IMG/M metagenome (GOLD analysis project Ga0116225, IMG submission 88968) | Peat soil microbial communities from Weissenstadt, Germany - Sb_50d_c_BC metaG | ecosystem: Environmental > Terrestrial > Soil > Wetlands > Peat | place: Germany: Weissenstadt | collected 2010-09-21 | reverse complement strand
TGGTCATTCCGCCGGACCGGCTGCGCGCCTTGATGATCGCGGAGGCCGAGCTCGGCGAACGGATCATGCGCGCACTGATCATCCGCCGCATGGGTCTGTTGGAAACCGGCTCCGGCGGCCCGATCATCGTCGGCCGCGCCGACAACGGCGACGTGCTGCGGCTGCAGAGCTTTCTGCGCCGCAACGGCCAGCCGCAGCAATTGCTCGACCCCGACATCGACCCCGAAGCCAAGGCGCTGATCGAGCGCTTCCACGTCGATCCGGGACAACTACCAATCGTGCTCTGCCCGAGCGGACAGCTGCTGCGTAATCCCACCGAGGACGAGCTGGCGCGCTGCATCGGGTTGGTCGCTCCGATCGATCCGAACCGCGTCTATGACGTCGCTGTGGTCGGCGCCGGGCCGGCCGGCCTTGCCGCCGCGGTGTATGCCGCATCAGAAGGGCTGGCCACCATCGTGCTTGATAGCCGCGTCTTCGGCGGCCAGGCCGGCGCATCGGCGAGGATCGAAAATTACCTCGGCTTTCCGACCGGAATCTCCGGCCTTGCCTTGATGGCCCGTGCCTACAATCAAGCGCAAAAGTTCGGTGCCGAAATGGCGATCCCGGACGAGGTCACGGCCCTGACCGCGCCGGACGGCGGCGCCTCGCCGCACTTTGTGCTGCAATTACGCGACGGCGAGCGGGTCACCACGCGCGCGGTCGTGGTCGCCAGCGGCGCCCGGTATCGGCGGCTCGCCGTCGCCGATCTCGACAAGTTCGAAATGTCGAGCGTGCACTACTGGGCTACGCCATTCGAAGCCAAGCTATGCGCCCAGCAGGACATCGTGCTGGTCGGCGCCGGCAATTCGGCCGGGCAGGCCGCGGTCTATCTGGCGGGCCAAGGCGCCAAGGTGTGGATGCTGGTGCGCCGGCCGAGTCTCAGCGAAACCATGTCGCGCTATCTGGTCGAACGCATCACGAGCCTGCCGAACGTCGAAGTGGTGACCGGCGCGCAGGTGAGCGGCGTCGAGGGCAGCAATGGCATCTTGGAAGCCGTGCGCTGGCGGATCGGCGCGACCGGAGAAGAGGTGCGGCGGCCGATTCGCCACCTGTTCCTGTTCATCGGCGCCGAACCGAACACCGATTGGCTGGCCGGCTCCCGCGTCGCGCTGGACGCCAAGCGCTTCGTGCTGACCGGCGCCGACACCGGCGGACGTCATGCGCTGGAGACCAGCCGACGCGGCGTGTTCGCCATCGGCGATGTTCGTGCGACGTCGATCAAGCGCGTCGCCGCCGCGGTCGGCGAAGGCGCCCAGGTGGTGGCCGCGCTGCATTCCTACCTGGCCGAAGCGTCAGGAGATCCGGCTACGGCGACCACCCCTTCGGCGCCAGCTCGAAGTGCTTGAACTCAAAACCCGGCGCGACCGTGCAGCCGCACAGCGTCCAATCGCCGAGAGTTTGCGCCGCCTGCCAGGCGTGAGCCGGCACGATAGCCTGTGGGCGCTGGCCTGACGCAAGATCGTTGCCGAGAGTCACGCGCTCGATGCGTCTTTCGCCTTGCGCAATTTCAAGTCCGAGCGGCGCGCCGGCGTACCAATGCCAGACCTCGACCGCATCGACCCGGTGCCAATGCGAGCGTTCGCCGCGCGTCAGCAGAAAATAGATCGCGGTCGAAGCAACGCGGTTGTCCTCGACTTGCCGCTTATCGCGAAACGTCTCGCGGAAATGCCCGCCTTCCGGATGCGGTTTCAGATCGAGCAGCCGGATGACGTCAGCTGCGGTTAAGACTTGGGCGCTGAGATTGTTGCTCAAAACCGGTTCTTGCGCTCGCGGATCTCCGCGAACACTTGCCACGCCGGGCTGCCGGACAGGCCGAGCGATTTTGCCACCTCGGCGTCATCGGCGCGCAGGAACGGATTGGCTGCCTTCTCCGCTCCGATCGTCGCCGGAATGGTCGGCTCGCCGGCGGCAAGCTGTTGCTTGACCTGTTCGGCCCGCGCCGCGAGCGCCTTGTTGTTCGGCTCGATGGTCTTGGCAAAACGGATATTGGCGTCGGTATATTCGTGGCCGCAGTAGAATTGCGTGTCGTCGGGCAGGTTGCGCAGTTTCAGCAATGACTGCCACATCATCTCCGGATTGCCTTCGATCACCCGGCCGCAGCCGATCGAGAACAGCGTGTCGCCGACAAAGGCGAGCTTGTCCGCCGTAAAGAAATAGGAGATGTGGCCGGCGGTATGCCCCGGCGTGTCGATGACCTTGCCTTGCAAGCCGCCGACGCGCACCGTGTCGCCCTCACCGACCGTTTCGTCCACATGCGCGATGCGCGCCGCCTCGGCGCGCGGCGCGACGACGCGGCATTTGTGATGGCTTTTGATCTCGCCGATGCCCTGGGTGTGATCGGCATGATGATGCGTCACCAGGATGTCGCTCAGCTGCCAGCCGGTTTTTTGCAGCGCGGCCTCGACCGGCGCCGCCTCCGGCGCATCGATCGCCGCCGTGGCGCCGCTTGCCGGATCGTGGATGAGCACGCCGAAATTGTCCTTCAGGCAAGGGAACAGATAGATCTGCGCGGCCATGTGGTTCTTCCAGTTGAGCCCTTCGGGCCGGATCATCCGCCTTCAATGAAGCCGGCGCAACATGGGGTCAACCAAGATCAAATGGCGGCCGGAAGACGAGCGCAATCCGTGCTATTTTGCCCATATGGATGTCGTCGACCTGCGCAATTTCTACGCCCAGCACCTTGGCGTCGTGGCCCGGCGCTTCGTCGGCCGCGGCATTCGTGCGCGCTGGAAGGACACCCACGCGTTGCGGGTATTGGGCATCGGCTATGCGACGCCCTATCTCGGCCTGTTCCGCGAGGAGGCCGAGCGCTGCCTTGCCTTGATGCCGGCGGCGCAAGGTGTCGTGCGCTGGCCGTCGAGCCGCCCGGCGCTGGCCGCTTTGGTCGAGGAGGATGAGCTGCCGCTGACGGATTCCGCGGTCGATCGCGTGCTGCTCGTCCATGCGTTGGAAATGTCGTCCGATCCGGTCGGATTGTTGCGCGAAGTGTGGCGCGTTCTCGCCGGCGGCGGCCGGCTGCTCGTCGTCGTGCCCAACCGGCGCGGCGTCTGGGCGCGCATGGACTCGACGCCGTTCGGTCACGGCCGGCCCTATTCGCGGTCCCAAATCATGCAGTTGCTTCGCGAAACCTGGTTCACGCCGACCGGCTGGGACGAGGCCCTCTATGTGCCGCCGATCCCGCGCGGCTGGTTCCTGCGCTCCGCCGTGGCGTGGGAGCGCGCCGGCGCCACGCTGGCTTCGCCGTTCGCCGGCGTCCATATCGTGGAAGCGACCAAACAGGTCTATCGCGCCATCCCGGCGCCACGGCGCGAGAAGCGTCGCCTGGTTCCCGCGCTCGAGCCGGTGCTGGCGCCGTCGCCGGGGGCGGCGGCGATGCGCTGAGAGGGAAAAAATCATGGCCTTGGAGCTGCGCCCGAACTGCGAATATTGCGACCGCGACTTGCCGCCCGCGTCCACGCTGGCGCGCATCTGCACTTTTGAATGCACATTCTGCGCCGACTGCGTCGACAACGTGCTGTTCAACGTCTGCCCGAACTGCGGCGGCGGTTTTGAGCCGCGGCCGATCCGCCCGGCGACCGAATGGCGGCCGGGACTGTCCGTCGCCAAGCGGCCGCCTTCGACCAAGCGCGTGTCGTTGTCCTACAGCCGCGACGACATTGCGGCGCATTCCCGGCGCATCAGGGACATTCCGCCCGCGCAGCGCTGACGCGCGAAGATCGCTATAGTTCTTTGCCGATCATGCGATCGACCGAATACGGCCCGCCGCCGCGGATCGCGATGGCGAACAGCACGATGCCGAGCAGAAGCACGTATTCATAGCCGCCCTTGCCGACCGAAAATCCCGCCGCAAGATGTACGACAAGGAAAGCGATGCCCAGTTCGATGGCGAGTGCCGCCGCAAAAAACCGCGTGAACAGGCCGAGCACGATGCAAGCGGCGCCGACCGTCTCCAGGACCATGGCGGCGATTGCAAATGCCGAAGACGGCTCCAATCCCTGCTTGGCCATATAGCCGCTGACGCCGGCAAGTCCGGCCCCGGTGACCTTGACCCAGCCGTGCATGAACAGATTGTAGCCGACGACGACGCGAACGAGCGTGTAGGCAATGTCGCGCCAGGATCCATAAAATCCCGCCAAACCCGGAAAAATCAATTTCGTCTCGCCTGCCGTCATGACGTTGCTCCCGTTGCTGTCTCCCGCCGCTTGGCGCGGCCTTCCGTCTAACGCGCGCCTATAACATCGCAGTCGCCCGCGATATTCAACCCAGTGGCGAAGGGCCAGGATGAAGGCCCAGCGGGCGCTTTGGCGCCGCGGCATGACGGGGCGCGCGACCCGTGCCGTAGTTCTAAGCGGCGGTCGGCCGTGTTATTGAAGCAGCGGTCCCCGCCGGCGCTTGGCCGGCGCGGACATTCAGGACGATGCTCATGCGCAGATTTTTTGGCGCGACGCTCGGCACGCTGGCATTGCTTGTTCTGACGAGCGCCGATCATAGCGCATGGTCGCAAAGCGGACGGACCATCCGCATTGTCCTCGGCGTGCCGCCGGGCGGCAGCATCGATTTCCTGGCCCGCCTCCTGGCCGACCAGATTTCGAACGCCGATGGCCAGACCGTGATTGTCGAAAGCAAGCCGGGCGCCGGCGGCATCATCGCGGCCGAAACCGTGGCGCGCGCGGCGCCCGACGGCAACACCTTGCTGATCAACAACAACGGCACGCTGATCAGCGCCATCCTGCGCAAGGTGAATTACGATCCGATCGCAAGTTTTGAGCCGATCTGTTATCTGGTCACGACGCCGCAACTCATCGTGGTCAACAGCGCGTCGCCCTATCGCACCCTGACCGATCTCCTGGACGCGGCGCGCCGCAAGCCCGGGGAGCTGTCGATCGCCAGCGTCGGGCCCAACACCACGCAACATATCGGCATCGAACGGCTCAAACGGCTTGCCGGCGCCAATCTGACCTATGTGCCGTATCCCGGCGGCGCCACCACCATCAATGCGCTGCTCGGCGAGCACATCACCGCGGCGGTGCTCAACTGGTCGGAAATCGGCGAGCACATCGTCGCCGGCAAGGCCCGGGCGCTGGCGACCATGGCGCCGGCGCGCATCGAGCCGATGCCTGACCTGCCTACGGTCGCGGAATCCGGCTACCGGGATTTCGAAACCGACGTCTGGTTCGGCGTGGTGGCGCCGGCCAAGACGCCGAAGGAAACGGTTGCCCAACTGATCGATTGGTTTCGCGCCGCCGTGACCGCGCCGCCGGTCAAAGGCAAGCTTACCGCGCAGGCGCTGTATCCGCATCCGAAATGCGGCGCCGACTTCGACGCCCATTTGCGGCGGCAAAAGGAACTATACACGCAGCTGATTCACGACCTCGAATTCAAGACGGAATAGCGAACCAATTCGCCGTTCCAAGCGTTCCTTTTAACCCGCGTCGCTGCGGGCTTAGGTTCCGCCATGAAAATACACGCTATTCAAACCGGCTCCGTCCGAATCAAGACCGCGCAGGTTGAAGGCCGCGGCCACGGTCTGGCGCGGCGGCTCGCCATTTTCACCGATCACGATTGGACCGATTGGCTACCGACCTATGCGTGGGCGATCGTCCATCACGACGGCGTCATCGTGATCGATACCGGCCAGGGCACGCACCTCCTGGAAACCGGCCGGTCGCTGCATCCCTTTGCCCGCTGGGAAGTTGTGTTCCGCATCGAGTGCGAGCAGGAGATCGGGCCACAATTGCGCGCGCTCGGCATCGGCCCGCGCGACGTCAAGCGTGTCGTGCTGACCCATTTGCACATGGATCATGACGGCGGCCTGGCGCACTTCCCGGACACCGAAATCCTGGTATCGCGCGGCGAATTCGCCAAGGCGCGCGGCTGGGCCGGACGTGTGCGCGGCTACCTGCCCAACCGTTGGCCGTCATGGTTCGACCCGATGCCGCTCGAACTTAAGGCGGAGCCGTTCGGCCCGTTCGCGGCGAGCAGGCGACTGACCGCAGACGGCAACGTCGTTGCTGTCGCGACGCCCGGCCACACCGCGGATCATATCTCAGTCCTGGTCGATGACGGCGACACAACATATTTTCTGGCCGGCGACACCTCGTACACCGAAGAATTGATGCTCGCCGGCAGAATCGATGGCGTCACTGCGGACGAGGATGTGTCACGGGCGACGCTCGATGCGATCAGGCGCCTCATCAAGGACCGTCCGACGGTGTACCTACCCACTCACGATCCGCAGTCGGGCTTGCGGCTAGAGCGCCGCAACACGATTGAGAACCGCGTCACGCCGCAAATGGCACCCAGGCTCGCTGAACCGCCGGACGCGCCTCTATCGCATCATGCCAGTGCTTCACATGGGCATAATCCTTGAGCCCGATATCGCGCACGCCGTGAATGTGCACGTCCGAATACATGGTCATGTCGGCGATCGAATAGGCGCCGCCGAAATATTCGTGTGACGCCAGATGCCGGTCGAGGATGCCGAGCATGTCGCGCAGGTTGGCCTCGTAGTGCTCTTGCGCCGGCGGCGCCTTGATCGGCGAGCGGATGGTCCAGTGCCCGAACTGTTGCGCCAGCGTGGTGAAGGTCGCCGAGCCGTAGAACAGCCATTGATCGACTTTGGCCCGCGCCGCCGCGTCGCTCGGATAGAATTTTCCGGATTTCTCCCCGAGATATTTGAGGATCGCACCGGACTCGCAGAGCGTGACCTCGGCGCCGCCCGGCCCGTCATGATCGACGATGGCGGGGATCTTGTGGCCGGGGCTGAGCTTCATGAAATCCGGCGCCATCTGCGCCTTCTTGCGCAGGTCGACCGGGATGATTTTGTGCGGCAGGCCGCTCTCCTCCAGCATCATGCGTGGCTTGTAGCCGTTGTCCGTGATCCAGGTGTAGCAATCGATCATGTCATCCTCCCGAAAAAGATTTGCATGTCATTTCGGCCACGGTTCCGCGGTGACGGCGGCTGCATCGGCGCCGATGAATTCCTTGAGACTATCCTGGCCGTCATCGCCCAGCGCTTCAAGTAGCGCATTCTTGATCGCGGCGATCAGCCCGAGGCCGCTGAACACCAGGCCGGAGTAAACCTGGACCAAGCTGGCGCCGGCGCGGATTTTGGCGAGCGCGGTGGCACCGGAATCGATGCCGCCGGCGCCGATCAGCGGGAACACATCTTCGACCCGCACGTAAGTCTCGGCCAACATGCGGTTGGCGAGCGGAAAAAGCGGCCGGCCCGACAGGCCGCCGGCCTCCTTGGCGATTTCGGTCTCGAGCAGACTAGGCGGCCGCGCCACGGTGGTGTTGCCGACGATCATGCCGTCGACCCGGCGCGACCGCGCGATGCCGACGACGTCGTCGAGATCGCCCAATGACAGATCCGGCGCGATCTTCAGCAGCACCGGCGTCGGGCCGGCATTCGGCGCGACCCGCTCTCGGGCATCGACCACGCGAGCCAACAGGTCGTCGAGCACCGACGCCTGCTGCAGATTGCGCAGGCCCGGCGTGTTGGGCGAGGAAATGTTGACGGTGACATAGCTCGCCACCGCGGCGAAGCGCTCGATCAGTTGCACGTAATCGGCAACGCGGTCGGGCGAATCCTTGTTGGCGCCGACATTGATGCCGACGATGCCGCCGGCATCGGCGCGGCCGACAAGTCGCTTGAGCGCAGGATCGGCACCTTGCGAATTGAAGCCGAGCCGATTGATCACGCCGTGATCGGCATTGAGCCGGAACAGCCGCGGCCGCGGATTGCCGGGCTGCGACAATGGCGTAATGGTGCCGACTTCGACGAAGCCGAAGCCCAAGCGCAGCAAGGCATCGGGGACCTCGGCGTTCTTGTCGAAGCCCGCGGCAATGCCGACCGGGTTTGGAAAATTGAGTCCAAACACCCGCAGCGCCAACCGCTTGTCGTCGCGCGGCGCCGGCGGCAGCGGCGCGAATTTCAACATTTTGATCGCTAGCCCGTGCGCGTCTTCCGCGTCGATCGCGTGCAGAAACGGCATTGCTATACGCCCGAGCAAACCGATCACGGTGCTAGCTCCGGCAAGGCTCGCCGGCCATCGATCTCGTCGGGCAGCGGCCGCGCCCAACGCACCGCCGACAGCGGCAGTGGCGCGTAAAGATGCGGAAACAGGTCGTTGCCGCGCGAGCGCTCCCATTTCAGCGCCGGGCCAAGCGCGTCGCCGTCCACCGCGACCAGCACCAAGCCGTGCTGTCCGGCAAAATGCTTGGCCGCCGTCTCGGCGACTTGCGCCGCGGTCGAGAAATGGATGAAGCCGTCGCGCCTATCAACATCCGATCCGCGAAATGCCCCGGCGGCTTCGACCGCGCGCCACGCTTCCCGCTCACAGATTTTGTAGATTGTCGCCACGCGCCCTCGCAATTCGGTGCGACCCTATCGGCGCTTGAGCGTTGAGGCAATAATTCCTATCATCCGCCGGGTTGTAAGGGGTTCCAATGCTCACGCACGCGCAGGTCTGGTCAGCCATCGATCGCCTTGCCGCACGGGCCGGGCTTTCGGCCTCGGGCCTCGCCCGCCGTGCCGGCCTCGACCCCACCACGTTCAACAAATCCAAGCGCATCACGGCGTCCGGCCGCGCCCGGTGGCCGTCGACCGAATCGATCAGCAAGGCGCTGGCGGCGACCGGCACCAGCATCGAGGCGTTCGTCGGATTGATCCAGGGCGACAAAGCTGGCGCGCCGACCCGGAGCGTGCCGCTGCTCGGCTTTGCCGAGGCCGGCGCCGGCGGCTATTTCGACGACGGCGGCTTTCCGGCCGGAGCCGGCTGGGACGAGATCGCCTTTCCGGCGGTCGACGACACCCATGCCTATGCGCTGGAAGTGTCCGGCCAGTCGATGGAGCCGGCCTATCGCGATGGCGACGTGATCCTGGTGTCACCGGCAGCGCCGATCCGCCGCGGCGACCGGGTCGTGGTCAAGACCAGGGACGGCGAGGTGATGGCGAAGGAGCTCAAGCGCTCCACGGCGAAGACCATCGAGCTGAAATCGCTCAATGCCCAGCATCCCGACCGCACCATCGCCACCGAAGACGTGCTGTGGGTCGCGCGCATTTTGTGGGCGAGCCAGTGAAACGGACCTCCCCCTTTCAGGGGGAGGGAAAATTGTTGCTCACCCATGCCACCACAGCATGCCGCCGCGGACCAGATAGACCACGCTGACGGCGAAGATGATGCGCCGCGTCCATTGCCGGAAACCGTGGTCGGTCATGCGCTCGATGACGAACGGCGCCAGCGAGGTCGCGGCGATGGCGAGCGCGATGGCGGGAGCGAGCGCCCATTTCGGCACATTCGCCATGCCCGACACCGTGCTGAAATAGGCGATGCGCACGATGTGGCTGAGCGACTGCACCGTCGCCTTGGTGGCGTTGGTGGTCTTGCGGTCGAGCATGCTTTTCTGAAAGAAGATGTCGAGGAACAGCCCGCCGACGCCGGCCAGCACCTGGATGATGGTGGTGAGCACGCCGGTGACGAACGGCACGCCGCGCCATTCGATGTTCGGCCGCCAATCGCGCGGCAACGCCTCGATGGCGAACGGCATCAGGCCGAGGCTTAAGTAGACCATCATCTTGTTCGGCACGAACTTGATCGAATACATGGCGGCGAAGGCAATGACAGCGCCGACGACGTATTTGTAGAAGATCGGCCAGCGCACATAGTGCCGCCACTGATAGGCGCGCCAGCCGTTGGCGCAGAACTGGATGATCGAGAACAAGATCATCGCGCTCGCCACGTCGAAATAATTGAGCAGCACGCCGAGCAGGATCATGCCGCCGGCCATGCCGAACACGCCGGAGATGAAGGAGCTCAGGAGGACGGTGAGGGCGAGGAGGACGTAAGAGGCGACGGTCATTTCTTTATTGCTTCACCTTCCCCCCGCAGGGGGAGGGTGGATCATGCCGACCTTGCCAGCGCGCCGTCGATCATATCCATCGTGTTCTTGATGCCGTAGGCGGCGGCGAAGGAGCCGAAGCGCGGGCCCCGCTCCTGGCCGAGCAGCACCTGATAGAGCATGTTGAACCAGTCATTCGACACGCCCGGGCGCTGCGGCGTCGCGCCTTTGGCGTTGAGGTACTGATAGCGCGGGATCGGCCGCGCGAGATCATAGAGCGCGTGCTG
>Ga0116225_1003418_pt1 | contig 10194 bp, 7 predicted proteins | sample Sb_taG_8_FD_88968 | JGI IMG/M metagenome (GOLD analysis project Ga0116225, IMG submission 88968) | Peat soil microbial communities from Weissenstadt, Germany - Sb_50d_c_BC metaG | ecosystem: Environmental > Terrestrial > Soil > Wetlands > Peat | place: Germany: Weissenstadt | collected 2010-09-21 | reverse complement strand
TGATGCATCCTCAACGCTGGGGAAGATGCTCGTCGACGACTCGTCGAACACAGTGATCATGTCGCCGGCTCCATCGAGGCCCACGGCCGGGTAGAACAGATCATCGCCGGGGATGCCGACGTTGTCGATCTGATTGGCGAGTGTCGCGGGAGGAGTCGTCGCATCTCCGCCGGCTGCGATGTCCACGTAGTCGAGGCAGTCTCTCTGCACGGTGTCGCCGGGTGGTTCACAGCTTGTGCCGTCTGCCGTCCAGATCTGACCGTTCCTATACACCGCGTTGAGGAATCGGTCGTCATTGGTCTGCAGTTGCGGTCCGGGGCTCGGCTGGTCCGCGGGGGGCAGGAGGCCGGTGGTGTCATCGATGGCGGTCGGCGCCATCGGAACATATACGTATGGCTGGTCGATGACCCCGCCACCTCCTTCGGGAGTACCGGTGAACGCCTGCACCAGCGCCGCCGGGCTGCCGCTCAGACAGCCGTCCCCGCCACAGTCCGACTGGTTGCTGACGATGTAGTTCACCGTCATCGGTCCTTCGGCCTGCACCGGTTGTGGTGCGACAGGACCGTCGTAGAAGAAGTACAGGGAGCTGCTGCCCGTGTCGTGCTCGAAGTCGGACTTCTCGAGCACGTCGATCTCACTGCCGTTGAACTGGTTCGCACAGGTGAAATCGTCGAATGTCACGACGATCGTGGCCTGTGACATTCCCAACCCAGGCTGATCGCCGAACTCGGTCAGCGGTTGCCCGGTGGTGCCGCCGAACTGCGCCATGGGCAGTCCGTACACGGTCCAGCCCGAAAACGGGAGCGGATTGGACGATCCCGAGACCGCGATTAGCACCGGAGCCGCTTCTGGGCAGTTTCCCGGCGACGAGTAGCTGTCCGGCACTTCGGTGACGGTCACCCAGAATCTCCCATCGCCGATGTCGTAGATCACCCGCGGATCGCTGCTGTGATAGCCGGAGAACACATCCATGAACGTGTTGAGATCCGCGGCGGCTATGACCGCTCCGGCACGGCTGAATATGTAAATCGTCGAGTTGACCACCTCGATCAGGTCGGTTGGTCCGGCGGCGATGTCCTCATTGGGAGGAGTGATCTCCTGGTCCGGCCCGAAGTTCTGGATCATGTTTGCCTGCGATGTTCCAGCAAACCCGGTGAGCAGATCCGGTGGAGTTGAGGCGATCAGAGCAGCACCGCGGGTCGTTGAGCGCATGGCGGTGCCCGGCCTCGCACTCGTGACTCCGGCACCGCCATGCGCACCGGCGCCGACTGCGAGGATCGTCGCCGCCTTTCTTCCTCCGCGCTTCAGGGTTCGCGTGCGCGCCGCCTGGCGTTCCTGTGCAGTCAGGGGCAGGAACGGCGTCGCCCTCGATTGAGCGGAGGTGTGCAAGGTGGGCGCGCCCGCGTATGGCGTGGATCGAATGGGACTTCCGGCTGCGACGTTCAGCGAACCGACCACCGCAAGCGCAGCAACGACTGCGATGGCGAGGATCCCACCACTCAGCCGGCGTCCGAATGTCACGCGCATTGCCTCCGTCCCGTCAGTGCCGTCGCCCTCGCGCAGGAGTGTACGTTGGATTCGCCGCAGTGACGCACATGCGACGACTTGCTACGTCAGTCGAGACGAAGGCTCAGCGGAGCAGGCCACAGCACGTTTACGTTGAGGTAGGGATCCTCGATCTCATCGATGCCGCCCCACCGCTCTACGAATGCCCGGGCATCCTCACCTGTCGCCGCCGCGCCACGGGCGCGCGCCGCGTCGCCCCAGGTCATCTCCGCAAGCGGCGTGCAGAGCACGCGGTGTCCGAGTGCGCGTGTGCGCATGCAATAGTCCACGTCCCACAGCGTCTCGGAGAATCGCTCGTCCAGACCACCGGCTTCTTCGAACAGGGCCCGCCCCGTCATCAGGCACGCACCCGAGACGGCGCTCATCTCCTTGATGACATGCAGGTGCTGATCGACACTGTTCGCAAGACCGAGGCGGCCGCACACCATGCCCTCGTGCGCGACCGTCCCGTCCGGATAGCGGAGCCGGATGCCCACCGCGCCGATGCCCTCGCGCTGACTCAGCTCGAGCATCGTCTCGAGCCATGCGTCGGTGATCACCCGTGTCGACGCGTCGACCAGCACGATGTGGTCGCCGCTCATCGTCCGAAGGGCGCGGTTGACAGCCATTGGAGTGTCGGCGTTCGCAACGACTGACGCGACGTTGCGGTGCGCGTATGTCGTGCGTCGCCCGAGGTCCTCGGCGCACTCCCTTGCGTCAGCCCCGCTCCGTGCAACGATGAGCACGTCGACGGAGGGAGCGCCCACCAAGGCGTATCGCGGAATGTAGAGACCCGGACTCGGGCCCAGTTCGATTCGCCCCTCGAGGCCACGCCGCCGCAACGCGTCCGCGACGGCACGACGACCCGCGTCCTGCGCGAGCGGCTTGAATCCCGCCGACACCGCCGTGGAGCCTGGAACCATGCGCCACGCGTAGAGGACGTCCGGCACATGGCCGACACGCGCGGCGCGCTCGGTGAGGCGAAGCATGAGGTCGTGGTCCTGGCTGCCGTCGAAGCCTTCGCGGAACCCACCCACCTCGCCGGTGAGCGTCCGGCGCACAACCGTGAAATGGTTGATGTAGTTCTCCGCAAGCAGGCGATCGGGCGAGAAGTCGGGCTTGAAGGTGGGGGCGCCGAGACTGCCGTCATGGAGCACCTTGTCCTCGTCCGAGTACACGACGTCAGCGTCGGGATGCTCGCGGAGGTATGCGGCCATGGCGTGGAGCGCATGGGGGCGCAACACATCATCGTTGTCGATGAAGCCCACGAATGCACCGGTCGCGAGCGCGAGCGCCGAGTTCGAGGCGGCCGCGATACCGCCCTGGCGATCGCGATAGACGATGTGGACCCGCGGATCCGATGCAGCGGAGTCGAGAACGCCGCGCACGTGCGGCTGGGTCGACCCGTCGTCCGCGATGCACAGTTCGAGGTGCGGGTACGCCTGTTCCAGCACCGATGCGATCGCCGCCTCGAGCCAGGCCCGCTCGGGATTGTGCACCGGCATGATGAGGCTGATGACGGGAGCGCCCTCCTCCGCTTCGGCATTGCGGCGCATGGTGGCCAGCGCCGCGGGGCTCGGCGTGTGCAGCGCGAGCCAACGGCGGTACTGCCGCCGACGGGCCGCGGCGGTGTCGGCCACCCCGATCGCGCGGCGAAGGTCGCGGTCGCGGCGGATCAGCCCCGCCAGCGCGGGCGGCCCGTGGTCCACGAGCGTCAGCGTTCTGGAGGCGGCCTTGTGCAGGGCCTGCTGGCGGCGCGACTCCGGCGGCACGACCCGTCGGACCTTGCGGACGACGGCCACGGCGATGCGGGCGGAGGCGCTGCCCGTAGCCTCTGCAAGCTCGGCTCGGAGGGCTTGCAGCTCGCTCTCAAGCTTTGGGATGGGGCGGCGCGCGGCCCGCAACTCGTCGCTGAGCTTGTCGGTCTCGGCGTGAGGCTCTGTCACGAGGCAGACCCCCACCCTGTCGCGCCGGGCAGTTTCAGGTGCATCGAACGAAGATGGTATGCGGGGCGCGCGTGATCCGCCGCCACTTAGTATGCTCGAACTCGGGCGGGACCCCGGCAACTCGCGATCCGCATTGGAGACTCCGACATGACCGTCGCCGCGCATGGAAGCGTCGCTCCCGAGGCGATCCAGCGGCCGAAGAGCAACTTTCAGAGGGATCTCAATCTCGTCCGCGAGCTTTCGATCACCCAGTTCAAGCTGAAGTACACCGGCTCCGCGCTGGGCTACGTGTGGTCGCTGGTCAAGCCGCTGATGCTCTTCGGGATCATGTATCTCGTCTTCAGCCTGTTGCTGAAAGCCGGCACCGGGTCGAAGGATTTCCCCGTCCAGCTGCTGATCGCGATCGTGGCGTGGACCTTTTTCACGGAGGCGACCTCCACGGCCATGAACGCCGTCGCCGGCAACGGCGCGCTGATTCGCAAGGCGTACTTCCCGCGCTGGATCCTCGTGGTCGCGTCAACCACGAGCGCTCTGCTGACCTTCGCCATCAACACCGTGTTGGTGGTGGTGGTGACGCTGGCGCTTGGCCACCTCGACCTCACATGGCGGAGTCTGCTGGCGCCCCTGTACTACCTCGAACTGGTCGTCCTGGTGCTCGGACTCTCACTGCTGTTGTCATCACTATTCGTCTTCTTCAGGGATCTCGGGCATATCTGGGAGATCCTTTCGCTCGTCCTCTTCTATGGATCGGGCATCGTCTTCCCCTTCGCCCTGATTCAGGCAAAATCACCGCGCCTGGCCGACCTTGCCGGATTGAACCCCGTCGCACAGATCATCACGGACCTCCGATATTCGCTCGTTGACCCGTCGCTGCAGTCGATGGGCGCGATCATCGGGTCCCTTGTCATCATTCCGATTCTGCTCAGCGTCGCCGCGCTCGTCGTCGGGTATCTGACCTTCAGCAGGCTGACACCCAAGTTCGCCGAGTCCCTGTGAATCCGGTTGTCGAGGTCTCGCACCTTCGCAAGCGGTTTCGTCTCCCGCTCGACAAGAGCACCACGCTGAAGTATCGAGCGACGCACTGGCGTAGCTCGTCGCGTTACCGGGACCTCATTGCGCTTCGCGACATCTCATTCGAAATCCCCCCAGGTCAGTTCCTCGGCATCGCGGGGCCGAACGGATGCGGCAAGAGCACGCTGCTGAAGATCCTGTGCCGGATCTACCAAGCCGACTCGGGATTCGCACGCGTCAACGGTGAGTTCTCCGCATTCCTCGAGCTGGGCGTCGGGTTCAATCCAGAGCTCACCGCGAGAGAGAACATCTTCCTCGGTGGTGCCGTTCTGGGCCTGACCCGCGCACAGCTGCGGAGCAAGGTTGATGAGGTGTTCGCGTTCGCGGAACTCGAGGACTTCGCAGACCAGAAGCTCAAGAACTTCTCGTCCGGCATGCAGGTGCGACTTGCGTTCAGCGTCGCAATCCTCGCCCAGACCGACCTGCTGGTCATGGACGAGGTTCTGGCGGTGGGCGACGCGAGCTTCCAGGAGAAATGCTTCGACACGTTCAGCAGGTACAAGCGCGAGGGAAAGACGGTCGTGCTTGTGAGTCACGATCTCAACGCACTCGAGGAGTACTGTGATCGTGTGCTCCTGATCAATCAGGGGGAGATCATCGCCGACGGCCCCGCAGCAGATGTGACCGCCGCCTACCACCGGATGATCGCCGATCATGCGCGGGCGGCCGAGCGCGACACGCCGTCGACGCTCTCGCGCGGGGACCCAAACGAGTGGGGATCGCGGCCGATTGAATTCGTCTCAGTGAGCTTGCTCGACGGGGACGGCCAGAGCAGCCGGCGCTTTGAAACCGGTGGCCCCATGACCCTCGATATGCAACTGCTCGTGCACCGCGACGTCGGTGACTTTGCCTGCGGCATGGCCATCCGGAGCGCGGACGGAGTGCTGCTGTCCGGCACCAACACGTTTCTGGACCACGTCACGCTGTCGAGCCCCTCGCCCGGCGAGATGGTGTCGGTTCGCTACACTATCGACTCCCTCCCGCTGCTTGCCGGGGGCTACATCGTCCAGGTGTCCGCACACGACCTGGGCGGGTCGGAGATCTACGACTACGCCGCCCCCGCCGCAAGCTTTCACATCGATAACCGGGGTGGCCACGGCGGCATGCTCGAGATGCAGGGCCGCTGGCAGGTGGAGCAGGAGCAGGAGCAGAACGGGCCGACGACCGTCATGCGCCAGACGGCCGGGTAGGCACGGCCTCAACAACGTGTCTGGGCACCACAGCTAGATCGGCGCGCCGGTGACGAAGAAGAGCAGGTGCGCGGGGACGACCCCCATCACGACGCTGATGATCAGCACGTAGAGCATCGCCGTTGCCGGTTGGTTGGCCCGGATCCGCGCGAAATGCCGGGTGAGGAGTGCCACCCCGGTGGTGAAGACGATGCCGGAACCGACCACGAGCAGCCAGAAGGGGACTGCGTCTCCCGACCAGAGCAGCTCGCCGCGAACCGCCGAAGCCGGTGAGGAGGACGAACACGATCACCGCGGCCTGCACGGCCACCGCGATGAACACGATGTCGATGGCGCGGCGCAGCGGACGGAAGGAGAGGTTGGGCGCGACCAGATACCAGTGGCCGAGCAGCATCCCGGCGAGCGCGCTGCCTGATACCAGGGCGGCCGGAACGAAGGCGACGACCGCGGTGCCGACGCCGCCGAGCGACGGGCCGAACGCCGCGGCCGCTTTCGCAACCGCCATGGCGGCGAACCCGATGGTGATCGCACCCACCACACGGCGCGCGACGTCGGTCATCACCGCGCAGAAGAACGCGTAGCCAAGGAGGGCGACGGTGAACGCGATCGACCAGTGGAACAGCGATGCCTGCGCGTCAGCCGGCAGCGCGGCACCGAGGAGAGTGGTGCCCGAAGGCAGCAGCGCCTCGATGAGCAGATCGAGAGCCATGATCCCGCCGCAGACGAGCGAGGTGGTGCCGACGAACCCACGTCCCACCCTGCCCACGAGGTCCACCGCGTAGGCCGCCACTGTCGTGCCGGCAGCGACCTCGAGCAGCACCACGACGGTGGCGATCGGAGCAAGCGCCGGAAGCGAGGTGGGGCCGGGCATCGCCCGATCCTACGGTTGTGGCGGCACCCCACCGAGCTGCCGAGCGGTCAGGGAGCGGGGGACGGTTGCTCCGATGCGTTCCTCGCCCCGGCGCATGCCGGCACCGGTCCGAACGAGTGGATATCCCTCGGGTGACGGTTTCGCACACCGGGTTCCAATTCGATTTCGCTCTGCTAGGTTGGGCCGCGGATGGTCAGCGCACCCTCGAGGTGGCGATGGGTCATCGGCGCGGCCGCCGTGTGCGCCGTGTACCTGGTGGTCAGATCCATTGCCGACCTGCACACTGCCTTCGGCGGCGGCTCCGCCGTGGACTACCTCGCCATCGCGTCCGCGGGACGGGTGGTTCACGGGGGGTCCTCGTGCGTCTACTGCGTGAGCGCCCTCGGGGCGGCCCAGGCGCAGCTGCTCGGCTACACGCCCGCCGCGGGCGCCACGTTCCCGGTGCCCTTCGTCAATCCCGCACTGATGGCCTGGCTGATCCAGCCCCTGGCCATGCTTCCGTTGCAGACGGGGACCGACGTGTTCGTCGCGCTCAACGTCGTCGCGATGGCGCTCTCGGCGGCCGTCCTCACCCGGCGCGCCGCACCGCGCCTCGGCGGCCTGCTCGCGGCCGGCCTGGTAGTCATCGCCGTCTTCTCGCTCGAGGCGGGAACCGGGATCCTGCTCGGCCAGTCGGACGGTCTGATGCTGCTCGGGGCGACCCTCGCCGTCGAGGCGATGGATCGGCGTCATCCGGTGATCGCGGGCCTGCTCCTGGCACCGCTCCTGCTCAAGCCGCAGCTGGTCTGGCTCGTACCTCCCGTGCTCGTCATCGCCGGGCAGTGGCGGATGCTCGGCGCGCTCATCGTCGGTGCGCTCGTCGTGCTGCTCGGGTCGATCGCCGTCGCCGGACCGGGCCATCTCCTCGATGCGGTCGGCCTCGTGACGGCTCCCACCTATGCCCACCTCGATCTCCAGAGCAATTCGATACCCGCGCTGATCGCGCGGCCGCTCGGCAGCAACGCCGCGGCGTGGGCCGCCTCGGTGAGCCTGGCAGCCGTCGCCGTGGCGGTGATGGTGGTGATGCGCGATGTGATCCGGGCCAACGTGCTCCCCGCCGTCGCCGTGGGCGTGGGGCTCTCCGTGATGCTCTCTCCGCACCTCGGCGACTACAGCCTGATGCTCCTTGCGGTTCCGGTCGCCGTCCTCGCGCCGAGAGCCCCGGCACTCGCGCTCCTGCTCGCGGCCGCCTACACCGCGGCGTCGCTGTTCAATCCCCTCCTCGCGCTCAACGAGAGCACCGTCGCGCTCGTGCTTCTTGCCGGCCTCGGCGCCGTCGTGTGGCGCGCCGGCCACCCGGGATCCGCGGACCCGGCGCGGCCGCTGCCCATGCGCTCCGCTCCAGGGCTCGGCAATGCCTGACCAGCGCGCGCTGCTCCGGGGCCGCCTTGCGGTCGCGATCGACGACGTCGCCGATGTCGTCTCGCGCCTCGGTCCCCCGGTCACCCGGGCGACCGCGCCCCCGCCGCCACCGCCGCCGCTCGAGTCGGTGGGGCGGCCGTGGACCCTCGCCGCCGCCATGGAGCCACTGCCTTCGCCCGTCATCGAGGCTGCGCCGCCGCCGCGGGCCAGTCTTCCCGTCCTCGCGCCCGAGCCGCTCCCTCCCCCGGAGCACCATCGATCCCTGCGGCCGCTGGCGATCATCGGGTCGAGCTTCCTGGGGCTCGTGCTCATCGCGGCGATCGCGATCCGTCTGCTGAGCGGGGGCACGGCCGTCCAGACGCCGCGCTCTTCCATCGGGAGGATCGCCCTGACCGGCGTCCGCCCGGTGGCGGCCGCGCCCTCTGACACCGGATCCGTCCCGGCGACGCAGGTGTCGTTTCCTGCGAAGACGGAGGTGGTTGACATCGAGGTGAACTCCGGACGGGCAGCGGGCGAGGCCCCGGTCCACATCGTCGTGAGCGTCGGCCAGCCGGAGCAGACGATCATCGCGAGCGACTACGTGCTCAGCCAGTCGGGAGCCACCGTGATCCCGCTCGCTCCCCCCGGTGGAGCCTTCGCGCCCGGCGACTACTCGGTGACCATCACCTACCGTGGAGCACTCCTCGGCTCCACGGCGTTCGCGGTCCGCTGAGCTTTTCGGAGGTCAGCGCTCCACGGGCAGACCGGCGGCCTGCCAGGCTTCGATCCCGCCGGTCACATTGAACGAGTTCGTCCGTCCGAATGCGCGCAGGTAGTCGACCGCTCGGCCGCTCCGCCCGCCCATCCGGCAGTGCACGTAGACGTCGCGATCCGCGGGCACCTCGGCAAGGCGCGCCGGCAGCTCCCCGAGCGGAATCAGCACCGAGCCGGGAATGTGCAGCTCGTTGTACTCGGACTTCTCGCGCACGTCGATGAGCATCGCGCCGCCGTCGATGGCTTCGCGTGAGGCTTTGGGGCTGACCTCGGCGTTCTCCGGCATCCGCGGCAGTATAGGGGGGTCGCCGATGACGCCACGGTCCAAGCGCCCGCGAGCCTGATAGGCTCCGGACCGTGAGCACGGTTGCCGCGCCGGCGGTGGTGGACTCTCCCTGGCTGAACGCACAGCGCCAGTTCGACAACGCCGCCGAGATCCTCAATCTCTCCCCGGGGTTGCGCGCCGTGCTCCGTGAGGTTCGACGGGAGCTCGTGGTGCGTTTCCCGGTGAAGATGGACGACGGCAGCGTCCGCATGTTCGAGGGATACCGCGTCCAGCACAACGTGACTCGCGGGCCGGCCAAGGGCGGCCTCCGCTTCCATCCCGCGACCGACATCGACGAGGTCAAGGCGCTCGCGATGTGGATGACCTGGAAGTGCGCGCTCGCCAACCTGCCCTACGGCGGCGCCAAGGGCGGAGTCGCCGTCGACCCGGCCACGCTCAGCCACCGCGAGCTCGAACGTCTCACGCGGAGGTTCGCCGCCGAGATCAGCGTGCTGGTCGGCCCGGAGTCGGACATCCCGGCGCCGGACGTCAACACCACCGCCGAGATCATGGCCTGGATCATGGACACGCTCTCGATGCAGGCCGGCTATTCGGTCCCCGCTTCGGTGACCGGCAAACCGCTCGAGATCGGCGGCAGCGAGGGGCGACCGAGCGCGACCGGGCGCGGCGTGAACATCATCGCCATCGAGGCCTGCAAACGGCTCGGTATGGATCCCTCGAAGACCACGGTGGCGGTCCAGGGCTTCGGCAACGTCGGCAGCTGGGCGTCTCAGCTCATGCACGAGTCCGGGTTCACGATCTGCGCGGTTTCGGACGTCACCGGCGGTGTCTACTCCAGAAGCGGGCTCGACATTCCCGCGCTGCTCGCATACCGGCTGGAGCATGGCGGCGTCCAGGGGTTCCCAGGCACTGAACCGATCACCAACACCGAGCTCCTCGAGCTCGAGGTCGACGTACTCGTCCCCGCGGCGATGGAGAACCAGATCACGGCGCGCAACGCGGGACGGATCCAGGCGCGGCTGATCGTCGAGGGCGCCAACGGCCCGACGATCAGCCGCGCCTGGATCCGTCCCGCGTTGCGGGCCGTGATCCACTTCGAGTGGGTCCAGGACCTCCAGGCGGTCTTCTGGG
>Ga0116225_1003407_pt1 | contig 10221 bp, 10 predicted proteins | sample Sb_taG_8_FD_88968 | JGI IMG/M metagenome (GOLD analysis project Ga0116225, IMG submission 88968) | Peat soil microbial communities from Weissenstadt, Germany - Sb_50d_c_BC metaG | ecosystem: Environmental > Terrestrial > Soil > Wetlands > Peat | place: Germany: Weissenstadt | collected 2010-09-21 | reverse complement strand
TGCGCAGAACCGTGTCCACGGTGGCGGTGCACCCGATGGAGACGATCCCTTTTTCGTTGGCCATCACCACGCCAAACTCCTCGTGCTCCTGGAGGACTTCCTGGATCATCTCCTTGTAGCGTTCCTCGAAAATATGCAGCGGCAACTGCGCGCCGGGAAACAGCACGACTTGGAGCGGGAACAGCGGCAGCAAACCGTCTTGCATGTTACTATTATTGCTTTCGCGCGGGGCCCTTGCCTCGCGGGTTTGCGCGGGATTGCTTCGATGCTACTAAAACTCAAGCGCACACCGGGGATTTACTTGGTGGGCTTCATGGGGTGTGGAAAGTCCACCGTAGGCCGCGCGCTAGCGGGCGAACTGGGATGGAGTTTCTTCGACCTGGATGATGAAATCGAGCGCCGCGAGGGCTTGCCGATCGCCGAGATTTTTGAGATGCGGGGCGAAGCCGCGTTCCGGGAGGCGGAGACCGCAGCCCTGCGCGAACGCGTCAAAGCCGTGGAGAAGGGCCGGCCACAGGTGATCTCACTGGGAGGCGGCACGTTTCTAACTCCGGAGAACTTCGATTTGATTTCCAACCACGGCGTCACGGTGTGGCTGGATGTTCCGCTGGAGGTGATCCAGCGGCGCATCGAGGGTTTCAACCACCGGCCCTTGGCGCGCAATCCGGAACGGCTCCGGGAATTGTTCGAGGCGCGCCGCACCGGTTATGCGCGCGCGGAGTTCCACCTCGAAATCACCAGCGACGACGTGGTTGCCAACGTCGGCAAAATCATGGAACTGCCGCTGTTTTGACTCGAGCGCTGTTGTGAGCAAAGCGACGCACCAGCACGCTCTCGCCATCTTTCGTGCGGCGCTCGACGCCGCGGACCCCGAACAAGCTGTCGCGCATCATCTGCACTTCGACGGACGAACATTGCGCGCGGGAAGCCACCGCTATGCGCTTTCCGCGTTCGATCGGGTCCAGGTGATTGGCGCCGGCAAGGCCAGCGCGCGAATGGCTCGCGCGGTCGAACGGATTCTGGGAGCACGGCTGGCCGGGGGGCTGATCAATGTTCCCAATGGAACCGGCGCCAAGCTGCGGCGCGTTCGCCTGAATTCCTGCGGGCATCCCGTGCCGGACCAACGAGGCATGGATGGGGCGCAGCGGATCCTCGAGATCGCGCGCCAGGCCGGTCCACGCGACCTGCTGATTTGCGTCATCTCAGGTGGCGCATCGGCCCTGCTGCCGCTTCCCGCTCCGCCGATGACGCTCGCGCAGAAGCAAGACGTAACCCGGGCGCTCCTCGTGGCGGGCGCCAACATCCACGAACTGAACGCGGTCCGTAAACATTTGAGTTTGATCAAGGGCGGACAACTGGCGTGCGCCGCGCATCCGGCCGCGATGCTGACGCTGATTCTCTCCGACGTAATCGGCGACGACCTGGACGTGATTGGCTCGGGTCCAACAGTGCCGGACCGCACAACCTCGGAAGAGGCGCTGACGGTCGTGAAGAAATACGCGGTTCCGGTTGCGCCCGAGTGGTTGCACGAAACGCCGAAGCCTGGCGACGCGGCCTTCGCACGAGTCCAGAATTTGATTGTGGGCAGCAACCGGCTGGCGATCGACGGCGCCGCGCGGAAGGCGCGCGAGCTGGGCTACCACACCTTGGTGCTGTCGTCATCGATTGAAGGCGAGACTCGCGAGATCGGGTTGATGCATGCCGCCATTGCGAAGGAAATTGTCGAGCGCAACCGTCCCGTGCGGCGTCCGGCGTGCGTGCTCTCTGGAGGCGAAACCACGGTGACGGTTCGAGGGCGGGGATTGGGCGGGCGCAATCAGGAGTTCGTGCTGGCCGCGGCGCTCGCGCTCGAAGGCGTTGACGGTGTGACGGTGTTCAGCGCAGGCACCGATGGCATCGACGGGCCGACGCCGGCTGCGGGAGCGATCGCCGACGGAAACATCGTCCAGCAGGCACGGTCACGAGGTGTTGACGCGCGTGCGTATCTGGACGACAACGACTCCTATCGCTTCTTTGAGCGAATGAAGGGATTGGTGCGGACGGGACCCACCGGCACCAACGTGATGGACATCCGCCTGCTCTTGGTCACCTCTGACTCAGTCCTCCGTCGACGGCGATGACCTGCCCGGTGACGAAGTCGGACGCTTTCAGGAAGTAGACCACCGCATCGGCGATTTCCTCGGGCGTACCGCCGCGGCCCGCGGGCGTGCGTGCGATCATCCGTGCCGTGCGCTCATCGGGCGGGTCGAGCAGAATCACACCGGGCGCGACCGAATTCACCGTGATCTTGGGAGCGAAGGCTTGCGCGAGGGCTCGGGTCAGCATGATGACACCGGCTTTGGAAGCACAGTAGTGCGCGTGTTCCGGCCAGGCACGCAGCCCGCCTAGCGAACTGATGTTGACGATGCGGCCCCCCTCGCCCGCGATCATGCGGCGCGCGGCCTGCTGGCAGCAGAAGAAAGTGGCCTTCAGATTCACCGAATGGATGAAGTCCCAATCGGCTTCCGTGATGGCGAGCGGATCGAAGCGGGTAAAACGCGCGGCATTGTTGACCAGGCCGTCAATGTGCCCGAAATGCGCTTCGACTTCAGAGAATAACCGCTCGATCTCGCCCACGCGTTCCAGATTGGCGCGAAACAGCGGCGCACCGCCGCACTCCTTGGACGTAGCGCGGGCTTCGTCTTCCGATCCATGAAAGTGGATCGCGACGCGGGCTCCCTCGCTGGCCAGCCGGATGGCGATACTGCGGCCGATGCGCTTAGCTGCCCCGGTCACTAGAATTACGCGGTCTTTCAGATCCCATTGGAGTGCAGGCATGTTCTATATCGTGGGGTCGCCGTGAACCTCGACCTCTTCGGGTGCGACGCCCGCAAGCGCCGGCTCGGGAAGGCGGCCGGTCCAGTTGGCCCAGCCCCAAAATAGCGCAGTACACGAACTGGCGGCTCCGCTCCACGCGCCGATCACCCGCGGGCTGACGTGATCGGAGGCCACGCCGGCAATCGCCATCGAGATGAGCATCGTGCTCCAGGTCCAGGTCTCGATGGTGGAAAACACTCGGCCGCGGAAATCGTTGGACACATGCCGTAGAAGCTGGGCTGTGTTCAGCACGCTGCTGACGGCGACTGCGCCGCGCGACATTCCGATGAACAAGCAGGCCATAGCAAAGCTCGGGGCCTGGCTGAACAACACGTAAGAGAGGCCGTGGATCACGTAGCTGATCGAGATTACGCGCTTGTACGTTTCAAAGCGGATCCACCGGCCGATCGCATTCGCCAGCAGCGCACCGCAGATCAGGCCGATGCCCGCGCAGCCCCAGATGATGCCAATGCCATCGGGTCCACGATGAAACACTTGCTCGCCGAAGAGACTGAACAGAATCTGCGCCGCGCCGCCGCCGGTGGCCCATCCCACAGCCACGAGTCCGATGCCGAGGATCAACGGCGACGCGCGCATGTAGCGCAGGCCTTCGACGTAGTCGTGCCAGGGGCGAACCACTTGGCCTTCGTTGAGGCTGGCCCGTTCGGAACGGAAACCTCGCTCCACGTCGGACCGGTCTCCGGCCGGGCGGAGCCGCGAGATGCAGGCGGCGGAAAACACAAACGAGGCCGCGTTAAACAAGAACGCGATCTTGTATCCGAAGGAGCCGACCGACGCGCCGCCCAGAAATGAGCCGATGGTTACGGTGGTCCACTGCGTCAACTGCGTGAGCGAGTTGGCTGTGTGCAATTCGTCTTGCGTGGCGATCGACGGCAGAATGGAAGCGCGCCCGGCGGTAAAGAACGGAGAGGCGAACATCAGCAGTCCGCTCAACACGTACAACAACCAAGTACGCCCCGCCGGGATGCCCAGCAGAAAGGTTATGGCGATCACGGCGCGAACCAGATCGCTCGTGATCATGATGCGCTTGCGATCCCAGCGGTCCAGCAAGACACCGGCGATAGGCCCAGCGAACATCGCGGGAATCGCGCGTGCGATCAGAATCCCCGCGACTACCAGTCCTGAGCCGGTGTTAGCCAAGGCGAGGCTGAAGACGGCGATATTGTTGAAATGATCGCCGACCTCACTGACCACCTGGCCGCTCCAGGTGAAGCAGTAATTACGGTTGCGCCGCAACAGCGCCGCGAAGTCGTTCAAGCGAGGATCTCCTGGCGCACGGTGACGCTTGCGAGATAGTCGTGATCGATGGCATGACCGAAGCCCGGACCGGACGGCGCGGCGATGGTGCCGGCGCTCGATACTTCCACCTCAGGCACGATGATGTCGCGCGTCCAATAGCGCTTGCTGGCGGAGACGTCGCCGGGCAGGGTGAAGTTTGGAAGCGTGGAGAGCGCCACATTGTGCGCGCGTCCGATACCCGATTCGAGCATGCCTCCGCACCACACCGGGATCTTGTGTTCAGCGCACACATCGTGGATGCGCAACGCTTCGGCGAAGCCACCCACGCGGCCCAGCTTGATGTTGATGATGCGGCCGGCGTCCAGCGCAATGGCCTGCTCGGCGTGATGCGCGTTGCGTATGCATTCGTCCAGGCACAACGGAGTTTGAAGCTGGGCTTGTAGGATCGCGTGGTCGACGATGTCGTCGTGAGCCAGCGGCTGCTCGATCATCATGAGTCCGAAGTCGTCCAGTTGCAGCAAGTGGTCCGAATCGGCCAACGTATAAGCGGAGTTAGCATCGGCCATCAGTTGCGCGCTGGCGAACGCTCGCCGGACTTGCCGCACGACGTCTACGTCCCAGCCCGGCTTGATCTTGATCTTGATGCGCCGGTATCCGGCCCGCAATTCTTTCTCGATCAATCGGAGCAATTGCGGGATCGAATCCTGTATACCAATGGAGACGCCACAAGGTATCTGGAGCAATGCTCCGCCGCCGATTAACTTCCAGAGCGGCACGTTCTGCTGACGCGCTTCCAGATCCCAGAACGCCGCCTCGACGCCGCCGCGCGCCATCTGATGACCGCGAATATGCGCCGTTCGCGCGCCCACCTCCGAGGCTGAGGCGAACTCGACGTTCAACACCCGTGGCGCGACGTAATCGCGTGCGATCAGCCAGGCGGCATCGGTCCACTCTTCGTTGTAGTAAGGATGCTCACCGCAGGTGATTTCTCCCCACCCGGAAAGCCCGTCCGCGACCACCTCCACCAGCACGATCTTGCGGGCGTGCGTGCGGCTGAAGCTGGTCTCGAAGAAATGCACCAGCGGCATTTCGATCTGGCGCAGGATAATTCGTTCTACTCGGATGGCCATGGTCCAAACACGTAGACGCCCGCCTCGGAAGTGCGTTCAAAACCGGTGGCGGCCCAACCTTTAGAAAGCATCTCCTGAAATTCGCGGCTCACTCGAGACTGAATCTCCCTGGCGCGGTTCGGATCTCGTTGCTTGATTTCGTCGATGTCGGCGGGGACGGAGACTTGGCCCGCGACGGGTACAGGCGGCAGCGGGTGCTGCGTGACGGCGGCCTCGACACGCCGGCTGCGAATCCACCATTGCGCGGTGCACCGGTCGGTGGGCAGACCGCCGTGCAGCGGGCTGGTGGTGGATCCGTATTGATTGAGGACATAGCGTGGAACTATCGCCCCCAGCCGTTCGATGTTGAAATGGGCGTTTTTGAGTTCCAAGGGATCGAAGGTCCACTCGATGAGTTTGAAGCCGCGCGCCAACGCATCGTCGCGCTGCGCCAGCTTGAGCGCACGCCCCGCGCCGGCGTTGCGGAACTCCGGCAGCACGCCCAGCATGTGGCTGTGCAAATAGACCTCGCCATCGCGAATGCCGGGAATGGCCAGGCAGAAGCCGATCAGGCAGCCGTTCTTGAAGGCTCCCAGCGCCTGCCCGCCGACCTTCTCGGCCACCACGAACAAGCGCACTGGGAGCAGTTCGAGTTCTTCGAATTGCCACACCGCGCGCTGAAGCTCGACGGCTTGCGCGAACTCGGCGTGGCCGTTAAGCGGGCGGACTTCGAGGTCGCTCACAGGCCCGCACGCTTAGCTTCCTGCCAGAGCGCCTCCATTTCTTCGATGTTGGATTCGCGTGGAGTCTTGCCACGCGCTTCCAGGCCACGCTCGACGTGCTCGAAGCGGCGGCGGAATTTGGCATTGCTCTTGCGCAGCGCTTGTTCCGGGTCCACTTTCAGAAAGCGCGCCATGTTGACGATTACGAAGAGCAGGTCCCCGAGTTCGTCTTCGACGGCCTGCGGGACGGCTTCGGGCGACCCGGTCCGCGCACGTTCGAGTTCGGCCAGTTCTTCATGCAGCTTGGCCACCACCTGTTGAAGATTGTCCCAATCAAAGCCGGCGCCCGCGGCGCGTGAGGAGATCTGGCGCGCCTCGACTAGCGCCGGAAGGTTGCGCGGCACACCCGCGAGCAGGCCCTTGGGACTCGGCTTGGCGCTTGCGAGTTTTTCTTCGGCCTTGATCTCATCCCAGCGGCGGGTCACGTCCTCAGCTGTTTTCGCATCCCCCGAGCCGAATACGTGCGGATGGCGGCGCACCAGCTTGCTGTTGATCGCATGCAGCGAGTCGGCAATGTCGAAGCGCCCTGCCTCCGATGCCATCTGCGCGAAGAAGACGGATTGCAGCAGCAGGTCGCCCAGCTCCTCCGCCAGCCCATCCCAATCGCGCTGGTCGATGGAGTCCATCACTTCGTAGGTCTCTTCGAGCAGGTAGGGCTTGATGGTGTCGAAGTTTTGTTCGCGATCCCAGGGGCAGCCGCCGGGCCCTCGCAGGCGCGCCATGATTTCGACCAGCCGGGCAAAGCCGGCCGCCGCGGGCAGCTTGGGCTCGGAGTCGGGAAGCATCTTCATTGGTGCGCTGCGGACCAGATACGCTGCAGTTTAGCGAACAGTGCTTCCAGATGGTCCAGGCGCAACGCATTGGCGCCGTCGGAAAGCGCACGCTCGGGCGCTTCATGCACTTCGATGAACACGGCGTCGGCTCCGGCCGCCACTGCGGCGCGGGCCAGCGGCTCGATGAATCGCGGCTCGCCTCCGGAGACCGTTCCCGACGCGCCCGGCAACTGCACGCTGTGGGTCGCGTCGAACACCACCGGGTATCCGAGGTCGCGCATGATGATTAACCCACGCATGTCGACCACTAGGTTGTGATAACCGAAAGACGACCCGCGCTCGGTCAAAATGATCCGTGCGTTGCCGCTGGAAGCGACCTTCTCCGTGGCCAGCCGCATGTCGGCGGGCGCGACGAACTGGCCCTTCTTGATATTGACGGCGCGGCCCGTACGGCCAGCTTCAACCAAGAGATCCGTCTGGCGGCACAAAAACGCGGGTATCTGGAGGATGTCGGCCACCTCCGCCACGGGCGCGGCCTGACACGGTTCGTGGATATCGGTGAGCACAGCGATCCCGCGGTCGCGCACGCCTTTCAAAATGCGCAGACCTTCGGCCATGCCGGGACCGCGATAGGACGTGACACTGGAACGATTGGCCTTGTCGAAGGACGCTTTGAAGATGAAGGGCGCGCCCAAACGCTGGGCGATAGCCGCGAGTTCGCAGGCCAGGAAGTTCACGTGCGACTCGCTTTCAATGACGCACGGTCCGGCGATGAGCGCCAAAGACGCAGGTGGGCCGATGTGAACCTGATCCGTGATGCGCACTCGCGACTAGACCTCGATGGCCTTGGATTCGAGCGAAGATTCGAGCGGAGCCTGGCGCGATTCACGCCGCGCCCGGTGCTTGCGGTCGCGGTGCTCCAGCGCGGCGCCGATGAAGGAGCGGAACAACGGATGCGGCTCCAACGGTTTGCTTTTGAATTCGGGATGGAACTGGCAACCCAGGAACCAGGGATGATCGGGAAGCTCGCAGATCTCGACGTACACGCCGTCTGGGGTCTCGCCGGTAAGCCGCAGGCCATGCTGCTTCAGCACGGCTTCATATTCGCGATTGAATTCGTAGCGGTGGCGGTGCCGCTCGCTGATTTCGCGTTGTCCGTACGCCGCGCGAGCGAAACTGTTCTCGGCCAGCAGACACGGATAAGCCCCCAGGCGCATAGTGCCGCCCAGTTCATCGACGCCTTTCAGTTCGCGCAATTTGTAGATTACGCGGTCGGGCGTGGCGGGATCGAACTCCGTGGAATTAGCGCTGGCCAAGCCGCAGACATTGCGTGCGAACTCGATCACCATGGTCTGCATGCCCAGGCAGATACCGAAATACGGCACCTTGAACTCGCGCGCGTAGCGGATGGCGTTGAGCATGCCTTCGACGCCGCGCCGGCCGAAGCCGCCCGGCACCAGGATGCCGTCGAACTCCTCCAGCTCCGTCAAAGCTTCGGGCCACTTCAGGCGGTCGGACTCAATCCAGGTAATGTTGACGCGGGCGTCGTGGGCCATGCCGCCGTGCAGCAGCGCCTCCTTGAGGCTCTTGTAGGAATCCTCGTACTCGACGTACTTGCCCACCAATCCGATTTCGACAGTGCGCGATGGATGTTTCAGCCGTTCCACCATCCCACTCCAGCGTTCTAGGTCGCGTGAACCGGCCACCAGGTCCAGATCCAGCAGGCGCAGGGCAATGCCGTCCAGATTCTGTTCCGCGAATACCAAGGGGCATTCGTACACGCTGGCCACGTCGATCGCGCCGATGACGGCCTTCACGTCCACGTCGCAGAACAGCGCGATTTTCTCCTTGACGTCCTGCGGCACCGGACGCTCCGAGCGGCACAACAGAATATCCGGCTGAATACCGATCGCGCGCAGCTCCTTCACGCTGTGCTGCGTGGGCTTGGTTTTCAGCTCCTGCGCGGCGGCGATCCAGGGGACCAGCGTGACGTGAATGAACAAAGTATTCTCGCGGCCCAGTTCGTGGCGCAACTGGCGGATCGCTTCCAGGAACGGCAGCGATTCGATGTCGCCGACGGTGCCGCCGATTTCCGCGATCACCACGTCCACCGGATTCTGATCGGATGGGCCCGACACGCGCCGCACGGCCGCTTTGATTTCGTTGGTGACGTGGGGAATCACCTGCACGGTTTTGCCGAGGTAGTCGCCGCGGCGCTCGCGCGAAATGATTTGTTCGTAGATGCGGCCGCTAGTCAGGTTGTTGGCTTGGGTGAGCTGGGCGTGGGTGAAACGCTCGTAGTGGCCGAGATCGAGGTCGGTCTCGGCGCCGTCGTCGGTGACAAAAACTTCCCCATGCTGGAACGGACTCATCGTGCCGGGGTCCACGTTGAGATACGGGTCGAACTTCTGCAACGTGACTTTGAGACCGCGGCTTTCGAGAAGACAACCCAAGCTGGCCGCGGCGATCCCCTTGCCCAGGGAGGAAACCACGCCACCGGTTACAAAGATATATTTGGCCATTTTAGTTACAGTTTCACCCCGTAATTGACGTTTTATCGTACAATTCCGATACTTTATGCCAATCGTCCGGCGTATCGACACCCAGCGAGTCGTACGCCGTCTCGACCACTCGAATCCTGTGCCCGTTTTCCAGGGCGCGCAACTGTTCCAATCGCTCGGCACGCTCCAGCGGCCCGACCGGAAGGCCGGAATACTCCAGCAGGAAATCGCGCCGGTAGACGTACAGACCGATGTGCTTGAAATAGGTCGCGCGTTGCGCGGACTCCCGCAAGTAGGGAATCGGCGCGCGGGAAAAATAGATCGCGTTTCCGCTAGCGTCCATCACGACCTTGACCACATTCGGATCGGTGATGTCTTCGGCGCGCTCGATGCGTGTGGCGAGCGTACCCATGGGCGCGTCCTCTGATTCGACCAGGCCCAGAATGGCGGCATCGATTGCGCCGGGATCGATAAGCGGCTCATCGCCCTGGATGTTGACGACGATGTGAGCGTCGGACGCGGAGGCGGCCTCGGCCACGCGGTCGGTTCCGGAAATGTGATCCGTGCGCGTCATCACCACGCGGGCCCGGAAGGAGTTGGCGGCTTCTCGAATGCGCTCGTCGTCGGTGGCGATCACCACGCTGGTAAGGTATCGCGCCATCAGAGCGCGTTCCCACACGTGTTCGAGCATAGTCTTCCCGCCGATAGAGACGAGGGCTTTGCCTGGGAAACGGGAGGATGCGTACCGTGCGGGAATTACCCCAAGAATCCTGTGCGGCACAATCGAATATAGCACGAACTGGGGCGCTTGGGCAGGCCGAGTCTTGTCTCATGCAAGATGAGCCTGAAGCGGGGGTTCGTTTCTCACACAAGATGAGCCTGAAGGGCATGCTGGGGATTGATCATCCGCATGAAGTCCTCAGAGAAGTTGAGCCTGGAG
>Ga0116225_1003400_pt1 | contig 10232 bp, 6 predicted proteins | sample Sb_taG_8_FD_88968 | JGI IMG/M metagenome (GOLD analysis project Ga0116225, IMG submission 88968) | Peat soil microbial communities from Weissenstadt, Germany - Sb_50d_c_BC metaG | ecosystem: Environmental > Terrestrial > Soil > Wetlands > Peat | place: Germany: Weissenstadt | collected 2010-09-21 | reverse complement strand
GGCGACGATGCTCAGATGGGTGGCGGCGATGGCGTGGGCGCGGGTCGGCCCGGCGACGAAGGCCCGCCAGCCGGCGGCGTCCGCCCCGCCGCCGTCCGCCTCGGCGGCGCTGAAGAAGGCCAGCGGGCCGCGATACAGCCCCGGCTGATGGCGGCGGCTTTCGGCGGCGGCGTTGCGATAGACGGCGAAATGGCGCTCGGCCAGATCCAGGCCGAAACCGGGCGGCAGCGCCCCCGCCGCGCGGGCCGCCGCGACCAGTCCGGGCAGTTCGGCGGGCAGCGAATCGGCCCCAGCGAAGCCCAGGATTTCACGGGCGAACTGGCGCAGGGTGGCGGCGTCCTCGTCGGCTGCCGCGGGGCGGGGCGGATGGCTGTCGAGCAGCGCCAGCAGCCCCACCGCCTGCCCCTCGGCCTGCAAGCGGCAGGCGATCTCATGCGCCAGCAGTCCGCCATAAGACCAGCCGAGCAGATGATACGGCCCCTCCGGCGCCAGCGCGCGGATGGCCGCCAGATGGCGGGCCGCCGCCTCGGCCAGCGGCACCGCCGGATCCTCGCCGTCCTCCAGCCCTGGCGCCTGCAAGGCATATACCGGCTGATCGTCGCCCAGCGCCTCGGCCAAAGCGCGGTAACACAAGCCCGCCCCGCCAGCCGGCGGCAGGCAGAACAGCGGCGGTCGCCAACCGGTCCGCCGCAAGCACAGCATCCCGCTCGGCGGATGCCGCGCCTCCAGCGCCTCCGCCAGCCCGGCGACCGAGGGATGCTCGAACACCAGCCGCAGCGGCAATTCCATGCCCAGCCCGGCGCGCAGCCGCGCGGCCAGGCGCACCGCCAGCAGCGAATGCCCGCCCAAGGCGAAGAAATTGTCGTCGAGGCCGATCTTTTCCACGCCCAGCACCTCGGCGAAGGCCTCGGCCAGCCGCCGCTCGCGCGGGGTGCGCGGCGGACGGCGGTCCGGCGTCTCGGCGGCCCGGCGCAGCGGCGCCGGCAAGCTCTTGCGGTCAAGCTTGCCGTTGGCGGTCAGCGGCATCCCGGCCAGCCCGACGAAAGCGGCGGGGATCATGTAATCGGGCAGGCTGTGGCCAAGGAAGCGGCGCAGCGTTTCCGGCGGCGGCAGCGGCTCTCCCGATTGCGCCACCAGATAGGCCGCCAGGAACGGTTCTTCCGTCCGCTCGTCGGCGCGCAGCAGCACCGCCGCCTGCGCCACCGCCGGATGCAGCGCCAGCGCCGCCTCGATCTCGCCCAGCTCGATGCGGAAGCCGCGCAGCTTGACCTGACCGTCGGCGCGGCCCTGATACTCGATCACGCCGTCGGCCCGCCAGCGGGCGACGTCGCCGGTGCGGTACAGCCGCCCGCCCGCCGCGCCGAAGGGGTCGGCGACGAAGCGTTCCGCCGTCAAATCCGGGCGGTTGAAATAGCCGCGCGCCAAGCCGATGCCGCCGATGTAAAGCTCGCCGGAGACGCCGATGGGGACCGGTTGAAGAGTGGAGTCGAGGATATATAGCTGGGTGTTGGCGATGGGCCGCCCAATCGGCACCACGCCCTTGGCCTCGGCTGCGCTGTCCGCCGCATCGACCTCCCATAGGCTCGACCACACCGTGGTTTCGGTCGGGCCATAGAGATTGACCAATCGCCCGCCCCACCGGCACAAGCGGACGGAAAGTTCGACCGGCAAGGCCTCGCCTCCCGACAGCAGCAAGCGCCCGGCCAGGATGTCGGGCTGCTCGTCCACAATCTGCAGCCACGCCGTCGGAGTCGCCTGTATGACCGTCACACCGGCACTGTCGACGGCCTCGCGGATGGCACGAGGATCGTAGCGGCAGGACTCGCCGGCCAACACCACCCGCGCCCCAGCGATCAGCGGCAGGAACAGTTCCAGCACCGAGATATCGAAAGCGATGGTGGTCAAGGCCAGCACCGCGTCGGTTTGATCCAGTCGCAGCCGTGCTTGCATGGCGGTGAGAAAATTACCCATACCGGCATGGGTGACGGCGACGCCCTTGGGCCGACCCGTCGAGCCCGAGGTGAACATCACATAGGCCAGATCCTCGCCCCGGCAGACGCGCCGCGGCCGGGGCGTCTGCGCCGGGCACGCTGCGATGCGGCTCTGCTCGGCTGGATCGTCAAGATTCAGCCATCCCCCCCGCGCCGCCAGATGCGCCGCCCCAGCGTCATCGACCAAGACCAACACCGGCGCGGAATCGGCAACCATGCGATCCAGCCGCGCTGATGGAAAACCAGGGTCGAGCGGCAGATAGGCGGCCCCTGCCTTTAGCACTGCCAGCAACGCGATAACCAAAGTCGTCGAGCGGGCCAGAGCCACCCCAATCAGGCAATCCGGCCCGCCGCCCAATTCGGTCAAACGATGCGCCAATTGATTGGCCTGCCGATCCAACGCGGCATAGGTCAGCCGCTCCGCCCCCATTTGCACCGCCACGGCGTCCGGCTGGCTCTGCACCGAGGCCTCGAACAACGTCAGCACGGTCATGCCCGCCGGCAAGGGATGCGCGGGCTTGGTCCACTCGACCAGCATCCGCTGCCGCTCGACGGCGCCGAGCATCGGCAATCCCGACACCACCGCATCGCCGCCACCGGCCACCAGACTGCTCAGCAAGACACGAAAATGCTCGCCCAGCCGCTGCACGGTGGCGACTTGGAACAATTCCGTACGGTATTCGATGCGCACCCGTACCGTCTGGCCGTCTTTTTCCAGAATCAGCCCCAACGGATGCACCGCGTTGCCGTTGGACAGGCGTTCGACCGAGGCCTCCAGCCCCGCCGCCGCGAAGGCCGAGACGTCGAAGGATCGATAATTGACCACCGCCTGCACCAATGGCGGCATCAAGTCGCCCCTGCCTCTCGGACAGAGGGCGGCGACAAGTTCGTCGAACGGTACATCCTGATTGGCAATCGAGTCTGACAGCTCTTGCCCGACCTGCCGCAGCAAATCGCCGACGCGCAGATCCGGCGTCAGGGTGACCCGCACCGGCACCATATTGATGAAGGCGCCCAGCCGGTCGTCGGCATCACCCCGCCCGCCGCGCCCCGAAACCACCAGCCCCAGCACCACGTCGTCCTGCCCCAGCCATCGGCTTAGCGTTGCGCTGAACGCAGCGAACAGAACGGCGAAAAAGCTGATTTTGGCAGCCGCCGCCATCGCCCGCAGGTCATTCACCAACGCCGCCGGCAAACAGGCGTCGACGACATCTCCGGCATAGCTATGCATGGCGCCGATGGGGGCATCTGTCGGCATCATGAACTCAGCCGCGCCACCTCCCCCCATATGCCGTATCCAGGCGCGTGAAGCGGTGTCGGCGCGACGCGCCGGAACCGCTGTACAGGGGACAGGCGGCAAAGCCGGCGGCTGCCCGGACAACCGCGCCGCATAGGCCAAAGCCAGTTCACGAAACAAAATGTTGGCGCTATGGCCGTCCATGATGACGTGGTGAAAGGTGATGGCCAGAAAATGCAAAGCGTCAGAGATTCGGTACAGCATCGCGCGCACCAGCGCCCCGCCCGGCACGGGAAACGCAGTCCGCGCCGCCAGCCCCGCCAAACGCCGCATCGTCGCCTCTCCATCGGAGTCGTCACCCAGATCGATGCAAGACAATGCCGGCATCGCGCCATCCGCCACCACGGTCAGCCCCCCATCCGGATCGTCGGCGATGCAGCTGCGCAACCCTTGGTGACGCGCCACCAAAATGGCGAAAGCCTCGACCAAAGCGGCGGCGTCGAGGCGGCCAGCCAAATGGACGACGAAGGGAATTAGATTAATGGCCGACCCCGGCACCCGTTTCTCGGCGAACAGGATACGGCGTTGTGTAGGCGACATCACTGTCGCGGCGGAAGTCTCCGTCTCCATGGAGCAGTTCATTCCACCCTCCACACACATGCCCCCACAGCAAGAGAACTTTCCATCTCCGCGATAATCATCTGCTCACAACTGTTCCTTTTGATCGCTCTGCATATATATCACACTATCTTTAATCTACCCATTGCGTCAGTTCCAACAACAGCGCGCCGCATTTCGGCTTGGTAGCAAGCTAATTTTTTAGGGCCACGCAATGTAAAAATGTTTACCTGATTGGCAACCAATTGGGGTTCACAATTACATAATAGCAACCACTGTGTAAATAAAATGCCACCTTTCGGCAAAACGCCAGACTCAGAGAGAGCCCCATCATATAATTACAACTCACAGCCTCAATTTGAGGTGGGCCGGTTGTGATCGCGCGGGCATGCTCCGGCTGGTCGGCCTTCCTCGGCGGTTTGCTGAAACCGTCCTTGTTGTCTCTGTCGGTGGCGGCGGCGCTGGCCGACAGCCTGGGGCCTGACTTCCAGGGCGTGCTGGTGCTGGGCATCAGCCTGAGCCGACTGGCGGCGGACAGCTCGGAACTGGGCGGTCTGGTGCGCGAGCCGCGCCGCGCCTTCATCTCAAAGGCGGGAGACGCGGAAATCCGCGCCTCCGGTTTCGAGCCGCCGCATCGCACCGGCAACTACCTGATCGACAACTACAAATTCTTCGTCGCCCGCTACCGTGCGATTTTTTGGCATCTGCTGACCGGCACCGCGCCGGTCCACGATACCCGCACCTATCTGGGCCGCGCCCCCGCCGACGCCGCGCAATGGGCGTCGGACGCGGTGACCTTGAAGCCCCGCCTGTCGCATTACGAGGAACGCGCCGAGGGCAATCTCGGCTCGCTGGACCGCTTGATCCGTCAATTCCCCGACCGCCAGAAGGTGCGCATCGTGCTGCTGGAGATCCCGCTCAATCCGGTGGCGATGAACACCATCATCGGCCATTCCTTCGTCGATGCGCATCGCGCCCGGCTGCAAGCCTTCGCCCGCCGCGAAGGCGTCCTTTATTGGGACATGAATCAGACCGCCGGCCTGACTCCCGACGACTTCCAGGACTGGGCGCATATCAACAGCGCCGACGCCCAGAACCGTTGGACCAGTCAGTTGGTCGACCGTCTCCTCCCGCTGATCCACAACCCGTGAGGGCGTAGACATGGAAAATTTTCTGCGGCGCGCCGGACAGGTCGTACAAGGGCTTGCGCTCGGCACCCTGCTGTTCAGCGCCATCGTCATGATGGTGCAGATCGAAAGCGGCGCCCGCGTTTTCCGTTACCAAGGCTTCTGACATGGTCCAATCCGTTACGTGCTGGAAACGCGGCGCGGCACCTTGCCCGAGCACGGAGTCTGGGATTACCTGTCCTGGGCCTGCCTGTTCACCATCTGGACGGCGGGGCCGATCGAGCGTATCGAACATTTCCTGGAAAATCGGGAAGACAAGCCAAGCGCCGAGATGTTCGCCGATGGGGCGACGCGGATCATCCTTGGCCTGGGCAAGAAGTTCGTCCTCGGGCTGCAACTGGTGCCGATGCTGTTCGGCGAGGTCTCCAGCGCCGACGGCTTCATCGCCTCGCTGACCCATCTTTCGACGGTCGAGACCTGGCGCTTCCTGATCCTGTCGTTCTTCCTGTTCTACCTGGATTTCAGCGCCTATTCGGACATCGCCATTGGCTCCAGCCGCCTGCTTGGTCTGCGTATCATGGAGAATTTCGACTGGCCGATCCTCGCCTCCAACCCCGGCCTATATTGGAAGCGCTGGCACATGACACTGTCGGGCTGGTGCCAGTCCTATGTCTACATGCCGGTCATCAGCATGACCCGCAACCCGTATCTGGCCGTCTTCGCCGCCTTCACCTGCATCGGGCTGTGGCATTCCGGCAGTTGGAACTGGCTGGCCTGGGGGCTGTACCACGCCACCGTGGTGACGCTGTTCCAGACCTGGACGCGCTTTCGCCGCCAGCGGAAATGGACGTTCTTCGACAAGAAGTGGCTGCGCTATCCCGGCATGGTGCTGACGGTCTGCTACACCTCGGTGGCGCAGGGCTTCACCATCATCCAGGGCATCGGCCATCCTTATGACGGGCTGCGCATCCTGGCGAAACTCGTCTTCATCACCTTAGCCGTCTGAGCGAAAGGAGCCCGCAGGATGAATCCTTTCACGGTGCCGGATCTGCTGGATCGTGCCCGCCAGCAATGGCCGGACAAGACATTCATCGTCGCCAACACTGAAACGGTGACCTTCGGCCAATTGGCCGAGCGCGTCGATCTCTTCGCCGGCTGGCTGCACGGCCAGGGCGTCCGCGCTGGCGACCGCGTCGGCGTGCATCTGCAAAAATCGCCCGAGGAACTGATCGCCATGCTGGCGGCGGCCCGCATCGGCGCCGCCTGGGTCAATCTGAGCATCCATTGGAGCGCCCTCCAGGTGCGCGACCAGGCACGGGACTGCGGCATGCGGCTGCTGGTCACCGGCCCGTGCCGCGCCGCCGAGTTGTTCAAGGAGGAACTGCCCGCGACCCTGGAGCGCTTGGTGGTTTTCGGCGACGGCACGCTCGAAGGCAACGAAACCCGCTGGGTGGCCTGGGAAGATGCCGTCAGCCCCTTGCCGGCCCGCCTGCTTCCGCCGATCGAAACCGACCTTGCCGCCATCTGCTACACCTCGGGTTCGACCGGAAGGCCCAAGGGCGTGATGCTCAGCCACCGTAACTTCGTCGCCGCCACCGAGATCGTCGCCGAATATCTGGACAACACCGCCGAGGACCGGCTGCTGTCGGTGCTGCCCTGCTGCTTCAATTACGGCCTGCTGCAAGTGCTGAGCATGCTGCTGGTTGGCGGCACCGTGGTTCTGCAACGGGTGACCATGGCCGCAGAACTGGCCTTGGCCCTGAGCCGCCACGACATTACCGGGGTCGCCGCCGTGCCGTCGATCTGGACGCCGCTGGTCGCCCATCTGTCCGAGGTCGGCGGCAACTTCACGCATCTGCGCTATCTGACCAATGCCGGCGGCAAATGCCCCGACGCCGTGCTGGCGCGCTTTCCCGAGATATTCCCGGCCACCAAGTTCTATTTGATGTACGGGATGACCGAGACCATCCGCGCCACCTATCTGGCTCCCGAATTGTTCGAGGCCAAGCGCGGCGCCATGGGCTGCGCCACGCGTAACACCGAAGTCTTCATCATCGATCCCGACGGCAAACCCTGCCCGCGACAGCGGTGGAGTTTTCGTTGATGGCGCCGATGGTGGCGTCGATGGCCTGGATGGCCTGAACGGCATCCTGGGTGGCGATCTGGATGGCCGAGATTTGCGCGGCGATCCCTTCGGTGGCGGTCGAGGATTGCCGCGCCAGATCCTTGACCTCGTGCGCGACCACGGCGAAACCTTTGCCGGCCTCGCCGGCGCGGGCGGCTTCGATGGTGGCGTTGAGCGCCAGCAGATTGGTCTGGTTGGCGACCATTTTGATGATGTTGACGATATCGCCGATCTTCTGCGCCACTTCATCCAGCGCTTGGACCTTGCCACGCGTGCGGGCGGCTTCGGCGGCGGCCTTTTGCGCGATGGTCGAGGATTCCTGGATGCGGCGGCTGATCTCGGTGACCGAGGCGGACATCTCCTCGGCGGCGCTGGCCACGGTTTCGACATTGCTGGTGGCTTGGCCGATGGCCACGGAAACATTTGCCGCCTGCAGGCTAGCGTCCTCGGCGGTTTCGGTCATGGCGTGGGCCGAGGTCTGCATAGCCCCGGCGGCGCGGCTGACCGATTCGACGACGCTGCCGACGCTGGCCTCCAGATTCGAGGCGAATTTGCGCAACTCCCGCTGTTTATCCTCGGCAGCGCCGCGTTCGGCGGCCACCCTTGCCGCCTCCAGGCGATTGCTTTCCAACGCATGGTCCTTGAACACCAACACCGCGCGAGCCATGGCGCCAACTTCGTCGCTGCGGTCGCTGCCATCGATGGATATGGTCAGGTCACCGGCAGCCAGTGTGCTCATGACCCCGGTCAGGCTCAGAATGGGGTTGGCGATCTGGCGCGAGATGAAGATCGTCGCGGCAAGACTGCCCAAGGTCACCAGGACAACGAGCGTCACCGTGCGCTTCCACCCGGCCTCGTTCTCCTCGCGCATGGCACCGACCACCTTGACCCGCTCGGCCTGCAAATCCTTGGCCCAAGCTTCCAGGCCGGTGCGCAGCAGGCGGAATTGGGTGTCGGCGTCGCCCATCATGATCACGCCATAGGATGCATCGGTACTGCCGATATCGACCACCTGCTGGGCCGAGTCCTGGTATGTTTTGAACAGCTTCGCCATCTTGGTGGCACGCTCGGAGCCGTCCTGTGGAAATGTGGCGGCCATGACCGACGCCAGGGCATGCATTTCACCATCGAGTTCGCGCGAGGTCTTGGTCCGCCGCGCCTCGTCGGTTTCATTGGCCGAGGCCGACATCAAAGCAAATAGATGCGCATGATAGACGGCCACTGAATCCTTGATTTCAAGGCTGCGTTGGGTCTGGTCGAAGACGACGTCGTTCAACTGAGCGATGTTGCTGTTCTGCTGCTTGGCATTGCCGACGACCAGGATCGCCAGGACAATCAGAGCGAAAATGCCCACCGCTGGAGCGACGACGACTTTCTGGAAGAGTGGAAGATTGGCGAAAGCGTGCATCTGGTGGGCATCCATTTCTTCAATTCACGTTTATTGGCGGGCGTATGTCGTCACTGAACGTAGTAACCGGAACCGCACACAAACTTATCGCCGACTTTTTCCACGTAAACGCGTTTCTGCGTAACTTTTTTAGTGACAGAGTTCGGCCACTTATATTCAATCCAGCCTTTTCCTTCGGTCTTGGCCTTGTCAACCACCAGGACATTGACCAGAACCCCATCAGGATCCTTGAAGCCAAGCACATTCTTGCCAATCAGGGCCGGATTGCCGCCATGGGCGACGCTGACGCCGTCCAGCGTGTGGCAAAAGCCGTAAAGCTCACCTTTAACCCAAGGGCCTTTCTGGTCGGAGAAATCGGCGAAGGCCTTGTCGGCGCCAACCTCGGACACATGCGCGTTCATGCGCTTGACGAAAGCCTCGACCTCGGGCGCGCTCGGTTGCGCATCCTCGCCCCACAGCGGGGCGGCGGTGGACAGCAGAACCAGAGCGGCGGCGAGAATGCGAAGGGTCGGCTTCATACGTTTGTCTTCCAGTAGCGAAATCCGCTACGCGTAGATTGAGTTGCGGCATGCTCGATCGCACCGTTTACATAAACAGAAATTGATCAGCAAGAACCCATTACGGCCGAGACGCTAACTCAAACGGGAAGAGATGTTAATAACTTGTGATGACTGGATATTCCAGCCAATGTAGATTGAAATATCATAAAATTTTATCGTTACAATAGATAATTTTATGAAATTTAACTAACCACACGGCCACTGCATGCCATTGTATTCTTTGTGTAGATTACGAAAGATGTGTGATGAATTAGAGAAATCGCGGTATTCCACTTTTCTCCATGACGACTTACCCCACGGCACGAACCGGCGGCGGGCCTTGTCAGAACCGACGCCGATGGCAAAAACCACCTTAGGTTGACGTTTAACTTGATATTAACACGCCAAATGACTCCATGCCATCGCCGACGACCGGCTTACCCCTGTTTCTCGCATACCCTAGTATGTTACAATCATTGCAAAATGCCCAATGAGGCGAGGGAAAATGGCGAGGCAACATGAATAAACTGGCCGGCGCTGATTACAGCGCGATTCAGGTGACGCTTGCGATAGACAACCCTGCCCTACGGCGCGGATTGCATGATGCCTTGAAGCAATGGGGATTTCAGGCAATCACCGAGGCAACCTCATATTCCCAAGTGCATGAGCAGTTGCGCACCGGCAACCCCGATCTGATCCTGGCGGTATCCGAGATGGACAGCTTCTTCGTCGGCCACCTGGTCAAGGAAGTCCGCCACGCCAATCTTGGCGCCCACCCCTTTCCGGTGTTTATCCTGCTGCTGCCGGGGGCCAACCCCGATTACGTCAAAAAAGTCGCCGATTGCGGACCGGACGATATGCTGCTGATGCCGGTATCGACCCAACAGCTGCTGTCGCGGGTGTCGGTGCTGACGCGTGGGCGCAAGCCGTTCGTCGTCACCCGCGACTATGTCGGGCCGGATCGCCGCAAACAGATGCGCGCCGAAAGTGAAGTGATCACGCCGGTCGAGGTTCCTAATCCGGTCGGCGCCAAAGCCGCGCGGGTGCCCCCCGCCAGCCTGCAGCGCGACATCGACGCGGCGGCGCGGCGTCTCAGCAACATGAAGATCGAACGGCACGCGGTACAGATCCAGTGGCTGAACGAGACCATCCAGAATGCCTATCGCAGCGGCAAGGTGGAAACCCGG
>Ga0116225_1003395_pt1 | contig 10246 bp, 9 predicted proteins | sample Sb_taG_8_FD_88968 | JGI IMG/M metagenome (GOLD analysis project Ga0116225, IMG submission 88968) | Peat soil microbial communities from Weissenstadt, Germany - Sb_50d_c_BC metaG | ecosystem: Environmental > Terrestrial > Soil > Wetlands > Peat | place: Germany: Weissenstadt | collected 2010-09-21 | reverse complement strand
TTTGACTCTGGCGATTGTGGTGGTGCGGTGCTTTCCGTCCCAGGTCCTTAGTGCGAATGGCGGCTTCCTAGTGCGGTTTGTTGCGGGGGGCGGAGGGCTGAAAGAAAAAGGTGACGGCGCAGGAATTGGGATCTTCGAACTCGGCCAGTTCCTGGATTTGTTCGCGAGTGATGCTCATACGGATCCTCCTGGAAATACCGTGGGATCTAAGCCGCGCCGGTGGGGGTGAGCCGGGCCTGGAATTCCCTGGCCAGGCCGGGCGACCGGCGCAGGTGGTCGCGCGCCGCCGAAATAAACGTAAGTACCCGGTCGGGCGGAAGACCGGTAATCACTGCAATCTCGTCCACGTCAAACCCCTCGATGGCGTGGAGAATGAATGCCTCCCGCGGGCCGGACCCCAGATCGCGCAGCGCGGTTGCGATCAGCCGCAGCATTTCGTCGGAGGCCAGGATCTGCTCGGGAGTAGCTACGCGGGAGTCAGGGATCACGGTCGCGCCGGTAATGGATTCATCGGGCTGATGAAATTGCAGTTCCGATTCGTCGCTGGCCTTGACGTTGCGCTGCCGCGCCGAATCTTCCAGAGGCACTGCGTGCCCATCGGTTTCGTCGGTACGCGAAAGCTCATCGAGGGCCTGCAAGGCCAGCCGGTAGAGCCAGGGTTCCAGCGCCAGGCGCTCGGGCTTCTCCTGCCCGTTGCCCAAAGCGGCGGCGATGGTTTCGTCAATCACTTCCTCTTTGGTCAGGGTATCGGGAGCCACGTTCCCCTGGGTCTCTCGAAAGTAGATTTCACGCTCCACAAAGCGCTCCAGGCGGGCCAGATTGACGTTGACGTAAGAGCGCACATCATCGGCGGAAATGGTTGGCGCATAAACCGCGGCCAGCGTTTGTTCGAAGGGAATTTCGTGCACGATTGCACCCGGGCGGGCGCTATCGCCGCGCTTGCCGCGCTGCCATTTGTGCGACGAACGCAGAATCTCCTTGTGTTTGTTGACCTGCTGCAGCAGGTCTTCAAACGCGCTCTTCACCGCCGCCGTGGCGGTCGGAGCCTTGGCCTGCACCGCCAGTTGCCCCGAGGGCAGACGCAGGTTCAGGGAAACGCTGGTGCCTTCGCGCGGCGAGACCTCCTCCACCACTCCTTTCAGGTGGATGAGTTCCGGGCGGAACACCTGCAGGCGTTTCTGCAGTTTCTCGATCTGGTGTTGAATGTCTTTTTCTACGGCGGGAATTTTAGAAAGACGGTAACTAACGTGCACGTTCATGAGCGCCTCGGCCTTGCTAACGAAGTCGCGCAACCAGGTGCTACCTGAGAAAATTGTACACCCCGGCGGAAAGAGGGCAAGCGGAGAATCGGCATCGAGCAAAGACGAGCAGACATTTTCGGGAAAACCAAACGGGACAAGACGTTGCGGCCCGAACGGCAAGCGCTTTATCATCCGGGGACTATGAGACTCGCAAGACTCCTGCTATTTACATCATTCACCGCTGCCGCCTGGGCGCAGGCTCCAACTCCGAAGGAAGTCGAAAGCGTTTACCCCGACGCGCACGCACTCTACCTCGATCTCCACCAGAACCCGGAACTCTCGGCGCATGAGACGAAGACCGCCGAGAAATTGGCGGCGCGCCTGCGCAGCGCCGGCTATGAAGTGACCGAACACGTGGGCGGTACGGGCATCGTCGCCATTCTCAAGAATGGCGCTGGCCGCACCATCATGCTGCGCACAGAACTCGATGCCCTGCCGGTCGAAGAAAAGACCGGCCTAGCCTACGCCAGCAAAGTGCACGCCCAAGAAGATGCCGGGCGCGACGTCCCGGTCATGCACGCCTGCGGGCACGACTTGCACATGGCGTCGCTTCTGGGCACAGCCGAGATTATGGCGCGCAGCAAGGACTCCTGGCATGGAACGCTCATGCTGATCGGCCAGCCCGCCGAGGAGACCATTGGCGGAGCCGATGGAATGATCCGCGACGGCCTGTTCACGCGCTTCCCCAAGCCGGACGTGGCCGTGGCCTTGCACGTTGGAAATATCCTTCCCGCGGGGACGGCCGCGATCACTCCCGGCATCTACAACACGAATTCGGACTCGATCCGCATTACCATCTTTGGCAAGGGCGGGCACGGTGCGTTGCCGCACACCACCGTTGATCCCATCGTGATCGCGGCGCGGACGATTCTCGCGTTGCAGACTATTACCTCGCGCGAAGTGAAGCCGGGCGAAATGGCGGTAGTGACGGTGGGCTACATCCGGGCTGGAACGAAGAACAACATCATTCCGGATCAGGCGGAGATGGGGCTCACGGTGCGGACCTTCAAGTCGGAAGTGCGGAGTCAAGTCCTCGCCGCCATCACCCGCATTGCGAAGGGCGAGGCTGCCGCGGCCGGGGCTCCTCGCGAGCCTGCGGTCGAGCGTTATGAGGGCACGGATCTGGTTTACAACAATCCCGCGCTAGCCGAGCGCCTGCGCGCGCCACTGGAAGCAGCGTTGGGAAAAGACAACGTTATTACCGGCGAGCCGATCGCGCCTTCGGAGGATTTCTCATACTTCATTGGGCAGGGCATTGCCGGTTTCTACTTCTCGCTGGGAGGGGCCGATCCCGAGAAACTCGCGCAGGCCAAGGCCGCGGGAACGCAGCTGCCCTCGAATCATTCACCGCTGTTTGCGCCGGATGTGGATCCGGCACTACACGCGGGAATCACTGCCGAAGTGGCCGTGCTAAGGAATCTGCTGAATACGTCGGCGGAGGAGCTGCGGAAGTTGACGGTGGAGCAGACGGCACATTGATCGGGTTGACGGGCCCAAGAACGCCGCATCGAAGAGTACCGTTCCTGTAGTTACATAATCGATGTTACAATGCGCAGGAGATGATTCGCTTCGAGTGGGATCCGCTCAAAGCGCGAGCGAACGAGCGTAAGCACGGCGTGAGTTTCGAAATCGCCCGGTATGCCTTCGACGATCCTGACGCGCTGATGAATCACGAACGGATTGAGCGCGGAGAGCGGCGCTGGCAAACGCTGGGTATGGTGGGCGGCACACTATTGCTTCTCATCGCTCACACAGTCGAATTCGAAGAGCAAGAAGGGGAGATCATCCGCATCATCTCGGCACGACGGGCCGAACGCAAGGAGAGACGGCGATATGAAAAAGCGCGTCAAGAGAATCGCGAACGGTAAGCCGCTGACTGCGCGGCAGCGCAAGGAAATTGCGGTGATCGCTGCCATGCCGGACAGCGAGATCGATTTTTCCGATATCCCGCGGCTACCGGAAAGCTTCTGGAAGAATGCGGTGCGCAATCCGTTTTATCGTCCGGTAAAGCGGCAGGTCACCGTGCGCCTGGATGCGGATGTCATCGCCTGGCTGCGCCGGCAAGGCAAGGGCTACCAGACGCGGCTCAATTGTCTTCTGCGGGCGGCAATGCTGCAGGAAGTTGGGAAGCGATAAAGCTTTGAGCGATCTGAGCAAGGAACAAGAAAGAGCCTTTCGAGCTACACCGCAACCGTAACCGAAGTCTCGGTTCTAGTCACCGGCCGGTAGAGCGTGTCGCGCTCGATAGGCTCGCGGCCCGCGGCGCGGATCAGGCGCTCCAATTCTTCGCGGCGCATGCCCTGCGGAGTGGTCGCGCCAGCATCGTGGTAAATCTTTTCTTCGACCACCGTGCCATCCATGTCGTCGGCGCCGAAGCGCAGAGAAATCTGCGCAATCTTAGCGGTCATCATCTGCCAGTACGATTTGATGTGCGGGAAGTTATCGAGCACCAGCCGGCTGACCGCGATCTGCTTGATGTCGAGCATGCCGGTGGTCTTCGGCAGATGCTGCAGCGGCGTGTTGTCGGGATGGAAGGCCAGCGGAATGAACGTCTGGAAGCCGCCGGTTTCGTCCTGCAGCGCGCGCAGTTTGAGCAGGTGATCCACGCGGTCTTCGTCGTTTTCCACGTGGCCGTAGAGCATGGTCGCGTTCGATTTCAGCCCGATCTGGTGAGCGATCTTGGCCGTTTCGAGCCACTGGCCGCCGTCAATCTTGTGGTCGCAGATGATGTGGCGCACACGGTCGGCGAAAATCTCGGCGCCGCCGCCGGGCAGCGAATCCACGCCTGAGGCTTTGAGCTGTTCCAGCGTTTCGCGAATCGAGAGCTTGGCGCGCTTCGACAGATACGCCACCTCGACCATGGTGAAAGCCTTGAGGTGCACCTGCGGAAAACGCTGCTTGAGACCGGAACAGAGATCGAGGAAATACTGAAACGGCAGGTCGGGATGGAGCCCTCCGACGATGTGAAACTCCGTGACCGCCTCGGTGTATCCGGAAGCGGCGGTCTCGAAAGCTTCTTCGAGCGCCATCGTGTAGGCACCGGGAGTGTCCTTCTTGCGGCCAAACGCGCACAGGCGGCACGCCGCGACGCACACGTTCGTGGGATTGATATGGCGGTTGACGTTGAAGTAAGTCTTGTCGCCGTGCATCCGCTCGCGCACGGAGTTGGCCATCCAACCCACGGCGAGAATGTCGCCGGTGCGGTAGAGGGCAAGGGCGTCGTCGGCGTTGAGCCGCTCGCCGGCCATCACTTTGGCGTGGATCGGCTGAAGGCGCGGGTCGTCGGTTTGAAATGGATGTTCCTGGCGCAGAGCAGACATCCTTTTGATGATATCGCAGGAGCGGCAAGAACGGGAGCTTGCGATCAGCGGGTACTGATCTAAATTTGTTTCAGTACCGATCAGCGCCAGCCTAACGTCCCGATGCCAGTTTCTTCTTGGCCAGTGGCCGCGCGAACGCGTTGGTAGGGCTGTGGCTGTTCACCTCCAGAACCTTGCGGTAGTAATCCTTGGCCTGGGCCGCGTCGCCGGATTTCTCGTAGGCTTCGCCGAGCAGCGCCAGAATCAACGGATCGTGCTGGTCGGCTTTCTGTAATTCTGCAATCGCGGTCTTGTAGTCTCCCGTGTAGAACGCGACATAGCCGGTGAGATACGGATAGAAGCGCGCCTGATCGGGATTATTGGCCTTGTCGAGCGCGGCCTTGGCGGCGGTCACGTGTGATTGCGCTTCCGTGGCGTTGCCCCGGCGAGCGGCGACGCGGGCCTGCGCATTTTCCCAGCGGAACAGCCACAGATTCTTGTCGGCATCGGAAAGGTCGGTCTTGCGCCCCGCCGTTTCATAGCCCATCTCGTACCACTTGTAGGCATGGTCCGCGTCACCCGATTCGAGGTAGATGCGGGCGAGTTCGTTGCAAATTTCCGCGGCAGGGATCCAGTCGCCTCTGGTCACGCGTCCGTTGAAAACCTGCACCTCCCACTCCGACGCCTTGGAAACATTGCCTTCGAAGGCGTAAGAAACTGCCATCGAACGCAGAGCCTGCTGCCGGGACTCTGCCGGAGCGACTTCGATAGCCTTGGCGAGATGCTCCCGCGCCGCCGCGTAATCGCCCTTGAGATCCAGCGCCATCCCCGCCCCCAGATGCGCCTCATACAGATTCGGAGACTTGTCGAGCGCCTGGCGGTAGAGAGCGAGAGCGTCGTCCTGCTTGCCATCGCGGCTCAGCTTTTGGCCCTGTTGCACCAGGTCCGCGGCGCTTCCGGGCGCTGGCGCGGGCGCCGGCTGTTGAGCGAGAGAAAGAGGAGCTAGCAGAAAAAGAGCGAAGGTTGTCCGAAACATGAAGATCCTCCCATTGCGTCACGGATTATGACATGCGAGCAGCGGCCAGCGTAAGACCCGCCGGTCCATTCTCTATTTCCGAAGCAGCACGTCCCCGGCGACGAACACAAAGAACAACACCGAGATGACGCCGTTCATGGTGAAAAATGCGGCATTGAGCTTCGACAAGTCGTCCCGCTTCACCAGGGAATGCTCGTAGAGCAGCAGCAGAACCACGACCAGAACGCCGCAGGCAGCAAGTTTCCCCATCCCGAACGCAATCAGTAGAGCCACCAGCAGGCCCGCCATCACCAGGTGAAAGGCGCGCGCAATCCAGAGCGCCGGGCCGATGCCGAAGTAACGCGGAACCGAATGCAGCCCCGCCTGCTCGTCGAAGTCAAAGTCCTGGCAGGCGTAGAGGACGTCGAAGCCTCCGACCCAGAACGTCACAGCCGCGGTGAGCAGCAAAATGCGAGGGTCGAGCGATCCGCGCACCGCGATCCAGGCGGCGGAGGGCGCAATGCCGAGCGCAAAGCCAAGCACCAGGTGCGACCAGCGGGTGAAGCGCTTGGTGTAGGAATACACCAGCAACACAGCCAGAGCGACCGGCGAAAGCCACAGCGTCAACCGATTCAACTGGCTGGCGGCGAGAACAAAAACCGCGCTCGACACCACGACGAAGGTCGCCACGAACGCAGGCGTGAGATGACCGGCAGGCAGAGCACGGGTGCGGGTGCGCGGGTTAGCGGCGTCAATCGAGGCGTCGGCGAGGCGGTTGAAGGCCATCGCCGCCGAGCGTGCGGCAACCATGGCGACGATGATCCACAACAATTGGTGAAGCGTGGGAAATCCGCCGGCGGCGAGCATGGCGCCGCAGAGGGCGAAGGGCAGCGCAAACACGGAGTGCTCCCACTTGATCATCTCCAGCGTCAAGCGCAGGTTGTGCAGAACAGGCACCGGTAGATTGTAAAGCAGGGGTCAGGGATTAGGGATCAGGGGTCGGCCTCCCTACGCCCTAATACCCAGCACCCGAAACGAGCGGCACGAAGCGGCACAGTTCTCGCAACTGAATGTGCGGCCGGCCGTTTTGCATACGGATCAACCGCAATTGCTGCGAGTCCGCAAGACCCACGGGGATGATCATGCGTCCGCCTTCGGCCAGTTGCGCGAGAAGCGCGGGCGGTACCGCGGGAGTCGCCGCAGAAACGATGATGGCGTCGTAGGGCGCGCGCGCCGGAAAACCCTGACTGCCGTCGCCGACCATCACTTTCACGTTGGTATAGCCCAGACGGGAGAGTGTTTCCGTCGCCTCGGCGGCGAGCGAGGCGTGCCGCTCAACCGAAACTACCTGCGCCGCCAGTTCCGCCAGCAATGCGGTCACGTAGCCTGATCCCGTCCCAACCTCAAGCACTCGATCCGCCGCCGTGAGCGCCAGCGCCTCCAGCATTAAAGCAACGATGTAGGGCTGAGAAATCGTCTGATTCTCGCCAATGGGCAAAGGATAATCTTCGTAAGCCTGGTCGCGATAACTCTGGGGCGCGAACTCATGCCGCGGCACGTGCGCCATGGCGGTGAGCACGCGCTCATCGGCGATGCGGCGCACGCGCAGCTGGCTTTCGACCATGCGCAGCCGCAACGTCGCGAATGTGGCGCTTTCGGAAGGTAGCGTCATCCTGGGCCCTGGAAATGCATTCCGCGTCCCGCGATAATTCTATTTCCTGCGCCGCCGGATACGCACGTCGAAGCTGACCACGCCGTTCTGATCGCGCGTGCCGACCGCGGAAATATCCTTCGTGAAATAGTATTCGCCCTGGATGATCTGCTGCGAACTCTGCGACACGTTGGTGCTGTAGGTAAGGGAGATGTTGTTGGCAAACTGCTGCTCGATGGTGACCTGCGGGCCCCGGGCGGTGGGATTGGTTTCCGTGGTCAGGCCCTGGGGATCAATCTTGATGCGGCTGACACCGAACAGCTTCTGCAGGCGGCTGCTCACCGTCGAGTTGATCGCCTGATTGATGATCAATGCCGTGGCTTCGTCGGTGAAAGGGGTCTGACCGGACTGCTGCTGTAACTGCTCCGATTCTTCGCTGGTTCGCCCCAGCGCCAGCAGCGCAATGATGTCCGACTTGGGCAAGGGCGGTTCGGAGCGATAGTTCACCGCCAGGCGGTCGGGGGTTCCGGTGACCGTCACGTCGAGATCGTAGTTGCGAACATGCGTCGTGGCCTGCAGGTTGACCTGGGGCTCAATGGCGACAGGATTGGCGAACGTGATATCGCCGCGCTCCAGGCGGAACTTGATGCCGTTAAAAGTCGCGTCCCCTTCCAGAATGTCGGTGCGGCCAAGCACGCTGGGCCGCGCGACCGATCCGCGCAGGCGCAGGTCGGCGTCGCCGGAAAGCCGCGCCACTGCTGTTTTCATCTGCAGTTCGGGCGCGGTGCGCACGGCCACGTCGAGCTTCACGTTGTACAGGGGCGAACTGGCCGGTGTGATGGCGGCCGATTGCCGGCTGCGTTCCAGATACGACCCGAAATCAAAGCCCGGCGTCACCGCCAGCTTCGTAACCAGGATGTTCCCGGAAACGGTGGACGCGGAACGCGTGCCTACCCAGTGCAATTCCGCATTGGCGGTTGAACTGACCCCCGGCGGATAGCGCAGGCGCACGTCCTTGCCCACGGCCGTCAGGGTGAAATTCAACTGCTGATTGTAGGTGGTGGCCTCACCCTTCAGGTCCAGCGTGCCGCCGCCGGTGCGGGCGGTGAAGGTCTCGATATAGATCCGGTTGCGGGTAAACTTCAGCGCGCCATTCATCTCGCTCAGGCCGCTGGGCAACCCGGCGTAGTTGACCGTCCCCCCTTGCACCTGAATTTTGCCTTGCGGAAGGGGCTGACTCAGGCTGCCTCCCACGGTCATGTGCACCGTCGTCAGACCGGAAGCGGTGATATTGGGATCAAGGCTGCTGAAAAACCTCAGGTCCATCTGACCATCGGCCGCCAGATCCAGATCGCGCGAACCAGCGAATCCGATGGAACCGTGTCCGGTGACGTCGGTTCCTTCTCCCACCATATGCAGCGGCTCGATGTGGATCGTCTGTTGGCCATAGGTAAACCGCACCGGACCCTGGTTGTGCAGCTTGGCGTATTCCACTTCGATCGAGACATCGCTCAAGTCGCCGTTCAGCGTCCATTGCCGCGGATAGCGTAGAGGTCCGTTCATCGTCAGCGCCCCACCGGTCGCGGAATGCCCGGTCAACTGCTGACCCAAGTAGCCGCGCCACAGGGCGTCGAGATCCACATGATCGAAGCGCGCAGTGATGGTCGCAGGATAGTCGCCGTGCATGCCCACGTCGCCCTCAAGGAACAACGTGCCATGGGGGAGTTCGGAGTGCCCGCTGAGACGGAGACTGCCGTCCCGCGTGACGGCTTCCAGGTAAAGTCCGCCGGAAAGTTCGTGATCCAGCGTCAGGTCGCGCACGTGAACGCCGGCGTTGATCACCGGCGCGTCGAGAGTGCCGGAGCCCTGCAGGGTAAAATCCGCGCGGCCCTCGATCGGAAGGCGGTTCAAATGAATCTGCCGGATGCGGGCGAGGTCAAAATTCGTGCCGCTCAGGTCAAGACGGAAGCCGCGCGTGCCAGGCGTGTAGGCGGCTGTGCCGCTGACGGCGGCATCCTGATGCGCCAGATGAATGTGGTTGAGAGTTGTCTCCCCATCGGCAATCTGAAGATCGGCGTCGAAATTCTCGATGGACTCCTGGTAGGCCGAAGCCTCCGCGGCGTGAATGTGTCCCTGCACTTGTGGATTCGATCTGGTTCCGGCAATCTGCAGGGAAACATCCGCCATTCCCGCGACCGGTTGGTCGAACCCGGCAAGAGCCGCGGTAGATGCGACGTCCACGTGGTGGAGATTCACGTGCGCGGAGTAGGGACTGTCTTCGGTAAATTGCCCGTTGTGCAGAGAGACGGTCACGTCGAAGTCGGCGCTGGTGTCGCCACGCCGCAGTGTGCCGCCCCGAAGTACAGCCTCATGCGCAGAATACTGGATGCTGGCCGCCAGCGAATCCCAGTGGACCTGCTGCGCCGGCCGGCGCGAAGTTGCGGGCAGGGTGAACTCGAAGTCCTGCGCCACCAGAGTACCGGCAAGGGTAGGAGACCTGAGCGTGCCGCCGGCAAAGCCGTTGAATGCGGCGTTGCCATCCACCCGAAAAGGCACATTGGTCGGCCCGCCCAGCCCCGTCACCAGCGGCCGCCATTCTTCAAGGTTCGACGTGGAGATGGTGAGGTGCAGCGTGGACGAAGCCGAAAGAGTTCCCGAGGCCTCAACCCGCGACGCCGGGGTGGTCACGCTCATCTGCGCCAGTTCCAGCGCGTCGGGTCCGGCCTTGTACTTGCCCTGGATATGCGCCGTCACCGGCACTTCTCCCGCCGCTGGCGACAACGACGGCTTTGCATCCAGGACAAAGGAAACTTCCGCGTCCTTAGGGGATCCCTTCCAGACCGCGTCCACGGAGCCGGAAGCTGTTCCCGCCGGGCGAAAGCGGCCCAGGGGGTGGGCAGGCATATCCAGGGCGGCGGCGATCTCACCGTCGGCAGCATCGCGCAGGCGAAGGTGTACGGCACCCGTCTGTACGCCCGGC
>Ga0116225_1003393_pt1 | contig 10253 bp, 6 predicted proteins | sample Sb_taG_8_FD_88968 | JGI IMG/M metagenome (GOLD analysis project Ga0116225, IMG submission 88968) | Peat soil microbial communities from Weissenstadt, Germany - Sb_50d_c_BC metaG | ecosystem: Environmental > Terrestrial > Soil > Wetlands > Peat | place: Germany: Weissenstadt | collected 2010-09-21 | reverse complement strand
TTGTTTACGTCTTTGAGATTGGCGGGATCGATGGACTCCATACCGATGAAGACCCATTTGCCGCCAGAAGCGGCGATGAGGTCGACGAGTTCCTCGTCGCGCAACAGGTTGGCGCTGATCTGAGCCACCCAGTGGACCTGGGCTTTGGCGGCGATGATGTCGCGGAGCAGAGACTTGGTACGCTTGACGTTGATGGCGAAATTGTCGTCGATGAAAAAAACCGCCATCTGGCCTTTCTCTTTGCGGGCGCGCGCTTTCAACAGCAGCAGCTCGTTCACAACGCTCTCGTTGGAGCGGAAGCGGATGGAGTCGCCGAAAAATCCGGTCACGGTGCAGAACTCACAGCCGTAAGGACAGCCGCGCCCGGACTCGACGGGAATAATGCGAAACGTTCCCCAGCCCTCACCGACTTTCTTAAGCAGCGGATAAACGACTTTGGGGAGGAGATTGAACTGATGGAGATCGATGGTATCCCAGGGGATCACTGGATACGGTTTCAGGGAAGGTTTGCGATCCTTGCCGGCATCATCGACCGGAGCGTAAATGTCTTTGAGCTCTCCGCGAACGGCGTCGTTGACGATCCGAGGCCAAGTTTCGTCAGCCTCGCCCAGGGCCACGGCGTCGGCGTGGCGGGGACCGCCATCTCGGCCGAGCGCTTCGTCTGCCAGCTCGGTGACGTGAGGTCCGCCCATAACGACCGGCACCCCAGTGGCGCGTATTGCATCCGCGATGCGATACGCCTTGGCGATCATTCGCGTCATGGCGCCGATGCCGACGAGTCCGATGTTCTGTTCGCGTACGAAGTGCGCGATGCCAGCTTCGTCCATGGGCTGAGCGTTACCATCAATGAGCAAGACCTCATGGCCAGGCGGGGTCAGCGCCTGCAGCAGGAACATCCAGAGATGAGGCATGAAGTTGCGGGTGACCCCGTTGTCGGGGTTATAGAGCAGAATCTTCAAAGACTGCTCCTTCCTAAAGTTGTAGGCAGATGCTTCCCCACAAGGGACCAATCACAAAGAGCGTCCAAATGGAGTGCGCGCTCCGCTGGGTGAGAGTGATTGTCCGGGTTCAAAGGTAGCGAAATTGTACACCTTGGCGGCAGGATCAGAGAGATAAAGGTTGGAACACCAGTGATGTGGACGGTTCCCTAAAGTATCCTGTCCGAACGCGCAATCTGTGTCCCACTACGGGGTGTGTGCTTGCCAAGAGAAACACTGCATCTTACGATCATGGACGTGAACGAGGTTGGGCACAAATATTCAGCGATGCTCGCGGTGGCGCTGGCTGAGGCCAGGGCCGGACTGGCGGAAGGCGGCATCCCGATTGGCGCGGCGATTTTCGATGCGGAAGGCAAGGTGGTGAGCGCGGGACACAATCGAAGAGTGCAGCTGGGCGATCCGTCGATTCACGGCGAGACGGATGCATTTCGCAGGGCGGGCAGGCAGACAAGCTACCGCAAGCTGACGATGGTCACCACCCTGGCGCCGTGCTGGTATTGCAGTGGATTGATTCGGCAGTTTGGCTTCGGCACGGTGGTGGTGGGTGAAAGCCGCAACTTTCAGGGTGGCATGGAATGGCTGCGATCGCTCGGCATCCAAGTGGTCGATCTGGACTCTGAAGAGTGCGCTTCGCTACTGGGGGCGTACATCGCTGCAAATCCCGAGATCTGGAACGAGGATATCGGAGAAGAGTAGGTCAGCGACGAAGTGAGTTTGGAAATCTGATGACTATCGAAGCTGGAGCGTCGATGAAAGAGAAAGTTGTCCTCGTAACCGGGGCTAGGGGTGGCCTTGGCACCCACGTAATGCCGGCATTCCTCGAAGCCGGTGCTTCTAGGCGTTACCGATCTGTGACCGACGGTCAGACGCAACGTCTGGCGACCCCCTACCGGACGCGAACGTAGATTGGTCGCCGGTCGCGAAGACGCGACACGCAAGCCGCAGGTGTGCCAAATGGGGCTCGCCGGCACAGCTCAAGGTGCGAAAGAAATCTGAAAAAATATTAACCTCCACTTAATACCCCGTTCACAACGCCTTCCTAGAATCGCTGGTCATAACAATCCACACCCCACAAGCATTCGACGGAAGATTCCTCTTCCCGGTCAGGAGGTTTATGCCGCCCAGTCGCTCTTGTCGCTCAGCCTCATTCCTGGTTGCGATGCGACGTGTTCTTCTGATCCTGTGCCTGCTTACGATCACATCGGTGGGAGCATCCGCGCAAATCGATCGCGCCGTGCTGGAAGGCACCGTGACGGATGCAACGGGAGCAGTGATCCGCGGGGCCGTGGTGCAAGTCCTCGCGGTGGAAACTGGCATCACCGTGGAGCAGCCGACCAATGCCAACGGCTACTACCGCTTTCCGGGTCTGGCGGTTGGGCGGTACAAGGTGACTGTGACGAACCCCAAGTTCACCACCAAGGTGATCGACGACGTCGTGGTACAAGTGGGCCAGACGCGCACCCTGAATATCCAGCTTGCGGTTGGTGGGATCGCGGAGAAAGTGGAAGTTAAAGCATCCGGCGAACCTGAGAACCGCAGTTCCGCGGAAGCATCCACGGTAATTCGTACCGATCAAATCGCGAACCTGCCAAACAACGGACGCGACTGGGCGAGTTTCACTCTGCTGGCTCCGTTTGCGCAGGATGACGGTGGCGGCGATCAGCGCACCATCCGCTTCGCCGGGCGGGCGCGCGACGACAACAACTTTCAGATTGACGGGGTGGATGCCGGCGGTATTCAAGAGCAGGCTCAGAAGTCACAAACCCGGCTTCAGATCTCTCAGGATGCAATCGCGGAGTACCGCGTTAGCAGCGCTTTATACGATGCGGAATACGGAACCCAAGCTGGTGGCCAGATCGATGTCGAAACCAAGTCCGGCACAAATGACTGGCACGGCTCAGTCTTCGGCTATCTCAGAAATTCCGTATTCGACGCCCGCAACTTCAACGACTTCGATGTAAACGGAAATCCGGCCATCCCTCCTTTTCGCTTCGGACAATACGGGATGAGTCTCGGTGGTCCTGTCGTCAGGAACAAACTGTTCTTCTTCCTTAACTATGAAGGGCTTCGGCAATACGGGGCGACGACGAATCAGGTCCTGGTGCCTACCCCATCGACTGCGCGAGCGACCCTGCTCGGAGGTCCGGGAAATCTAAATCCAAACGGGTCGCCGCAAATGTGTTCGATCCTTCAGGCCTTCCCGTGGCGTGCGTCCACCGGTCCGATCGGGGGGTGCAATCCTATCCATGTTTACCCCGACGCTGCTTTTGCAGACCAGACTGGCAATGGCTTCCCGGACGAGGACCTGCTAACCGCCCCTGCCCCAACCACGGTTCACGAGGACACATGGCTCATGCGGATGGACTACCAGATCAATCCGAAGATGCTGTTATACGGAAGCGCGCATCGCGACATCAGCCTGGTAAGCGGGACCAACGGCAGCGGCTCTCTGCCCTATGACCTCATTCAGACGATCAATCATCCCGCCGGCTACTACGTTGCGCTTCAGAACACTTTCTCGCCTCGGTTGCTGAATGAGGTCAAGGTTTTTGTGAACCGCGCGCCGTTCATCAATCCACAGATCCCCCCATTGCCCTATTCGGTCCAGACCAACGACTGGGCCACGATCAACAACAATCAGACGGATCACGAAATAGGTACCACCTTCGGCGTGGTAGACAATCTCACTTGGGTGCGTGGCCGGAATACGTTCAAGACCGGCATGGAGATTCGCCGGGTTCGACTCAATCAAGGGTTGACGGCCGGAAATACCCTGAGCTTTCAAGATAACAGCAGCTCTCTTAATACCGGCTTCGAGAGCGCGAATCTTTACGGAATCTCGTACACCTCGACGTGGTGCTGCCACAAGCTGCGGCGCACGTTTTATATGCCCTACTTCCAGGATGAATGGAAGGTCACTCCCACCTTCACTGCGAACCTGGGAATTCGCTGGGAGTACTACGGCGTAGCGCACGAAGCGGATAATCGCACCACGGTTTTCGATGTCAGTCAATTTCACGGAGTCTGCTTCGGCTCAGCCTCCAGTTGGCGGCTTAGCCTTCCCACTCCGATTCCAAGCCCCATCAATACTCCGGCGTGCCCGACGAACCCCGCGCTCTACAACGCCGACTACAAGAATTTCGATCCTCGCGTCAGTTTCGCCTGGGCGCCAAGCATATTCCACGGAAAGACAGTAATTCGCTCGGGCTTTGGCATCTATCACGGCGCTGCCCAGAACGACGATCTGAACGCTGGACTGGAAAGCGACCGGTATACGGCCTTCGCCACCTTCGATCCGTCGTCGAACGGCACGCCGCTCTTGCCCGCCTATCAGCAGGTCAACCCGGACCTCACCAGCCTGCCCATTACTCCGGCGCAGCAACCTCGCGCCTTGCAGCGCCATGGGCGCCGTGACCTTTACGTCGAAACCTGGGGTCTGACCATCGACCGTGAACTGCCCCATGATTTTCTGGCATCGGCGCAGTATCTGGGATCAAGGGGCGTGCGACTATTTTCTCGCGGAGGCGTGAACTTCTGCGCGACAAAGCCGCAGGGAACTGACGCCAGCGGCAATATCATTTGCACCCGCGCACTTGACCAGTACTATCCCGGGGGAGATCCTTACGGTTCGGTAGATTACAAATCCGATATCGGCGCCAGCACCTATCATGCTCTTCTTCTGAGTCTGAACCGGCGTTTCTCCAACGGTATTTCCTTTGAGAGCCGCTATACCTGGTCCCATTCCATTAATGACGGCTCGGTGGGAGGTGGCGAGTCGAACGGTCCAGAGAATGTGAATTGTCTGGCATGCGACAAGGGGCCAAGCGTCTTCGATGTTCGCCACAACGTGACAGTAAATACTGTCTACGAACTGCCTTTCGGCCCAGGCAAGTCTTTCCTCAATAGCGCAGGGGTGCTAGGTAGGATCGTGGGGGGGTGGAGTATCAGTAGCGTCGGCATTTGGCACACCGGTCATCCCCTTACGATTCAGATGAACATCTCTCCGGACCAGTTACCGGACGGGAACGACCAAACGAGCCAGAGGCCAGACCTGGTTCCTGGAGTTCCCATGTTTCTGCCCGGAGGCGTGCACGACCACACTCTTCCCATTAATCCCGCTGCCTTCGCTCCTCCCCCGCTCGATCCGGGCGGCGTGGGCGCATTAGACAGCTCCGGGAACTTTGTCTGCCCACTGACTTGCGGCCTGGTAAGCCGTTTCGGCACTGCTCCGAACGGCCTGATTCGCGCGCTCAACGTTTGGCAGATCGACTTCGCTCTGACGAAGGAAACTAAGTTAACTGAGCGAGTTGAGATGAAGTTTGGCGTGCAATTCTTCAACATCTTCAATCATGTCCAGTTCGGTGATCCGAATCAATCCGGTAACCTGACTTTCAACTACACCAACGTGCTCGATAGTTCGATGAACCCAACCAATAACTGGGTACTGCAACCCGCTGGCAGCCTAGGTCTGATCGACACGACCAACAATTTCAACAACAACAACGACAATGCCGCCTCGCCGAACACGGGCACCGGCCTGCCGCGGCAGATTCAGTTCATGATTCGCTTTGAATTCTAGAGTTGAAGCCGGAGGCCGAAGTCTCGACCGCTAACGTCGAGGCCCGGCCTCCGCCGCTGTTGAGCGAAATGCGGCTCTATTGGCAAGGATCAGGCTTCAGCGGAATTTCAGGTTCAACGGCTAACTTGGAAGTCGTGCGCGGAAGCGCACAGGCCGAGCCTCTAGCCGGAAGGAACGTCACCCCAATGTCAATTCAATGCCCGTCGATTTTCGCCAGCCTCTGCAAGCTGGTCGCCGGTATCCTGATGCTCGCCGTCCTCGCTTCGGCAGCCTCCAACAGCGGCTACAGCGTCACCAAGAAGATTCCAATCCCCGGCCAGGGAAGCTGGGACTATCTCACCGTCGATGAGGGCGCTCGGCGCTTGTACGTTTCTCACGGAACCCAGGTCGAAGTGCTCGACATCGATTCGGGCGCGGTGGTGGGCAAGATCGCGAACACTCTTGGCGTGCACGGAATCGCCATCGCTCCGGGGCTGGGACGGGGGTTCGTCAGCAATGGGCAGTCTTCCACGGTCACCATCTTCGATTTGAAAACGTCGAACACCATCTCAGAAGTCCCGACCGGCAAGAAGCCGGACGCGATCATCTTTGATCCCGCCACGTCACGAGTCTTCGCGTTTAACGGCGGCAGCAACAGCGCCACCGCTATCGACGCCGCCAGCGGGAAAGTGGCTGGGACAGTGGATCTTGGTGGCGGCCCCGAATTTGCCGTGGCCGACGGCTCGGGATATGTTTACGATAACCTGGAGGACGAAAGCCAGGTCGTGAAAATCAACGCCCGCACGCTGAAAGTCGAGCAGCGCTGGCCGACTGCGCCGTGTGCTTCGCCTTCGAGTATGGCGATGGATCGTCCTAATCGACGTTTGTTTCTCGGATGCCGCAGCAAGGTCATGGCTGTGATGAACGCAGACACAGGGCAAGTCATCACCACACTTCCCATCGGCGACCACGTGGATGCCACCGCCTTTGACCCCGAGACCCGACTGATCTTCAACTCAAACGGAGAAGGTACTATTACGGCGATTCACCAGGACAGCGCGGATAAATACTCCGTCGTGGAAAATGTGAAGACTCTGCCTCGGGCGAAGACCATGGCGCTTGATCCCAAAACGCATCAGTTATTCCTGTCAACTGCTGAATCGGTGCAATTTGAGGTGCTGGTTGTGGGCCGGTAAATGAAATGTTTGCAGAAATTGTCGGTTGTGCTTTTTTTTGTTGCTACGACCGCCTGCTCCCGCACGCATTCACAAGTGGCGCCGCCAGAAACGCCGCCGGCGGAGCTGCAACTGCAAGTGAGCACGCCCTATCGCTTCATCGCTTATGGAGATTCGCGCTTCCATGATGCCAAGGACACCGACGCGGCGAATCCGCTGGTGCGCCAGGCACTGGTACAAGCGATCGCCCACGCCAGTCCTGCATTTATCTCGTTCGGCGGTGACATCGTCTATAACGGTTATGACTTGGACGACTGGAAGGTTTGGGACACCGAAACAGCGGTGTGGCGGGCGAACAAGATTCCCGTCTATCCCGCGTTGGGCAACCACGATCTTCACGGCGATCAAAAAATCGCCTTGGCCAACTATTTCGAACGTTTCCCCGATCTGAAGAACAGTCGTTACTATTCGGTTCGCGTCGCCAACTCCCTGTTGCTGGTACTGGACAGCTCTCTCTACGAGACCTCGGGCGCGCAGGGTCAGTGGCTCAGCGAGAAGTTGGACCATCTTCCCGGCGAGGTGGATTTCGTTTTCCTGGTTTTTCACCACCCTCCATACACGAGTTCGTCGGATGCCAAGAAGTTTGGCGGGGGACACTCGGCACGCCCCCAGGAACAAGAACTGGCCAAGGCACTGGAAGAGCGCCAGCAGAAGATGCGAGCCAGAATTGTGGTTTTCTCCGGGCACGTGCACGACTATGAACGCCATGAGCACGGCGGCGTTACCTATTTCGTGACGGGCGGTGCGGGAGCGCACGCTTATCCCATTGAGCGCGCCTCGGGCGATCCCTTCCAGAGTAAGGAAGTGAACTACCATTACCTTCTGGTGGAGGTGGATCGCGGTACCCTCAAGATCAGCATGCACCGTCTGGACATGACGAGCGGCGCAGCCGTCTGGACGGTGCCCGACTCCGTCACGATTTCAGTTCCAGCGGCGAAGGCGGCTGCGCAGGGGCAATAGAACCAGGGGCAATAGAATAAGTCCGACTGGGCCCTCCATCCTTCCCGCGGTTTATTCGACGCATCCAACGCGATCTCCCGATACAGTATCTACCCGATATTGATGCCTCCAATGATTCTGTAAGCTCCTTCAGATCCCATAGTTCGTTGCGGAAACCTTCTAGTCGCACGCGCCTCACAGGGGTCTTCGCTTCCCGGGTATTCCGAACCAAGCTTTCTGTCCTGGCAAGACAGAATCGGAGAGCCGACTCATGGCAGCAATGAATACATCAGCCGCTTACGGAATGTATCCCCACGACGCAGAACTTCATCAAGTTGTGCACGCCTTGAATCAGGCGGGATTCAGCAAGGAAGACATCTGCATGATGGTCTCGCCTCGACATCGTATTGCCACAATCGTCCGTGAGGCGGGCGTCTTTGACCCCCAGAATTCCGAGCGGGAGTCGAGCGCGGTCGCAGCAGGAGTGATCGGCTGGCTTTCCGAAATCGGCGCTGTCGTGATCCCGACTGTGGGCTTCTTCATCAGTTCACAAGCGTTTTTTCACGCCCTAGTCGTGGTGAACGACTCGTCGGCCATATGTGGCAGATCAAGATCTCTTGTCGGATTGGGTTTTTCGGCAAACGACGCCGACCGACTTGAGGACCAGCTCCGCGAGGTGGGCGTCTTGGTCTACGTCGCATGCCCCGAAAGCGCAAGCGCGGAGTGGGCGGTCGAAGTGCTGCGACGGACGGGAGCCAAGGGAACGGCCGCTCTGGAAAGAGAAAAAGAAATAGCGGTTGGGGCTGCGGCCTGATGTGGGGCCGTAATCCCCAATAATTTCTGTGGGGAACTCACAGGGGTTATCCTCTGGGGAGTTGCCTAAGACTCGCTTCCCTCCAAGCGCCTACAGTAAACACCCTAGAGTCAGCCTACAGGGTTCGTGATCCAATCGACAACATCAGTGTGTGAATTCCTCCTGGATTCACGATTCAACCGATGATGTTCGCTGACCTTGATTTCGGAAGTGTGCCCGCGCGGTACGCTCTTGAGACTGCCTCCTGCAGGCCTGTCCGCCGGCGTCGCCAATACCAACCTCGCACCTATTACTGATGGACCGCCCGTGAAAGCTCTGTCGCAACGCGCAATCCTTTCTCAGTCCGGGAGAAGACCATGAAGAGAAACAGCCCAGAACCAGCGGTTTCGGCCGCCAATGGCGAATTTGCGGCCGGCCAGAGGAGCAAAAGCAATGGAAATTCGGTGCTCATGGCTGAGCCTGCCACGGCTGACCTGAGCGTGATCTTAGCCAGCCTGCAAACCATGCGCGATGGCGACTTTTCGGTGCGCCTTCCGGGATCTTGGACCGGACTCCCGGGGAAGATTGCCGACACATTCAACTCGATTGTTTCAGCCAATCAGCAGATGGCGCAGGAATTGAAGCGCGTCGGACAGGTGGTAGGAAAGGAAGGAAGAACTCGAGAGCGAACCCGTTTCCATGAATCCAGAGGGGCGTGGGGCGACATAGAAGTCTCGGTCAACACGTTGGTTGAAGATCTGCTTAGGCCCACCGCCGAGGTCACGCGTGCGATCGCCGCGGTGGCGCAAGGCAATTTGACTCAAACTGTGCGATTGGACGTGGACGGCCGGCCGCTGGAAGGCGAGTTCCTGCGTTCTGCCAACATTGTTAACACCATGATTCAGCAACTCGGTGTCTTCACTGCCGAGGTGACGCGCGTGGCGCGCGAGGTGGGCACTGACGGGAAGCTGGGTGGTCAGGCCGTGGTACCAGGCGTGGCAGGTACGTGGAAGGACCTCACGGACTCCGTTAACTCGATGGCCAGTAACCTCACTGGCCAAGTCCGCAACATTGCCGAGGTCGCGACCGCCGTGGCCAGCGGAGATCTCTCCCGGAAGATCACCGTTGATGTGCGCGGCGAAATTCTCCAGCTCAAAGAAGCTATTAACACGATGGTGGACCAGCTGCGTTCGTTCGCTTCGGAAGTGACGCGCGTGGCGCGCGAAGTGGGTACCGACGGCAAGCTCGGCGGGCAGGCCGTTGTCGTGGGCGTGGCCGGTACATGGAAAGACCTTACGGACTCAGTGAACGCGATGGCCGGCAACTTGACGGCCCAGGTGCGCAACATTGCCGAGGTCACGACAGCCGTAGCTCGCGGCGATTTGTCGCGCAAAATTACGGTTGACGTGAAGGGCGAGATTCTCGAGCTCAAAGACACTATCAACACGATGGTCGATCAGCTAAACGCGTTCGCCGGCGAAGTGACCCGCGTGGCCCGCGAAGTCGGCACCGAAGGCAAGCTGGGCGGACAAGCTCAAGTGCCTGGCGTCGGCGGTACGTGGAAGGACCTGACGGACAACGTGAACTTCATGGCCAGCAACCTCACCGGCCAGGTACGGAACATCGCTGAGGTGGCGACGGCCATCGCCAACGGCGATCTGTCCCGCAAGATCACGGTCGATGTTCGCGGCGAGATTTTGCAGCTGAAGGAAACGCTGAATACGATGGTC
>Ga0116225_1003391_pt1 | contig 10257 bp, 9 predicted proteins | sample Sb_taG_8_FD_88968 | JGI IMG/M metagenome (GOLD analysis project Ga0116225, IMG submission 88968) | Peat soil microbial communities from Weissenstadt, Germany - Sb_50d_c_BC metaG | ecosystem: Environmental > Terrestrial > Soil > Wetlands > Peat | place: Germany: Weissenstadt | collected 2010-09-21 | reverse complement strand
TGGGCCTCGGCAAAGCCTGTCTTGGCGGCGGATAGGGGGACGCGGTCCTGCGGGCGCTTCGGACCGGCCAGCGAGGGCACGACGGTCCCCAAATCCAGCGTCAGCGTGTCCGAGAACACCGGGTCGATGCTGTCGGCGTCGCGCCACAGCCCTTGCGCCTTGGCGTAGTGCTCGACCAGGGCGATTTGGGCCGGATCGCGGCCGGTGAAGCTCAAATAGCGGATGGTCTCGGCGTCGATGGGGAAGAAGCCGCAGGTGGCGCCGTATTCAGGGGCCATATTGGCGATGGTCAAACGGTCGGGCAGGGCCAGCGCCTCCAGGCCGGGGCCGTAGAACTCGACGAACTTGCCGACCACACCGGCCTTGCGCAGCATTTGGGTGACGGTCAGCACCACATCGGTGGCGGTGACGCCTTCGGGCGTGGCGCCGGTCAGCTTGAAGCCGACGACATCGGGCACCAGCATGGATATCGGCTGGCCCAGCATTGCCGCTTCAGCCTCGATGCCGCCGACGCCCCATCCCAGCACGGCCAGGCCATTGACCATGGTGGTGTGGCTGTCGGTGCCGACCAGGGTGTCGGGATAGGCCAGTTGGCGGTCGCCATCGGCGGCGGTCCACACCACCTTGGCCAGATATTCGCAGTTCACTTGGTGGCAAATGCCGGTGCCGGGCGGCACCACGCGGAAATTGTCGAACGCCGTCTGGCCCCAGCGCAGGAAGGCATAGCGTTCGCCGTTGCGCTGGAACTCCATGTCGGTGTTCTTGGTCAGAGCGTCGGCGGTGGCGTAGAAATCGACCATCACCGAATGGTCGATGACCAGATCGACCGGCGATAGCGGGTTGATGCGGGTGGCGTCGCCGCCCAGGGCAACGACGGCATCGCGCATGGCGGCCAGATCGACCACGGCGGGCACGCCGGTGAAGTCCTGCATCAACACGCGGGCCGGGCGATAGGCGATCTCGCGGTCGGATCCTCCGGTCTCGACCCAGGCGGCGACGGCCTTGATGTCCTCGACCTTGACGGTGCGGCCGTCTTCATGGCGCAGCAGGTTTTCCAGCAGCACCTTCAGCGAATAGGGCAGGCGCGAGAAATCGCCCAGCCCGGCGCGGGCCGCCGCCTCCAGGCTGAAATAGTCGAAGGACTGGCCATCGATGGTCAGAGTGCGGCGGGTGTTCAGGCTATCGTGGCCAACCACGGACATGGGGAGTTCCTCCCTGGGGGTGTCGTGCATCCCTCCTTATATGTGCAGGCGATCCCCAATCGACAAATGCATGGTGCGGAAAACAAAACACCCCCACCGGTTGCCCGGCGGGGGTGCCATGTGTCGGTCTGACGAAAGGGTCAGACGGTGACGGTGTCGGCCAGATCGCGGAAGGCGGCGATCTTGTCGAAGTTCATGTAGCGATAGACGTCGGCGGCCTTGGCGTTAACCACGGTCACCTGCTCCATGTACTCGGCCGGGGTCGGGATCTTGCCCATCAACGCGCAGACCGACGCCAACTCGGCCGAGCCCAGATAGACCTGGGTGTCGATGCCGAGACGGTTGGGGAAGTTGCGGGTCGAGGTCGAGATGGCGGTCGAGCCCTTGCGGATCTGCGCCTGATTGCCCATGCACAGCGAGCAGCCGGGGGTTTCCATGCGGGCGCCCGACTTGCCGAGGATGGCGTAATAGCCTTCCTCAGTCAGGATGGCGGCGTCCATCTTGGTCGGCGGGGCGATCCACAAGCGGGTCGGCAGATCGCTCTTGCCGTCCAGGATCTTACCGGCGGCGCGGAAGTGACCGATATTGGTCATGCACGAGCCGATGAACACTTCGTCGATCTTGGCGCCCGAGACTTCGGACAGCAGCTTGACGTCGTCCGGATCGTTCGGGCAAGCGACGATCGGCTCTTTGATGTCGGCCAGATCGATGTCGATCACGGCGGCATATTCGGCATCGGCGTCGGGGGCCAGCAGGGTGCCGGTGGCGATCCAGGCTTCCATGGCCTGGATACGGCGGCGCAGGGTGCGGGCGTCCTCGTAACCGTTGGCGATCATCCACTTCATCAAGGTGATGTTCGAGGTCATGTACTCGACGATCGGCGCCTTATCCAGGTGGACGGCGCAACCGGCGGCGGACCGCTCGGCCGAGGCGTCGGACAGCTCGAACGCCTGCTCGATCTTCAGGTCGGGCAGACCGACGATTTCCAGGATGCGGCCCGAGAAGACGTTCTTCTTATTCGTCTTATCGACCGTCAGCAGGCCCTGCTTGATGGCGTACAGCGGAATGGCGTTGACCAGATCGCGCAAGGTCACGCCCGGCTGCAAGGTGCCCTTGAAGCGCACCAGCACCGATTCCGGCATGTCCAGCGGCATAACGCCGGTGGCGGCGGCGAAGGCGACCAGACCCGAACCGGCGGGGAAGGAAATGCCGATGGGGAAGCGGGTGTGTGAATCACCGCCGGTGCCGACGCTGTCGGGCAGCAGCAGGCGGTTCAGCCAGGAATGGATGACGCCATCGCCCGGACGCAGGGCGACGCCGCCACGGGTGCTGATGAAGGCCGGCAATTCCTTATGGGTCTTGACGTCGACCAGCTTGGGATAGGCCGAGGTATGACAGAACGACTGCATCACCAGATCGGCGGAGAAGCCCAGGCAAGCCAGATCCTTCAGCTCGTCGCGGGTCATCGGGCCGGTGGTGTCCTGCGAGCCGACGGTGGTCATTTTGGGTTCGCAATAGGTGCCGGGGCGCACGCCCTGGCCTTCCGGCAGACCGACGGCACGGCCGACGATCTTTTGCGCCAGCGAGAAACCCTTGCCGGAATTGGCCGGCACGGCGGGCAGGCGGAATAGGGTCGAGACGGGCAGGCCCAGGGCTTCGCGCGCCTTGGTGGTCAGGCCACGGCCGATGATCAGGGGGATACGGCCACCGGCGCGCACTTCGTCGAAGATCACCTCGGACTTGACGGTGAATTCCGAAATCAGCTCGCCGTTCTTGAAGGCCTTGCCCTCATAGGGACGCAGTTCGACCACGTCGCCCATGTCCATCTTCGACACGTCGAGTTCGATCGGCAGCGCGCCGGCATCTTCCATGGTGTTGTAGAAGATCGGGGCGATCTTGGTGCCCAGGCAGACGCCACCGAAACGCTTGTTCGGCACGAACGGAATGTCTTCGCCGGTGAACCACAGCACCGAATTGGTGGCGGATTTGCGCGAGGAGCCGGTGCCGACCACATCGCCGACATAGGCGATCAGGTTGCCCTTGCCCTTCAGCGCCTCAAGCTGCTTCAGCGGGCCGATCTTGCCGGGCTCGTCGGCATTGATGCCGGGGCGGGCGTTCTTCAGCATGGCCAGAGCATGCAACGGGATGTCGGGGCGCGACCAAGCGTCGGGAGCGGGGGATAGATCGTCGGTGTTGGTCTCGCCGGTCACCTTGAACACGGTCACGGTCAGCGAGGCCGGCACTTCCGGACGCGAGGTGAACCATTCGGCATCGGCCCAAGACTGCAACACGGCCTTGGCATTGGCGTTGCCCTTGTCGGCCAGTTCCTTGACGTCGTGGAAGAAGTCGAACATCAGCAGGCTGGTCTTCAGACCGGCGGCGGCGGCGGCGCCGACCTCGGCATCGGCCAACAGGTCGATCAGCGGCTTGATGTTGAAGCCGCCCAGCATGGTCGCCAGCAATTCCGTGGCCTTGACCTTGGAGATCAGCGCGCAGGACTCGGTTCCCTTGGCGAGGCCGGCCAGGAACGTGGCCTTGACCTTGGCGGCGTCATCGACACCGGCGGGAACGCGGTGGGTGAGAAGATCGACGAGGACCGTCTCTTCACCCTTGGGCGGGTTCTGCAATAGGCTGACCAATTCCGCGGTCTGCTGCGCGGACAAGGGCAGGGGCGGAATTCCAAGCGCGGCACGCTCGGCGACATGCTGGCGATAAGCTTCAAGCACGGCTAAATCCTCTCAATTCGGGTGGGTTCTGGGGGCTATCGGCCCGGTTGCTCCGATGGCTCCCATCCGTTCTGGCATGGGGAATTGCGAATTATGACACTGGGGCGGCAATTTAGATGATCGGTAAGAAGATAGCATCCCAAAGCGAGGGGTAAAACGGAAGAAAGTTGCGGTCGCCTCCGAAAGCGGCGGCGGTGGGCGGGCTGGCGGGCTGTGGAAGCGATTTCACTTGGCCCCAATCCCCGTTTTGCTATGGTGCCCGCCCATGACGGACGACATCCCCACCGCGACCTTTTCCGCCGAGAACCTCGCCTGCGTGCGCGGCGAGCGGGTGGTGTTCGCCCAAATGGATTTCCGCCTGAGTTCGGGTGAGGCGGTGCTGCTGCTCGGCCCCAACGGCAGCGGCAAATCCAGCCTGCTACGCTTGCTGGCCGGTTTGCTGAAACCGGCATCGGGCCACCTGCTGTGGGATGGAACGCCGGTGCTCGACGACCGCGAGGCGCATGCGGCGCGCATCCATTACGTCGGCCACCACGACGCCATCAAGCCGGTGCTGTCGGTGCTGGAGAACCTGCGCTTCTGGGCGCGGCTGCATGACCCCAAATCCGGCGACGCCACCGCGCAAGCGGCGCTGGAGACCATGGGGCTGTGGCGGCTGGCCGAGGTGCCCGGCAAATTGCTGTCCGCCGGCCAGAAACGCCGCCTCAATCTGGCCCGCCTGCTGGCTGCGCCGGCTCCGGTGTGGCTGCTCGACGAGCCGACGGTGGCGCTCGACCGCGCTTCGGTGAAGGTGCTCGAAGGCGTCATGGCCGAGCATCGGGCGGCGGGCGGCATGGTGGTGCTGTCCACCCATGCCGACGTCGATTTGCCCGGTGCCCGTGAAATGCATCTGGACGACTATACCCCGGCCCCGATGGACGTTTCCGAGGTGTGGATATGAGCCGGATGATCGAGATTGTCCGCCGTGACCTGCGTCTTGCTTTACGTCAAGGCAGCGACAGCGTCATGGTGGTGACCTTCTTCGTGTTGACGGTGGTGCTGTTCCCCTTCGGCATCGGGCCGGAAGCCAATATCCTGGAGCGGACCAGCGCCGGGGTGCTGTGGGTCACCGCCTTGCTGGCCTCGATGCTGTCGCTCGACCGCCTGTTCCAGGCCGATTACGAGGACGGCAGCTTGGAATTGCTGGCGTTGACGCCGACCGCGTTGGAGGTTCTGGTGCTCGGCAAGGTCGCCGCCCATTGGCTGACCACCGGTTTGCCGTTGATGGTGGCGGCCCCCGTGCTGGCGGTGCTGCTGCATATGAATGCCGATGGCTTCGGCACACTGCTGCTGACCATGTTGCTGGGCACGCCGACGCTCAGCCTGATCGGCGCGATGGGTGCAGCCCTGGTGCTGGGCGCGCGGCGGGGCGGAGTGTTGCTGTCGCTGCTGGTGTTGCCGCTCTATGTGCCGGTGCTGATTTTTGGCGTCGGAGCCATCGATGCGGCGGTGCAGGGGCTGCCATCGCAGGCGCATTTATTAATTTTGGGCGGCATGCTGCTGGCCTCCCTGGCCCTGACGCCCTGGGCCGCCGCCGCCGCGTTGCGTCAGGCTTTAGAATAGACCGACCTGGACGTTGTCCAAGTCACTGGAAATGGCAACCGACAGACTGTAGAAAAGTGCCATGCATCGCTTCGCCAATCCTGCTCGTTTTCTCCGTCTGGCCGCTGTCATTCTGCCGTGGACGGCCATCGCCACCGTGCTGTTGTTGGGCGCGGGGCTGTATCTTGGCCTGATCGCCTCGCCCGCCGACTATCAGCAGGGCGAAACGGTGCGCATTATGTATGTGCATGTGCCCTCTGCTTGGTTGGGCATGGCCTGCTACAGCACCATGGCCTTCGCCAGCGCCGTGGCCTTGATCTGGAAGCATCCGCTGGCCGATCTTGTCGGCAAGTCGGCGGCTCCCATCGGGGCTGGCTTCACCTTCGTCTGCCTGGTCACCGGCTCGCTGTGGGGTCGGCCGATGTGGGGGACGTGGTGGGCCTGGGACGCGCGGCTGACCAGCATGCTGATCCTGCTGTTCCTTTATTTGGGCTATATGGCGCTGATCAACGCCTTCGACGACCCGACGCGCGGGGCGCGGGCGGCGGCGATCCTGGCTTTGGCCGGGGCGGTCAACATTCCCATCATTAAATTCTCCGTCGATTGGTGGAACACCCTGCACCAGCCGGCCAGCGTGACCAAATTCGGCATGCCCTCGGTCGATCCGGCAATGCTGGTGCCGCTCTTGCTGATGGGGTTGGGCTTCACCACCTTTTTCGTCACGGTGCTGCTCCTCCGAGTGCGCTCGGAAATCATCGCCGCCAAGATCCGGGCGATCCGCCTGACGCAAATTCACGCCTCTTCCTCCCAGGTCGCGGGCTAGGACCATATGCGATGAACCTCTCGACCTATTTCGACATGGGCGGCTATGCCGGCTTCGTCTGGCCAGCCTATGCGCTGACGGCGCTGGTCATGCTGGCGCTGCTGGGCACCACCCTGCGCACGCTGAGAGCGCGCGAGGCGACGCTCAAGACGATGCAGGAAACGCTCCCCAACCGGCGCGGCAATCGCCCCGCTGCTCCCCGTTCGTGAGGCATCGACCGTGACGCGCAAGCAAAGGCGGCTGTATTTCGTTCTTCTGGGCATGCTGGCCCTGGCTGCGGCGACGGCGCTGGTGCTGACGGCGGTCGGTGACGGCATGGTGTATTTCTATACGCCGGCCGATCTCAAGACCAAGCATGTCGGCCCCGACCGCCGCCTGCGCATCGGCGGGCTGGTCGAGCAAGGCAGTGTGGTCAAGGACGGCAAGACCGTGCGCTTCGTCATCACCGACCTGACGGCGACGGTTCCGGCGGTCTATACCGGGGTGTTGCCCGATTTGTTCCGCGAGGGCCAAGGCGTGGTCGCCGAGGGCAAGTTGGATGCCGCCGGCGTGTTCCAGGCCTCCGAGGTGCTGGCCAAGCATGACGAAAAATACATGCCCAAGGAAGTCTCCGAGGCGCTGAAGAAATCCGGCCAATGGCAGGGCGAGGGCACCAAGAAATGATTCCCGAAACCGGACATTTCGCGCTGATTCTGGCGCTTTTCGTCGCTATCGTCCAGGCGGTGGTGCCGCTGGTCGGCGCGCATCGCGGCGACCGCGCCTGGATGGACGTCGCCCGTCCGGCGGCGTTGGCGCAGTTCCTGCTGATCGGCTTGGCCTTCGGCGCGTTGACCTGGTGCTATGTCACCAGCGACTTTTCGGTGCTGAACGTCGCGCAGAACTCCCACACCGACAAGCCGATGCTCTACAAGGTGTCGGGTGTTTGGGCCAACCACGAAGGCTCGATGCTGCTGTGGGTGCTGATCCTGGCCATCTATGGCGTGGCGGTGTCGGCCTTTGGCGGCAACCTGCCGCCGGCCTTGCGGGCGCGGGCGCTGTCGGTGCAGGCGATGATTTCCATCGGCTTCATCCTGTTCATCCTGCTGACCTCGAACCCCTTCGCCCGGCTTGATCCCGCGCCGCTCAACGGCAATGGGCTGAACCCGCTGTTGCAGGATCCCGGTCTGGCCTTCCATCCGCCGTTCCTTTATCTGGGTTATGTCGGCTTCTCGATGGCGTTCTCCTTCGCCATCGCCGCGCTGATCGAGGGCCGGGTGGATGCCGCCTGGGCACGCTGGGTGCGCCCGTGGACCCTGGCCGCCTGGGTGTTCCTAACCCTGGGCATCGCCATGGGCTCGTGGTGGGCATATTACACGCTGGGCTGGGGCGGCTACTGGTACTGGGATCCGGTCGAGAACGCCTCGTTCATGCCCTGGCTGGTCGGCACCGCGTTGCTGCATTCCTCGATCGTCGTCGAGAAACGCGACACCCTGAAGGCCTGGACCATCCTGCTGGCGATCATCGCTTTCTCGATGTCGCTGCTCGGCACCTTCCTGGTGCGCTCGGGCGTGCTGACTTCGGTCCATAGCTTCGCTACCGATCCGGCGCGCGGCGTGTTCGTATTGGGGCTGTTGTTCGTCTGCACCGGCGGATCCTTGGTGCTGTTCGCCATCCGCGCCCCCAGCCTGAAGTCGGGCGGGTTGTTCGCCCCGATCTCGCGCGAGGGCAGCCTGTTGCTGAACAACGTGCTGATGAGCACGGCGGCGGGGACGGTGTTGCTGGGCACGCTCTATCCGCTGATCGCCGATGCGCTGAATTTGGGCAAGGTGTCGGTCGGTCCGCCGTTCTTCAACGCGGTGTTCCTGCCGTTGATGGTGCCGGTAGTGGTGACCATGGCGGTGGGGCCGTTGCTGTCGTGGAAGCGCAGCGACCTTGGCTCGGCGCTGGCGCGGCTCAAGCTGGCGTTCGTCGCGGCGGTGGTGGTTGCCATCGGCGGCTGGCTGATTGCCGGCGGTTCGGCTAAGCCGCTGCTGGCAGCAGGAGGCTTCGGTCTGGCGGCGTGGCTGTTCGTCGGCAGCTTGCTTGAATGGGGCGAGCGGGTGCGGCTGTTCCGCGCACCGCTGGGCGAGACTCTGCGCCGCGCCGTGCATCTGCCGCGCTCGGCCTATGGGATGACGCTGGCGCATGCCGGCTTGGCGGTGGTGATTGCCGGCCTGACCGGCTCGGCCACCTGGACCACCGAAAAGATCCAGGTCATGCGCCCCGGCGACACCATGAATGTGGCTGGCTATGAGCTGACTTTGCAAGGCACCGAAGAGGTCAAGGGGCCGAACTATACCGCTCTGCGCGCCACCTTCCACACCACCAAGAACGGCGTCTTCGTCGCCGACCTGAAGCCGGAGAAGCGGCAATACACCATGCCGCCGCGCCCGACCACCGATGCCGCCATTCATACCAATATGATCGGCGACCTGTACGCGGTGATCGGCGAGCCCGACGGCAAGGGCGGCTTCGTCACCCGGCTGTATTACAATACGCTGGTGCCGTGGATCTTCCTCGGCGCGGTGATCATGGTGTTCGGCGGGCTGGTGTCGCTGACCGACCGCCGTCACCGGGTCGGAGCCCCCCTGCGCAAGCCGCAAACCCTGGCGGCGCCCGCCGCGGCCAAAGCCTGAGCGAAGGACCATTCGATGCGCCGCGTTCTCTATCTGCTGCCGGTTGTGGTGTTTCTGGTGCTGGGCGGGTTTTTCTGGCGGGGCCTGCAAATGGACCCGCAATTGATCCCCTCGCCGATGATCGACAAGCCGGCTCCGGCCTTCGCCCTGCCGCCGCTGAAGACCGACAAGCCGGGTCTGGCGAGCGCCGATCTGCAAGGCAAGGTGACGCTGGTCAGCTTCTTCGCCTCGTGGTGCATCCCCTGCCGGGCCGAGCATCCGTTGCTGATGGATCTGGCGGCCTCGGGCAAAGTCATCGTCGTCGGCGTCAACTACAAGGACAAGCCGGAAGACGGGCTGGCTTGGTTGGGCAAGCTGGGTGATCCTTACACGGCCATCGGCGCTGACCGCGACGGCCGGGTCGGCATCGATTTCGGCGTCTATGGCGTGCCGGAAAGCTATCTGATCGACAAACAGGGCCGTATCCGCTTCAAGCAGACCGGCCCCTTCACCCCGGAGATTATCAGCGGAAAGCTGTTGCCTCTGGTGGCGGAGTTGTCCAAATGAAGCGCCTTCTCGCTGCCTTGCTGCTGTTGATGGCGACCGCTCTGCCGGCCCTGGCGATCCAACCCGACGAAATGTTGCCGGACGCGCAAATGGAAGCGCGGGCGCGGGTCATCGGCAAGGATCTGCGTTGCCTGGTCTGCCAAAACCAATCCATCGACGACTCCGATGCCGATCTGGCGCATGACCTGCGCACGTTGGTCCGTCAACGGCTGCTGGCCGGCGACAGCGATGCCCAGGCCAAGCAATATATCGTTGACCGCTACGGCGATTACGTCCTGCTCAATCCGCCATTCCGGGCGGGAACCCTGGTGTTGTGGCTCGGACCGGTGGCGTTGCTGCTGTCGGCGCTGGGAGCCGCCTTCATCTTCTATCGCCGCCGCGCCGGTGCCACGATGACCGCCGACAGCGCCCCGGCTCCGCTCTCCGCCGAGGAAAGCCGCCGCGTCGCCGCCCTGTTCGAGGACGACAAACAATCATGACCTTGTGGATCGTCTTCGCCGCCTTGACCTTGGCGGTTCTGGCTCTGTTGCTGGTGCCGCTGCTGCGCCGCCAGACGGCGGCTCCCGCCCGTATCGATTACGACGTCGCCGTCTATCGCGACCAGTTGACGGAAGTCGAGCGCGACGCCGAGCGCGGCTTGCTCAACCCGGCCCAACTGACCGCCGCCCGTACCGAGATCCAGCGCCGCATGCTGACCGCCGCCGATGCCGATGCGGTTGTCGATG
>Ga0116225_1003382_pt1 | contig 10268 bp, 7 predicted proteins | sample Sb_taG_8_FD_88968 | JGI IMG/M metagenome (GOLD analysis project Ga0116225, IMG submission 88968) | Peat soil microbial communities from Weissenstadt, Germany - Sb_50d_c_BC metaG | ecosystem: Environmental > Terrestrial > Soil > Wetlands > Peat | place: Germany: Weissenstadt | collected 2010-09-21 | reverse complement strand
TGTAGCCGACGGCCAGCCGCGCGGCGACCTTGGCGATCGGGAACCCTGTCGCCTTCGACGCCAGCGCCGACGAGCGCGACACCCGCGGGTTCATCTCGATCACCACCATGCGCCCGTCGCGGGGGTTGACGGCGAACTGCACGTTCGAGCCACCGGTATCGACGCCGATCTCGCGCAGCACCGCCAGAGAGGCGTCGCGCATGATCTGGTATTCTTTATCGGTCAGCGTCAGCGCCGGGGCGACGGTGATCGAATCGCCGGTATGCACGCCCATCGGATCGATGTTTTCGATCGAGCAGATGATGATGCAGTTGTCGTTCTTGTCGCGAACGACTTCCATCTCGTACTCTTTCCAGCCGAGCACGGATTCCTCGACCAGAACTTCGTGCATCGGGCTGGCGGCCAGACCGCCGGCGACGATTTGCTCGAATTCGGCCAGGTTATAGGCGATGCCGCCGCCGGTGCCGGCCAGGGTGAAGCTGGGGCGGATGATCGACGGCAGGCCGATCTCGATCATCGCCTCGCGCGCGTCAACCATGTTGCGGACCACGCGCGACCGCGGCGATTCCAGGCCGATCTTGTCCATGGCGTCGCGGAACAGCAGGCGGTCCTCGGCCTTGGCGATGACTTCACGCTTCGCCGCGATCATCTCGACGCCGTATTTCTCCAGCGTGCCGTTGTCGGCCAGGGTCATCGCGGTGTTCAGCGCGGTCTGCCCGCCCATGGTCGGCAACAGAGCGTCGGGACGCTCTTTCTCGATGATGCGGGTGACGATGTCGGGCGTGATCGGTTCGATATAGGTGGCGTCGGCCAAATCCGGATCGGTCATGATCGTCGCCGGATTGGAGTTGACCAGGATGACCCGGTAGCCTTCCTCCTTCAGCGCCTTGCAGGCCTGCACGCCCGAATAGTCGAACTCGCAGGCTTGGCCGATGACGATCGGCCCGGCGCCGATGATGAGGATGGACTTGATGTCTGTACGTTTGGGCATGGGAGTTGCGCTACTCGTCAAAATTATTCGTTGGACAGACTGTGGTATTACGCCACGAACCGCTTGATCCCATCCCGCAGGATCGGAACGTTAAAATTCATCAGCAGGCCGACCGAATAGCCGCTGAGGCGGAGGTAAGTGATGATCTGAGCCGCATGCACGGGAGCCAAACGCTCAACCGCTTTCAACTCGATCACCACTTTCTCGTCCACCACGATGTCGATCTTGTAGCCGCAATCCAGCTTTACCTCTTTGTACACCACCGGCAGATGCGTCTGCCGACGATGGGGGATGCCAGCCCGCGACAGTTCATAGCACAGGCATTCCTCGTAAGCCGACTCTAACAAGCCAGGCCCCAATGTCCGATGAACCTCAATGGCGCAGCCGATGATTCGATCCGTCAGCGGGTCTTTGGGTGGCAGCATCGGGTATCCTTGGAAAAAATATTAACCACAGAGACACAGAGGCGCAGAGAAGGAAGGGGAGAAGTGTGATCCTGCCGCTTTGCCGAAAATTCATTAACAAATTCGTGGGAGGGACGCACCGCCGTTTTTCGCGGCACAGCCTCTCTGTGCCTCTGTGGTTAAACTGCTTTCTTGAGTAATTCGATCATCAGCGTAAGGGCCGTTGATGCGGCTGCGCCGACAAGCGCGCTATCATATTTCTCGACCAACCATCGTAGAGGCTCCAGGATCAGCGTCGTCGCGATACGAACTTTGAGAATCGTATCGTTGAACAGTTCACGACCAGCTTCCAGCGCCTTGAGCCAAGCGCGCTTCTCCTGCCCCAACTCATTATCCAGGCGGTGGTCATCCCGGAACTCCTGGAGCACCTTGTCCAGAGCCGCAACCGTTTCCTGATAGTCAGGCTGGTTGTGGTTAAGCGTTACGGTGCGATCCGCAGCCGGGACGCCAACAACTTCATCGCCGGAGAAGGAAATCCCCTCCGCGATACGTTGATATTTCTCATCGCTCCATCCATTGACATATCGAGTGCCAGGGAATGAGATGCTGTAACGGACTCTGCCTTGCTCTGACTTTTGGGAGATAAAGCTGTCCGTCGGATTGTCGTAGTTATAAATTGGATCTGTCAGATTGCCGAAGGCCGTTTCAAATACAATGTTTCTGTTTATTAATATGCTTTCTTTTATTTCTTTTTCTGAAAGAGTAGCCGCTCCATCGCTGTGATAATTGCGATAGTCCAAAAGGCAGAGGATTTTGTCCTCTGCGTCTTTTGCCTCATCCAACAAGCGTGGCCGAATAACCATCGCCCTAGGCCCGCTCTTGCATCAGCGCGACGAAACGGGCGAACAGATGGTGGCTGTCCTGCGGTCCGGGGCTGGCTTCCGGGTGGTACTGCACCGAGAACACCGGCTTGCCATCGACTGCAAGGCCTTCCACCGAACCGTCGAACAGCGACTTGTGCGTCACCTGAACGCCTTGCGGCAGGCTCTCGGCGATAACGGCGAAGCCGTGGTTCTGGCTGGTGATCTCGACGCGGCCGGTGGCCAGATCCTTGACCGGGTGATTGGCGCCGCGATGGCCGGTGTCCATCTTGCAGGTCTTGCCGCCCAGCGCCAAGGCCAGCATCTGGTGGCCCAGGCAGATGCCGAACAGCGGCACATTGCTGGCCAGCACGCCCTGGATCATCGGCACCGCATAGACGCCGGTTGCCGCCGGATCGCCGGGACCGTTCGACAGAAACACGCCGTCGGGCTTATGCGCCAGCATGTCTTCCGCCGAGGTGTCGGCGGGGACCACGGTGACGCGGCAGCCGGCGGCGGCCAGACAGCGCAGGATGTTGCGCTTGGCGCCGTAATCAACGGCGACCACATGGAAGTCGGGGCGGGTCTGGTGGCCATAGCCCTGGCCGCGCGTCCATAGCGATTCTTCCCAGGTATAAGTCTGGCGGCAGGTGACCTCTTTCGCCAGATCCATGTCGATCAGACCGGGCCAATTGGCGGCCATGGCGCGCAAGGCCGGAAGGTCGAACTCGCCATTGGGCGCATGGACGATGGTGCCGTTGGGGGCGCCGCTTTCGCGGATACGCCGCGTCAGAGCGCGGGTATCGACGCCGCTGATGCCGGGAATCCCGCTGGAGGTCAGCCAAGCGTCCAGATGACGGGTGGAGCGCCAGTTCGACGGCTCGGTGATGTCAGCACGCAGGATCAGCCCGCGCGCGGCTGGCGAGATGCATTCGACGTCTTCGCCGTTGGCGCCGACATTGCCGATATGGGGGAAGGTGAAGGTGATGATCTGACCGGCATAGCTGGGGTCGGTCAGGGTTTCCTGGTAGCCGGTCATCGAGGTGTTGAACACCACCTCGCCGACGGCGGCCCCCGGAGCACCGACGCCTCGGCCCCACATCACCGTACCGTCGGCCAACACCACGGCGGCGGTCGCACCCGGCGGGCGGGGGCTGAAGGTGTGGGCTTGCGGCGATTCCTGGTTCATTCGAGATCCCTACTGAGTACTCTGGTATGGCTGCGCGCGCAAACGGAGGTGAGCCGACAAAGTCGCGGCTCACCCCTGTGGGACCGGTGATAGACCCCATCTGGCGGTAGGCAAATTTCGTCGTACATAGGCAAAATGGAGGGTTCCGTCAAGTGTCCTGTGAATTTTTGAAAGCGCCGCCTTTTCAACGGCTTAGAAACTTGATTTTGCAGAGGTTTTGCTGTAGTCTCCCAAGCTTGCGATTATAATCAGGGGAAGACAGCAGATGCTGCGACAGCGGCTTAGCGATGCATTAAAGTCGGCCATGCTGTCCAGGGACGTGCGCACGGTGTCTACCGTGCGTCTGATTCTGGCGGCGCTCAAGGATCGCGACATCGCGGCCCGGCCGCGCGGGATCGCCGATGGCATCGGCGAGGATGAAATCCTGCAGATGATGCAGTCGATGATGAAGCAGCGGCGCGAGAGCATCGCTCTTTATGAACAGGGCGGCCGCCTGGAATTGGCTCAGCAGGAGGCCGAGGAGATCGCGATCATCGAGCGGTTCCTGCCGGTCCAGCTGTCGGCAGACGACGTCAGCGAGGCGGTGGCCACGGTCATCGCCGAGATTGGCGCCCAGGGCGTCAAGGACATGGGGCGGACCATGGCTGCGCTTAAGGAACGCTATGCCGGTCAGATGGATTTCACCAAGGCCAGCGCCGTGGTGAAGGCTCAGTTGATCGGCTAGGGTAGGGACGTTCGAGGTCATAAAAGTCGTCATCGCCGGGCTTGTCCCGGTGATCCACGCCGGGGTGCATATCCGGTCGAGTCCGGTGACCGTCAGCCGTCGTCTCGCCGACCTGCGTGGATACCCGCGACAAGCGCGGGCATGACGGCTTTTAGAGGTGCTGACGGCACACCTTAAGGATAGCTACGAATTATGGCGTTCTCGCCCTCGTTCCTCGACGAGATCCGCAATCGCGTATCGCTGGTCACTGTGATCTCGCGGCGGGTGCGGCTGACTCGCAAGGGCCGCGAGCATTCGGGGCTGTGCCCGTTCCATAACGAGAAATCGCCCAGCTTCACCGTCAATGAGGACAAGGGCTTCTATCACTGCTTCGGCTGTGGGGCGCATGGCGACGTCATCACCTTCGAGATGCAGACCCACCATCTCAGCTTTCCTGACGCGGTCGAGCGTCTGGCCGGCGAGGCTGGTTTGGAAGTTCCCGTGCAGGCCCCTGAAGACCGCGAGCGGGCCAAGCGCGCCGCCTCGCTGCACGACGCCATGGAAGCGGCCTGCGTCTTTTACGAAAAGGAACTGCGCGGGCCCGGCGGTCGGGCCGGGCTGGACTATTTCCGTGCCCGTGGTCTCGACGATCAGACGCTCTCCCGCTTTCGCCTGGGCTATTCGCCGGACAGCCGCACGGCGCTGAAGCAGGCGCTGAAGGCCGCCGGCGTGCCCGAGGCATTGTCCATCGAAGCAGGGTTGCTGATTTCGCCCGAAGGCGGCGGCGACAGCTATGATCGTTTCCGGGGCCGCGTGATGTTCCCCATCACCGACCGGCGCGGACGGATTATTGCTTTTGGCGGCCGCATTCTGGCGGATGGCCAACCGAAATATTTGAACTCTCCCGATACCCCGCTGTTTCACAAAGGCACCGTCCTTTATGGTCTGGCCCAAGCGCGCGAGCCGGCAGCCAAAATGGGGGCGATCATCGTCTGCGAGGGCTATATGGACGTCATCGCGCTGAATCGTGCCGGGTTTGCCCATGCGGTGGCGCCGCTGGGCACTGCCTTGACCGAATCGCAGATCGAATTGCTGTGGCGGATGGCGCCCGAGCCGATCATCTGTCTGGACGGCGACGCCGCCGGCCAGCGCGCCGCCGCCAAGGCCGCCGAGAGGGCGCTGCCCCTGCTGAAGCCGGGGTTGTCCTTGCGCTTTGCCACGGTGCCGGCCCCCGAAGACCCCGACAGCCTGATCCGCGCCCGCGGCCCCGCCGCGATGCAGGAGGTTCTCGACCGCGCTCAGCCGTTGTCCGAGGTCATCTGGCAGATGGGGCTGGCCAACCACCCGACCGACACCCCCGAGCGCCGCGCCGCCCTGGAGAAGCATTTCATGGATGAGGTCGGGCTGATCACCGACCATGCGGTGCAGGACCATTATAAGCGAGCCTACAAGGACCGTCTGTGGGACTATTTCCGCGCCGCCCGCCCGCGCCCGCAGCAGTCGGTCAACCGCGCTTACGCGCCGCAGCGGGTGGGGCAGGGGCGGTTCGGCAAGCCGGGGCAGACGCGTCCGCGCGCCAGCGATCGCGGTGCCGACGGACGATTGCCGGGAGCGGGAAGGCCGTCTCTGCCATCTCTTGCTTGGCAGACCCAAGAGAGACTGCTATTGACGGTCGTGATATGTCATCCTGGTTTGCTGGAGGAGGTCGCGGAACGTTTGGGGAGCCTCCATTTCTCCGACTCCACACTTGACAAGCTTCGACAGGAAGCCTTAAAGCACCTCGATAGGTGGGGCAGCCTTGATTCCGAGGGTGTTCAGCGCCACTTACGTTCGTGCGGCTTTTCGCAGATATTGGACTCCCTCCTGGAAGCCAATGTGTATGAGATGTGGGCGTTCACACGGCCCGACGCTTCGGCCGACGCGGCGCGTTCCGGCTGGGAGCACACGTTTAAGCTCTATTTGCGCAAGGATCTCGAAGCCGACCAGCGCCGGGCAGAAGATCTTCTCGCTGCCGACACCTCGGACGAGACCTTTGGACTATTGCGGGCCTTGAAGTCGGAAGACCAGGGCAGCGACACATGAGTTGGCAACGTACCCTTGGCGGCCGTGATTTCGCGGTCTTCGGGGGGCGGGCCTTATGGATCATCGCCAAACGACACCGGCCCCTTGCAGGCGGGTCCGTTGTCGGCGGGGAGCGGAGATTGGATGGCTAGCAAAGCGACGAATTCGGCGGACGTCTCGGAAACCCAGGACGAAAACCTCGACGGTCCGCTGCTTGACACCATGGGTGTCGCGGTCAAAAAGATGGTCGCGCGCGGCAAGGAGCGCGGCTACATCACCTATGACGAGCTGAACTCCGCGCTGCCACCCGACGAGGTGTCTTCCGAGCAGATCGAAGATACCATGTCGATGTTGTCCGAAATGGGCATCAACGTCGTCGAGAACGAGGAAGGCGAGGAAGTCGCCGCCGCCGCCGAGGAGGGTGTTGAAGGCTTCGCCACCGAAGGCGGCGCCGAATCGACTCCCGCCGGCAATGTGGACGAGGAAGACCTCGGCCGCACCGACGACCCGGTGCGTATGTATCTGCGCGAAATGGGATCGGTCGAGCTGCTGTCGCGCGAAGGCGAAATCGCCATCGCCAAGCGCATCGAAGCCGGCCGCGAAATGATGATCGGCGGCATCTGCGAAAGCCCGATGACCGTCCGCGCTGTGCTGGAATGGCATGACGCGCTGGTCGTCGGCAAGATGCTGCTGCGCGACATTATCGATCTGGACGCCACCTATGGCAGCCCGCGCGCCGACATGTCGGAAGCCGAGTTGGAAGCCGGTCCGCCCGAAGCTCCGTCGCCGCTGCCCGGCGCCGTGATCGCCGCCCCGCCGGCGGTGGAGGGCGACGCGGAAGCGGTCATCGGTGAGGACGAGGTTCCCGAGGACGGCGTGCCCCGGCCGATGGGCGACGAAATCGAGGGTGAGGGCGACGGCGAAGGCGAGGACAACAGCATCTCGCTGGCCGCCATGGAACAGGCCCTGCTGCCCAAGGTCATCGAGACCTTCGAGAACATCGCCGAGACCTATGCCAAGATGCAGAAGGTCCAGGAACAGCGCCTGACGGTGCTGAACAAGGGCGACAAGGTCAGCCCCGCCACCGAGAAGAAGTACGACAAGCTTAAGGGCGAGCTGGTTCTGCTGATGGACGGCGTGCATCTGAACAATGCCCGCATCGAACAACTCGTCGATCACATGAACGAGTTGAACCGCCGTCTCATTGGCCTGGAAGGCAAGCTGCTGCGTCTGGCCGAATCGTGCAAGATCAAGCGCCCGGATTTCCTGGAAAGCTATTTCGGCAACGAGTTGGACCCCAACTGGCTGGAAAAAGTCACCGAGCGTCCGGGTAAGGGCTGGAAGGACTTCTCCAGCAAGCATTTCGGCGACGTCAACACCCTGCGTTCGTCCATCGGCGGGGTATCGCAGGAAGCGGGGCTGCCGATCTCGGAATGGCGCCGTATCGTCTCGACGGTGCAGCGCGGCGAGCGCGAGTCGAGCAAGGCCAAGAAGGAAATGATCGAGGCCAACCTGCGTCTGGTCATCTCCATCGCCAAGAAGTACACCAACCGCGGCTTGCAGTTCCTCGACCTGATTCAGGAAGGCAATATCGGCCTGATGAAGGCCGTCGATAAGTTCGAATATCGGCGCGGCTACAAGTTCTCGACCTATGCGACGTGGTGGATTCGTCAGGCGATCACCCGCTCGATCGCCGATCAGGCGCGCACCATCCGTATTCCGGTGCATATGATCGAGACCATCAACAAGCTGGTCCGCACCAGCCGTCAGATGCTGCACGAAATCGGCCGCGAGCCGACCCCCGAGGAATTGGCGGAAAAGCTGTCGATGCCGCTGGAGAAGGTGCGCAAAGTCCTTAAGATCGCTAAGGAGCCGATCTCGCTGGAGACGCCCATCGGCGACGAGGAAGACAGCCATCTGGGCGATTTCATCGAGGACAAGAACGCCGTCCTGCCGCTTGACGCCGCCATTCAGGCCAATCTGCGTGAAACCACCACGCGGGTTCTGGCCAGCCTGACCCCGCGCGAAGAGCGGGTTCTGCGCATGCGCTTCGGCATCGGCATGAACACCGACCACACCTTGGAAGAAGTCGGCCAGCAGTTCTCGGTCACCCGCGAACGTATCCGCCAGATCGAAGCCAAGGCCTTGCGCAAACTCAAACACCCCAGCCGCTCGCGCAAGCTGCGCAGCTTCCTGGATACCTAAATCGGGATCAATGAAAAGGGCCGGGCAACCGGCCCTTTCTCATTGCGCTTGACCCATCCCCCAACAAGCTGGAAACTGCGGCCTCTTCGCGGAGGCAGCGTCCTCCACGTGCAAGGTGGGGCCTGTAGCTCAATGGTTAGAGCCGGCCGCTCATAACGGTCTGGTTGCAGGTTCGAGTCCTGCCGGGCCCACCAATCCCTCCGATGACCGCATATATCGGTTTGGTTGGATTTTCACACCAACTATCGGGTCGCTGCCATCTCGGCGATTCGCCGTAGCGCCTCCTCGCGTAGCGCCGGCAAGTGATAGCGGAAGCTCAGGCCGGAGAGGGTGCAGAGAACCCCGCCCAGCGCCACCGTCAGCGGCGCGCCGATGCGTCCGGCCAGCAGCCCGGCCAGCAGCGCGCCGAACGGGGCCATGCCCATGAACATCATTGAATACAGGGCCATGGTGCGGCCTCGGTAGTCGTCGGGGACCATGACTTGAACCAGCGTGTTCGACGCCGCCATTTGCACCATGAAGGCGAAGCCGGCGCAGGCCAGCAGGGCGGCGGACAGCCAGAACCATTGCGAGACGGCGAACAGCGCCAAGGCCAGGCCGAAGGAGATGGAGCCATGGGCGATCCAACTGCCCAGGCCTTGAATGCCGGGGCGGGTGGCTAGCAGCACGGCGGCGATCAGCGCCCCCAGGCCCGACGCGCTCATCAAGGTGCCCAGGCCGGCAGCGCCGCCACCCAGGATGCGGTCGGCGAAGATCGGCATCAGCACCATATAGGGCATGCCCATCAGGCTGGTGACGCCCAGCAACAGCATCAAAGCGCGGATCGGCGCATGCCCCGAGACGAAGCGCACACCTTCTCGCAGGCGGGTCAGTACGCTGGCATCCTGCCGCCGCTGCGGCGCGGCTTTCCAGTGCATGGCCAGCAGGCCGGCGATCACGGCCAGGAAACTGACGGCATTGACGGTAAAGCACCATCCCTCGCCACCGGCGGCGACCAACGCCCCGGCGATGGCCGGGCCGAGCAGGCGGGCGCCGTTGAACAGTGAGGAATTGAGGGCGATGGCGTTGGGCAAGTCCTCGCGCCCGACCATTTCGACGACGAAGGACTGGCGGGCGGGGATGTCGAAGGCGTTGGTGACGCCCAGCAGCGAGGCCAGCACGAACACCTCCCACACCTGCACCCAACCGCCCAGCGTCAGGGCGGCGAGGATCGAGGCGAGCACCATCGCGCTGCTTTGAGTGAGCAGCAAAATGCGGTGGCGGTCGAAGCGGTCGGCCGCCACGCCGCCCAACGAGGCCAGCAGCAGAATCGGCCCTTGCGAGGCGAAGCCCATCAGTCCCAGCAATTCGGCCGAGCCGGTCAGGCGGTAAATCAGCCAGGACTGGGCCACCGTCTGCATCCAGGTGCCGATCAGCGACACCAGTTGTCCGGCGAAGAACAGCCGGTAATTGCGATGGCGCAAGGCGCGGGAGACGGCGGAGAATTTGAGCGGGAGCGTCTTCATGATCAACCTCACGCGGGCAAGGGCGGTGCCGCCGTCGTCAGCCGACGAAATTCGCCAGCATGCTTTGCAGGTCGCCCTCGAACGGCATGGCGCCGACGTGGACCAGCCGGCTCGTCATGTTGGCCCAGACCTCGCCGCCCATGGCAGCCCAGCGGCGGCAGAAGGTGTAGTCCTCGCTCAGATAGGCGCCGTTATCGGGGTCGATCATGCAGTCGAACAGGGCATAGGTGTTGGGGCTGTTCAAGTCACTGTTGGCCCCCAGGTCGGATCCGTTGAACTTGAGCTGCGGATACTCCGCCGCCATGCGCTCGAATACGTAGCGCTTGATCAGCAGGAAGCCGGTGCCGATG